>ENA-ORBV01016065-ORBV01016065.1-microbial-mat-metagenome-genome-assembly--contig:-NODE-16065-length-10914-cov-5.852358_pt1 | contig 10914 bp, 8 predicted proteins | sample MGYA00237777_ERZ505514 | MGnify/ENA primary metagenome ERZ505514 (study PRJEB26160, sample SAMN06269048) | microbial mat metagenome | isolation source: Oligotrophic lake microbial mat | place...
GTCATGCTGTTTTGTGCTCAACTTGCCATCCATCTTGACCAATGTCATGACGAAATGCCCAAAAGTTTGTCCAAAAGTAACCTGTTGAGTAACCTATTCAGTAACCGGTAACCTGTTCAAATAACCTGTTCGCCAAACTGAATAGGTTACTGAACAGGTTACGGTTACGGTTACTACCCGGTTATTTTTTTGAATCGGTTCCGGTTCCGGTTGCCACGAACCGGTTAAATAACCGGAAAAGATGGAATAACCGGTAACCGATAGCGAAACGGGTAGCCAACCCAGGTTACTAGTCTAGCTAGTACTTAGGCATTACTGACTGACTCATTCACTCGCTTCCTCATTTTTTCTTTGGCAGAATCAAAGCTGACTCCTATCCTACCGGCAAAGATTCGTTTCTTCATTTCTGCTTACCCATGTTTCTTCTTTTCTTAGCGAGTCAAGCTACTATGTGCAGCTGTTGTTCTGCTATCACATGACACCAAGACACAGAAAACGAACTATCTCGCCAGCTAGAGCAAATCCTTTGAGCGTATGATGATGATGTGGAGACACTGCCATCATCGGAAAAGTTATGAATCCATTTGGATGAGTCACCAAAAGGCGAGGACACATCAGCGTCTCCTACAAGCCAGATGAATATCTTCTAATTCGTGTACGATGCTTATTTTTCCGATCTCGTCAAACCTCCCAAGCCAAAACCTACTGAGAAAATGAAATTCCAACTCTTGTCGATCGTTTCCGCGGTGGCACTGTCTTTGCCGAACGCTTCCGTTGCCTTTGCCAAGGCCCCAGTTCAAGACAGAGGTACGGCCGTACGCTCCGCTGTTGCAACCGAAGTGGAAGCGCCAACGACCGTTTGGGGCGTGCAAACTGATGCCGATCATGAAGGAGTTCTGGTGGTTAAGGCTCCGCTCAAAATGTTGGGTCCTTATCCCGCTCTGGGATTGCGCTTCCCCGATTTAGCAACAGAGAGCCAGCGCAAGACGGGAAAATCTGGAGTGAGCCTTGATTTTGTTATAGACACGGCAGCCAACACCAATACCATTCAGAAACCCGTGCAAGAAGCGTTGGAAATTCCCAAGGTGGGCCGGTTTGGATCGGTGCACAACATGGGTGGCACACAACTCGATGGTGTGATGGAAGATTTGTTCTTGACCGACTTGGGGGTTTCGGCACTCCCGGGCGGAAACCCCAACGCTGCAGGATTGTTGAGTTTGGCATTTTTGAAACTCTTTCCCGGTGGCGTGGCATTTGGATGGGCGGAAAAAAGACCCTCCTTGACGTTTTTCGCGGGGAAAACAAAAAGCGCCACGGACGACAAAAAAATGGTTCCCATCCAACCATTGACCATGGCGGGAGGTTTGCCATCCATCACGTTGATGGTCAATGGCAAGGAAGTCAAGGCTCTGTTGGCGGCCGGTTCTCCCATTACGGTCATGAACGAAGAGGCCGCCAAACTTGCTGGTGTGGAACGGATGAATCTGGCGGGATTTGACAAGGAAGATATGCAGGCCAATGGCAACATCGTGGTGGTTCAGAATCAAAGGGGTGAGCCGGTGGACCTTACACGGTCCAAAGACGTGGTTGATATCAAGGCTGCCGAAGTGGACTTTGGAAAAGTTCCTCTCTATGTGGGTGAAATCCCTTCCCTGGCGGCGTTGACGAGCGAGTTTGCCGGACCTGCTATTTTGTTGGGGCTCGATGTGCTCGTACAGCGACCTTCGATGCTGCTTCGGGCGCAGGACAACGAAGTTTGGTTCAGTTAAACGGTACTACTAGTAGCAGAGGAGGTGTAACTTAGTGAGAAAAATTTATTATAAACAGGCGTCTAGAAAAATCCCCTTCAGTTGGGGTCAGAAGCTACTTCGCTACTGCTTGGGAATAGTTATGGCTATGATAAAGGTGTCAGTTTTTCTATCTGGGGAGTACGAGTGGGCTGCCAGCTCTACAGGACTGACTGAGAGGGCAATCGGCAAGGCAAATGAGTCCTCTCGAGAACTGAAGGTACTAGCTACTAGTAGCCTTTTTCTGCCCTGCTGTGCACGACAACACAAAAGACTTGGATGGAAGCCACCGTCGACAGGACCGTAGCTCTCTTCTACTAGCATGATTAGCTAGCTACTGATGCTAATAGTCAGTGGTTTGGAAGACCTGATATGACCCGAGTGACCAAACCTTTCGCGCGTGTTACATATTTGAGCCCAGTTGTCTACTGCTAGCTAGCTAGTAGGTAGAGCACCCCGAGGGGGGCGTCTCCCGTCTACCTTCCTCAGACGCTAATTACTTCTTCAATATTCTATCTACTCCCTGTAATAGAAGCTTAATTCAATGGATTAGTGGTACGCACCGCACCATCCAGCTCTAGCTAGCTAGTAGATAGATAGAGTACGACGTAGCTACTGTAGCTAGTAGTAGCTAGACTACTACGGTAGGTACAGTAGCTAGTAAAACCCCGTCTTGGCTATCTAATCTAGCTAGCTATCTTTGAATCTAGCTAGCTACTACATGTAGATAGAAGAAGGTGTCTGCTAAAATTACAGTACGAAAGGCCGGTTTATTTGGCAATTTCGTTGCCTCGCAAAACCGTTACGAGAGAATACCGGCAGTTATTTGCTACCGGCAGTCTACGACACAAAAAAGGTGGAAAGGTGGAATTTTGCTGTAGCGTCACGCTGGTGTCAGTGACGCTCAGCTGTTACAGAATTTAAGCCCACTCATTTTGAGGGCGGGGGGTTTTGTCAACCAAGGGTGAAAAGAAGGGGGCGCGCGCGTTTGCTGACGTGGGGTTCTCTCCTCTCAACAAACCACAACAGAGTAACTCAAACCAGCGCTCGACCAACTAAAAAAGGAGAAAAATCGAACGCAATCTTTCTTTCTTCCAACACGTTCTTCGCCATCTGATCGGACATGAAAGCAAAAGACACAAGAAAGGCGCAAAAGCTATCAGCCAATCGTACAGCTTGGACTTGAAGAACTGGCTTCTCTAGCCCACCTATTATCCAAGAGAAAGCTCAACACCCAGAACCACAGAAAGCAACAGTTTTTTCAGTTTTCGAAGCTTGCAGCACAACCAACTGCAATCCCTCGGAATAGTAGTACGGTTCTCCCACGAGCAAAAGGCGGGTCAAGTCTTCGGCGTCATTGACGCCCCCTCTCTGTTCGACGCCATGAACGGCTTTCACAATATGCAACAGAGGCGGCCCTCATCGCAGAATTCCTCGCCTGGCTATAATAGGGGTTCCGGCGGTAGTAGCCACGGCAACGGCAGCAATGGAGCCAGTCACCCGCGAGTCCGTTTTCCAGAAGAAGAAGAACGAGACGCGGAAGAAGATTCCATCACAAAAATTTTCAATGTAATCTCTGGTCTATTTTTCGGCGGGATTGCCTCGATCTGTCTCCTGGGGGTGTTGACAATCTTGGGCATTCTCTATGTAGGTGTTCGGCCTTTTTCCATTTCGACCTATCGTCGTGTGGCAAACCAATTGGCGGCGTCCGCGTTTCTGGATGCCATTGCTCTTTTGTTGCCCAATATGCGACTCTATTTGACCGGGGACTCCGACGTTCCAAGTCCGGTTGGGACCTCCATTCTTGTGTGCAACCATGTAATGGACGGTGATTGGTGGCCTATTTTTATGCTGGGTCGTTGTGTAGGATTACGAGGGAGCGTCAAGGCAATTCTGCGGAATGAAATTTTGCATTTGAACGTTCAAAACAGCAACTACAGTTCGTCAGGAGACCACCATGCACCTTCACGAGAATTACAGCGAGAAAGGCGAAGTGGGACTCAGGTGTCTGGCATGCTCAAGCAAGCAACGGCAGCCATTGGAGCTACGTCGTCGTCCACAAGTATCATGAACTTTGGGTTTGCAGGCAACAACAAAAACAACAATAATGGATACGGATCCCCAGCACCAGAAACTATCAATCAAAACGGGAGCGGGAGCACTAGCTGCAGTCCTAGTCCCAGTTCCTCACATGGAAGCATCAATGGATCTTCGACACGGCACCATGTTTCTCGTGATTTGAAAATACTCGCCAAACTTTTGCACGCCTTTTTGGAATTCCCATTGCTCAATGGAGAAGACTACATTTCGGATAGGGAACATTTATTCCAGCTCTTGCGATCTTTTGCAGAGAACAACGGAGCTGAGGCGCCCGTCCATCTTCTTTTCTTCCCCGAGGGTTGGTCTCTTCATAACGGAGCAGATCGACGGAATGTTCTGGCCATGAGCAACGAGTTTGCGAAACGAGAAGGACGCCCCCAATTGAGGCATCTATTGCTGCCCAAGACAACTGGCTTCAACGCAAGTTTAGAGTGCTTGCGAGAATCTAGTCCAGTGGTCTACGACGTCACAATGGTGCGTTTTACTTTTATGAGTTTGGTCGAGTTACATTGAATTGACTGCCTTCGCTCACACTTGCTTGTTGCTTGTTACTCATGACTGACTCTGTCGGCACTGCGTCAATATGGTAGGCATACAGCGGTTACGATGGGTCGCTGCCGCCTAAATTTGACTTGTCGTTTGGAACTCTCTGGAAATTGATGCGCCATTCGTTTCCGACCGAAATCCACATCAAAATCAAACGATACAGCATGGAAGAAGTACTGCAAGATGCAACTTGGCTCGACAAGAAATGGGCAGAGAAGGATCGCTTGCTCAGCTTTTTCGCTTCGCACCAGTCGTTCCCGACTGATGGTAGAGGTTTTTGTCGGCACCGGGTCTTCAACACCAGAACTCATTCTATAGAATCGTCCTTTGTTGGTCTGGTGAGACTTTTGGCCATGCCTTGGGCCATCCCCTTTCTACTGTTCTTATCTATTCCCTTATTTTGGACTGTGTTGTGGATTTACGTGATACATCGAGGATACACAGCCATCTTCGCGGGCACTGACGTAGATGGACAGTTATCATCGAGCGACGATGCGGGATCAGCCGGGGGTGCTGCTGGTCAAACACCGCGATCGGAATCTGCAACACCATATCTCCCAGCAACTCCATTTGCGTCGCCATCTGTGTCGACTTGGAGGGATATGCTTGGCAACCGGGACGGCAGCAATTCAAAGTGAAAAATATGGTGCGTTGCTGATATCTTTCAATTCCATGGATAGACATCAAAATTGAATATTTCAGTCTCCCAAACCCCAACCTTGAGCACCACTTGACGTGATGGCTCCTGGAAACCTGACTTGCCCAATCAGAAACAAGTTGCAGTCGACAACGAATGGTCGACCATCGACTCACAAATCAAATCCTGGCCGCCGAATGGCTATAATCAACATCGACAACAACTTGTAGCACTACTTGAAGAATTAGGAATGTGAGCAAGTCATGTAGATTTAAAATGTATAACCTTTATTGGGAACGAAACCAGTCACTGATATCTATAAACTTCACTACTAGCTAGGAGCTTCTTTTCACAGTGCAGATCAATTCCTCGCAGAAGCGATGTGGCATCGATTATGCCCTGCGAGATTCGTCTACTGTTTTCTTTTGTTCCTTTTCTGCTTGTGTCAGAAGCCGGCCTTCTTTCATTTTTTCTTTCCGTTCGCTATATCTGTCAGTCAAATCATCTGCAACGGGAACCATTACAGCCGTGAATTTTGCAAACTCTTCTGCCACATCCACAACACGCTCCCGAAAACTAGAATCCTTCATGCGGCCATTCTCATCAAACTCTTGCCAAGCTTTGGCCACGGCACTTTGGTTGGTACAACAGGGCATTCTCATCCATCGTGCTAACAAGCGGAGAAAGTTCACGGCATTGAAGGATTGACTACCGCCATTCACTTGAGCGACACAACACGTTTTGCCTTGCGTTGGACGAACCGAGCCTGTATTGAGAGGAATCCAATCAATTTGATTTTTGAACACGCCTGTAATGGTTCCGTGCATTTCCGGGCTGACCCACATGTGCCCGTCCGACCAATGCGTGAGGGCGCGTAACTCTTGCACCTTGATATCCTCTTCTAATTCTGGATCTCGTACCGGCAATCCACGTGGATTGTAAACTCGAACATCACAGCCCAGATCTTCCAATAAACGAGCAAATTCGTAGGCCAGCTTCCGGCTAAAGGAAGCGGCACGTAGCGACCCGTACAATACCAATATTTTAGGACTGCGACCAATGGGCATGGTGGCATAGTCAAATCGAGAAATGTAGGGAGATACTTCATTTTGAATCCAGCAGGTAGAGTCTTCATTTTTAGAATCATCTTCTTCTTTTCGCTCATAAACTGCTCGATGTGCCAACCATCCTCCCACGTGTGTTGTCGAGTCAGATACTACATTATAACCTGGGTGACTCAAGGAATCGAAGGATTCTTTGTCACTTCCATTCCAAACAGAAATATCATTTGTAGTACTGGCCGCCATTTTGGTGAAATCTTGTGATTTATTCTCGAAAGATCCTCCGCGAATTGTTGAAAATCTTGGAAGGTAATTGTAACCTTTGTTGAAACCAAATCTTTGTGATGTAGCGCCACTAGGAGAAAGTTGAGAAGCAGCTTGTCGAGGACCCACCAGCAAAGGCAAGAAAAATACTTTAGCGTTGCGGACGAAAATCCTCATCAAAGGTCTTCACGCACAGTGCAAGATGGTGTGATAGTGTGCTGGCTGTCGCTGGAAACTACTGTAGTATGCGAGAAAACGAATTTGTCGAGTCAGAAACCCAGCACTCCTTACATACAAAGCAAGAAAACTACGAGCTAGTTAGCTCTTAATTTTGAAATAATTCTAGCAGCATACAAGAAGCTCACTGGAGATTTCTGAACATTGGCCAGTTGTTCCACAAGCAGCTATTGCTCCCAAATATCGTTTTCCCGATAGCCAACCACCAGAATACAAAACAAAATACAATTACATTTTGGTTGCCAACGCAACAATTGCATTCCGCATTACTTACGTGGTGCCATCAAATTTATGTGGAAGAAGGGCTCTGCACGCGTTGACGTTGTTCAAATAATTGTAGTACCTCCCTCGCGATCGAACCAGTCGTTGCAACGACTGAAAATCGATCACCTCTCATTTTTTCTGTTTTGATCGAATGCTTTGATTGGTGAGGCATGCAAGCATTCAATTGTATACATACTAGCTAGTACATGTAACCTTGTTCAACAAAAGCTATTGTTGTTGTCTAGTAGCTAGCTATCCATCTGTTGTGAAGTTTTATATAAATTTTTGTGCAATCAGTTAACGTCAAGATTGTTCTCGGCTTTCCTCATAAGAAGACTGCACATACATAGCTAATCACGTACACACGTAGTCTTTGAACGGTTGCGTCTTGCTCGCATACTGTACAACAACAAAACATAAAAGCGCGCAGACACAAACAAATATGACTATTACTGACGCATTTCCCACGGGGATGGAGGATCCTTCTTTTGGCAGCCCAGTTATGGTAGATAGAATCGGCAAGCTTGGCGGTGACTGGAGCATGGAACTCAGTCCAATTGCTCCCAATCGTGATAGTTACAGCACTGGCAGTGAGCATGAACAGGAGGCGGTGCAGTCGTCATACTCGAAAGCAATGACCACAACAAAGTCAAAAGAAGAAGAAGAAGAAAAAGCGAGCCCGAATGTAGAGAACGACTCCGCTTTCTCCCCTGGGACTGACGACGATGACAACATTCCGGCTACAAAGTACAGAGTTCCAATATTTTCACCGCCAAGCAAACACCATAAGAGCAACAATAGCAACAACAAGAACAACACTAAGATGAATAATGTTGCGTCAGTACACACCAAGAGTGGGAACCTGCTTGGTGAACAACTCGCAACAAAAGAAGAAACGGAGAGAAAGCCAGCTTGGTTTTTAGGAGCCCCCGAATCGTGCCCGCAGCTTTGCACTTCGGCTGTCGAGTTTTCCCTTGAGCTCGGGAGTTTGTCGGCGGACAGTGACGGCAAATCGCCACATGCACAAGAGGCTTCTGATTTGAAGGATTCACTACATGCACATTCCAAAGAAACAAGTCCTATATACGCTGCTATTGACAAATCCGAGAGTAAACCAGCATGGAATGCTAGCGCTGACAATGGGAAGGGAGACAGTGACCATGTGGGGAATGATGAACTGCCGTCCATCGAGGGGCCAAGTGAAAAGAAGAATGGTGCGCCAGTATCCGACAGACTTGACCTTGAACAATCAAAACTGGAATTATCGATGGGCAACAAAATCAATGTCCCGGCATCGGAGAACATTGTGCACGAAGAACAGCAACAGACTTCGCTTCATGACGAAAATGACGAACAGCAGCGCCTCTCTCCCGATACCGACGCCTTGCTTCAAGATGCAACCGAAAAAGTGAAACACTTCATCTATGAGCTTTCTGTTCTGGAGGTTTCTAGGCAGACGTCTTCCTCCGATAGCAGTAGTGAGAACAGTGATTCGTTTCCACGGCGGTCCACTTCTCCAGTCATTGCGGCTGATACAATTCCTGAAGGAGAAAAAGCCACTGCTATCGAGGAGGTTACAATGCCACAAGAAAGTCCAAAGCTCATTCTTTCGGACTCACCAAGTGATGACAAAGTCGAGAAGCAAAGTCAACAGCAGTCCGATTCAAGTGATGCTGGCAGGGACGACGTCAACCAAACATGGTCGTCTCCGACCAATACGAAAACATTCGAGAAAGCCGCTTTGTTTCAAAACAAATCAATGGATCTCAGTAACCCCTCTACGCCTGGCAAGTATGACCTTACGGAGGCAAAGAAAGAGCTCGGAGTTACATCCTTTGAGTTTATTCAACGGTTGCGTGGTGCAGCACAGCGAAGAAAGCAGAACTTGGCGCGTTCCCGAGATTCCTTGGTAGCAAAGGAGAAACAACAACGCGAAGCAATCGCAGCATCAAAGCAGGCACCAAAACCAAAAAGTCCCATAAGTAGTAAAGTGACAGAGGACACCGAACGTGTTCCTAAACGGAAAACTAAAACGTCCGTGTCGACGAAAAGCCAATCTTTCAAGGCCAAGCCGCTTCCGACAACCAATGGGGCATCGGGATGGGGAGGTGTGAGGGGAATACCAAAAGTAGCCAAGAAACCCACAACACTTCCTATGTCTCCGCTCCTTGGAGCTAGAAGACCGAACCCTCCGAAGGTCAAAGCGCTGGAACACATTCCTACACAACCAAGCAGGCGTCACTCCGTGGCTCCAAAAAAGACAATTGGCACCACGGGCGGCGTTTTCAAGGCACGTCCCGTGCCCCCTACGAATGGGGAACTGGGAAAAAGCGGCCAATCAGGAGTTCCCAAAGTGCCAAAAAGGCCTACAACGACTCCCAACTCTCCTTGCTTAGGACCCAGCAGAAGACACTCTTCGGCAACGCTAATGAAAGGAAAGGAGAACCTGAAACATACAAGAAGACTCAGCACTGGAATGCAATCAATATCTTCCCTGAGCCAGGCTAGTCCTGTGTTGCTTGGGTTGGCTTTGTTGAGCACAAAATCAGATTACGATGAAACCAGTGCTCCGGTTCGTACCCCCGAAAATGCACCAACTACTTCCTCCGCTGGCTTTGAACCTCGCAGTACTCAGAGGGCGAAACAACGAGCTGAGTTCGATCAGAGAAGAGCAGTCAATGAACAAAGGCGAATAGAAGAAGAAATCAAAGGCAGAGAAGAACGAGTGAAAGTAATTCACAAAGAGCTAGACACGCTGAGGGAAGTGATTTGATTTTAGTTTGATGTATTGATTAATAAACTGCATATTGGAAAGGTTGGGGTGGGGGGCTATAGTAGTTACAACATTGTAAACGATTTTACTACTATTATTAGTGCCTTGTGTAGTCTGCAATTGGGCGTTCAGCTTGTACGTAATGCTACGGAAAAACGCCACTAGGGATGAGTGCTCGTTCGTTCAAACTCTTGTTGATAATTCTGTTCGAGGTGAGGTATAATGTTTTCGGAGCATGTGCGAATATGAAGCGGCAGTATTTAAAATACTAACCCGCTGGGCATAGATTCTGTTTCGACCGAGCCCATTGGTGGATATGCGGCTCCAGTAGGAGCATTGGATAATTAGTTGCCGAGGGCTGCAGGTGCCTGGATGAGCGCTGCTACTGCCTGAATGTGTGCGACGGTTGCTGGAGGGATCGTACCATCACGAATGCTAATCATGATTTCCACAACCTTATTCTTGCCTCTTTCGTAGTCGTCATACAAAGAGCTTTCGAAGTTTTGCACGTAGAAACGTTTTTTACGACCAAACATTCGAGCATACTGTGTATTCTTGTTGAGCTTATAGGCAGCATCGTATCGAGCGTCATTGCGGGGCGCGTTACAGAGGTTTCGCAAATATGGGATGATGGGATCAAGATCCCGATTCCGCATCCACTGAATAGTGCGCCTGACTTCAAAGACAGAGAGAGGGGTGACGACGAGACAAATGATGATAAGCAACCGTTTCTCACAATGTGTAATCATGACAGAGCACGAACCTTGAAGCCAAACAAATAGCAACAAAGGAAAGAAGCAGTCCATAGACAAACTTACACGTCGTATCGATGTCATCTACTGCTGGGCCGACACGGGGATTGTTGTTGCGTTGGGCCATTATGCTTGTGTGATTTGCTGTTCTTCGAGAAGTGGCCCTGTTTTGTTTGCAGGAAGAAAAATGAGCTAACCGTCGGAAGAAAAATGAGCTAACTCGTCGTTAACGAATCGGAAAAACACGAAAAAAAGACACGACTCGTGACTCTGGAATCAAACCGAGTCCCTAGCAGTTCCAGAACGGCCAGCAGAAGCGATATTTCCACGCTCCAATTCATTCTTTTAGCTCGTCTCAACGGTCCACACGCTCAGACTTCAATAGGGGCGTTTATACTTCAAAAGGTCTGTCAGCTGCAACGTCCGGTAAACTGCCTAGATAATTCAGTCGTGCAAAATTAGTCACTCTTGAAACATGCTCTTGAAACTCTTG
>ENA-ORBV01016066-ORBV01016066.1-microbial-mat-metagenome-genome-assembly--contig:-NODE-16066-length-10913-cov-5.213917_pt1 | contig 10913 bp, 6 predicted proteins | sample MGYA00237777_ERZ505514 | MGnify/ENA primary metagenome ERZ505514 (study PRJEB26160, sample SAMN06269048) | microbial mat metagenome | isolation source: Oligotrophic lake microbial mat | place...
GATCTGGACCACCCCCAGCACCCCCACCCAAGGGGCGGCGGGCTCGATGCCTATCGGGAACGGCGAGACGGGCCTGAACGTGTGGGTCGAAGAGGGGGGCGACCTGCTTTTCTACATCGCGCGCACGGATGCCTGGAGCGAGACAGATCGGCTGCTGAAACTTGGCCGCGTGCGGGTTGCGATGTCGCCCAATCCGTTCGCCAAGGGGCTTCCTTTTCGGCAGGAACTGGTGCTTCGCGAAGGGCGGATCGAGATCGCCGCGGGGTTGCCGGCATCGCAGACCACGCTTCGCATCTTTGTTAACGCGGCGGGTTCCGACATCCACATCGAGGGCGATTCCAAAGTGCCGATCACGATTACCTCGACGCTCGAGAACTGGCGCACCGAGAAGAAGTCATTCGAGAACGATGATGAGTTGCGATCATCGTGGACGATGCACAGTGCGCCCGAGAAGGTCCGGCGCGAGATCGTGTGGGAGTCCGCCGATGCGCTCGCTCCCCCGCCTGCGGAACACGGCGCGGCCGACGCCGTCACGTGGTACCACCGCAACGAGCATTCGATTGTGCCATTCACGCTCAAGCATCAGGGATTGGATTCGATCAAGGACCAGTTCGCTGACCCGTTGCTGCACCGGACCTTCGGTGGGCGCATGAGCGGTCGCGGGATGACCGTTGCACTCGCGAACCCTGGGGCGATGTCCACGAAAACGCCGGTTGAGGGCATGAACCCGCGGACACCGGGCGGAAGCCCGGTGCCACTCTGGGCGATCACTACGAAAACGCCGGTCAAGGATTTCGCGATCCGCATCACGACGCACGCGGCCCAGACTCCGACGCTGGAATCGTGGCTCATCCAACTTGCCGAGATTGATGCGAAGGCGGGCGCGTCCGATGGCGCGATGAAGGCTACTTCGCGGTGGTGGCACGACTTCTGGGATCGTTCGTTTATCGAAGTTTCGCCCAGCGCGGGATCCAATCCCAAAGCGGCGCTGAAGTCGGCCAACAGACTGGACCGCGATCCTGCGCCCGCATCCCGCATCACTCAGGCATACATGCTTCAACGGTGGGTCGCCGCGTGCGGGGGGCGTCAAGTTGCCGTTGGCGACGGCAAGCCCGCCGCGTTCCCGATCAAATTTAATGGCTCGATTTTCACAGTTGAGCCCAAGCACACCGAAGGCCAGCCCTTCAATCCGGATTGGCGAAAGTGGGGCGGGTGCTTCTGGTGGCAGAACACGCGGCTGCCGTACTACTCCATGCTGGCCGCGGGGGACTTTGACATGATGGAACCGCTGTTCCAGTTCTATGAGGCCGCGGTGCCCGGCTGTAAGGCTCGCGCGAAACTCTATCACGATGCCGAGGGCGTTTACTTCCCCGAAACCATGACTTCGTTTGGGGCCTACAGCAACGGCGACTATGGCTGGGACCGAACTGATGCCAAGGCGAGGGATATTCAATGCCCGTGGTGGCAATGGACGTGGCAGCAGAACCTTGAGTTGGCTCAGTTGATGCTCGACCGGGCGGCTTACACGGGCGATGAGCGATTCCTCAAGGATCGGGCGATTCCGATGGCGAACGAGGCACTGCGGTATTTCGATTCACGGTTCAAACGCGATGGCGCGGGAAAGTTGGAAATCACGCCTACGCAGGCGGCGGAAACGTATTGGGAGGATGTAGTGAACGATGCGCCGACTGTCGGCGGGTTGCACGCGGTGTGCGACATGCTGCTGGCGCTCCCCGGTGGGACGGGGACCGTCGAGGATCGCGTGCTTTGGTCGCGCATCAAGGCGGCCGCGCCTGCGCTGCCGGTGTGGACGGTGAAGGATTTGCCCGCCGCGGCGCCTGCGGAAAAGTTCAAGAATAAACGCAGTAACTGCGAAGCGCCGGAGCTTTACCCGCTCTGGCCATTTCGCTGCTACGGACTTGGCAAGCCGAACATTGATCACGCGATCAACGCCTACAACAACCGCAGTGATCGCTCGACGGTGGGCTGGACGCAGGATGGGATGTTCGCGGCGATGCTGGGCCTGACGGATGAGGCGAAGGCCAACCTGCTCGCGAAGACCACGAACAGCAATCCCAAGTTCCGTTTTCCGGCGATGTGGGGGCCGAACTTTGATTGGCTTCCGGACCAATGCCACGGGAGCAACCTTATGTCCGTACTTCAACTTATGTTGCTGCAATGCGATGGCGACACGATTCGCGTCCTTCCGGCGTGGCCGCGGGATTGGGATGTGTCGTTCAAACTCCACGCGCCGCGGCGGACCATCGTTGAAGTCACGTATCGCGGGGGCAGAATCGAGAGACTGGTGGTCACGCCCGAATCGCGGCGGGGGGATGTGCAAAGTGGGGTTTCGCTTCCTGGGGAGGAGGGTGGGAAGTAAAAGGGCAATTTGTATTTGATGTCGTTCGCGCGTGCGGGGGAATCGGTCGGATCGGTTGGCGGACGGACGTGGTTCGCTGTGCAACAAAAATGAGGGAACCCGGACCCGTTTCTCGTATTGATCCCCGGAGGAAGTGTTTTTCCGATGGACAGCAAAGCAGAAAGCCCACTCACCCGGCAGGTTCCCAACATGCGCGCATTGGCGATTACCGCCCTTACGCACGAATGCGGGGTGCCCAGCCTTCGCACGGCCACAGCGCTTGTGTGGAACTTCGACCGCGGATGGGATTGCGGTGCCGCTGTCCAACTTGATTCAGCCGCGGATTTGGCGGTTATCTGGACCTCTTGGGATGAGGATGGACAGTTTCCGAAGTGGTGCGAACTTTACGATCACCTGCGGTACCGCACCCAGAGCATTCAGTAGATTCGATTTCTCTCGTATGGCAGGATTGCGCTGCGGATGCCGATCGTCGACGGGCTGGAACTCAAGGAGGCGCTGCGGACGATTCGGGGGATGGGGAGGGTTTAAGGCATTTCGCAACGAACCCCGCGCTTAAGCGAGTCGGGTGGATACTGGCACCGCAGCGCCCGTGGTGCGTGTGTCAACACTCCCGACCTTTCGAATATCCGCCTACGCCCTCCCCGCCACCTTCCTCAAAGGCCGCAGATCCACCACCAGTCCGGGCAACGCTGTCGAATCAAGCGATTCACCCGTGATTGGGACATCAACCAGCAGATCCCCCATCCGCCGGAAGCACCGCACCCGGGCATCCGCGGGGTCAATCGCCCAATATTCCACGACCCCCGCTTTCTGATACGCCTCTCTCTTTGCGGTAAGGTCGGATGCTTTCGTTGATGGTGAAAGAACCTCAATCACAAGGTCGGATGCCGTGGTGAGGTGGTAGTCGGTGAGGTTGGGTTCGCGCCCGCCGCGGAAACACGCGAGATCGGGGCTATATACGGTTTGCGCGTTGAGCCGTCAGTCAACTTCGGGAAAGTACGCTCCACCGTTGCGCTCTATGTAGCCCTCTAACTGAAAGATCAGTTTCGACATAATGGTCTGATGGCGCGGCGTCGGTCGAGTCAAGCGAGCCACCGCCCCTTCAATGAGTTCGTAGCGTTCCTGCGTTTCGCTCAGCGCCAGAAACTCATCGGCGCTCATTGATGCTCCATCAAGGCCGGCGCCAAACTCAGAGAATCGCGGCAGTGCGGACAAGCCAAATGATACGCGGGCGGCCGTGAACCGCCCGGCATTTCGCATCAGACGGAATCAGACCGATCAGTCAGATCGGACTTTGCGTTTTGCCGTTTCCCATTTCTCCACTTTCCTCGCGCGACGTGCATATACTTGTACACTTAGCCAGAGGCCCCAGTACTGCACTACCCGAGACTTGCTTTCGGAAACGTGCGCCAGACACTGGGAATCGACTGGCCGCGGCGGGGGAAGAGCCTTCTCCCACGACCCGCGAAAGACCCAGTACGGCCTTTCTTGCTCCAATTGTTTTGGCCTCAAGCAACGCCCGAATTTGATCAGTGTGCCTTCGCCGGTCTATTTGATAGACCGCCGCGATGGTGCCGGAGATTCTTTGTCCATGCAGGTAGATATTGTTCGCTCAAACGCCGGTGCAACCGTTCCCACCCCCGTCGTCGTTTCCGTCCGCTTTGATTCACTCGGCCTTGCTTCTCCGCTGCTCAACGCAGTGAAGGACGAGGGATACGAGATTCCCACACCGATTCAGGCGAAGGCCATCCCCGCCATCATCAGCGGTCAGGATGTCTTGGGCTGCGCCCAGACCGGGACGGGCAAGACCGCGGCGTTCGCGCTGCCGATTCTGCACCGGCTGAGCACGATGCCCGTCGATAAGTCCAGCCGCGGGCCGGTGCTTCCCCGCGTGCTTGTGCTTTCGCCCACGCGCGAACTGGCTTCGCAGATTGATGACAGTTTTCAGACGTACGGCAAGCACACGACGTTGCAGACCACCTGCATCTTTGGGGGCGTCAGCCAGTTCCACCAGGTGCGGGCGCTGCATAAGGGCATCGATATTCTGGTGGCGACGCCCGGCCGGCTGATGGACCTCATGCAGCAGGGCTATGTCAACCTCAAGAACGTGAGCATCTTTGTTCTGGATGAGGCCGACCGCATGCTTGATATGGGCTTCATCGTGCCGATTCGCCGCATCGCCGCGGCGCTCCCCAAGCCCCGCCAGACGCTGCTCTTCTCGGCGACGATGCCCAAGGAGATCATGCACCTGGCCGAGTCGCTGCTGCATAACGCGATCAAGATTTCCGTCGCGCCCACCGCGGCGACCATCCCCCAGATCGAGCAGTCGGTCTACATGATTCACCGCGAGAAGAAGCAGGATCTGCTCCGGCAGATGCTGCGTGATGCAGTTGTTGAGCGGGCCATTGTCTTTACCCGCACCAAGCACGGGGCCGACAAAGTTGCCAAGCGGCTCAATCAGACCGGCGTGCCCGCTGTCGCCATCCACGGCAACCGCTCGCAGAACCAGCGCAACCGCGCGATGGATGGGTTCAAGGGCGGCCACACCCGCGTGCTGGTCGCGACCGATGTCGCCGCACGCGGCATCGATGTTGACAACATCACCCATGTGTTCAACTTTGATCTGCCCAACGAGCCGGAGTCCTACGTCCACCGCATCGGCCGCACGGGCCGCGCGGGCGCGACCGGAAAGGCCATCTCGTTCTGCGATACCGGCGGTGAGGAACGCGGATTCCTCAAGGCCATCGAACGCATTAACGGGAAGAAAATTCCGGTCGCGGTTACGCCCGCCATTGAGGGCATGAGTTACGAGGAAACTCCGGGACAGCGCACGGCGAGTTCGCATCGCGAGCCGGCGCATGATCGTGCGCCGCATTCTACGCGCGGCAACGACTTTTCTTCTTCCCCATCACGCGGCGGCCGCGGCCCTGCACGCCGGTCCCCTTCTCCGGCCCACGAGAACGAAGCGCAGCCGCGTTCGAGCGTCCGGCCCGGACCTAACACGCATGTGGATAAATCCGCCGCTCACTCCCACCGCGAGCAGCGCCCCGTGCGGTTCGAGCAAGGCACGAACGGCTCGATCAATTCTACATATGGCCCGCGCCCCACACAATCGTCACAACCCCCCCAGGGTCGCTCCGCCACGCGCGGGGCCAAGCCGGGGACAGGCTCGAAGTTCTACGGGAAGCGGCAGAGCAAGCCGGCGAGGTGAGTGGCAACACGCAGGACCGCCTGAGGGCGGGACTCTGAACGGGGACTCCGAACGGGCGCAAAATCTCGTTGGCCCGAGACCTTGACCCGGCCAACGGCATTCGTACTATCCCCTCCCGCGGCGAACCCGCAGCGGGTTAAGGCTCGGTAGCTCAATTGGTAGAGCACCGCATTGAAAATGCGGGGGTTGCCGGTTCAAGTCCGGCCCTAGCCATTGTTGGATCAACATTGCTCAGCGTTTGAAATGGATACGCCGCGGAAAGAAACTCTTTTCGCGGCGCTTTCTTTGGAAACCCAACACTTCTGACCCGAACGGGTAAGAGAAGCCTGATAGTTGGCAGCATACCCCCAAATGTTTGCGTTACGTTAAGGGAGGTGGATGCACGTATTCGTCTTTCGGGTCACGGTTCTTCAAAGAATCTTGTAGATTGTGCTTGCAAGCGCGAACACAATGGGCGATAATGAGAGTGACCCGCATTCGCGGGCGACAACGGCACCCGCAGGGCGTCTATGGCCCGTACTTAGTCTTCTGGTCAGATGTGGGGCCAACATGAAAGGGGTTTTTTATGTCGGTGCAGATTCGTACAGTTCGTACACCTACAACGTTTCCTGCGGGACGCAGTCGCGGGTTCACGCTGATTGAGTTGCTGGTGGTCATCGCCATCATCGCGTTGCTGATCGGCCTGCTCCTGCCCGCACTGGGCAAGGCCCGCAAGTCGGCGAAGCAGACCATCTCCCTGGCGAACATCCGTTCGATCGCCCAAGGCGGAGCGGTCTATCAGCAGGATCAAAAAGGAATGCTTCCGCTGATGACGACCCATCGCAATCGCATGGGTCCTGCGAACCCCGCCATGCCCGAGGCCGACAACACCGGCTGGTGTACATGGAGCGCATGGGGGAAGACGAACTCTAAATGGTGGATTACCGGGTATTCGGGGTCTTTCGATATCAAGGCCGAAGACCGTCCCCTGAACAGGTACCTCTACCCCAACCTCGTCGCGGAACCCAACGCTCGTGCGGGTACAGCCGCACAGTCCAACGCGTCCGAGCGGGTCAATCTGGCGATGCCGGTATTTAAAGATCCCAGCGACATGATCAGCCACCAGCAGAACTGGCCTCTGGCTATGAATCCTTCGGATATCAGAAACGACGGTCGCTTGCTCAGTGCTTACGACGATGTCGGCTCCAGCTATCAGTGGCAGGCGAAGTGGTGGGAGCAGGTCTCGGCCGCCCCTGCCACTGCGGGCCTCACTTTCTTTTCTCGCTTTGAAGTCGGTGCTCGCCGATTCCGAATTGCTGACACGTTCGCGCCCTCGCGCATGGTCTGGGTGAACGATGAATGGGCCGATATCACGCTCAATTCCGCCGCGACGGCTTCGGTGAAAAACGGCTACGACGACATCAACAAGGCGGTGCTGGGCTTCATGGATGCACACGCCGCGTACCTGAAAATCATTCCCGGCGGCGTCCCACCTCCTGATGGGAACTGGAACAACGTTGAGGCCTACAACAACGACAAGTACACGGTGATCTTCCCGTTCCTCAAGTAAGTTTGTGGTGAAGTGGTGAGGGAACTTGTGATTGGATGACTGGGCCGGCCCGATTTTCGGGCCGGTTTTTTTTTCATCGCTCTTGTTGCGCACAATCGCAACTGACTTTTGCGCACGGTACCCGGTCGCTCGCTGGGGGGTGTGACCGGATTTGTTGGCACCTCGAGATGGTTTCGTGTTCTCGCGGATTCTCCTCCCGCCACCGCACTTGCACCGTTATGCGGCGCCTGCGCTTGCTACGGGACTTTCCGGGGGTGGCGGTCGCAAAGCCGACCTTCACCCCCGGCTACAAACTCTAACCGCTTAGCGGTAAAGAGCTGGCATTGCAACAGAACCGAACCGTTCCACTCTCCTGCTACGATTCCGCCGTGCAAACTGCCTTCGACATCATAGTGATCGGCGGCGGACACGCCGGGGTCGAAGCCGCGTGGGCTGCGGCGAATCTGATGCCCTTTCACGATCAGGCTCGGATCGCGCTCATCACGCTCGACCCGACCAAGATCGGGGTCATGTCCTGCAATCCCGCGATCGGGGGACTCGCCAAGGGGCAACTCGTGCGCGAGATTGATGCGCTCAACGGGCTGATGGGGTTGGCGACTGATGCCACCGGTATTCAGTTTCGCGTGCTCAATACCAGCAAGGGTCCGGCGGTGCATGGCCCGCGAGCGCAGTGCGACAAGCACGCTTACGCCGCGTGCGTGCAGCGGATGATCGCGGCCCGACCCGAGATCGCGGTGATCGCGGGCAGCGTCGAGGGGATCGTCATCGAAGGGGGCAAGGCCGTCGGTGTGCGGGTCATGGATGCTCACAAGCAACTCTTTTCGCTCAGCGCGAAGGCGGTCGTTCTTACCACCGGGACCTTCATGCGCGGCCTGATGCACACGGGTGAAGCCAAAATCCAGGGAGGCCGATTTGGCGAAGCCGCCGCGATGGGCATTTCCGGCGCGCTCGCCGCGATGGGCTTTGAACTGGGGCGACTCAAGACTGGAACCCCGCCGCGGTTGAAGCGAAGCACGATCGATTGGGATTCGCTGCCGCCGCAATACGGGGACACGGTGCCGACGCCGTTCTCCGATCTTTCGTTGGAAGGCGCGGTTGAAATCGGCGACCGGAGCGGGGCGTTTCCGTCGCTCGAAAAGTTTCCCGTTCTTCCTCAGACCGAATGTCGGCAGACGCGGACGACCGCCGCGTCGCACGACATTATTCGGGCGAATCTGCACCGGGCGCCGATGTACAGCGGCCAGATTGAAGGCATCGGCCCGCGCTATTGTCCCAGCCTTGAGGACAAAGTCGTGCGCTTCGCCGAACGCGAGAGCCACGGCGTTTTTCTTGAGCCTGAAAGTCTGCAAGACGATTGGATTTATTGCAATGGCATTTCAACCAGCCTTCCCGCCGATGTGCAGGACATCATCGTGCGATCGATGCCCGGCTGCGAGAAGGCACATATCTATCGGTACGGATACGCTGTCGAGTATGATATGGTCCGGCCGCACCAGATTCTCGCCACGGGCATGACGAAGATTGTCGAGGGGCTTTTCCTCGCGGGGCAGATCAACGGTACGAGCGGCTACGAAGAGGCCGCGGCGCAAGGGCTGGTTGCGGGGCTGAACGCCGTGCGATACGCGCTGGGCCAGAGCGAATACATCTTCACGCGGGATCAGGCGTACATCGGCGTGATGATGGATGACCTTGTGACCAAGACGCCCCGCGAGCCGTATCGCATGTTCACGAGCCGTGCTGAGCATCGCCTGCTGTTGCGGGCCGACAACGCCGCGGATCGGCTTGCGCCGCTCGCGGATGAACTGGGATTGCTCAACACGCCGCTGGGGGGTAAGCGCCGGGTATTGTTTGCCCGCAAGCGCGAACGGATGCGCGCCCTGCACGCCGTGATCGCTGCGGCGGACTTCAACGGGGAGCCCCTCGCCAAACTCATCCGCGCGGATGTCTTTCAACTTGCCGACCTTCGCCGCGCCCTGCCGGATGAGCCTTTCGACCCGCGTGCCTGGATGACCGCGCTCGCAGATCGTCGCTACGAGTCATACATCATCCGCCAGCGGGCCGAGATCAAGCGCCAATCCGAACTCGAGCACCGCCGCCTGCCCGATCACATCGACTACGCCGTGATGCCCAACCTGCGCACCGAGGCCCGCCAGGCCCTCGCCCGCTTTCGACCCGCCACCTTCGGCCAGGCCGGCCGCCTCGAGGGAATTACGCCGGCGGACATCACGATTCTGTCGGTTCTGCTGCGCCGGGGGGGGTGACCGAATTGATTGGCACCTCGGAACGGTTTCGTGTTCTCGCCGGTTCTTCCCGCACCCCCGCACTTGCACCGCTACGCGGTGCCAGCGCTCATTACGTCACTTTCCGGGGGTGGCAACTCGCAAAGCCGACCTTCACCCCCGGCTACTCACTTTAACCGCTTCGCGGTAAAGACCCGGAGCATATTCATTTCAGCGTGAGTTGCCCAGGAACTGGTCACACCCGCTGCGCGGCAGGCAAGCGGAACCGTTCCAACGCTGATACCATAGACCAATGGAAATGAACTCGTGGGGTATCGCCCTGATCGCCTTGATGTTCGTGCTGCTGTTTGTGGAGTTGTTCCTCCCCAGCGGCATACTGGGCGTGACTGCGGCCGTGATCGGTATCGCGGGGCTTGTCTGCCTTTTTCGATACGACCTCTCGTGGGGCCTTTCGGGCCTGCTCTCACTCTTTGTGCTGATGCCGGCCTTCGCCGCGTTCGCGTTCAAGATTTGGCCCAACACCGCGATGGGCAGACGAATCATCGGCACGCCCAGCGATGACGAGGTTGATTCCAAGCGCCTGGCGGAACTGCAGGAAAAGCAGAGTTACGCCGCGCTCGTCGGCAAGGAGGGGCTGGTGCTGACGGCGCTTCGCCCTATCGGAGTGGTGGATATCGATGGCATCCGCTACGAGGCCTTTTCAGACACGATGTATGTCGAAGCCGGTGCGCGGGTGCGGGTGACGCAAGCGGATGGGAGTCAGATGAAGGTGCGGCAGGTATAGGTATTCGGCACAACCTGCGGCGTTGCACTTAAGAATATCGCCATTTGAGTGACTCTTTTGCCTAAACTCCCGCCATGCTCACCCTCTCCTATGCCAACTGCCTCTCCGACCGCGTCGGCTCCCACGGGCTCGACCCCGACCTGTTGGACGCGAACGGCGGCGCCGCCGCGGCCATCGGCTCGCTGACCGCGAAACTCACCGCCTCCCGCGGCAAGGGGTGGGAGCGTTGGCGCGACCTTGCCTTCGATCCGATGAAGATCGAGCATCTTTCCGCGGTCAAGGCCGCGGCGGACGGGGCGAAAGGGAAGTTTGATACGCTGGTGGTGCTGGGGATTGGCGGGTCGGCGTTGGGGAACATTGCGCTGCAGTCAGCGCTCAACCCGGCGACCCACAACCTGCTGGATGCGGGCCAGCGCAATGGCCCGCGGATGTTCGTCGTCGATAACGTTGACCCCGCTTATTTTGGCAGCGTCCTGGATTTCTGCGAGAAGCAGCCCGGCGGGCTTTCGCGCACGCTCTTCAACGTGGTCTCCAAAAGCGGCGAAACGGCCGAAACCGCGGCACAGTTCATGATCATCCGGGACCGACTCAAAGCGCTGCTGGGAACGGGCCACTCTAAAAATATCGTGGCCGTCACCGACCCGGCCAAGGGCACGATGCGGCAAATCTGCGAGCGCGAGGGATACACGACGCTGCCGGTGCCCGATGGCGTGGGCGGACGGTTCTCGGTGCTTTCGCCCGTGGGGCTT
>ENA-ORBV01016068-ORBV01016068.1-microbial-mat-metagenome-genome-assembly--contig:-NODE-16068-length-10912-cov-10.951177_pt1 | contig 10912 bp, 4 predicted proteins | sample MGYA00237777_ERZ505514 | MGnify/ENA primary metagenome ERZ505514 (study PRJEB26160, sample SAMN06269048) | microbial mat metagenome | isolation source: Oligotrophic lake microbial mat | place...
ATCTACACCTCTCTATTCGTCGGCAGCGTCAGATGTGTATAAGAGACAGCTCCGGAAAGAGCAGCAGGAACTGGGCGCGGAACTGCCGCGACGCGAAAAGGAACTCAAAGAGCTGGTGCGCAATGGCGGGACCAGTCGCTCCGTGACAGACCGCCTCGCAACGGTCCACGAGCGGACCTCGCACGTTCGCCAGCGCCTGCCCATCATCAAGCGCCGGCTGGAAGAACTGGAGACCGAAGTCATCACACGCGAAGAGGCCCGCGCTTCGCTCCACGATTTCGAAGGAGTCTGGAACAACCTCATCCCGCGAGAACAAGCACGGCTCCTGATGCTCGTGTTCTCGTCCGTCGAATACGACGCCACCGCCGGCACTGTCTCTGTGACGTTTCGGCCGACGGGCATCGCCGCGCTTTGCCGCCGTCAGGCCGAGGAGGCCGCATGACCACGATCACCCGTTCCGTCCACTTCGCGTACGAGGGGCGGCGCAAACGCGCCGTCGCGGCCCCCACCGCCCGCCACGGGGGACGGCCGGGGCCCGTTGGGCGCGAACGCCACGTCTGGCCGCGTACCCCGCGTAGCCCGCCTTATGGCCCTCGCGATTCGGTTCGACAAGCTCCTGCGGGATGGCGTCGTGGGTTCTCAGTCGGACCTGGCCGCAATCGCCCACGTCACCCAGCCACGCATGACACAGATCATGAACTTGCTGCATCTGGCCCCAGACATCCAGGAGCAAATTCTCTTTTTGCCGTCCGCAGCCGTGGGACGGGATCAGCTCACTGAACGTCATCTGCGGCGACTCACCGCATCCGATCTGTGGTCAGCACAGCGATCACAATGGAAAGAGATGACGGGCCACAGTTCGTCACACGGCGGATCAACGCGATGCGGCCCAGACCGCCTCGACTCGCGTCGCAAAGGTCGCTAGTGCCTGGGCGTGCTCATGTGTGAACTGCTCCGGCGCGCCTTCTGCAGTTAGACGCAGCAGAGTCCGGAACGGCAGCAGATACGGTGGCGATAGTTTCGCGTCGCGATTCTGCGAGCGAAGGGTCAGTACAGATACCGATTGGTCAGATCGTGAGCGGCGTTTGGCGGGCTGGGCAAGAGTGCAAAAGCCGAGCCGTGGCCCCTGCCACAACAATGTTCCCGCGGCGATCCCATCGTCTGTGACGAGCTCGCGGAGCTTGGGCATCTCCATCTGCAAGAGTGTCTGCTCGAACACCGCGAGTGCTCGCCCTTCTGCGAAGAGGTGATTCCAATTCGAGACCACTTCGCTCCATCGATCCGCCACATCGGGCCCGAGCCATCCCGTGCGGCGAGCAATCTCAAACAACTCACGCTCGACCTTGTCGCGGGCCTCAAGATGCCAGAGCCACGGAAGACGGGCGACGGCCAGGCGCGTGGCGACCTCAAACCTCGTCGTCTCCGCATGCGCAATGCCCTTGGGACAGCAGAAGCACCATGTGGCCAGCGCGGCGGCGAGCCGTACCGAACGGATTGCATCCTCGAACTGGTGGGGCGATTCGGACTTGTCATGCCGGTGCTCAAGCCCGCCGGCGCTGCGTGCCGCGCCTTTGTCGTTAGCGCCGTCGTCGAAGAATAGGAACGACCACACTCGGTAGGTCAGGTCTAGGAAGTCCTCGCTCGCCAGCCACCCTTCCGCGTGTCCGGACACAAGCAGCACGGCAACGATGGCGAGGTCGGATGACAGCATTGCGGCAGGGCGAGTCTCGACAAACACCTTTGATGTGCATGCGTCGACGATCTGCCTGGCGATGCGTTGACCGCGTCGCCGCTCAGCATCAGTGAGGCTCTTCTTGACTCTGGGGCGGGTGCTCTGCCGCTCCTTCTTTTCAACCGCCGTTGGCTTATCTACAGCGTCGTCGTCACCGTCCTCCTCATCGACCTGCTTGTCCTCGGCGTGGTCGTCGTTCGAGATGCCGAAGTAGTCCAAGAGCAGCCCACGCAAGCCGAGAACTCTCGCCGCCTCGTCAAGACGACCGCCTTCGTGACGCTGACCCGAGAGCCGATATTCTGTGGTGAAGAAGTCCGCCGCCGCGACGGTGCGCGGCTTTTCCTTGTCTGGCTTCTCGCGTTGGGCCTGGCGTGCGGCACCCTCTGGGGTGTGGGTGAGGTGGTCGCCAAGCAACCGCAGCACTTCAGTCCAGCCCTGGAAGCTCCATTGCCCCGGCGCAACATGGTCGCCGATTGCTTGAGCCATTTGCCGCTGGCGGCTGCTGGCGCTCAACAAGAATTCGTGATCGACCCAATGCTCCGCTGAGGCCAAGCGTGTCCCGCCCACCGTTGCAGTAACCCGAACACGGCTGATGACACCAAGACCTCGGGCCCGGAGTTCGCCGCCAACGACGGTCACATCCGTTCCTGACAAGGTGCGGCCATCGGCGACAAGCTCAATTGTCTGAGACTGCCGCGGAGCGACGAACACCACGACAAGTTCGCCGTGCTTGTTATGAGCGTCCCGGATGTGGATGGCCAGAGCGGGCTCGGCTGCAGGAGCGGTTGGCAGCGACACCTGGAGAACCGCTGGTACATCCACGACCGTGACGCCAGAGCTCACCATCTCATCTACTTCCGTTGCCTTCAGCCGAACAACAGCGAGGTTCTCAGCGTTACCGCCAGAGCCAGGAATCGCTAGCGCGGCGCGGGAGCAATTGGCGCTCCCGACGAACAACACGGCATCCGACTCCCCGATGAAGGCGTAGAACTTCGCGTGAATGAACGCTCGGGCGTCCCCTCCCCTTGACGTTTCAACTGACAAAAGCGACTTCGGCTCTCTGATCCGCGACCATGCAGGGCCCAGCAACTGCGATTGGCCTGACTGCACGAGCACCTCGATCGATGCGCGTGGCCATCTGGCTGCTATGGCGGCAAGCGCGACACCACCTTCGTCGAAATACGGCGACGCGACGACAATGCGTCGAACATCCAGATCACCTACTTGTGTGGCCACCTGGTCAAGCAGCGCGGGGCCGCGACCGACCCGCCACAGCATGCCAGAAGGAGACGCAATCGTCTTGGACCAAGCATGCACTTCGGGATCGAACGCGTCCGCCAGTTCGGCACGCACCGGTCCTGGGAATGGGGCGCGGTCCAGACAGGCGTCAGCGAGTTCCTTGAAAGCCGCGATCGGTCCCGTCCCGTCCTGGGCAGTTTCGAAGCGAAGCCACAGCTCATCATTTTGTCGCATCCCGCCGAACGTCAGGTTGCCGCTTCCGATAAACAGCGCTGCGCTTTCGGCCCCGGCGAGCATGACGGCCTTGGGGTGAAACCGAAACCCGGGTTCCATCCTGACCGGAACGACCCGATATCGCCGCCCAATCCGGCTGATCCAGCGGCCCTGCGATGCAAACGTCGTCGCGACTTCGTCGGCATCGGCGAACACGGTCAGGGAAGGGTGCCCGCACTTCCGCAGCGCACGCAGCAACACGTTCTCGATGAAGATGAAGTCGATGTTGAACGTCGCAACGAACAGGTGTGAGAGGTTCTTCTGGCCGGCCAGAAACTTGATCAAGTCGTCACGCATTGTCGGGCCCTCCAAGGCGGTCCAACAACTCGCGGCCGCGTGCAGAGAGCTCCTCCGATTCGTGATCGATCATTCCGAGGTCAGCCATGATCCCCATGACGTTGCCCAGTCGGTCATTGCTGTACCCAGCAGCAACCTGCATCCCGGTCGGGCGCAGAACCCGGCCATCCGGGAAGAACCGCAGCGAGCACTTCAGGCCATTGCCCATCTTCCGCAGAGTCGTGTTGAGATGCGATTCCACAACCCCGCGGTCGATGATGGTGACCAGCAGATCCGCGAGAGGTTGATCTGCTGCGGCCTCCAAGAGCGGATAGACCCGCTCGGAGCCTGAAACGGAACGTGGGAAGCGACCGGCCGCGCACAATCCCCGAGTGCGCTGCCACGTCGCCGTGAGCAGCGCGAGCGCATAGACCGCCCTGTCGCGTGGCGCGAGTCGGTTCGGCACGCGGCGTTCGAGCGAACGGTTGAGGAATGCGTCCTTCCGAACCTCGCCGCTGAAGGCCGCAAAGCTGTCCGTCCAGCTGAGTGTGAAACCGGGGGTGAACGCATCGGCAAGCGCGGGCGCAAGCTCCTCGTCTTCAGTCCAGGAGGCGACCACATCGTTGACAGTTGCTCCATCCACTTCCCCGATTGCCGAAGTGAGCGATCCCAGCAACAGCTCGAGGGAGAAATGGACTCTTCGATGCATCTCATACGCCGCCCAGGCAAGTGCGGACTCGCTCAGTTGCGCCCCGGGCTCCGTCACTTGCCCATAGCGTGCCGCGATCGCGGCCGGCGATGCGGCATGCCCCGCTTGAATGGACGTCAAGGCGAAGCGAACAGTCGTGAGAAAGCGGGCGTAGCCCTCCGCGTCTTGCCCCTCTTCCGCTTCGAGAAGCACTGACTCCAAAAACCGGCATTCGTCGTCCGACACCGGCTGATCAAGAGCGCCGGCGGAGAATTGATCCGCACCTGCTGCGACCGTTGCTGCATCGAGCGATCCGCCGTGAAGCACCATCTCAAGGATTGAGCTGCCGCTTAGAGCGCGATTGCGGAACTCATGCATCTGCCGACCTCGCGGTGTGATCTTGGGGGCCTGCCACTCTGCGTCGATGGACTCGTGGCTTATCAGGCCGACCGTTCTGCAGGGTACGACATACGTGCCGAAGGTCGCGCCGCCGCGATCGAGTTGCAGTTCGACCGTCCCGCCTGCTGCAAGGACGTCCAACTCGGCTTCAAATATGTCGCCACCCAGCAATCCCGTCGTCTTGCGACCAAGCCGCTTGTCGGTGACGCGCGTTGCAGCCATGACCACCAGCTCAAGCCGGCGCGAGATGCCGCGGAACTCATCCCACACTGGCGCACGCGCCGTGCCCGATTCGAGGCCGCACAGCTTGTAGCACTCAACGAGAAGCCAGGGCAACATCGCCATGTACCGCGCCCGCTCGGATATAGTCGTGATGCCAGAAACCCACGCCTTCTCCAGATCCTGATCAACCCTGCGGAAGCCAAGAATGTCGAGGCCTTTGGTGACCTCCTTCTCGCCGGCATTCCAGAACAAGGTGGGCATCGGTGGGCGTCCTCATCAACTCGCAGCGTTCTTCCAATCGACGTCACGTCCACGCTACTGCAGCTGCGTGTGTGCGCCAGCAAACACAACTCCTCAACGTGCTTCCGACGAACCGTGCTCCCCCGGTGACGAAGGTGCAGACGTGTCAAACCAGGTCGTTGGGTTCGCCCGAAGTATTTTTGCACGATCCCGATCAAGCAAGCGCAGTCCCAGGTCATAGAACAACTGTGTCATCCGCCCACGATCATCGAGGCAACTCGCGGGCAGTTCGAACACCTCGTACCCCTTTGCTCGGAGCGCTTCTCGCAGCACTCGATCTCGCTCAGCCGTTACCGGGTTGCCATGTAGCCGATCACTGAGACCATCGAGATACACGCAGATGCCCGGTTCAGTTGGATCGGTCCCCGGCCACAGGCAATCGGGGTAGGTCTTGCCGAGAGGCTGCCCAAGATCGATTGGCTCGTGGCGCTTCGCCTCCGGGAATCCGGCACGCATCAACTGATCCCGCAGTCGATTCTCGTCCACGTTCACAGGACGGTGATCACCCTTCGGGGCCGAGTCCGGCATTTTGGCCGGGATTGGGTGGGTCGCACGCAGAACATCACCGTTGGCAGCCAGAACATCCTCGACCAGATGGCGGTCAAGTGCAGCGTGATAGAAGGCATTGCGGAACGTGCGGAGGCAGTCGTTGCAGCTGCGCTCGCAGCCCGACGGGCAGTTCGACACGATTGGCTTGATCGCTTGGACGATCTCACCAAACCGTTCACACAACTGCTCGAGCAGGCCCGATCCACCTGGCATCGGGTCGAACAGAATGGCGGTAGCCTCGTCGCTCCCGGGCGTGCCGAGCACCAGGACTTGGAGATCGTCTCGCTCCATGTCAAGCACGCGCGTTGCGCCGGTTCGAACCGCCTCTGCGAGCGAGTAAGCCTCGGTCTTGTCCGCGCACGAGGGGAGCGAGAGCGCATCGGCAACGATGTCGGCATAGAAGCCCACGTTCACCGGGGGCTTACCACACCGCTGCGAATGGTCCTTGCCGAACTTATCGAGTTCGGCCGCCGAGGCGAAGGGCGTGCGGCTCTGTCCGCACACTTGGCACACCGGGTAGCCGAGTTCATTCTGGTCCACCTTCCTACTTGGCCCAACGTTGACCAACCTGAGGTGGACGCCCTTTCTGAAATGGACGGTCCGCTCGCCCCACGCGAACGCGTCGCCAGCCTCGTGGCGGCCTCGCTCGGTGCCGAACGTCGTGACCGGCATCTGGAATCGGAAGTCCTCCTCGTCGGAGATGTGCGAGCGGTGCGTCAACTGGACATCGCACACGGGCACCGCCGGAAGGGACGCCGACCCGAGGTTGCCGGCGGCGTTGGCCGAACCGGGGACTTCCATCGCCGTTTCGCTCTCGATGTTCACGTCGAAGAACGCGGGCTCCTGCGGCATGAGCTGGAAATACCTGGCGACGAAGCGATTGCCGTTGGCGTAGATGAGGTTGCCCGGCACGTACTCGCGCAGCGCGACCGCGGGCGGACGGGGCAGCACGAAGTCGCTGCTGCCGGTTTGCCAGCGCGGCAACTGCGCCACCGCTCGAATGGACCCGCCCTCGAGGCCGTAGCCGGGCAAGAAGCCCTCCGCCGCCAGCACGCCGTAGGTTTCCACATCGTCGTACCCCTCGGCGTCCCCCTTTCCTCTCGTGTCCTGGCCCTTCATGCGCCTCACGAGGCGGTCGCACCGCTGATAGAGCGACTTGTCCTCTTCATCAAGCGTGCCGCTGGCCTTCCGCTTGGCCTCCAAGCGGTCGAGCTGGCTCAGCGCCCACGCCAGGCGACGGCGCAGCACGCCCACCACCCGCTCGAGCTCGTCGGGCGTCTTGTCCGTCGCGTTCTCAAGGACGGTGTCATCGATGACCGCCCGGTCCTCGGGCGGCCACGTGGTGGCGAAGCTCCGCTTCACGGATTGCAACAGGTCAGCGCGGTGCTTGCTCACCACGGTCCGGAAGGGCGACACATCAAACGGTGAGGTGCGAAGCCTGCCGTCGGCCTCGAATAAGAAGCTCTTGACCATCGCCGGGAACGTGATCGCCAACGCCTCAACCAGCTCGGTCCGATCGCCCTGCGAGAGTGAAGAGCCGGGGCGTGCCAACTGGCGCAGCCGCGTCAGGACCGCGGCGTTCACATGCCGAGCCACCATCAGCGGGTTCCGCAGGTTGAACCGCGGCGGGTCCACGCGCCCCGCGAGCATCTTCTGCGGGTCGTTGAAGTAGAAGCGGTCGTGCGTCGTGGGGCGTGCATAGGTCAGGTCCACCGCCATGCGCTGGCGGCGGCCGGCGCGGCCCACACGCTGCCAGTAGTTGGCCGGCAGCGGGGGCACGTTGCGCATGAGCACCGCGTCGAGCGCGCCGATGTCCACCCCGAGTTCCAGCGTCGGGGTGCAGACGAGCGTATTGATCTGCTCGCCGTCGCCCTTGAACTGCCGCTCGATCAGGTCGCGGTCGAAGGCGGGCACCATCGCCGAGTGCTCGCGGGCCCGCACCATGTGCGAGCCGTGATCCAGAAGGTCCAGGTCGTAACTGTCGGGGTTCTCCTCCTCGCGGATCAGCACGCCGTCGCACCTGAAGGCCTGGCATAACCCGTGCGGGGTCGTGCGGGTCTGGGCCCGGCGACAAGTGCGGCACCGCCAGAGGCCGTGGGTGGGCACCAGCCGCACCTTGTCCCCGTCCACTTGCCGCGCGCCGGCGCAGCCGGGCAGCGCGTTTCCCCGCTGACCGACGAGCGTCACCGGCACGAGGATCTTGAGGTCGTCGGCGAGGAAGGCCCAGAGCCGCTCAAGGAACTCCGCGGCCTTGTCCGTGGCGACGCCCCACTTCTTGACGGCGGCCCTGGCGGTCGTCTCGCCCTTTGCGCTGAGCCACTGCGCGACCCGCCCCGGCTCGTCTCCCGGATCGCGTGAGAGCTTGACGGCCTTGGGAATACCCGCCATGTCCGGCAAATACCCGCGCTGGAGTTCAAAGTCGCCATCGCCCCAAAACTTGCCGAAGATCCGCTTCTGCGAATCGTGGAGCTGGTACGCGCGGCGTGCGCGGTCGAGCAGGTCGGAGATGCCGTCGGCCAGCAGTGCGGGATCAACGCCGAGCGCCGCCGCCTCATGCTTGATCCACGCGTGGTCTCCGGACAGATTTAAGTAGTCCACCCGCAGCCTTCCCCACGGCTCCAGGCCTACCCGTTGCTTGATGCCCGTGACGATCTCACGCAGCACCTGAATCCGCAAGAAGTACTTGCGCTCCTCGACGTGGGCTGTGCCCGCGGCCTCCTTCGCCGCCACCTGCCACACCTCGGGCACCAGCATCCGCGAGAGGTCGTCGTCCTTCTCCAGGCGGTCATCGAGGAACTTGGTCAAGTCGCCGATAGAGACCGCGCCCTGGGTAATGCGCTCGTACATCAGCGAGCGCAGCCGGAAGCGCCGGGCGTGGTCCCGCATCCATCCGGCCTGGAACGCGGCCTCTTGGCGGTTGTCGGCGAAGATCAAGAGCCGCCGCCGCCGCTCGGCGTGCTGCACCATGTCCTGGGCCAGCACATGCACATCCGCCACCGGCACCGCCTTCACGGGCCGCGCCGGCTCGCGGTACCAGGCGTTCCATACGCGCCCGCCCTGTCCGCACGAGACGCAACGGGTCAGTTGTCCGGGCCGCTCTTCCTTCTCCTGCACCGCGAGCAACTCGACCATCGCGCCCTGGGCTGCGCACGCATCGCAACGGTCCAGCGCCTTGGGATGCACGGCCCCGCAGCAACGGCACAGATGCACCCGCGCCGTCTTCTTCGGGTCGTCGTCGTCCTCGTCGGCAGAGATCACCGTGTCGGTGACGACCAAGCGCTTCCCGCCGGTCGAAGCGTCCTGGGGCCGCCAGAAGCAGCGGTCCTCGACGGCCTCGCCCCCGCCGGGCACTTTCGCGGTGAACTGCCAGTCCGCGGCGTGGTGCTCGAAGTAATGCTGGCCGCAGGTCGTGCAGGTCAAGACCGGGAACTTGACCAGCCCAACTCCATGTTGGGGGTGCTGCGCTGCGGCGTCTTCGGCCGACAGCCAGAGTTTGGGGCGCTCTTGCGCCACCGGAAACGTCACCACCGCGCCGCCGACGCCTCGCACGAAGGAGTGGATCACGGGCCGCAGGAGAGCCCGGCCCTGCTTGCGGGCCGCCGCGCCCAGCGCCAGGTACGCCAGCACTTCCTCTTCACTCACGCCCCCCCCCGCACGCTTCATCACGCCCTCGAGCACATGCACCACGGTTTCGAGCGGGCGCGGCTGGAGCAGTTCCACCGTCAAGCGGTACGCGACCTCGTTCTCAAGCAGCGCGTCGTAGAGCGCATCGCGCCAGTCGGCTTGTCGCTCGGGCGCGAGTCCCGTGCCGGTCAGCGCCTTGAGCGCATCGCTGACCATCGCCCCGCCCGAATCGCCGACATCTACAGCCTTCAAGACCGTCTTCAATACCTCGGCTGAGATGTCCTTGCCCCCCGGGCTGGTGGGCGCGCCCGGGTCGCGCCGATTCTGTCCCCACGCCTGCGCCTCGTACACCTCGCCGACGATGGCCACATCGTCCTTATTCACGCCGAAGAACCGGCGGGCAAAGTCGCGCGGGGCCACATCGCCGCCGGTCGGATCGGCGATCGTCGCCGAGGTCGCCACGCACACGGTCTTGGCCGCCCCGCCGCTGCCCAGCGCCCCCGCGCTCTGCTCGCAGAATGCCCGCAGCCGCCGGATCAGGCACGCCGTCTCGGCTCCCTGCGCCCCGGCGAAGGTGTGCGCCTCATCGAACACAAGGAAGTCGAGCCGGGCGTTGTCGAAGAGTTCCACATCCTTCTGCCGCGTGAGCAGGAGTTCGAGCATCTTGACGTTGGTGAGCAGAATCCGCGGCTGGCCTCCGGCCTCGCGCAGTTCCTCGCGGCTGCACCGTTCCTCCGCCGGATGCACCGCCACTTCCTGCTTCTGTTCCTGGGCCTTCTTGAGGGCCGCGCGATAGTCCGCCCGGCTCGCGCCCGGCCGCAGTCGCTGCCCCACCACGTCGGCCTTGTTCTCCGGCGTCTTGCCGACGTACATGGCAAACGTGATCCCCGTGCCCGCGAGCAACTCGCGCAGGCGGCCCAACTGGTCTTCCGCCAGCGCGTTCATCGGGTAGACCAACACCGCCGAGATGCCGGGGGGCGCGTTCTGGTCCTTGAGTTTCAAGCACTGGCTGATGATCGGGTACAAGAAGCACTCGGTCTTGCCCGAGCCGGTGCCGGTAGACACCAGCGTGTGCTTGCCATCATGGATGGCGCGGACGGCGGCCTCCTGGTGGCCGTAGAGGTTCGGGTGCGGCACCATGCCCACCAGCGCGGGGTGCAGGATGCCCTGCCCGGCGATGGATTTGATCGTCGCCCCCTCGCGGAACGGCCTGCTCAAGGACACGTACGGCCCCTTCATCAGCGGCGTGCGGCGCGTGTGGTCTAGCGAGAGCAGCGTCCGCATCTGCGCGTGGAAACTCGTGTCCGCGAACGGGTACGTCGAGAGCTGGTAGCGCAGGAACGAGCGGACGACCTTTTCGGTATAGGCGACGGGGTTGAGTGCCATAGTGGAGTCCAAGAGTGCCGCGATTGCATCGCAGACTCATTCCATCCATTCGTCAGGGTGCGGGTGATGCCTGCGCTTGCGGGAACCAGCCGCGGAGAATGTCCCCGAGCCGCTGGAACGATCGGTCTTTGCATCGATGGAGGCTGACCGTCTCCGCGAGCGCGCGGAAGTTCGCGTTTGACTTCTGGACCCTCTTGGCCTTTATCGCCGCGAGGTATGCTTCC
>ENA-ORBV01016070-ORBV01016070.1-microbial-mat-metagenome-genome-assembly--contig:-NODE-16070-length-10911-cov-5.697526_pt1 | contig 10911 bp, 4 predicted proteins | sample MGYA00237777_ERZ505514 | MGnify/ENA primary metagenome ERZ505514 (study PRJEB26160, sample SAMN06269048) | microbial mat metagenome | isolation source: Oligotrophic lake microbial mat | place...
AAGACGGCATACGAGATTCGCCTTAGTCTCGTGGGCTCGGAGATGTGTATAAGAGACAGCCCTTATTGTACGTTCAATAAGAGGCATCTCACTCACTGGCTCGTTGGAAAGATTGATTGCCAACTCATCACGAGAGTGTTCGGCAACTCTGTTGCTACTTTTTTAGTTGCTGATAGCCTCACCCTTCCCAACCCAACTGATCTGTCTCCTCACAATCCTAACGAAAATACAAGAAAGCAATGTAGAGAGATAGCTAACGACAACCATGAACACTACTCCTACACATACACCGTCGTCGAGAACACGGCGACTGATCAACGTGAACGAGATTCCGTCGTTTGATACGTTTGCAAACGACTTAGACTTTTTGTTGCCGCCTCTAGGAAAGATCTCGAAGCACTCCAGGACAAGTTCTGCTCCTTCTGCAAGTAACAAGAATCACAGTGGCCGTAGTACCCGTACATGTGGCAGTAGCTTTCAGTACCCACTGCCGTTGGTCATCTCGGACAAGACGCTTGAAGCCCTGGAGAAAGATCGCCAAGGCAGCGTCAGCTGCAGTAGTAGCAAACATAATGAGGGAGATCCACCCAACAAAGAACCTCAAGACGCCAGATTGGAAATCAAGATCACAGTCGGACGCCCCGTGGTCAATGTCATGAAGGAGGAAAGCTTTGACGTTGACGAAGACGATGACATTTGCTCCGTGTACGACGAAGCAGAAGAAGGCTTGGATGAAGTTGCTGTACCCGTACTGGACATTACACGACAAAAACTCGTGCAAGCCAAGAACATTGAATACAATAATTACAACAACAGGGACAGTCGTAGTCACCATACGTCAACGACCATCGGAACGGCAACCACGAGCGCTACTACCACGACGACGGACACAACGGCTATGAGTGATGATGCTTCGTGCGACGATTTCAAAATCATCAAGAGCCATCATCATCAACCACAACAGCAGCAATCGCAACATCATCAACAGTCATGCCCTCGTAACAGCAGCCGACGGTCACAACATTCCAGACACAAAGGGCACCAAGGAACCGCCGCAGAGACAAAACAGCAAAAGGTTCACAAACACTTACACGCTTCTTGTCCTGTCATGAACTTCTCGATGGACAGTGGTGATGGCGATGATGCAGAGACGGTGCTTGTCAACAACAGCAACAGTCATCATCATCATCAAAAGGGCGATCACAGTTCGCGGCTTGCTTCTTCCTCAAGAAGACACCGCCGTCGCCACAGCATCACCTCTACCACCACGGAAAACAAAAGCAGCAGCGCCAATGCCAGTGACAGTAGACGCAGCAAGAGTCAAAGCAAGAGCAATCGACATAGTAGTCGTCGTTCCGTGTCGGATCGACTCACATCTGGTCCTACTAACAAAACCAGCACTGCTGGTAATAGACTCAACAAGATCAGCAGCAACGCTGCTGGTAATAGACTCAACAAAAAGGACAGCCAAACCGCATTGACTACGTTGCAAAACAATAAGAGCAGCAGCAATCGTCGCAGGCGTCATTCGCTGGACCCATCGTCGCACAAGACGACGAGACATGGAACAGCCGGAACTGGAACTACGAAAACAAGCCACAGCAGAAGCGTCGCGAAGGAGAGCAGTCGTCGGACTCGCAGTCACTCTCGGTCTCGACGATCCTCGACGACCCGTCGCAAGTCGATTCTCCCTTCTACATCTACGGCCACCGCCTCCACAAACGTAAGTGTAGCAACACCTGCCACTCGTACTACTAAAAGTAGCAGCAACAACAAGCAAACAACTGTGGAACGACGTCGCCGTCTTCGTCGTGGCACGGATGGTCATCAAGCCCTCGTACGAGCATTGGCTCTCAAAGACGACGACAATAGCAAAGACAGCAGCAAGCACACCAAAAACAGTGTGAGTAGTAGTAACAGTTTGTTGGAGGAAAGCCCTCACCATATCAAGGAAGAAATGGAGCGCACTGCTCTCTTATTGACACCAACGTCGGCGGCCGAAAAGACGGCTGTCTGGGCCAAACGTGCGGCACGAAGTCAAACCATGGGGGCTACGGCCGTGGCTGTAGCTGCTTCTGCTGTTACGAATACTACTGCTGATGGTACTAGTAGTGACACTCGTAGCGTTTCTCCGCCCGTACCAATGGCGGCCTGAGCAACCTAAAAAAGTAGCAAAACAACTACTGAAAACGTGAAATCAAACTCTACTGGAAAATGTACTGGAAAGGGAACGGAAATGGAAAATGGCAATGTTTGTACGATCAATGGGAAAAGGTTTTCTTGCGTGAAAGGATGTCCATAGCATGGTGTTTTTATGAAATATATAAGCCTGTCGCTACGACTACGGCATCACAAAGTAATGGAATGGCACGTACTATAGTTCCGCCAACTCTACTTGGACCTCACTCTGCCAATAGCTAGCTAGTAGTCTAGTGCTAGTAATCCCCATGTCACCAAGACGACTTTCTTGCTCCATGAGTTGCCCAACAACACAACTTCTAGATAAAATCAATTGCTGGCAGGATGATGACAGCAAGGTGTAATTATTTGGAGATCATGGGATGGAGGACAGATTTAGTGAATTATAGCAAAATTGAAGACCAAGAACTAGCCAGTGCAATTGAACCTGCCCTCTACTACATCCAGCAAACCTATGCTTCAAAAGTCTGCTCAATTGCTTCACTGGCTTGATTCCAATGCGACGAAGCATTTGCACTGCCTTTGCACACAACTATCGGCGCAATGAATGCCCCCCTGACAAAAGGATCACTTTAATTTCATGGCTAACAAAATGCACAAATTACTAAATAGGACAGATCATTTGATCTAAAAGCTCATAATGCATGTAGTTAAATCGGCTGTTAGGGTTGTCCAGAGGAAGCAAACCACCAGTTGGATACAAAACAGCAGCTTCCCACTCCAAATTTGGGATTCAGGACCGGTTTGGACACAAAAATCATCACTCAGCCGATGCAGGGCGCGGCTTTCGATAAATTGATAGGCAACGTGGACAAAGACATTGACATTTGCGGGTTGTTTTAGGGGCAAAGGTGATCTAATGGAAGGGCAAAATAACTGGCACAATCCCCAGCAACCATCTAATGACTCCCCTCATTGGCCAAAACAAGTTCTGAATCAGACCATGCCTGCTCCTCGTATCCTCATTGTGCTGCTGTAATTTGACACAGAAGACTGGCTGGCTTCATCTTCTACCAGTCATCATTAGACAAAAGAAACAGGATTGAGTGACAGCTTTGAATGTAATTGCTATTTTGACGCGCGGCAATGCTAATCAACCCCGACACTGCTAGCTGTGCTCAAATTGGAATCAGGTGTAAACAAAGCAATCTGTGTGATGCATGTAAACATCTACACAGTTGGCATCTACATAGAACATTATGGCCAACAAACTGAGCAACCATGACCATCTCAAACAGAAGGATCTTTCCCAAACTTTTTTTCAATAGCAACCATCCTTGATGACACTGCAGGCACCATGCTGGTGGAAGTTGTTGAGAATCTTGGTTTTTTTTCCACTTTGCACAACAATTTCTCTATCCTCGCCCCCATTGATGTAGAAAGAGACATCGTTTAGGAGACAGATGACAAACAGACCGTGACATTCCACATGTTGCCATTCAGTGACACTCAAATTTTGATGGAATGCTCGCATGCAACTTGTACAAGAAGCACTCAAACATGCATGAAGGTGACTCCTCCGTCGTGGTGTCAACAGTGACATGTGTGCAGAGAGGGGTCTTCAGTTGAGGAATGTGTCCCTGCCATGCAACCAAGTTGTGGTTCAGATGTGACATGCAGAAGCAATGTTCAAACTCTGCTGGCATGCCACTGGCCTTTTGCTGCTTAGCTAAGGCACATTGGGCACAACTTGGATCATCCAACCACCAGTTGCACTTGTTCTTTCAAACGATCTCCAGACAAAGAAGCTTGGCAATTCCTTGCATGCTTGTCTCCTGTTTGCATTGATGACAGCTTGTTTATTTGTCAAGCTTGTCAACACTGTGGCTGAACACAGTCACACAGTGTTGCTGCAGAATTGTTGGTGGCTGCCCGGGCCCTTTCCATTGCTGACAGACATCACTTTGAACTCAACTTGTCCTGCCTCCTTGACAAGTCAACACACTGCAAGAGGAACTGGCTTCTCAATGTTCTAGCAGCCAGACAGAGGTTTGAGAGGCACAAGCTAACTTTGAAGGCATAAGCTCATTTCTCAAGCTCACCTTGCTTCGTTTCTGACATTGACTGAACAAGCAACAAAATGTTCAAACAATTACATCCAACACCATGGCCTACAACCTCCTTCAGTTCCTAATCCTGACGACATTGTGGCTGTGCAACTCTGGGAACAACTCACAGATCTCCCACACACAAGGACTCTTCTCAGACGGCTTCGCAGCAGCATCAGTCGGAGAGTCCGTCATGTCCATTTCACCTGCAAGACCAAGGTCCAGAACATTTGCATGCTTGCCCACGCCATCTGGTCTGCCCTGGGACATGAAATGTTGGATGATTTGATCACAAACGGACGCGCCAATGCCACTCGTGTCTGCTTCCATCACAGCCCGGCTGAAGTCAAAGGTGAAACTGACAAGGCGTGCATTCACCGCAAGAAAACCCACTTCACCATTACCCTGGTTCTTGTCCAATCCAAGTGTGAATTTTGGATGAAGGAGATGGCCTTCCATGCAACTCGTTCCTCCCCAAGTGCAGCAATGATCATTTTCCTGAGGAGGAGCTACAGAAGCTTTGCAGCTGGGTTCGTTAGGTGTCCCAGCCTCCTCACGCCAATTTGATGTGTTATTTTGGAGCCCTCCTCCTCTTGCAGATCTTTGATCCAATGCTCCAAAAGAGATCGTCTTTCGGTTGATTTGTCTTTTTGTATCCACATTTTCCAAGTGAATTTCGAAGGAGTTCCATGGTGTGGATCATTCTTCCCTCTCTTCTGTTTGTTTTGTCCCAATCTTATTTTGCAATGACACACTCAACCTCACACAGCAGACAATGGGGGTGGCCATCACATCGAGTGTCTTGCAAACTTTCTTTCGAGACAGTGTTTGGTTGCCGCTAGTTGCACTTTGCCCCAACAGTGCTAATCTTTGAGTTAACAAGGTGGCTGAGCACAGTCACAGGTAGCAAGTGTTTGGTGAAGAATCTTTGAAGTTAATGTTGTTGCTGTTGCTGTTGACTTTTGGAACGTGAACAGGGTGTTGAATTTACAATTCAAGGCAAACTGTGCTACCTCTAGAAAATGTGCTGAGCACTGTTGATGTCATGTGTACCACACCACTACTAGTAAGTAGCTAGTAGAAAACATGGTGTATCTGCGCGCACTTACTAATTGCCGTATTTCTTTTGGGCGCGCGCATGCCGAGCTTAAGTAAAATGTACGAATGAAGACTATCGCGTCAGCGATTAAGGAAAGATTCAAAAGCCTTGCCACGCCTCTGGCCATGAAACTCCAACTAATTCATGTGTGAACACGTACTGTAGAAAAAACAAACGTCGACGCTAAAAATTTCGAAAGACGACAGCTTTGGTTGCATCGTGAATAAACTAGAAATAGCAAATAGTAGCTATCATAGCTAGCTAGCTAGTAGAGTAGTAAGTAGAAGAAGTAAATTCATTGGATCCACTAACTTGAACGGACAAAGATAGATAAATGAATGAAGCAAAGCGTTCCATTTGTGTACAGACAGCCAAAAGAAAACAAACGATAACCATGGCAACCCGGAAGCCAACAACCATGTGTCATCCAACAACAAGAAGATCATTGTTTGGCCGTTCCATTTTACTGCCAATCTTGTCGTTGGCAAGCATCACAATACTCTCTCAAGACGTTGTTGTCAATGCCCAAGCAACGCTAACATCATTAGGAGGACAACAGCGACAACAAGAACCACGACCCACTCTGTATGAACTCGTCCAGCAAAACAACAAGACGTTGTCCACTCTGGGCGACCTGCTCGAGGCGACGGGACTTGATGAAAGCATCTTGGCCGATGTGACCGCTGGGCCGTTGACATTGTTGGCACCCACCGATGAAGCCTTTGAGGAATCTTCCTTGTTGAACTCGAAGTATTTGGAACCACAATGGAACGACTTTTTGGCGGCAGTGCTGAAATTTCATGTCCTACAAGGAAAAGCCTTGATGGCGGCCGATCTAGAGCCAGCTTCCCCCAAAATGGTTCCCACATGGCTGCCAGGAAAAGTCGTGACGGCCACCCGATCCGAGTTGCTGGAAGATCGAATGATTCTGAGCAATGACGATGACATGCAGGTGGTGACGAGTCGCAAGATTGGTGGAAACGCCTCCAATGGAGTGTTGCATTTCGTGGATGGCGTCTTGTTGCCTCCAAACATGCAAGAGTCCTTGCTGGAGCAAATGGAAAACAATCCCGAGTTGAGCATGTTTCTAGACTATGCCACACGACTGAATTTGACAGACACACTGGAGCAAGAAGGACCCATGACGCTCTTGATACCGACCAATGAAGCCTTTGAGACGATTCCTCCTTTTCTTTTGAAACGACTGGATGACGAAGCCTTGACCCAAATTCTCAAGTATCACATGCTACCAGGAATTGCCATGACATATAATTTGGGGTATTTTAAAACACAAAGGGTCAAACTCCAGACCATGCTGGGGGCAACACTGGATTTATACTCCAAGGGTGTGGTGGGTGTGACCAACTTCACTTCCAAAGATTCACTGGCTAGCAATGGAGTGTGGCATACCATTGATACTGTGTTGATTCCCGTTTTTGACGAGGAGGTTGAACCAGTTGTCGTCTGGGATGAACCGGTGGTTACAATTTTACGCGATACAACCGATGATGCTCCTTCCATGGCACCTTTGAAACTTATAGCACGAATGCCAACATCAGAACCACAAACCAGTGAAACTAATAGCATCGTGACTGTTCGCACCACTTTGGATGATGTTCGTTCCGAGGCAAGCTTGTCCGACTTGTTCGATGCGCTTGTTCTGACGGGCTTGGACGATACACTCGACGGCCAAGCCGAGTACACCGTGTTCGCTCCTGTCAACGATGCTTTCGATAGTGCAAACGTCAATCTCTTTACGCCGAATTTCAGACTCCATCTAAAGGCTCTTTTGCAGTATCATCTTGTACCTGGAGATATCATGTGGTCAGAAGACTTTGTCGCAGGGACCAACTTTTTAACTGCCGAGGGCTCTACTGTAAATGTTACCCAGACGGATCCGACAATTTTGCTAAACGACAACAAGGTGCAAGTTCTTACTCCTGACGTGGCAGCCAGTAACGGTGTTGTTCACACTGTCGATCAGTTCCTTCTTCCTCCGTCTTTCAGTACAAGCGTTGGCCAAGTAGTAGCTGCCCATCCACAGTTGGGCCGCTTCGCAGCATTGCTACAAGAATATCCCATACTCATCACCTTTGTAAACTCAGCCTCTGTCACAATTTTGGGAGCTGTCGATTCGGCATTTGATGGAAAACCCATGCCTGTTGATACAGCAGAACGTCGAAGAGTCGTCATGTACCATATCATTCCCCAAGTTGTCCCATCCACACAACTCGTCAATGGCGCCATCTTTACAACACTAGAAAATACCAAGGTCATGATTATCAAGAGAGAAGACAGCACCAGTATCAACGACGCTGTTGTTGTCGAAAGTGATATCCTTGGCAACAATGGTATCCTACATCTCATCGACGCGGTCTTGGTTCCAGTCGCCGATGGTGAACCTGTTGGTCCTGTGGGACCAACTCCAACAGACCCATCAGTGGTAAACCCGACTCCATTGCCAACAACATCTGTGCCTGCTGCAACTGCAACACCTACAAGTGCTCCAACTCCAGAAGCAGCGACTGCTGCTCCAATCACAAGCTCACCATCATCAAGCCCACCAACGGACCCACCGATGACAGCAGCACCCGCCCCACCCCCTGCAGAAAGTTCTAATGGAGGATGTTCTTCAACATTGGCAGCCATGGCGCCTCATTGTTGCCCGGTCGTTTACACGGAATTCCAGGAATTCTGTGACCAGTTGAAGAAAGCAGATCCAATAGTGGCGCCCACAACAAGCCCTCCAACAAGCTCACCTGTGGTCGTTTCAACTTCAATGCCAACAACAGCTGTACCTGTTGCCACTGAAACACCCACACGTGCTCCAATCACAAGCTCACCAACGGATCCACCAGCGACATCTGCTCCAAGCACAAGTCCACCAGCAACGGATCCGCCAGTGACAGCAGCACCCACATCGCCTCCTACAGCAAAGGCAGTCCCAGCAGCATCTCCCGATGCGGGTGACCCTAATGGGGGTTGTGATTCCAAATTATCAGCGTGGGCACCTGAATGTTGCCCAGTCTTAGATTCAAAATTTGATGCCTTTTGTGACCAATTAAAGAGTCGAAATGCTGCCTTTGATCGTTCAGGAAGCTCCCCTTGAAGGGGGCAACCCAATAGGATAGCCATGCCTGCGTTGCCATTGGCATAGCCTGCTTTGCCCACAATCATCGCTCGCCGTTTCATGTCAACGTACCGATGGAAGTGTATACATATATTGATTAGACAATAAATCATAGATAGTAAAATAAATGTTACATTCTATTTTTAATAATCAAAATTGCCTGAGGAGGGAATCAAGGACTGTCTTCGTCCAATACTTTTGAGAAACAACCGAGCCCGACATGGGTACGTCTACTGTAGCACTCCCAGAGATCGTGTCATATACTACTAGAACATCTTGTTTGTATGCCTTGCTCCACGAACTGAGTGAAGCTGTATAGGCAATCTACTGTAGTAGTGGCTGCTCTGCAAACAGGCAGAGCCTATCCGATGAAAGGCCGGCTAAAAATGTACCTGCATGCGCATAGCAGTAGGCAACAACCGGCATTGGATATGGAGAAAGCAACCAACATCAAGACGGCCCCATGAAGAGCGAGCTCTCGCAGCGCGGCTAAGTGATGTGGCATGCTTTTTTAGCAGTATCTGCATGCCCGATGGTTGACGAAACTGATCGCATTCACTGTATCCAAGCTCATTGTGCTCTTACTGCGAACATGTCATGGCGTGTGGCTGCGATTGCTGCTCGATCCAATGCTGGAGTGGACTCCCTTGTGGCACTGCCATGGCATCCATCCAAGTATAGCGAAAGCCATAACTCTTTGGATCTCTGCCCACTTCAAATGTATTGTTCCAATAGTTCCCATTCACTGGCAAAGCCACGAAACCGTCTTTCCCTTTGGGGGCCAAGCCAATCAAATAACTGGCATAGCCTAACGAATCAAGCCATGTCGAAACGCTTTGCAGATTCGGCGTATCCAGTTCACTTTGCTCCTTGATGAAGGAGCCTCCGATGGGATAAGCCGCAGTAAAGCTATCAAACGTCCATTTATCTTCATAGGCAAAAAAGATCAAATCAATGGCCTTCTTTTGTAGTAAACTCTTGGCGCCCAACAACACTTCCCATTCCAACCCTTCCGTGTCTGTTTTCAACACGTGAACATGCGGCAAATTCAAGCCCTGTACCGAGGTGGAGTCCATGGTGCGACGAACCACTTCTTCACGACTGTACACGGGATGGAGGGCGATGCGTTTGTTGGCTGTCATGAAATTATCTGAACCACGAAATTCCATCTGCTGTTCTGCTACTTCGCCACAACCCTTGAGCAACAAGTTATAGTCGAACGAATCTCGGGTGGTTCCATGTTTGTTGAGGTACCGTTTGTATTCTTGTTGCAGATTATCGTAGGCCTTTTGAAAGGGTTCAAACGCAAAAACCGTTTTGGCATGCGCTGGAAAGAATTGATCAAACAATAGGCTCAAACTAATATCACCACCCGTTTGGGCATAGCTGCCCGCGCCGATATCAATAAAGACATTCCAGTCTTGTGCCAAAGGCTCTTTGCCCAACCGTTCCAACAGGACTTCAATGTAGCTTTCGTTACCCCAAAATCGGGGCAAATGCTCTTTGAGGTAGGCTGCATTGTGTTGTCTGGCTTTTACCATGCAATCATCCTCATTCGCAGTGCTGTTTTCTTTTTCTTCTGCTTGCTGGCAGCTTTGCTGGACTTTTTGTAGTAAACTCAACTGCAACAGAGGATTCCTCTCGGACGGATAAAGCTGCTGGAACAGTCCGACCGTCATCACAAGAAAGAAACCACTGCCAACAAGACATCGGATAGCAGGGCTTGCCGATAAAACCCTGCTTCTATTTTCTTGAATGCGATGATGGCGGATAGCCCTGCTCATCGTGCTTCACATATGATAGACTAACGAAATATAATGATAGACTAACGAAATATTATGTGCAATAGTACTAGTAAAATTAGCTATCCCTGCAAAACCCAAAATGTCAATCAAAACCCCGATGTCCGATTTTAGGACAGTCGAGTAGACTTACAAGTCTTCCGTTGGAATTTGAGTGAGCGATATTGTTCGACTCGCGCGCGTGCCGGCCGTCAAATTGTTTGTTCCTCACATTAGGGGTTGTGAGCACCTCAACCAGGCTTTTAACCAGACTTTTAACCAGGTGGCATCCCTGCATGCACAACACGTGCAGCTGGTGCTATCGATTGGCACAGCAGCTAGCTACTAGCTAGCTAGTGGCACTGGCACAGTAGCTAGCTATTAGCACCGGCAGCTAGCTAGCTAGCTACTAGTAGTAGCTAGCCAGCTAGCCATCTAGCTAGCTAGATGTCGATCGCTAGTAGCTAGCTAGTGACGAGCAGCTAGTAGCCACAGGATCGATTGCACTACGCTAAAAGCTACAGGCCTTTTGAGTTGTTTGTAAATGAAAACTATAAGCTTTAGAATGAAGCTAAAATGAATGTAATGTTTGAGAGAGGTTCGGCTCAAGATCTGTCTCTTATACACATCTCCGAGCCCACGAGACTAAGGCGA
>ENA-ORBV01016071-ORBV01016071.1-microbial-mat-metagenome-genome-assembly--contig:-NODE-16071-length-10911-cov-4.009138_pt1 | contig 10911 bp, 11 predicted proteins | sample MGYA00237777_ERZ505514 | MGnify/ENA primary metagenome ERZ505514 (study PRJEB26160, sample SAMN06269048) | microbial mat metagenome | isolation source: Oligotrophic lake microbial mat | place...
CCACCGATATCTACACCTCTCTATTCGTCGGCAGCGTCAGATGTGTATAAGAGACAGGCCGACTCCGGTAAGTCCGACGCTCAGAAAAACGAAGCGGCCGCAGAGGCAGAAAAGGCCAAAGAAGCCTTCCGTGCACTTTTCCGTTCAGCTTAGGCGTAATTAGCCCCCTGTCCACCCTTACTCCTGGCCCGCCTCTACCTAACTAGCCCATTTCTTGACTTTTTCTTGGGTGCTTAGTACCGATCGTCATTCATTATGGCGACAAAGAAAAAGAAAACTGTGGCTAGCAAATCAACCAAAACCGGACTGAAGGCCCGTAAAGGCGCCAGCAGCAAAGCTTCGGCTAAAAAGAAGAAGGCCGAAGGCGTAGAAGCGGCTGCTAAAGCGCCGAAACGCGCAGCAGGCACTCCTCGCGATCGCCAGCCATGGCGTGCGCCGTTACCGCCACAAGTGGGGTCTGGCAACCGCTGGCCCGGATGCGGGCGGCTGCCATGAAGCCGTCGACTTCAGGCATCTGACAATCGAGCAGGATCAGGTCCCAATCATCACCGGTGACTAGTTCGACCGCCTCGGCGCCACCGCTGGCCAGTTCAACAGCAACTCCCAGGCGTTTGAGCTGGCCAGCCAGCACCATGCGATTGACCGGTTGGTCGTCGGCGTAGAGCACACGTGCTCCGGTAAAGCCGATGGCAGGAACGGCCGCGCTGGACTGCCGTTCGTGGCGTTGGGTCGAACTGGTCAGTTCGCGCATCGTGGCGTGCAGATCTTCAGGATCGGTTGGTTTGGTGACTAGGCGATGCCGACGACTGCGCAGGCTCGCGGCCAAGCGAATCGGTGGTCCGGTAAGCTGGGCGAGCAGGGCTATTGGCACGTCATCCGGCAGTGCGGAAATATGGTCGGCCGCGTCCGCATGGTCAGCATCGACGATGGCTACTTCGCAGTCGCTCGCGTTGTCGTTGAGCCGCCAGGGGCTGTGCATCAGGGCAGCAGCGACCGCCTCGCCGGTCAGTCCGTCCGTGCACAGAAGGGCGGATCGTTCGGCTGCCGCCGCTGTGCCGACTTTGGCGTTGTCACCATGGGCGGTCACCTGCACGGTGGCGGTAAAGGTCGAACCACTCCCCGGCACGCTGGCGACAGTGATGGTGCCACTCATCAGTTCGCACAGGCGGCGGGAGATGGTCAGACCCAGGCCGCTGCCGCCGAAGCGGCGATTGATCGACGAATCGCCCTGCTCGAAGGGGTTGAACAGCTTTGCGAGCGCCTCGGGCGCGATACCTGGGCCGGTATCGACGACGGCGAAGCCAAGATGCCAGATCCCGTCGATGAGACGTGACGTTCCGCGTAGTGCCACCGAACCGGCATCGGTGAACTTGACCGCATTGCCGCTGAGGTTGAGCAGGACCTGGCGCAAGCGCCCGGCGTCGACGATGACGCGGGACGGAAAGGTGGCATCGGGAATCCAGGCCAGTTCCAGACCCTTGGCCTGGGCGGTCGGGGCGAGGGTGCGCAGGACGCTCATTGCCACTGCACTTGGATCGGCCTCGGCAGGGGTCAAGTCGAGGCGGCCGGCCTCGATGCGCGAGAGGTCGAGGATACCATCGATCTGGCGCAGCAGGTCTTCGGCGCAGCCACGCACCACCGACAGGCGATCGCGACGATCGGGCTTGGTCTCGTCGACATGCAGCAGTTCTGCCATCCCGATGATACCATTGAGCGGGGTGCGCAGTTCGTGGCTGACGGTGGCCAGAAATGAACTCTTCGAACGCGACGACGCTTCCGCCCGGTCGCGCGCTGCGGCCAGGTCGCGGGTACGCTCCTGGACTGCGGCCTCAAGACCCTGGGCATGGGCCAGAATGCGTCCGCGCAAGACGAGGTTCTCGTGTGCTGCGCCCGCTCGGGCTGCCGCCAATGCGATGGCAGCGAGACAATCGGCAGTCGCCACTGCGGTGGAACAGATGCCAAGGAGCAGTCCGGCGAGATGTCCAGGAGTGGCACAAGCTTGCAGGACCAGCACCTGATCACCGGGCAACTCGTCGATGACCGCTTGGCCGCGACGCAGAGCGAGGGCGAAGAGGCCGCGTTCGATCGCCGTACCCAGCAGGGTGGACATGCGTTCGGCGGCATCTGCCGGCAGGCACTGCGTCAGCCGTGGCATCATCGTCTCGTCATCGATCAGCGCGACCGACCAGGGCATGCAGGGCAGCAGGCTGGGCAGGTGATTGAGGGTGACGGTGAAGACGGCGTCCGGCTGAGAGCAGGTCGCTAGGCTACCGTCGAACGAGATCATCGCGTCGAACAAGTCGCTCATGCCGCGTCTCCGGCAAGGATTTCGATCATTGGTGCAAGGGCTGCGTCCATGTCCGAGGCGACGGCCGGCAACTCGCCAGGGTCGATGCCCGACAGTTCCCAGGCCTTCGTATCCAACGGAGTGCATACCGGTCCTTCGCCGCTGAATCCGAGCAAGTCGACCGCGATCGCAGCAATATGCACGAGTGCGGCCTCAATGCGATGGGTCTGGGCGGCTGCCGGCTGATGATGATACGCCACCGGTTCAGACAGCGACAGCGGCAACTTCCAACGCTCGATCAAGGCGCCGCCAAGGGTGGCGTGGTCGAAACCCAGGGCGTTGTGTTCGACCTGCTCCAGCGGTTTGCCCTGGGCCATCGCGGTGGCTAGGTTGGCGGCGGCAAGATTCGGGTCGGCCTGTTCGATGACGAAGCCGCCGAGGTCATGCAGTAACCCGGCGACGAACACCCGTTCGACGTTGGGTTCGCGACGACGCGAGGCCAGGGCGCGTGCGAACAGTGCAGTCGCCGTGCTGTGGCGCAGGAAGGCGACGACCCGTTCGCGGCGCCCACTGCCGGCAAGCATGTCGATGATGCTGGCGGCCAGAGCAAGTTCGCGCAATTGGCGTGTGCCAATCAGGTGCACCGCCTGAGACAGCCGTTCGACCCGCTGGCTAAGCCCGAACATCGGGCTGTTAGCCATGCGTAGCAGGCGCAAGGACAGGGCGGGATCACTGGCGATGGCCTCGGCGATCTGGGCCGTGTTGGCGGCCGGGCGCGAGATAACCACATCGATGCGCTGCCAGGAATCCGGTAGCGACGACAGTTCACCGGCGCCGTCGAGCAGGCTGTCGAGCGTGTGCGCGCTCATCCGCCGCCCCGCAGTTGCCTGGCTACCGCAGCGGTAAACAGCACGCGCACGGCTGGGTGGTTGGTGGGCTGACCACGGAACCGGGCGGCCGCTACACGCTGAGCTGCGATCAACGCCTGCTGATCCATGATGGCGCGGTCGTCGGCGACCTCGACGTCGGTAAGTCCCCAGGCCTTCAGCACGATAAGGTGCTGGGCGGTCAGAGTGGTGCCGACCGGGGCCAGCTGGCGTCCACCAGGGCCGATGGCTGGGGCGGCGAGGACCGCCCCCGGACGCAAGTCGCCGACGGTCAGGCGCATCTCAGGTCCCGGTGAGACCGAGGGCGGCGATGCGCTCAGCGATCATCTGCTTGTTGAACGGCTTCACGACATAGCCCTGGACGCCCAGCTTGGCGGCGTCGATCACTGCCTGGCGGCTGGCTTCGGCGGTGATCATGATCACCGGCACGCTGACGGTGCGCGGATCCTCGCGCACTTGGCGGAGGAATTCCGGTCCATCCATCGGTTCCATGTGCCAGTCGAGCAGTACGAGATCGATCGGCCAATTGGCCACCAAGGTTTTCAGTCCGGCCGCTCCGTCAGCGGCCTCGACAACGGTGTAACCCTGCTGGGACAGGATACCTTTCAGTAAGGTTCTGGATGCGCCGGAATCATCGATAACCAGGGCGATAGGCATGGTGCCACTAGTGTGCGTCCTCCGGTAGGGATCAGCAAGGGCCTTTGGGCGGGGACCGGACTCCCGTTTAGTCGTCGACCCCGACCACGGCGGCCATAACGAGGGCCCGGTCGTCGACATCGATATGGGTAGTCAGCCAATCATAGACTAATGACTGCGTATCGAGCCGGCTGAGTTTTGTCCGACTCAGGTTGTCGATAACGACAGTGAGCAATTGTTCGTGCTGCAGGTGATGATCCGTGACATCCACCTGGTGGGCAAGGGCCCAGGTTTCTTCGTCCTGGAAATGGCTTGCAGCATACGACAGGAGACTCTCCAGCACGGGGCGTACGTCAGGCGCGGTGCGCAGAGCGACGTATAGTCTGAACAGCTCGCGGTGCTGGTCGTCGATCAGTGGAATGCCAAGTTTGTAGGACCCAGCAAGGGCATCGACTTCGGCCTGGTCGACGGAGCCAAACAACTGCATGTGGGTTGGCGTCATGTGCTGAAGCGTCTGGTCAGGGGTCGGCAACGCAATGCCGGGCTCTCATGTACGTGATACCACGCTCATCCGTTCGTCAGTTTCCGATTCAGGCCGGATTGCCGACCTTGCGTGCCCGGCGTGGTACCGCGGGATCGCGGCCGAGCAGCGCGGCCTGGGCGGCCAGCAGCATCCACCCGGCAACCAAGCGGTCGAGCGGGGCCCAGGCATCCTCGGTTAGCGCGGGCAGGCGGATCAGGCGGGCGGGTGTCGCGCTTACGCGTGTGCCCAGATCGGTCGCGTCCTCGGCCGACAAGCCCAAGTCGATGACTAGGTCACCGTCGGTCCACAGTTCCTCGACGCCGTGCAAGGCCATGGTGCCCGGGCAGGCGAACCCGGCCTGGCCGGTGGTCTCGGCTGTCTTCAGCGCTAATTCATCAGCCAGTCCGTCTTCACCGCCACACCAGAAGATCCTGACCACGCCTAGAACGGGTTGCGGGAAGGCGGCGAGCGCCTCGGCGACTCCGGCGCGTAGGCGGGCGATCGGGGCGGTGTCGCCGGCGGCCACACACACGGCCTCGGCCACGGTCAGCACCTGGGCGTAGACGCTGGCAGTGGCAGCGATCGACGCTTCGGGGCGAGGCATCAGGACGCGGGTCGGTCCGCCCAAGGACGTCATCGGTCCGCCGGGAACACCGACCAGGGCGAGAGGTTGCGAGACGGCTCGGGCGGCAGCCAGCGGTTCGCGCGAGCGGCCGCTGTTGCTGGCCAGCAGCAGGCGGACCCGTGCGAGGTTCAGTTGCTGCGCCTCGCGACCGCCACAGGCGGCGAGACGGCCATGCAAGCCGTGGCGACGGGCCAGGACCTGGGCGAGCCCACCGGGCATCAACCGGGAGGATCCTTCGGCGACCAGCAATACGCTCGGCCCGCTGCGCAGGGCTTCGACCAGTTCGGGCCAAGGGCCGCGCCAGTGATCAAGCAGTTCCAGGGTCATCTGGCAATCAGCAATAAATACAGTCATGGGGTGCTCAGGCGAAGAGGTGATCGTACTGTTCAGGCTGGTAGGCCTGCCAGGAGACGCGGCGGAGGTGTTCGACCGGTCGCGCGGTCGATAGCTGGGCTGCGACGTATTGCTGACTGGCGAAGGCAGCGAAGGCGGCGGCCTTGGCCAGCTGTCCAGCGGTGGTGCCGGTCAGGCGCAAATCCGGATCGCCCAAGAAGGGGGCGTAGACCGCATAGTCCCAACGTACTGGCAGGGCGATCGGCTCGCCGAGTTCCAGCCAGATCGCTGACGCCGCCCAGAAGCAGGCGATGTCGAGATCGGCGGCAACCGCCTGGTGGTCCGGATGGACGTCAGCCGGATTCGGCCCGAAGACGATGCGAGGCCGGACCGTGCGCAGCAGCCCGGCAAGCTTCCGGCCGACGCCGCCGTGGTGGCCATCCGCTCGACGGTGAATCCCGCGATGGGCGACTAGCTCGCCATCCGGCAGACCCAGTTCGTGAACGCGGGCGGCAGGAATGCCGAGACCGGCACAGCTGGCGATCAGTTCATCGTGTCGGGTGGCTGCGATGCTGGCCTGGTCCTCTGGCCGCGGATAGCCCATGCCGCCGTCGCTGACCACCCCGAGGTGCAGTTCGATGCCCGCGGCGGTCGCGGCAGCCACAGTCAGGCCCATGCCCAGGCAGACGTCATCGTCGTGCGGCGCAACGCACAGCCAGGGACCTGGGCCGATCGCCTCGATCAACGAAGAGGGATCGCCAGCGTCCCGGCGTTGAATGCGTTGCAGCAGTCGGTCCATGCAAGGCATGCTCATAGGTCGGACAGTTTCAGAGCGAGTAATGGCCCGATAACAAGACTGGATCTGTCGTTCTCATGACAGAAAATGCACCCATATGGCGACCGCGTTGTTTGATCCACGCGCGCTGCGTTTGTGGCGATTGGCCGAACAACTGGCCGAGCACCCCGGCCAGGTGCGTGTGTTGCGCGCCCGAGAGGCGCCGTCGTGGCCGCTGCAGGCTGGTCGCTGGGACGAATCCGCTGCGCATCAGCATGCCGTTCCTACCTTGGTCGCCTGTCTTGCCGGAGTGGTGCGCGTCGAGATCCGCCGTGGCAGTATCGATCTGCACGCAGGCGAATCATGCGCGATCGCACCTGGCGCGTGGCATGCCCATGCCCCGCTGCGCGCTGGTTGTGCCGCGTATGGCCAGGGCCTGGTGTTCAGACGTAGTGACGTGTTGCTGTCGGATCATCACGGCGGCATCGCGGTGCAGGTGCCGGCCGAACCAGCCAGCAAACTGTTGATGCGGCTGATCGCGACGCCGCTCCCAATCTTGCTGGGGCAGCTTGTTGGCACGGTCACCTCGGGTGCCGCACTTGCGTACGCACCGCATCCCGCGGTCAGTCGCATGGCGCACCGCCTGTGGGCAGGCCTTGCCGATGGATCAACCGCGGCCGACGTTCTGGAAGCGAGTGGACTTGGCCAGCGTCAGGCTCATCGCCTGTTCAGGGCCTGGTTTGGCACCACCCCGAAACAGGCGCTACTTGATCAGCGGCTGGCTTTGGCAGGGGCCCTGCTGCACGAAGGATCGACGGTCACAGCCGCTGCCGCATCCAGTGGATTCACCGATCGGCCAGCCCTGACGCGGGCGTGGCGGCGTATGCATGGCAGCGGTCCAGGTTCAGCACGAAGCGCCTCTGGGGGATCACCCCAACGCGGCGCGTAGCACACTGTCCTCGCCAAGGCGGTTGTCAGTCAGCCGAACGATGGCGTCTTCTAGGCGCTCATCTCCGAGTTGCAGCGCAGCGCGGATGTGATCGTCGTCGCCGAGGAAGCTTGGCCACGCACCCTTCAACCTGACGGGATCGAACGCACCGATCAGTGCTTCCAACTGCCGGGCGCGCTCGCTGCGTTCCGGAGCATCAGCCAAGGAACCGGCGTGCAGCATGAGGATGCGGCCGGCGCATGGCCAGCTGACCGGATGGCGGACATCGGTGCCGCTGATCCCGCAGACCATGCCATAGAGGAAGGTCGGTCGGTTGAGATCGAACAGCGAATGGCAGATGATCTGCACCCATTCGGCGTCGCCGCGATCCTCGGTTGCGCGGATGAACAACTTGTCACTGAGCGCCTCAATCGAACCGTGGTAGCTATAGCGGACCAGCCCGGTTTCGCCGGCGCGCAGTTCGGCGTTGCCACCTTCCAGCCGCAGTAGGCTACGTTGGATGCGCCCGTCGTTGAAGAACGAACGGCTCCAGGTGATCCACCAGCCATCGTGGAAACCGGTGTCGCTGCGCAGCTTGCCCAGATCACGGGCCATGCGCGAGGTACGGGCCTGGGCTAAACCAGCTTGATCTTCAGCAGAGCGCAGCCGCTCGCGGACTGCCTTGGGCATGGCCTGGAGCAGGGCGGAAGCGACAAAATCCTCGCCTTCATCGCCGGTCAGGGCGAGGGCGGTGGAGAGGCGTCGCGCCTGTGCCTCGGTCGCTGCCCTCACCCCGGTGCGAATGCGCGACAAGGTGCTGGCCGACACCCCGACCTGCGGAGCCAGTTCGGCAAGATTGGTGCCCCGTCGGCGCAGCAGGGCGGCGAACAGGTCAGCGAACTCGGGATGGGCGCTCATGCTGCGAGTGTGCCGCGCCGTGCGTCAATGCGCAATGCCGTCGTGGATCTGACCCAGCCCCGTGCGTGCGTTGGCACGCACGGATGTGCGGGCGTGCGCATGCCAACGACCAGACGACCGGCGACGGCCACCGTGGGCTGGGGTATGATTCGCACAGAACCCAGGAGGTGCCATGAGTCACAACGAACCAACTCCGATCATGGGAGTGCCGGTGCTACGAACCCGTCCGCCAGATGCCTGGCAGGAGTTCACGTCCTGGCCCGGCTCGACCAGTCTGGTCACCTTGTCTTCGGCAGCTCTGTTGCTGGCGGGTCTCTACGGTGTGATCGAACCGACCATCGGCCTTGAGGGCAGCAGTGGGCCGAGATGGCAGGTACTGGGTACGCTGTCCTCGTATCTCGCCGCCTTGCTGTCCGGGATATGGGCGATGTGTCGTGCCAGGGCGGGAAATCCCGACGCCGTGGCTTCAGCCGTGGTTGGGACTGCCTTCGCGGTCGGCTTCGGAGTCATCATCCACCTGATTGCACCAGAGCAGCCGGGATTGGCCTTGGCGGCGGCGATCGTGGGTTGGCTCGGATTGCTGTTGCTGGGAGTGGGGTTCGTCCGTTGCACCGGCGCAGGCTCGTGGGGTGCGCTGGGATGGACGCTGGCGGCACTGCTGGCCTGGACCACCTTGTGGCCGGTGCTACTGAGCGCCGTGGTGGCGGGTGAAGCAGCACGCATGGTCGGAGCGGCAGGCGATGTAGTCGGCACCGATGTCCGGGTGATGGTGTGGTGGTCGGCCGGATGGGGCGTCTTGCTGGTAGTGTTGGCCAGTTTTCTCGTCCAGGCCATCCATAAAGACGCGGTGGATAGCGAACGACCGTTCCTACAGCGCCGATCGATGCGATGGGTGTTGGTACTGGTCGCCGTTGGGTCGGCGATCGTCGCCTTGGCTGTGCAGGCGCATATCGCCGGGCTTGACCTCGCGGGCACCGACTGTCTGCCGCATCTCGCGTTCCTCATTCTGATCGCCAACGAACGGCGCGCCCATCGTTCAGCGAACCTGGTGCGTGATGCCGTGGCGGTGGTATTTCCGGCAGCATTGTCCGCCTGGCTGACGATCTCCAGCCATGGGCCGGACATGTCGGGCCAGTTCCGCGGACAGGGCTGGGCTCCGGATCTCGTCGGTCTGCTCGGCACCGCGCCGGTCGCGCCGTTGTTGATCGCCGTGGTGGCGGCGATGCTGGCGTGGACCCGTCGGGCTCCGGGTCTGTGGTGGGGGGCAGGCCTGGCCGTGATCCTAGCCATCCTCACCTGGGACCTGCGGGACGTCCTGGTTGCCGAGGCCGGAGTACTCTCCGCCGCGGTCGGGGTCGTCGCCGCTTGGCGCAGCAAGCGCCAGGATCTGGTGGTTGCGGTCACCGCGATCCTCGGCGGATGCGTGCCAGAGACACGTTGGGCGCAACTGCTGACCGGTCACTTGCCGGGATCGCTGCTGTCCGTGTCGTCTGCCAGTGCCATCGTGCTGTTGGCGGCGACGTGGCAGCCATCGTGGGTGAACCGTGCCTGGGCACGGATCGCTGCCTGGACGCTCGGACTGCTGGCTGCCGGACTGTCCTTGGAACTGCTGTACGGGAGACGGGCTGTCGCGGATCTGCCTGGTGGACAGATCACCGCAATCGCCCTGTTGCTGAGCATCCTGCCGCTGATCGGACTTGGCGCCTGGCGACGGCGCGACGCCCTGCTGGCGGCCGCGATTCTGCCCTGCGCTGCGGTACTCGGCTGGCCGCTGCTGGCGTGGATGGGCCGGGCCTGGCTGGCGGTGTGGGGCGCATTCGCGCTGCTGGGCAGTGGCATCTGGCTGGCGGTGCGCCGAGCGCGGATTCCGTTCAAGCCTTTTTGAGCTGCAACACCACGCGGCGCAGCGTCCCTGCGGCCTGGGCCGCCTGTGCAGCCGCGTTCTCCAGCGCCTGTCGCTGATCGACGTCGAGGCTTCCCTGCAGCTTGCCGACGATCGAGGCGTTGTGCGCGGCGACTTCAAGCATCAGGCGGGCATCGCCGATCTGCTCGCGCTGCTCCTTGCTGAGACGGGAAAGATCGACCATGGGCGCAGCAGATCGCCAGCCGCAAGCGGCTCAAGCCTGGTTCGCTTGCAGTCCGGTTGCGCTGTCGCGGCGATAACGGGCTGGGGTGGTACCAAATGCTGCGCGAAAGCGGGTATGGAAATGCGCCCGGTTGCCGAAGCCGGCCTCAGCCATAATCCGCGACACGGACAGGCCGCTGTGGCGCAACAGACCGGCGGCGGTGCGCATGCGTAGTTCGGTCAACAGGGCGACGAAGGTCATGCCGCAGGATTCACTGACGGTGTGGCCAGCGCGGCTTTCACTGAGTCCCAGATGCCCTGCGAGATCGGACAGCGACAGGTCAACCTTGGCATGGTGCCGGATCAGAAAATGGCGGATGGCTTCGCCACGCGGCAGATTCTCGCGGACTCCGGGGGCGGTTTCGCCATTCCACGTCACCAGGCGCTGATTGAGTTGGCGCAGGCTTTCGAGCACGAAGAGGGCTTCGCCATCGTCCACCGCCGGGAGACGGGCGAGCTGGCTGCTCCAGCTACCTCCACGCGTCAGTACCGACGGATCGCTCAGGACATGCTGGAGCCCAGGGGCTGGCCGACGGACGCCGGCGAACAGCACCCAGCGCAGCTGCCCGTCGTCGAGTCGCGGCACAACCCACTCGACGAATCCGGCGTGGCAGACCTTGACGAACCCATTGTGGTCTTGGCACTTGGCAGCGACCAATCTGGCATCAAACGCGGTGCATGCGCCTTGCCGCACCGATTTCACCACCCGGCAGTGTGGATTGAGATGTTCAAAGCGGTCTGGCGGCAACCAGGCCCACAAGGCGCCGCCGTAGTCGTGGACGCTGACGGATAGCCCGGTCAGTCGTTCGAAACTGGCGATGGCCAGGGCAGGGACGTTTGGTGGAGGCTCCATGTCAGCTGAATACCATACAAT
>ENA-ORBV01016072-ORBV01016072.1-microbial-mat-metagenome-genome-assembly--contig:-NODE-16072-length-10911-cov-3.847886_pt1 | contig 10911 bp, 13 predicted proteins | sample MGYA00237777_ERZ505514 | MGnify/ENA primary metagenome ERZ505514 (study PRJEB26160, sample SAMN06269048) | microbial mat metagenome | isolation source: Oligotrophic lake microbial mat | place...
GGGTTCGCGTCATTCGAGCTATGCGACCATCGAGGCCATCAAGGACCATTGCCACGAAAATTCCTACGGCAGACTGATCGAATCGCGCATTCATCGCCATTACAATGGCATAAAAGCCCGCGAACAAAGCCCCCGTCGTAAACAGATTCGGAAGCAAATAGATGCCGCGTCGTCGAAGCTCAGCATTGATCAAGGGTTTGCGATCAGGAGTATGGAATTCACTCATCGTAGTGACCCCGATCGTCGCAGATCGATGAGGTAACCAGCATTAACCCGTCTACTGCTGCCGATATCACTTGGCAAAGTTGACCTCCTTCGACAAGCATCTCATTTCAAATAAACAGTCGCTCACTCCACGGCTGCCTTGTGTAGAGCACATTCGGAAGTTCTTGTCTAATCAGAGGTGGCGCCTTAACCAGTTTCAGTTTCACTCCACTCATTAGGATCAAATTTCTATGTTTGTCGACGCTTTGCGCACTCCTTCGCAAACAGCCAAGGTTTCTGTAGCGATTCGGAAACGGTTTCCTGTTAAGGCATATCGGCATCTTCTTTCGGTCCGCTTTTGACTTATAAGAACCCGCACTCAGGAATAAACATCGCCGTTGGCTCAATTCCGCGATTGATCAACAAGTTTGTTTTTCTTTATCCAAGGCATCATCGCCCGAAGCTTTTCACCAACAACCTCGATCTGATGCTGCGAAAGGTTACGCCTTTGCGCGAGCAAAGTAGGGGCTCCAGCGCGGTTTTCCAATATAAATTCCTTGGCATACTGCCCACTTTGGATCTCACTCAGAATACGTTTCATCTCACTCTTAGTTTGCTCCGTAACGACTCGGGGACCACGAGTTATGTCTCCGTATTCCGCGTTATTCGAAATTGAGTAGTGCATGTTGGCCAAGCCACCTTCGTAAATCAAATCAACGATCAATTTCAACTCATGCAAGCATTCAAAATATGCCATTTCAGGAGCGTAGCCAGCGTCAACAAGTGTCTCAAAACCAGCCTTGATCAATTCAACAGTGCCGCCACAAAGTACTACCTGCTCGCCAAAGAGATCGGTTTCTGTTTCTTCCCGGAAACTGGTCTCGATAATTCCAGCCTTCCCGCCTCCAATTGCGGCCGCGTAGGAAAGCGCAATATCTCGGGCCTTACGAGACGCATTTTGATGAACCGCAATCAACATCGGCACTCCTCCGCCCTGTGCGTACGTTGCCCTCACCGTATGTCCTGGAGCCTTGGGCGCAATCATCACAACATCCAGGTCCTCGCGCGGAATGACCTGGCCATAATGGATATTGAATCCATGGGCAAAAGCCAGCGACGCGCCTTTCTTGATATTTGGCTCAACTTCAGATTTGAATACTGATGCTATCTGTTCGTCTGGCATAAGAAGCATGACTATATCGGCGCTTTTTACCGCCTCGCCTATTTCCTTTACCACCAGCCCAGCTTTTTTTGCCTTATCCCATGAGGCACCATTTCGGCGCACGGCAACGGTAACTTTGATTCCGGAGTCGTTCAAATTTTGTGCATGTGCATGTCCTTGGGAGCCATATCCCACTATGGTCACATTACGCCCTTTGATCAAAGATAGATCGGCGTCTTTGTCGTAATAAACTTTCATCGTTTGTTCCCGAAAAAATTGGAAGGTGCCGGAGCATAGCCGGCATACCTAGACGGTTAGACGCGTAATACACGCTCGCCGCGAGCGATGCCAGAGGCTCCGGTACGAACCGTTTCCAGTATTACACTTTTATCCAGCGCCTCGATGAATGCATCGAGTTTTGCGCCTGTGCCGGTCAGCTCTATGGTGTAGGTGCCATCCGTAACATCAATAATGCGGCCACGGAAAATATCAGACATGCGCTTCATCTCCTCCCGGTCCTTCCCCGATGCTCGGACTTTGATGAGCATCAGTTCTCTCTCTATGTGTGCCGCTTCCGATAAATCGACAACCTTTACCACCTCAATCAATTTGTTCAACTGCTTAGTGATCTGCTCGATCACGTCATCGGACCCGGACGTAACAAGGGTCATTCGGGACAAAGAAGCATCTTCGGTAGGGGCAACGGTCAATGATTCAATGTTGTACGCCCTCGCCGAAAAAAGGCCCGCGACGCGTGAGAGCGCCCCTGCTTCGTTCTCGAGTAGAACGGAAATAATATGTCTCATTTTGTCTCCCGCTTAGGCCCGCTCCGGCGACGCTATCACGCCAGCCGTTTATGTGGCGCTGAAGGCGCCGCGAGGCAGGCTCCCTTCAGCTGTTTTTCACCGGCACCACGTTCCAGGCGTCTTCCAATTCTCAGCTTATATGTTGCTTATAACTCTTCGGCCAAGATCATTTCCGTAATGCCTTTCCCCCCGGGAATCATTGGATAGACGTTTTCTGTCTGATCAGTCATGAAATCCATGAAAACGAGGTCGTCTTTCCGGGAGAACGCATCTTTCAAAACCGCCTCTACGTCAGCCGGTTTCTCGACGCGAACACCGGAATGACCGTATCCTTCCGCCAACTTGACGAAATCGGGTAAGGCATCCATATAAGATTCGGAATAACGATTGCCGTGGAAAAACTGCTGCCACTGACGAACCATACCCATGTAACGATTGTTCAAATTAACGATTTTTATGGGTAACCGGTATTGCTTGCACGTGGAGAGTTCCTGCAAACACATCTGTATGGAAGACTCTCCCGTAACACACACAACAGTTGCCTTGGGATTGGCCATTTGTACGCCCATTGCAGATGGCAAACCAAAGCCCATTGTTCCAAGCCCACCTGAGTTTATCCATCGCTTTGGCTTGTCGAATTTGCAGAACTGCGCTGCCCACATCTGGTGCTGACCCACATCAGATGTGATGAACGCCTCGCCTTTTGTGATTTCGTAAAGCTTCTCAAGCACAAACTGTGGCTTTATGATCTGGGATGTCCGATCATATCGTAGGCAATCCTTGGATCGCCATTCTTCAATTTGATCCCACCATGAGCGCATCGCTTTTGGATCAAGCTTTTCCTTCGCGGATTCCAGCAATTTAAGAATGTCCTGCAAGACGTCCTTGACGTCGCCCACGATAGGCACGTCGACTTTCACGCGTTTGGAAATTGAGGAAGGATCAATGTCGATATGAACGATTTTCCTGGCAGTGGCACAAAAGTGGCTGGGATTGCCGATCACCCGGTCGTCGAAACGTGCACCAATCGCGATCAGTACATCACAGTGCTGCATGGCCATATTTGCTTGGTATGTGCCGTGCATTCCGGGCATCCCGAGAAACTGTCGATCGGTCGCAGGATATGCACCGAGTCCCATAAGCGTATTGGTACAGGGAAGTCCATATGATTTGACCAGCTTGGTCAGCAATTCCGAAGCGTTCCCCAAAACCACGCCGCCGCCGGCGTAGACCATTGGTCGTTTTGCCTCGAGCAATAATTGAGCAGCTTTCTTGATTTGCCCTGGATGCCCTTTGGTCACCGGACTGTACGAACGCAGGTTGACCGACGCTGGATACTCAAATTTGCATTTGGCTGCTGAAACGTCTTTAGGTATATCGACAAGTACCGGCCCCGGACGACCGGTGGTGGCAATGTAAAACGCTTTCTTCATTGTCAGCGCAAGGTCCTTGACGTCCTTCACCAAGAAATTATGCTTGACGCAGGGGCGGGTTATTCCCACTGTGTCGCATTCTTGGAAGGCGTCTTCACCAATTGCATGCGTAGGTACCTGTCCGCTTATAATCACCATAGGAATGGAGTCCATGTAGGCGGTAGCTATACCGGTGACCGCATTTGTCACCCCTGGTCCAGAGGTAACCAAGCAAACGCCTACTTTGTTGCTGCTTCTGGAATAACCATCTGCAGCATGTGCGGCCCCCTGCTCATGCCTTACGAGTATGTGCTTAACCTTGTCCTGTTTGAACAATTCGTCGTAAATCCACAGTACGGCGCCGCCAGGGTATCCAAATACACAGTCGACCCCTTCTTTCTGAAGGCACCGGATAACGATTTCCGCGCCGGAAATATCTGCGCTAGTTGATTCCATGGGAGATAGAGAGATATGGAGAAAAGCGTTAAAGAGTAAAGGTTGACCTGAAATTGGTCAAGTTATTGTTATCTCTCAATTACGTGTCGCAATTACGGTGCCTTGGCGCTGTAAGTTTGATAACATTAGGCCCGGTCCGGAAAGTCCAATCACAACTAATCCCAGAGGGAAGCGCCCTGGCCACCCGCACTGAAATGTCTGAGTTTCTTGCAGGCGTAGAGCAGCGCGCCTTCAAGCAAGCATTGTTTGCGGTTCGGGATCAAGAGCACGCACTGGACATCGTCCAAGATTCCATGCTGAAACTCGCAGAAAATTACGGGCATAAACCGCGCGAAGAGCTTCCAATGCTGTTTCAAAGAATATTTCAGAACACAATTCGGGACTTTTATAGACGACAAAAAGTACGAAGCACTTGGACAACCTTGCTTTCTGCACTGTCTCCGGATCGGGAGAATGACGAGTCCGATCCCCTAGAAACGCTTGAAGTCGATGAAAAGTCGAATCAATACAACCCTGCTTTGGATTTAGAGCGATCACAAGTATTTGAATTAATTGATAAAGAGCTAAGAAAGCTTCCGGCTCGTCAACGCCAAGCCTTCTTGTTGCGTTACTGGGAAGAGTTGGACGTTGCCGAGACAGCAATGGTTATGGGTTGCTCGCAGGGTAGCGTCAAAACTCATTGCTCGCGCGCCGCACACACTTTAGCCGCCGCATTGCAGGCTAAAGGGATAGGGTTATGAACGAACAACAAATCGGCCATCGCATTAAACAAGCGCTGAATCAGGGTTTCGATACTGATCCGGCGATATTGGCAAAACTGGAGGTTGCTCGAAAATCCGCATTGGAACGCCAGCAGTGTTCCCCATCTCCTCTCGCTGTGCTGGCTGAAAATGTCTCTGGCGTTAGTGCCGGTCCGCACCGGTCCTTCCCCCGATTGTTGTTGCCGGCCTTGGTACTCTTGGTTGGTCTATTTTCGGTGAACTACTGGTACCAGTTACAACAAATAGAAGAAATCGTCGAGATTGATTCTGCGGTGCTCTTGGGCGAATTGCCGCTGGATGCTTATCTCGACAAGGGTTTTGGCGCATGGCTAAAGACATCTTCGGATTAGTCCTCGTGTTGTGCCTTTCTTGTTCGGCCTTTGCTGCAACCAAAGGAACAAAGCAGCCGAGCTGGACGGAATTGTCCGCCCAAGATCAGCAGACCCTTGCACCGCTCGCACCACGCTGGGAAACGCTGACGACCCAGCGAAAAAAAATGTGGCTGGGTATAGCCAAAAATTACCCATCCATGCCGCCCGCGGAACAGGTCAAGGTGCAGCGTCGACTGGAACGTTGGGTGAAAATGTCACAAGCTGAACTCCGCACTGTCAGGGAAGGCTATAAGGACATTCAGAAGCTTCCGCTGGCTAAAAAGCAAACACTCAGGCAGCAATGGGATGAATACAACAAATTGCCCGAAGAGGAACGGCGCCGCTTGAGTAGTACAGCAAAGGTGCCACCGCCAAAAGTACCATTGTCTCCACCCACAAAGTAGCGGTATGGCGAAGACTCTACCAGAGCCTGCCGGTCTCGGCAGACGGTTTCTATCCCTGATCTACGAAGGATTGCTTGTTTTCGCGGTCTTGTTTTTTTTCAGCATGGCATTTCAAGCGGTAGCTCGGGACCCGATTTTCGGTTGGACAAAACACCTGTTCCAGTTTTATCTGTTTCTGGTTATTGCTCTTTATTTCATTTGGTCGTGGTTACGCGGGGGTCAGACATTGGCCATGAAGACTTGGAAGGTCAAGTTGCAAAACACCACAGGAGGGGCAATTACACCCTCCCAAGCGCTGTTCCGATATATCCTGGCGTGTTTGTCCTTAATGCTTGGTGGTTCTGGCTTTTTATGGGCGTTCATCGATAAAGACAAGCAATTCCTTCATGATCGTCTGAGCGCCACGAGGATTGTCATGAAAAGGGCCTAACCTGAATGGCACTCACTTAATTTAGGGCAATGTGAAGGCTTCTCAAGAGTGCCGAGTTCTCCCGCGTTTTCGCCCGGCCTCGGCTTGCCGCTCGTGATCATCGATCCACTTCTCGGTGAGCCGGTCTAGCTCATCGAGTTGTTCCTGTGAATAGGTGGGCGGGGCGAATTCCATCTCGAGCCATCCGATCAGATGCTCTTTGATCATCTCGAGCGGAAAGTCCGGGCAGTCTGCGCGAATGCGCTGCACGGACTCAGTAATCGAAAGCCTTTTCCCATCGTCCCAAATGATCTTGCGATTCTTGGCGTCGACATCGGCTTTTTCTAGCAACATCCAAACAGCATCGGACACTTCACTGGAAAGCTCCCCTTCGGGAGAGTCCATCCAGTCGGCAAAATCTTCGAGGAAGGGATTGTCCTCGAAGGGATGTTGCTCATGCCGTTTGCCCATGTGATGAGCATAGCACTGCTGGGTTAGGGGGGGCCGCGCGCCAGTTTCATGTTGAGGCGACTCTGCTCGATGCTCAAGGCGATCCATTGTGCGCTCAAGGCTTTGAAGCGCTTGTAGTTGCCGATCTGGCGGCGTACATCGCGCAGGCAGTCGCGTGCAATGTAGTCGGTTCGGCTCTTCATATCCCGCGTATAGCTGAGCTGGTAGTAGGCCCCGCTTTGGTTCTGGGGGTCTTTGTACTGGCGGGTTAGCGACCCCGGCCGCATTTCATCGATTGCGGCCAGTTCTGCCTTGATCCTGTCAATGCGTTTTCGGATCTCATCGAGGCGTTTGCTTGTCATAGGTATAGCATACACATGCTATACTATATTGACAACAACAACAACAACAACAACAACAACAACAACAAACGGGAGGGGGCGATGTCGCTGTGGATTGCCTGGTGGAACGCGATCGGGTTGCTGCGCCCGGCGTCCTCACGCCTGCGCAGCTTCATGTGGTTCGCCACGGCCGTGGCAGGCTTGACGGTGCGCACGGAGCTGCTGGGCGTAACCAGCATCGTGCGGGCACTGAAACTACGCGCTCGCCTCTACAACAAGCTGCTCGATAGCTTTCATAGCGGTGCCGTGAAGCTCGATCGCCTCTCGGGGCTGTGGACACAAGCGGTGCTGCGGCTGTTCCCTGAGCCGCTGCGCGTCAATGGCCGGCGGGTCCTGGTCGGGGATGGCATCAAAGTACCCAAGTGCGGCAAGAAAATGCCGGGCGTGAAACTGCTGCATCAGCAGTCGGATTCGAACACCAAACCCGAATACATCATGGGGCACTCCTTGCAGGCGGTCAGCGTGCTCGTACAGGCCGCTCAGAGTGTCTTCGCGGTACCGCTGGCGGTGCGCATTCACGAAGGTCTGGTGTGGTCCAATCGCGATCGGCGTACCTTGCTCGACAAAATGCTCGCGCTGATCGAGATCGTCGCGATCAAGGAGCCGTTCTACTTCGTGGCCGATGCATACTACGCTGCTCGCAAAATCATCAACGGTTTGCTCGATCAGAACAACTACCTGGTCACCCGGGTGAAGTCCAATGCGGTCGCCTATGCTCCGTACTTGCAGAGTGGCCCCCGCAAAAGAGGCCGCCCCCGGTTCTACGGCACGAAGGTCAAGCTCAAATCATTGCTCAACGATCCCAAGCCCACGCACTCGGCCGCGAGCCCCGTCTATGGCGAGCACAACGTCACGATCCAGTATCGGGTCTGCGATTTGCTGTGGCGTCCGGTCGGCCGGCTCGTGCGCTTCGTGGCCGTCATTCATCCTTCCAGAGGTTCCTGTCTGTTGATGTGCACGGACCTCTCCTTGAGTGCCATCGAGATCATTCGCCTCTATGGGCTGCGCTTCAAGATCGAACACAGCTTCAAACAGGCTGTTCGTCTGATCGGTTCATTCGCCTACCATTTCTGGATGCAGGACATGAAGCCACTTCACCGCCGAAACGGTAATCAATATCTTCATCGTGAGTCCCTCGACTACCGCAACGCCATCAAACGCAAGATCCACGCCTATCATGTCTTCATCCAGGCCGGTGTCGTCTGTCAGGGATTGCTTCAGTACTTGGCGGTCGCCTTTCCCAAGCTCGTCTGGGAGTCCTTCGGCTCCTGGCTCCGAACCATCCGCCCCGGCATCCCGCCATCTGAGTTCGTTGTTGCCAATGCACTACGCCAGAGCCTGCCCGAATTTCTCTTGACTGCCGTCCAACGCAATTCCCTCGCGAAATTCATCGTCGAAAGGCAAGACCCTCGTAATGGAGATGTTTCGCTTGGCCGCATGAGGCGAGACCCGGGCCAAACTCGGCACTCTTGAGAGTGATTATCGAACGGTTGTTACTGTGACCGAATTGCGAGATGGTAGTATTTCGTAACGCCACGATGTGCGGAGCACAGTCAAGACCATGTTGGGATATTCGTCTTTTCCTAAGCTGCCATTGTACCGGCCAAGTGCCCGAATCAAGTCACCCTTTTCAGTGTCGATGTAGTGACGCAGAATCACACATCCATAGCGCAAATTGGTTCGTAAACTGAATAAATTGTCGTTGTTCCGCCCTACCAGCCCAATCCAAAAAGGCATCACTTGCATGAAGCCGCGAGCACCGGCCGAAGAAACCGCATATTTCCTAAAATTGCTTTCTACTTGAATCACCGCAAGTATGAGTTGCGGATCCAGTCCTGCTCTTGTGGCCTCGTAATGAGCACTTCGAAGGAAACTCAGACGTGAGTCGAAGCTTGGAATGCGACGCTCCAAACGCCTTGACATTTCGGTTAACCAGTTGGCGGCCGCAATAGAGTTATTGAATCCGTGGTGTAGCGACGGACGATCTGCAATTGCGGTGCGCAATCCCGCCTGAACGCTTGCAGCCAATGGTTCATACATTTGATTTCCGGCTATTGCTGAAAAAGCAACTAGTGTCCCGCAGCAGGGCGCGACCATTAATATCCATGGGAGCAGTAAGCGCACGATTGTGACTAAGCCAGCCCTAAGACCAAGTTACTGACACTGCCATTGGCACAACTGTGCCTCTTTGTTTCGCCTGAATCTCAACTTACCCGTCCTTGAAACTCCGTTCGCCAATTACTACTCGGTGAGAAAGTTCGATCAATTCCATATCCGCTAGCCCTGGCTTGGTTCATCTCGTTTCGGATAATTCCTTTCTTTTTTCGAACCACTCGCAAGCTAACAGGCTTCCAAGTATAGATGGCAGCCGCAAGCCGTCGAGTCATTCCTGCTCGCAACATCAGCTTGTGGCTGACAATCTCAGCGTTGGAAGTTAACTCCTTCAATGTAGAAATCAAAAAACGACTGGCGCGCGACTGCCCAGACATCCTCGCATTAGTGCCGGTTGTCTGGATGGTGACAGCTTCCTGAGGCTGCGGAGGGAGACCATGTGACCAAATTGTACTAAATGGTCTAATTTCTTCGATTGAAGAACCGGGAAGAACCGAGACTAGGCCTTCAACTCGTTGCTAAAATGTGAAAGAATCAAACGACTTCAACTTGGCTGAAAACCGTATGCTCGATCGAGAAGGCTATCGCCCGAACGTCGGCATCATTTTGTGCAATTGGCGCAATGAGGTCTTCTGGGGAAAGCGCGTCCAAGAGCACTCTTGGCAGTTTCCGCAAGGCGGTATCAAATTTGGCGAAACCCCAGTAGAGGCTATGTACCGGGAATTGCACGAAGAGGTCGGGTTATTGCAGGATCACGTAAGGATTCTGGGGCGCACTCGAAATTGGCTTCGTTACGAAGTTCCGCACCAATGGCTGCGACGAGAATGGCGCGGGAATTATCGGGGGCAAAAACAGATCTGGTTTTTGCTACGCATGGTGGGGCGGGACTCCGACGTCTCGTTGCGCGCAAGCCCGAAACCAGAGTTTGATGCCTGGCGCTGGCACAACTATTGGGGCCCATTGGACGTGGTAATTGAATTTAAAAAAGCGGTGTATCTGCAGGCGTTGACAGAACTTTGTCCCTATTTGGTTCGAGCGCAGCGACGTCAAGAATTTTCAAAGCCGTCTGCGTCCATATCTGATGATCCTTAAGCGGTAGTTTTTCGTTTTTTAGCCCTTGTTCATCAAGTTTTGGAACGAAATCGTACTCTGGTATCGATCATCGCCACTGTCACCAATCGATCATCCCTCCAGAAAAACTATGGTTTTGGCTAAGGAAACGCGGATTTATTCGATCGGTATGCCAACGATTGGTGTATCCAATCGTTATATAAGCACTACCGACAACCCATAGCCGAGATGAATTCAAAACCGCCGAGCCAAGTCAGTTTTGCGCAAGCCGAGTACGACAAGAAGAAAAAGCGCACGCGGCGCGAAATCTTCCTGGAGAAGATGGAGCAAGTGGTTCCATGGTCCCGGCTGATCGAGGTGATCGAGCCGCATTACCCCCGGAGCGCAAAACGCGGGCGCCCGCCGATGGGGCTGGAGAGAATGCTACGCATGTACTTCGTACAGCAATGGTACGGATTGGCCGATGAAGCGGTCGAAGACGCGATCTACGACTCGCAGGCATTGCGCAACTTTATGGGCATTGACCTGAGCAAGCAAAGCGTGCCCGATGCCACCACGTTGATGGGATTTCGCCATCTGCTGGAAGCCCACGACTTGCCCCAAGCGCTGTTGGTCGAGGTCAACGCGATGCTCATCGAGGGCGGACTGCTGATGAGCAAAGGCACGCTGGTCGATGCCACCTTGATCGCCGCACCGAGTTCGACGAAGAACCAAGCGCATGCGCGCGATCGGGAAATGCATCAGGCGAAGAAGGGCAACCAATGGTATTTCGGGCTGAAGGCGCACATAGGCGTGGACCAGGAGTCGGGCCTGGTGCACACGCTGGTGACGACGGCGGCGAACGTGAGCGATATCAGTCAAACGGCGGCCCTGTTGCATGGGCAGGAGCAGG
>ENA-ORBV01016076-ORBV01016076.1-microbial-mat-metagenome-genome-assembly--contig:-NODE-16076-length-10909-cov-5.012001_pt1 | contig 10909 bp, 10 predicted proteins | sample MGYA00237777_ERZ505514 | MGnify/ENA primary metagenome ERZ505514 (study PRJEB26160, sample SAMN06269048) | microbial mat metagenome | isolation source: Oligotrophic lake microbial mat | place...
CCCTTATTAAGGGTGAGGTGCTGGATACTTCAGCCAATCCTTTTATCAAAGATATTGCCCTGATTCGTAATGTGGGGCAGCCTTCGATGGGGACGGTTGGGGCTCCCGTTGTGTTAAGTGTCTATACCGATTACCAGTGTCCCTATTGCCGGGATCAGGCCAAGGTGCTGCGGGCGAATTTACTCAAGACCTTCCCAAAAGAGGTTCGCCTGTTTATTCATGACTTTCCGCTGGAGCAAATTCATCCCTGGGCACGGCCAGCGGCGATTGCCGGGCGTTGTGTGCTTTTGCAGGGTGAAGAGAATTACTGGAAGTATCATGACTGGGTCTTTGATCAGCAGAAGGCTTTGGGGGCTGAGACCTTTCGCGGAATGTTGATGAGTTGGGCTCCAACCAACGGCATCGACAGCTTGCAGTTGACTCGCTGCTTTGACAACAAGGAGACCGATGGAGAAGTGACTCAGGACCTGGCCGGAGCCAAGAAGCTTGGGATCAATTCGACTCCGACGCTTTATGTGAATGGCCGGAAGCTGGCCGGGAGTGTGAGTTGGGAACAGTTGAAGTCGATTATCGATGTTGAGGTGAAGTATCAGGCGACGGCAAAGAATGCCGGCGACACGGCCTGCTGCAGTGTGAGTCTGAATACGCCAGGAGTGAAGTAAGTGAAGCGATTCTTTGTTGGGCTGGTTGTTGCGACTTTGGTTTGGGGAGCGAAGCTGCCCGAGACGATCGATGGGCGGCGGATGGTGGAAGACGTGAAGGTGTTGTCGAGCGAGCGCTTTAAAGGCCGATTTACCGGAACACCAGAGCTGGATCAGGCGGCGAAGTGGATCGCGAAGAATTACGAAAAGGCTGGGTTGAAGCCCCCCTTTATTGAAAGCGGGAGCAAGCCTTCTTACTTGCAGAAGTTTGTGGTGAATACCGAGTCGAAGCTTGGCAAGAAGAATACGTTGGTGGTTGGAGCCAAGGAACTCACCGTTGCCAAGGACTTCATGCCTCGGGTGTTTTCTTCTACTGGCACAGTGAGTGGCGAGATGGTGTTTGTCGGCTACGGGATTACGTCGACCGAATATCACTATGACGATTACGCCGGGCTTGATGTGAAGGGCAAGGTGGTTGTGGCGCTGCGCTATGAGCCGCAGGACCAGAACGAGAAGAGTGTCTTTGACGGCCGGAACCGGACGCGGCACTCGAACTTTGAGACCAAGGCTGTGAATGCGAAGATGCATGGGGCGGCAGGGTTGATCCTGATCAATAACGCCGTGCTGTTTCCCGAGGATTCCGACAAGCTCGATCCTTTTGGGAATCAGAGTGGGGCGATGGATTCGGGGATTCCCGTGGTGCAGGTGAAGGCCAACGTGGCTGATGCGTGGTTTGTAGAATCGCAGCATGACCTGAAAGGAATCGTTAAGGCAATCGATAATACGTTGCAGCCGCAGAGCTTTCGTTTCCCGGCGGCAATGAAGGTGGCAATGCGGATAGAAGTGGATCGGGTGATGCGGCCGACGCACAATGTGGCCGGGTTCCTGCCCGGGACCAGCGATGAGTACATTGTGATTGGCGGTCATTATGATCACCTTGGATTTGGGTATCAGTTTTCGATGGCTCCGAGTGAGGTGCCGAAGTTGCACCCTGGAGCCGATGACAATGCCAGCGGTACGGCGGCGGTAATCGAGTTGGCCCGGTATTTTGCCAAGCAGCCGAAGATGAAGCGGGGGGTCTTGTTTGTGGCTTTTTCGGGTGAAGAGATTGGGCTGCTTGGGTCTAGCCATCTGGCGGGCAAGATGCCGTTTCCGCTGGAGAAGTGCGCTGCCATGATCAACATGGATATGGTGGGGCGGATGGTGGGTGGCAAGTTTTTTGCCGCTGGGGTGGCGACAGGTTCGACGTTTAAGGGGATTCTGGATGAGGTGCTGAAGGGCCAGGCGGACTTGAAGCCGGAGTTCAGCGACACCCTTAGCCTTGGCGGCAGCGATCATACTTCGTTTAGTGCGAAGCAGGTGCCGGCATTGTTTTTCTTTAGTGGTTTGCATAGCGACTATCACAAGCCGTCCGATACTTGGGACAAGATTGAGCCGGGGTCTTATGGACGGCTAATCACCGTTGTGGCGGCGACGCTTCAGGAACTGGGTGTGGCAGAAGATCGCCCGCGTTTTCAACGGGTTGAAGTGACGCCGATGCCCGGTGGCGGTGGTGGTGGTGGGTATGGGCCCTATTTTGGGAGCGTGCCCGATTTTGCCGAGACGCCGGGTGGAGTGAAGCTGGCGGACGTTCGGGCGGGCAGCCCTGCGGAAAAGGCTGGGATCCGCGGTGGAGATTTGATGATTGAATTCGACGGTAAGAAGGTAGGAAACCTACAGGATTATACCTACGTCCTTAGGTCAAAAGCCGTAGGCGATGCCGTAGAAGTTAAGGTAAAACGCTTAGGCGAGACCCTTACCTTTAGAGTGGTACTAGAAGCGCGAAAGTAATGTGGCCTAGAAGATTTGAGGCAAAGATAATCATTAAGGAAACAGTTGATCCCAGCCGATTAACTAGAAGAAGAGCCAGAAACTGCCCGACATGCCAATAATCAGCACTCCCGAATTGAAAACAACCCATGGTTGGAAATTACCGCCACTGATTCTGCACCCGTTTGCGGAAGCTGCCGGGCCAGACAAGTTGGTGGAGAGTTCCAGGGCCAGCCTGATGCTGCAGGGGCTGCTGCCAAGCGGAGAGACCACGCGCGAGGAATTGGACCGAAGGTTGCTGGACGGGCGCTTCTGCGAAATTCGCATGTTGTTTTATGTGGGCAAGGATTTGCTTCGCTGGATTGAACAGTGCATGGATATGGTGGAGCGGGATGAGGATCTGAAGCGGGCTGGGTTCTGCTATCAGTCGTTCGCGGCCATTTTGACTGAAGATCCACCACGGAAGATCCGCGAGAAGTTAAAAAACTGGGGCGTTGCCGATTACAAGAGTATTTTTAGCCGGGCGCTGGGGTTGAATGCCGTATTCAACGAGGTGCCGCAGCGGCATCTGGTGACGGATGAATTTGTCCGGCATTATTACCGCTACGCCGATCAGCTTTTTGCCTGCCGGCAGTTGCTGTGGAGCTTTGGGGAGATCAAGGCGACACAGTTCGATTTCGACCTCTACGCCTCGGGTGAGTATTCGAGGATGCTCGAGCGCGAATGGGGCGCGGACATGAACGACGGGTTTGAAGCATAATGATCTCATGCCACTACCCCGGATGCTGCGCATCCGCCAACACTTTCCTGACCGAGCAGTAAAAGACATTCCGGCGACCGTCGCCGCTGAACTGAGACGGGCTGACTTTGCTTCGAAGCTGAAACCGGGTTCCCGGGTGGCGATCGGAGTGGGGAGTCGCGGGATTGCAAATATTGCGATGATCGCGCGGGCCGTTGTCGATTATTGGAAGGCTGCGGGGATGAATCCGTTTATTTTCCCTGCGATGGGAAGCCACGGAGCTGCGTCGCCTGAAGGCCAGGCGATGGTGCTGGGGAAATACAAGATCACCGAAGAGACGATGGGCTGCCCGATTGTGAGCCAGCTTGAGGTTGTTTCGCTGGGTGAGACTCCCGAAGGAATCACGGCTTACCTCGACAAGGCTGCTTTTGAGAGCGATGGGGTGATGTTGATTGGGCGTGTGAAGTGGCATACCGATTTTGAGGGTCCGATCGAGAGCGGCCTTTACAAGATGATGGCCATTGGCTTGGGCAAGTTTGCCGGGGCGCAGTATTATCACACCTTTGCTTACAACATCGGGCTGGGCGCGATGATTCGTGCCGTTGGACGGAAGGTTTTGGGAAGCGGGAAGATTTTGGGTGGGCTCGCCATTCTTGAAGATGCCAACCATACAACCGCACAATTGACGGCTGTGGCAGTTGAGACGATGGAGCAGCAGGAAGAAGAATTGCTGCGGCTGGTGAAGAGCTGGCAGGGACATGTGCCGGTGAAGGAACTGGACATCCTGATTCTCGATGAGATCGGCAAGGATATCTCGGGGGCCGGTATGGACACGAAGGTGGCCAATCGCGGGGTGCTCGGTGAGTACAACCTTTGGAAGGGCGCACCAAAATTTCATCGCATCTTTATTCGAGACCTGACAAAGAATACTTATGGCAGTGCGGTTGGCATGGGCATGGCGGACGTGATCCATTCCCGGATTCTGCCGCAGATCGACTGGGTACCAACGCAGATCAATTCGCTAACGGCGTCGAGCCCGCAGGCGATCCGGATTCCGGTCTACTTTGACACGGACCGTGAGTGCCTGGAGCGGTTTATGCCGACCGTAGGTAAGCATGATTTATCGAAGGTGACGATTGGACGAATTCGCAATACCCTTTGCCTGACCGAAGTTGAGTTGAGCGAGAATATGCGGGTTGAGGTTGATGCGAATCCGAATCTGACTATTGTCGAGGGGCCTTATGAGTTCCCGATTGATGCCTCTGGCAACATGACGACGCTGGGAGGTGGCGATGGCCACTGAGCAGGACGTCTCACCAGCGAAGACTCTAGAGCAAGACCTTGAGGAGTTGCAGAAAATCGTGACGCAGTTGGAGAAGGAAACGATGGGGCTCGAGGAATCGATCACGCTTTTTGAAAAGGGTGTAGCGCTGAGCGAGTCGGCCAAGAAGCGGCTGGATGAGGCAGAGACCCGGGTGGAGATTCTGTCCAAGCGCGGCAACAAGATCGAGCCGGAGCCCTTTGGCCGATGACGCTGAAGGAGTATTTGAAGGAGCGGATCGATATCATCGATTACGCGCTGGACAAGTGGGTTCCGGGAGAGACGACTGAGCCCGAGACGATACACAGGGCAATGCGGTACAGCCTCTTTGCTAGCGGGAAGCGGATTCGCCCGATCCTTTGTATGGCAGCGAGCGATGTGATTCATCCCGATGCACCGTCGATTGTGGATGCGGCCGGGACGCTGGAGATGATCCACACTTATTCGCTGATCCATGACGATTTGCCGGCGCTGGATAATGACGACCTGCGTCGCGGGCAGCCGACCAACCACAAGGTGTTTGGTGAAGCGATGGCAATTCTGGCGGGGGATTCGCTGCTTACGCTGGCGTTTCAGGTTTTAGGGTCTTTGAGTGAAGTTGGCGCTGAGCGGCGGAGCCGTCTGGTGGTGGAGCTAGCTTCGGCTAGCGGCACTGTTCGAGGGATGATTGGCGGACAGGTGCATGACATAGAAGGCGAAGGCAAGATGCCGGATGCGGTGTTACTTGAGAAGATTCATCGCGCCAAGACGGGTGCGCTGTTGCGGGCCTCGGTGAGGATGGGGGCGATCTATGCGGGCGCCAGCGCCGAAGAGCTGCAGGCGTTGAGCGAGTACGGCGAACATGCTGGACTGGCGTTTCAGATCGTCGATGACATTCTCGACATTGAAGCGTCCAGCGAATCGCTGGGCAAGACCGCGGGTAAGGATTTGCATCAGCAGAAGATTACTTTCCCGGCTGTGTATGGCCTGGCTGAATCGAAGCGGATGGCTGAAGAAGAACGGCAGAGGGCGCATGCGGCGTTGTCGCGATTTGGCAAGCGGGCTGTGCGGCTGAACGAGATCGCCGATTTGATTGTGGACAGGAAGTCTTGAAGAGCCGCCTCGACCAATTACTGGTGGAGCGTCAACTAGTGGACTCGCGTGAGAAAGCGAAGGCGCTGATTCTGGCGGGTCAGGTGATGGTGAACGGGCAGAAGGTGGATAAGGCGGGAGCGCAGGTTGTGGTGGGGGCAGAGATTGCTCTACTTGGTCAGTTGCGCTATGTGAGCCGTGGGGGATTAAAGCTAGAGGCGGCGATGGAGCAGTTTGGGATCGATGTTACGGGCAAGGTGTGTATCGATATTGGGACCTCGACTGGTGGGTTTACCGATTGTCTGTTGCAGCATGGGGCAGTGCGTGTGCACTGTGTCGATGTGGGAGCTACGCAGATCGCCTGGAGGTTGAAGACCGACGCGCGGGTGGTATTGCATGAACATGAGAATGCGCGGCTGATTGAGCCTGGGACGATTGGGGAGGCGGCGCAGTTGTTGGTGTGTGATGTGAGCTTTATCAGTGTGACGCTATTGCTCGATCGCTTCCCTACCCTGCTGGCGAGTGGTGGCGAGATGGTGATTCTGATCAAGCCACAGTTTGAAGTGGGCAGGGCGGACGTGGGCAAGGGTGGCATTGTGCGGGATGATGGGTTGCACCAATCCGCTTGCGACAAGATAGAATCTGCGTTACGCGTATTGAACTACGAGACGCGATTGATTCCAAGCCCGATACTGGGCGGCAAAGGTAATAAAGAGTTTTTGATCCATGCCAGACCTAAAGCCTGAAATCAAGACGGTTGGAATCATCTCGAAGCCGAATGTGCCGAGGGCGAGGAGTATCGTGCCTGGCCTGATCGACTGGCTGGCTCAGCGGCAGATCGGTGTGCGGTTGGATGAAGAGACGGCCGAGTATGGGCAGATCCGGGAATGGGTGCCACGTGAGCGGGTTCCGGTGGACACGCAGTTGGTTGTGGTGCTTGGCGGTGACGGGACACTGCTGAGTGCGGCGCGGGCGATTGGGGGCCAGGATATTCCGCTACTGGCCGTGAATTTGGGTGGTTTGGGCTTTCTAACATCGATCACGGTGGAGGAGTTATATCCAGAGCTGGAGCGTTGCCTGGCTAACGAGATGCGGGTGGGCAAGCGAAGAATGTTGCGCTGCGAGATCCACCGGGGCGGACATCGTGTATCCTCATACGAGGCGCTGAACGACGCGGTGATCACCAAGACGTCGCTGGCGCGCATTATTGATGTGGCTGTCCATGTCGACTCCCACTTTGTTTCGAACTACAAAGCGGATGGATTGATTGTGTCGACACCCACCGGCTCCACAGCTTACTCGCTGAGCGCGGGTGGGCCGATCATCTTTCCTAACGTGGATGCACTGAGCATTACGCCGATTTGTCCACACATGCTGACGCACCGTCCGGTGATTGTGCCGGGGGAAAGCGTGATTCGGTTGGAGATCCGGGCGCTCGATGGCGACGCCTATCTTACGATCGACGGGCAGGTGGGGGAATCGCTGTTGCAGGACGACGAGGTGCGATGCGCCCGGAGTCCAAACGAGATTCGTCTCGTGCGTCCGCCGCGCATGTTGTTCTTCGATGTGTTGCGAGAAAAATTGAAATGGGGCGAACGTTGAAAAAAATATCTCTGACTTCCTGGATCTTCATTGCGATGGCTGCGGGCATTGGGCTTGGCGTGGCTGCGCCAGACTTTGCCAAGGAGCTGTCTCCTGTATCGCGGGTGTTCTTAAATCTGATCAAGAGCATTATTGCGCCGCTTGTGTTTGCGACGCTGGTTTACGGCATCGCGGGCACTGGGAGTGCGAAGGCGATGGGACGCATTGGCGGCAAGGCGATTCTTTACTTTGAGGTTGTGACGACGATAGCGCTGTTTATTGGGCTGGCGGCCGTGAACATTGTGAAGCCTGGGGTGGGTGTGAATCTACCAGTTGAGAAGGCAACGCTTGCGGCTAACAAAGTGACCTTGTCGGGGATGCTCGACCATACTTTCCCAACTTCAATTATCGATGCGATGGCGAAGGGTGAGGTACTTCAGATTGTCGTGTTTGCTTTTATCTTCGGGACGGCCTGCATTTCGATTGGGCCCAAGGCGAAGACGGTTGTCGACTGGTGCAAGAGTTTGTCAGACATCATGTTTGAGTACACGAAGTACATTATGTACTTTGCCCCATTTGGTGTGGGTGCGGCGATGGCTGTGACGATTGGCTCGAAGGGTATTGGTGTGTTGTTTAACCTGGGTCAGTTGATCGCTACTTTGTTTGTTTCGTTGGTCATTTTTGTTGTGGTGGTACTGGGTGCAGTGGTGTTTTTGTTCAAGATTCCGCTGAAGCGATTTATTCAGGCGGTGAAGGATCCTTATATTCTGGCGTTCTCGACGGCATCGAGCGAGGCGGCACTGCCGCAGGCGATGGAGAACATGGAACGGTTTGGAGTTCCGAAACATATCGTGAGCTTTGTGTTGCCGACTGGTTATAGCTTTAACCTGGACGGTACGACGCTTTACCTGAGTTTGGCCAGTGTGTTTGTGGCGCAGGCGGCGGGTGTGGATATGTCATTTGGCCAGCAGTTGGTGATGATGCTGACGCTGATGTTGACGTCGAAGGGCGTGGCGGCGGTGCCTAGAGCGTCGATGGTGGTGTTGAGCGGTACGTTGTCGAGCTTTAATTTGCCGCTTGAGGGTGTGGCGCTGTTGCTGGGCGTGGACACGATTATGGACATGGCTCGGACGAGTGTGAATTTGCTTGGGAATTGTCTAGCTACTGCGGCTGTGGCGCGTTGGGAAGGGGTGGAGTTGCCGACTGGGGATCTGGAACCGGTTGAGGTGGCTGCGGAGGTGGCGGCTTAGCTACGGGCAAATCGTCAGGCGTACGGCTGTGCCATTGGGCAGAGCCTTGGTTTGGTGGCGCTTCAACTTATTTCTCAGTTGCGGCCCGTTTTGCATCCGCTAGAATTTGCAGTATTTTCGGGGACTGAGGGTAGTGCAACTTGATTTCTTCAAAGCGCCTCTCCTGGTCTTTCAAGTAGGCCTTGACTTCATCTTCATGGCTTAGCATGAAGGCAATTGCTCCGTATACTTTGGCCAAAGAGCCGATGCCAGGAAAAGATTCGAAAATGGATTCCGCTGAGCGGCCATCGAAGAATTGGTAATAAAGAACGCCCAAGCCAATGCGCGTACCCGCTATGTAATAGGCCTCGTTGCGCCAGTCCACGAACTCGCTTGTGGTTGCCATGCTATTACTACCTGCCTTATTTTACGCAACTGGGGCGGAGGGTGCGTTCGATGCGGCGGTGGGGGATGACCCAGAGTAGGGCGACGGCGAAGTAGAGGGCGTCGGATATTTAGGGGTGGACGAAGGCTAGGGGAATTGCAGCTACGTAGGCGAGGGGGGAGAGTTTGCCTTTCCAGTCGCGGCCGAGTGCAGCCTTGAGAAGTGAGTTTGGGCCTTGAGTGGAGATGATTGCACGTTGGAGGGTGTAGTAGGCGATGGCGGCTAGCAGCAGTACGGCACCGTATAGGGCTGTTGGGAGTGGTGCCAATTGGTTCTGTCCGGCCCAGGCGGATGCTACCGGGATGAGAGAAAGCCAGAAGAGAAGATTAAGGTTTGCCCAGAGCACTGCTGCGCTGACGTGGGTGACGGTGTGGAGGAGGTGGTGGTGATTGTTCCAATAGATGCCGACGTAGAGGAAGCTGAGAAACACCGGGAAGATTGTCGAAAGCGTTGCCCAGTCGGCACCTTTGGGCACTTTGAGTTCAAGCACCATGATCGTGATGATGATGGCGAGGACTCCGTCGGAGAAGGCTTCGAGGCGGTTCTTTTGCATTAGTCAGGGCTTTTTTAGCAGGCGCTTGGGTGGTGCGTGATGAGCCCGTTGGCGCGACGGATGTCGTCGAGTTGGGTTTGCGGGAAGCCTCGTGCCGCCAGGATGCTTAGGATGAATTCGGTTTTACCTGCGATTTAGCTGTCGATGTCGTTGGGGAATTGCATGGCAAGCTGTTGTTTGATTGACTCATAGCCGTCGCGATCTTGCGGGTTGGCTCGGAGACGATCACGCAGGGTGTCGGGATGACGATGTCGAGATCAACGACGGGCTTTGCGGCAAGGCCGGGGACGGAGGTGCTGCCGACGTGCTCGATGCTGGTGGCCAAATCCTGAATTGCGGGCCAGAGCAGTTTGTGGAGTGTCTTAAACTGGGCGGGCCAGAGGGGATCGTAGTTTAGGACTCACACCTTCACTCTTTCATCATCTGGATGTGGAATGAATGAAGATAGTGAGTATGCGTAGCTTAGTCCTGCTGATCCTGGCCGTTTCTCTTTACGGGCAGCGCCGCCCGCTGATTGTGATCTCTGTCGATGGCCTCGATCATCGATATCTAAGGGATGCAGACAAGCTTGGGCTGAAGATTCCGACTCTTCGCAAGATGATGAAGGAGGGCGAATTTGTGGGCGGGCTGATTGGGGCTGTACCTACGGTGACCTGGCCTTCTCATACGACTTTGATTACCGGTGTTGCGCCGCGGGAGCATGGGATTTTGGGGAATCGCAGGGCGGCGAGCAATACCGGAGACTATTACTGGATGGCCGACATGCTGAAGGTGAAAACGCTTTGGCATGCGACGCGAAAAGCTGGGTTGAAGTCGGCGGCGATTACCTGGCCGGTGACAGTAAATGCCGATATCGACTTTAATCTGCCTGAGTATTTCCGCTGGCGCGATGGCGGGAGTATGGATTACATTTCGGTCTTTGAGAAGGCGACGCCTGGGTTGGTCGAGAAGATTGAGAAGTTTGACACGAGCTTCAAACAACAGTGGGTGGATGATCGGACTCGCAAGGTGGCTTGTGTTTATCTTTTGAAGAACGAGAAGCCGGATCTGATTCTGTTGCACTTTGTGGACCTCGATGCGGTGGCTCATGAGGCGGGGCCGTTTGAGAAAGAAGCGAATCATACGCTTGAGGTGACCGATCGCTATATCGCCGAGATTGTGGCGGCTGCGCCCAAAGATGCTGTGATTGCTGTGGTTGGGGACCATGGCTTTGAGCGTGTGGACCGGGATCTGAATGTGGCGGAATTCGCCAAGGGAATGCAGGTGGGAATGCTGGGTGGGTTGTTGACTACAAAGGATGCCAGCGTGGCGGCGAAGTTGCGGGAAAGTGGGAAGTTGGGTCGCGAGGTACCGCTCGATGAGGTGAGGCGGTTTGCGCCTGGCGCAGATGTTGTCGCGGCTTTTGAGCCGAAGCGGAATGAGGGCTTTGCGGTGAAGCCTGGCAAGGAATCTGTCTCTTATACACATCTCCGAGCCCACGAGACTAAGGCGAATCTCGTATGCCGTCTTCTGCTTGAAAA
>ENA-ORBV01016077-ORBV01016077.1-microbial-mat-metagenome-genome-assembly--contig:-NODE-16077-length-10909-cov-4.112260_pt1 | contig 10909 bp, 6 predicted proteins | sample MGYA00237777_ERZ505514 | MGnify/ENA primary metagenome ERZ505514 (study PRJEB26160, sample SAMN06269048) | microbial mat metagenome | isolation source: Oligotrophic lake microbial mat | place...
CCTGTTGCTCCGTCACCGCAGTCGCGAGCCTTAACGCGATCGACTCGCTGTGGGCGCGATAGACGGGCACGCGGATGCAGGTGGGAGTGATGGTAACTTTATCAGTATTCCAGATCTTGTGGGTCTCTTTAATTAGCTTTGTTTCTTCTACGTTCAGGCCGGTTTCAACGTCGACCGCGCTATTATGGCTGAAGACGTTAAACGCACACTGCTCGTCAAAGACCTTCGCTATCACCGGGGCTCCCGCGAGCGACGCCGCCGCCTGCTCCCTCAGTTCGTCCATCGCCGCAGCACCCGCGCCCGAGACTGCCTGATACGTGCTGACGGTGGCGTGCTCTACGCCGAACCGTTTGTGGAGAGGGTGGATCGCCATCAACATAATAATCGTTGAGCAGTTGGGGTTGGCGATTAAGAGCGGGGTGCTTGTGCCCCTGGGAATGGCCTCCGGGTTTACTTCGGGCACCACCAGGGGCACGGCCGGGTCCATGCGGAAGGCGGAGGAGTTATCTACGACGTGGCTGCCCGCTTTCATCGCAATCGGCGCGAACTGCTTTGAAATTCCCGAGGTGGCGCAGAAGATGCTTACTTTAACGCCCGCGAACGAGGCGGCCGTGAGCTCCTGTATCGTGATCTCGCCGCCGTTGTAAGACACCCTTGAACCGGCCGAACGCGCTGAGGCCAGCGCGACGATGCGATGCGCTGGGAACTTACGTTGCTCCAGAATAGAAAGAGCTTCACGACCTACCGCTCCCGTGGCACCAACGATTGCAATAAGTTCAGACATAAGCACACATTCGATTTGAGTCAACGTTATCTAACTACACACGCCTGCCCTCGCCACTTGTTACACAACAAACGCCGGTGAGGCCCGATGTCCCTGATTAAACTGCCACGCGGCGGATGCCTTCACCCCTACGTCCGGAGAACCGCCCGGCGACTGCGCTGCTGGCTCCACGCCAGCCCGCACAAAAGCCCTGTCTAGGTCCGCGGTTAAATCGCGTACGTCTTCGATCCCGATGCTCAGCCGCACGATATCTGCGGGGAAATGGCGTGCCTCGCGCACCGCGGCGGGAATACTCGCGTGAGACATATTGCACGGAAGACTTGCGGATGACCCCACGCTACCGAAACTCACCCGTATGCCGAAGAGTGTTAAGTTCTCGACGATGCGCTGCGACAGTTGGGCATCGCCGGTTTCAAAGCAGACCACCGCGCCGGTGCCGCTCGCTTGCCTGGCATGAACCTCGGAGTTGGGCTGGCCGGGCAAGCCCGGGAAGAGCACGCGAGCGACCCCCTTCTTCCCCCAAAGGTGCATCGTAATTATGTTCGCACTGCGCTGCTGACGTTCCAGCCGCAAGTCCAGGGTCTTAAGCCCACGCAGAAGCAGGTAGCAATCGTGTGGGGCGAGCCCCGCCCCCTCGCCATTCTGTATAAGGTATAAATCCCTGGCCAGAGAAGCGTCCTTCACGCTTACGATGCCCGCCATGACGTCGCTGTGGCCGCAGAGGTACTTCGTGGCAGAGTGAACTACAAAGTCCGCGCCCAGACCCAGTGGTTTCATGAGCAGTGGTGAAAGGAAAGTGTTGTCTACGCAGAGGAGCGCGTTGCGTTCGTGGGCGAGCCTCGCGATTGCTTCGATATCACAGACCCGCATGAGAGGATTGCTTACTGATTCAAGAAACACCAGCCGTGTGTCGGCCGAAAACGCCTTGGTGGCAGTACTTATGTCCGTCAGATCGGCGTAGCGAACTTTCACACCGCGACGAACCAGAATCTGCGACAGGAGCCGGTAGGTGCCACCGTAAAGATCGTCGCAGGCGAGCACCTCATCACCCGGGCTTAGTAGGTTCATAACGGCCGTAATCGCCGCCAATCCGCTGGCAAAAGCGAAAGACCGACCGGATAGCGAAACGCCCTCAAGATAAGCCATCTGCCTCTCGAGCACATCGCGGGTGGGGTTGCCGCTGCGAGTGTAATCATAACGTCCGAAGCCAGCCGCGCTCTCCTGATCAAAGGTAGCGGTCTGGTAAATCGGCGTGCAGGTCGCGTGAAATGGATCGCCAGGACACACATCAAACGCGACGAGCCGTGTTGCCTCTTTCAGTTCGGGATGATCATAATTTATCACGCGGCTACCTCGCCGATGTTCTCTTCATCTTCGCTTACGTTTTCGCCGCGAAGAATCTCGAACAAGTCACCCATGATGCTCTCGGCGGTGGGCCAGCGGCCCGCGCCGCGCCCCGTCACCACCGAGCGCGAACCATCTTCCATTGTAATCACTGCGCAGTTTTGCTCATCGTGAACCTGCGCGAGCGGATCATCGCTGGGCAGGATGAGCGGCGCGACCGTGGCGTGTGTTAAGCCGCGCGGACACGTAATATGAGCTACCAACCGGATCGCGCCACCCTGCGCCGCCGCTTGAGCCGCATGGTTTGGCGTGAGGTGCGAGATACCCATTCGCTTCACTTGGTTCGGGAAGATCGGGTGGCCGAACGCCTCGCGCGCGATCAGACACGCCTTCGCCGCGGCGTCGTGACCATCAATATCCGCCGATGGATCAGGCTCTGCGAATCCCGCGTCCTGCGCTTTCTTGATAGCTTCAGCGAAGCTAATGCCCCGCGCTAACTGCCCGAGCACAAAGTTGGTCGTTCCGTTGACCACGCCGCGAACCGTCTGAATCCGGCCACGTTTGGCGGCATTTCGCACCGCTTCGAGGATTGGAACGCCGCCGCCCACAGCCGCGCTGTACAACAGCCGGCCGCCGGTTTCACGACGGATCGCGGCGAACGTATCAAACTCGTGAGCGAGCACGGCTTTATTAGCGGTTACAACGTGCTTGCCTGACTTCAACGCCTCGCAAATAATTTCTTTAGCTGGCGTGAGGCCCCCGATGGTCTCGATGATAATATCCGCACCGCTACCAAGGGCTTCGCGCCAGTCGCTCGTAAGCAACCCATCGGCGATTCCCTTCCCCTGATGCTTCTTAACATCGCGAACGCACACCTTGGTGATCTCGAAGAAGTTCTGCTGTCCGCTCACTCGGTCGTACACGCCCCGGCCCACGATCCCCGCGCCGATCAGTGCAACTTTCACCGGCGTGTTGCGGAGTGGCTTATCGGCAAAGGCGCTATTACCATCCCAAACCCATGTGGCCACGCGCTGACCCGCGGCACCAACGCCGAACTTAAGTCGCACGTCACCCGCGTACCGCACCGCTTTGTGCTGCACGATCTTCTCGGGCATCTGAAGAATATCTTCATAACTTACGCGCTCATACCGCTTTGCTTCGCGTGGGAACTTCGCCGGGTCGCGGTCGTAAAGCCCATCGACATCTTTTATCAAGACAGCCTGCTGAGCACCCAACTGCCCCGCGATAAACAACGCTGTGTAATCAGAGCCCCCTCGCCCCAGCAACGTAACGCGCCCCATCTCATCACGCCCGATGAATCCGGGAACGACAAGCACGGGCTTGTTCGCCAACGCCCGCTTAATATTCTCAACATCAAGCCCCGTAGGCTTGCTGTCAGTTGCGCTGCCGAGCGTCTTTAGACCCATCCCCGCAGAGTCTAACACATTGGTCGGGATTCCAGCTTGGTCAAGCGCAAGTCCGAGCAACGCCACCGCCTGCCCCTCGCCCAGCGAAGCCAACGCCGCGACCGCATACGGATCGGCGTTCTCTCCGTAGCGTTTGGAGTGATTCAGCAATCGATCGGTTTCGCCGCTGAACGCAGACACAACCGCAACAACGTGGTTCCCCTGCCGGATGTAGCGATAGATCTCGTGAACCGCTCGCGCCAGCAGCGATTCGTTCGCTAAGATCGAACTGCCAAACTTAAGCACAGTGATGGGGTTGGTCATGGCCAGAATCTCTCTGTTTTCGCCCGTCTGAATCCAGGCAGGTGGCCGCTCCACGAGCCGCGTAATCAGGCGGGCGAAAGGGTACCTTCGCGCCGCTGCTCTCGCCGCCGCGTCGGCTAGTTTCGACTTAAAGCACGCCACTTGACGATCCGCCAAGGACGCTGCGCCGCAACGCCTCGTTCCAAAAATAGCCTCAAAACTCATCTCACACCCCCCGCCGTGGCATTGGCTCCATTGAGGGGGCCGCGAGATACGTCCTGGCTAACTTCGGAGATGCTACCACAATCCGTCCGGCGGACATCTCCTCGCGGCACCGAGCTAGCGCTCGCCCAAGTATCGGAAACCGGCCGTGAAGTCTGAAGGGGGACTCTGAGGTCCGCGCCCTTTCGGGACTCTTTTCCCGTGCTATCCAAGTCGGGGGCCGTCTGGTCATCGCACGATGATTTCGCCTTTTGAAGCGCCTGCTTTAGATCCGCAATGATATCGAGCGGATCCTCAAGCCCTACCGAAAGCCGAATTAGTCCGTCGGTTATTCCCGCTGCGAGGCGTTGATGAGGTGGCACATCGCCATGAGTCATGGAGACAGGGTGCGTTATTAGTGTTTCGACCGCACCAAGGTTTTCTGCGAGCGAGCAGAGTCGCACGCTGTTCATAACCTCTATTCCAGCAGCGACCCCGCCGCGGACTTCAAACGAAACAATGCCACCGTGAAAAGCGCCTCGGCCATCGTTCTGATGCTGCCGTGCCGCGAGGGTGGCTTGGGGGAAGCTGGCCAACCCGGGGTAGTAGACTTTTGTTACGAATGGGTGGGCATCCAGGTATTGGGCGACTACCTGCGCATTGCGGCAATGCTGGCGGATTCGGAGCGGCAGTGTCTTTAGCCCACGCAACGTAAGCCACGCCTCGAAGGGAGCTTGGATCGACCCAAGAGTCTTCCGATATAACTTAAATCGGTCGGCCAGCCCCGCATCGCGTGTGGTAAGGGTGCCTCCAACGGTGGCGTTATGCCCTTCGATATATTTCGTTGTTGAGTAGACCGCGACGTCCGCGCCTAGGTCCAGCGGCCGAAGCAGCACAGGAGTGAGGAACGTGTTATCAACCGCGAGCAGCACACCACGCGATCTCGCTACTGCGGCAATCGCAGCGACGTCGGTAAGTTTGAGCGTGGGGTTCGCAGGGGTTTCAATGAAGACGAGCTTAGTCGAGGGAGTGATCGCGGCGTCAACGGCCGCCGGGTCCGCCGTGTTTACGAACGACGCTCTGACGCCCAAAGGAGCGAGCACCACGTTAAGGAGCCGCACAGTACCGCCGTAGACGCAATCACTTACTACGACATGGTCTCCCGCACGGAGTGTGGCGAGAAACAAGGCGGTGATGGCGCTCATGCCGGTGTTGAATGCGACGGCGGGGAGACAGCCTTCAAGGGTGCCCAACGCTCGCTCCAATGCTTCTACTGTGGGGTTGCTGGCGCGAGAGTAAGTATGGCCCTTGTGAACGCCCACCCGCTGCTGAACATAAGTTGTACTTTGAACAATCGGGGTGAGAATTGACCCGGAAGTGGGGTCAGGCTCGAGCCCTCCGTGAATAGCCAGCGTTGCGTAGGGGTCTGCGTCGTAAATACCATCACCGCCCCCAATCCCACCAGCCCCTCCAGTCGTGCCGCTGCATGCGACCCCGCCGATGACGCCTCGGTAGGCGGGGCGATGAAGAGGCCCGCTCGACGCGGATGATTCTTGCCCTACCCACTTCGCCGAGGCGGGTAGGGCAGACGCGAAAGGGATCTGCACTCCCCCACCGCCGCTCAGCTCGCCATCGTTAACCTGGCCCTTAGCTTCATCGCGAGGGTCGGATTCGGTGCCGATCTGACTAGGTTCGCCTCGATGGCCGCATGCCGCCTTGTGCTCGGGAGATAAACCGTCTTCTGAAGATTGAAAAATTGACATAGCCACGTTGCTCCGCGGCATCGTCGAGTACGTTATTCCTGCGAGGGGGCCGCTCGCCAACAATGGCAGCGGGACTTTTTGAAGGAAGAGTCAGCCAGTGGCCAACCCGACATTCCACATCGCAATCGCCCCTCGCAGGGGCTTCGCTCGGCACCGCGGCTGCGAAAAAATCGCGAACTCGGTTGCCGCTCCGCGCGCCAAAGTGGCCGCGGAGACTCTTGATGCTGATAAACGTTAGGTGGTCCGTGACACCAAGTCAATCCCTCCTCCGAGCGGGCGGAGTTGTTGCTTAGTTTCACCGAATGAAAACCGTGAACATGGCTAGCCGGTTAGCTCACAGTGGGCTGGAAGCATTGAAAAACTGGAGATAAAGAAAGCACGCCGTTGCCCGATCACCCCGCCCGGCCGCTTCGATTTGTCAGAGCGTCAACGAACGTAATAAGTCGTCCGCCCGCACATCAAAGGTGCATGTTTCTTTGAGCCGGGCGAGGCACCGCCCGGCATGCGCCTGGTAATCGCTTATGTTTCGCAGTATATCAAGCACATGCCCCGCAGGCTCGGCAGCCGAAAGTTCAATAACGGGATTAAAGCCGAAGATATCCTTCAACTCGCCGGGGCATGCGCCTACCGCGAGTGCCCCGCTGCCGATTGTTTCCAGATACCGCTGAGTGAGCGTCTCTACTGCTTCACTTGTATTGCTATTGTGCGTGACCGACTTGGGATAGCAGATGCAAACCGCCGTGTCGGCCATGGCGCCGTAGAGCGCAGATAACCCTACGAAGATCGGAGTTGAGGAATCCTTCTTTGAGAATAAGTGCTTGATGCCAGTGCCCGCGAGCCCCTTCACGAGGCGATCATGGACCGTGAGGTGCTTACGTCCCATCTCTAGCACATGAATCGTGCGCTCGTTCAGGGGTAACGCCGGGCTGAACCGCTCTGGCTCGCAAGCTTCTGGTAGCCAATGCGCTAAGAAACCGGGGATCCGTCGCTCCATCGCTTGTCCGGCATCCCGCGCCGTAAAGTACGCCCGATTGACTCGGTGCTTACGAAGCAAGCTCTCCCACCGGTCAAACTGCTCTGGCCAGCAGTCAAATATAAACGGAACGATTCGCCGCGTGTACGCGTAAGGAAAGAGCGTCGCCTGACTGGCCCACACCACCGGCACAATTGTAACTGCGCCCGCTCGCTCGCCCGCCAGCGGCCGCACCAGCCCCGCCTTTGCCACCACTCGAGCCAGCTTCCGGGTCAACGCGGCACGTTGACCGTGCACCGGGACCACGCCCTTGGCCACCAACGCACGTTGCAACCCCTTTTGCAGCAAGTTCAACCCCGTCTCGGGCTCGTCGTTCATCGCGATGTAAAGTGGCCGCATGTGTTCTTAAACTTGGCGATAGGGGTAATCGCTCATAATCCACGTAGTTCCCCTGGTAGCTGTCAAAGGTGATGATCGCCGGTTTGAGGCAGAGGCCTTCCGCGTATCCTACTATTGGTGTTACGAAAGTCTTACCCGATCAAATTCCGTACAGGTACACTCCATGACCGCGTTCGCGACCGAACTTCCCGACTTTACCAAGACCCTCCCTTCGCGTGAGGGCGACCGCATCATCCAATTCCGCGAAGCACTTCGCGAAGCGATGAGCGAGGAGATGCGTCGCGACAAGCGTATCTTCCTGATGGGAGAGGAAGTTGCCCAATACAACGGGGCTTACAAGATCTCGCAAGGAATGCTCGACGAGTTCGGCCCCAAGCGGATCATCGACTCGCCCATCAGCGAGAACGGTTTCTCCGGCTTGGCGGTCGGTGCGGCGATGTATGGCCTGAAGCCCATCATCGAGTTCATGTCCTGGTCATTCAGCCTCGTCGCGGCGGACCAGCTCCTCAACAACGTACCCAAGATGTTGTACATGTCCGGCGGCCAATGGGGTTGCCCGGTCGTCTTCCGCGGCAACGATGGCGCGGGCGGGCAGTTAGGATCCACGCATTCCTGGTGCGTCGAAGGCCTTTACAGCAACGTCCCGGGGATGAAAATCGCAATTCCCAGCAACCCTTACGATGCCAAAGGTCTGCTCAAGACGGCAATCCGCGAGGTTGATCCTGTCTTCTTCCTCGAGAGCGAGCGAATGCTGGGTGATAAGGCTCACGTTCCCGCCGAGGAATATTACATTCCCTTTGGTTTGGCCGCGTTATTGCGCGAGGGCGACGCCTGCACGCTGGTTTCCTTCGGCCGCCCGGTGAACTTCTGCTGCGAAGCCGCCGACGAGCTGGCTCAAGAAGGGATAGCCGTCGACGTTCTCGACATGCGAACTATCCGTCCGCTCGATATCGATTCAATCATTGCGAGTGTTCAGAAGACCAACCGCATCGTCGTCGTAGATCAGTGCTGGCCCTTCGCCAGCGTCGCGAGCGAAGTTGTAACGCAAGTGTGCGAGCGCTGCTTTGACTGGCTTGATCATCCCCCCGTGCGTGTTAACACCGAAGATGTCCCGACACCGTACGCAAAGAACCTCGAGTTTGATTATCTTCCCAACAAGAATCGAATCGTCGCTGCCGTCAAGCGCACGCTCGGAATGTAATACCGTAGCGGCACGCTAATGCGATCAAACTTCGGCCCGTTCATGCATGCCCGCCGAAAGCAAATTTTTCCCCCATCCCTCGGATGCAATAGAAGTGCCTGGAGCCTATTCCGATGCCCGTCAACGTAGAAATGCCCCGCCTTTCGGACACCATGCAAGCTGGCACAGTTGTTAAATGGAATGTCAAGGAAGGGGACCAGGTTAAGTCAGGCCAGGCGCTCGCGGACATCGAAACGGTGCCGGCGCTGACCGAGGAGTATCGCCTGAAGCAGAGCGCCCGCGAACTTGCGTTTGCCGAGCCCTGGAGCATCGCGGTGCTACGCGTGCTCGAGACGACCACGTATTGCGAGTCGTCGCACCGCGCCGGCTACGTCGCAGAGGTCCTGGGTATCGACCTAGCCATTGAGGAGCGCTGCATCGCTCAACTCGAGGCCGCGCGAATCATCCGGTGGGACGATACTCGATACGTTCCCGAGCGTGAGCTCACCGTCAACGCGCGCGCGACTCCGCAGAGCGTGACCGATCTCAAGCGGCACTGGGCCGAGCGCAGCGTGGCGCTCATGGGGCGAGAGACGCCACCCAACAGGTTCAGCTACAACGTGTTCTCGTGCTCAGCGGCTGACTTCGAGAAAATCCGCGAGAAACACTGGCAATTTTACCACGATGTTCGCGGTATCGTGGCGGCGTCCTCACCTGCTGAGAGCGTCGGCTTGCTCACCATTCACCTCGTCGAGTGGCCACCCCTGCAGCGCTGATCCCCAGCGTGTTCAGTTCCCGCGCTCTTGGAGGCCGAATTCCGCTAAGTCGGCCGATTGGTTCGTGCGGAGATCGTGGTCTGACGGAGATCCGACGGGGCGCTTTGGGGACGCGGTCGGTACGGTGCAGTAAAAGAGCAGCGCCGGTGACTTTTATGAAACCGGTTCCGTTTCGCTTCCTGTCTCTTTGGTCGCGTGATAGGAAGCCGCCATCATGGTTAGGCCGGGGTCGCCCACGGGATACGCAAGTTTTTCATCTGTCGCGATGGCAGCCACAGCGGCTTTGCTTCTGTCAGCATGCGGCAGCGGTGGGGAGCCGACAGAGCCGCTGGGTATCACGACCCAGGCCCTCACCTCCGCCCAAGCAAGGGTGTTGGGCTTTGAAGCTCCCGCACAAGACTGGCGGTCCAGCAACGGAGCGGCGGTCACCGCGTCGGCCACGGTTTCTCAAGGGTCTGCCGCACTCTCCGTAGTTCCGAACGGCTACACCGAGGTCATTTCGGCTCCCATTGGCGCTCCCGGCGGCGCGTTGGCTACAGCAACCGTCGACATTCGGTTGCCGACGCAGCTGTCTTGGGGTGATGCGCGCTTGGTCGTGCGTTCGCCCTCGGCCGGCATGTGGTGGTCGGATCTCGGCGTGGTCTCACTGGCCGGAGTTCCGGCAGGCGCGTACCGAACTCTGAGCTTCGCCGTTCCTCAAAGCGTGCGCAACGTGCTCAACGGTGCCGCCACCGATATCGACTTTCGCGTCATCCTGAACGTGCCCAGCGGCTCAGGCGCCCTTCTGATCGACAAGCTCGTCGTCGCCGACGGTAGCGCGACCCCGACCACGCCCCCCGCGAACGAGAACGAGGAGCTGAGCTTGGTGATCCCTCGCGGGAACACCATCGCAGAGCTCATGATCTCGGCCTCCGACCGCGTCACCATCGACGATAGGTCCACGTTGGCCAAGTCCAATGACCCGAGCGAAGTGGCGAACCTGGGCTCGAGCACGTTGGAGCTCGGGGCGGGCGTCAAGGCGTTCGCGGACGTGACAAGCGTTGGCAATGTGAGCTTTCTGCGCTCCGGCTCGCTGGTCAGCGGCAGTGTGAGGACGGCGGGCACGCTGCTCCGGCAAGATAACGTCACGATTGGCGGCGCCGTCCAGACGCATGCGCTGGTCGAAGCTGCGGAGACGAGCTGGACCGTAGAATGGCCGAGCGGTCTGACGAACGACATCAGCCGCGCCCCGGATGCGCCGAACTTGGACGTCGCTCCTGGCGGTTACGACTCAATTCAGGCCTATTCACGCTCGACGTTCACCTTTCGTTCCGGCACGTACTTCATCAATTCGCTCGTGGTGGAGCCGCAGGCGCACTTCCGCATCGACGGCTCTGCCGGCCCCGTTCTCATCTACGTGAAGGACACGCTGCGTTTGAACGTGGGCTTGGAGTACGTGGCAGGCGAGCGCGGACAGGTGCTGTTTGGCTACTTGGGCGAGCAAGCTGCGCTATTCCAAGAGGCGATTGTAGCCTCCGTGGTAGCGCCGAACAGCGCGATCGAGCTACGCCGTCCCGGTAGCGGTGCGCCGCACGAGGGCTCATTTTTCGGCAAGGAAGTCCACGTTTTCTCGAACGCCACGGTCCTGCATCTGCCGCTCGACTGGGCATTCTTGTGTCCGCAGGGCGATCAAGACGGCGATGGCGTTCTGGCCTGCAACGAAACCTGCGACCTGTCTCTTATACACATCTCCGAGCCCACGAGACTAAGGCGAATCTCGTATGCCGTCTTCTGCTTGAAA
>ENA-ORBV01016078-ORBV01016078.1-microbial-mat-metagenome-genome-assembly--contig:-NODE-16078-length-10908-cov-8.308836_pt1 | contig 10908 bp, 11 predicted proteins | sample MGYA00237777_ERZ505514 | MGnify/ENA primary metagenome ERZ505514 (study PRJEB26160, sample SAMN06269048) | microbial mat metagenome | isolation source: Oligotrophic lake microbial mat | place...
ACCGAGAGTAGCCGCCACTGCTCGCCTCTTTCCGCGATTTTGATTTCGTTCGCTTGCATGGTCTGTGTCTGTCTCCGCAAAAAGGATTATCGTTGCAATCGTTTCAAGATTTCCGCTTCACACATGCCATCCGTGCGCTCAATCTCATTTTTTTTGCAGTACCAGCACCATGACCAAATTGACTTCGGTAGGTGTTTGGCCGCGCCGGGGAACGGTCGGCCGAAGCCGAGTTATGTGCGGGGCCGATCCTCCGTAAATTCCATCTGTCGTATTTTCTGCTCCGGCTCAAGCATTGGATACCGGTTAATCTCAGCACTGATACGCTTCACCGCAATGTCAAAGTATTCCCGCTCTTTTTCAATGCCGATAAATGTTCGGCTCGTGCGGACGCAGGCGACTCCGGTTGTCCCGTTCCCCATGAAGGGGTCGAGAATGGTCTTGGCGTCGGGCAGAAAGCCCAAGCACCATTCCATCAGGGGAACCGGCTTCTGAGTGGGGTGGCTGCGATCTCTAACAGGAACAAGGTCGCCGACCCTGCCACACCACTTCGCGGCGTTTCGGTCTAGGTTTGTCCACGCCAATTCACCCGCCGCGTAGCTTGGTGGCATGGGGTGTTTATCCCAAAACAAAAAACAGCGGCTTGGGGGCAATGGAAAGTAATTTCCTCCCCAAATTATACTAGGCAAGGCGGGCAGGAAATTCAAACAGGGGGCAGAATCATCCCAACTCTTACTTTCCATCTTCAGATTAGAGTGGCTTGGATTTGCTGCACGAATCCCATACGGTGGATCAGTCACCACGGCATCGACCTTGCCGAGCGTCGGGAGAATGTCGCGGCAATCGCCCAGGTACATCGCGTGCGGGCCGATCGTGACTTTCTCGACGCTCATTGCGCGGCCTCCGTTAAATTGCACTGGCAAAACGCCCGGCGGCCGCGCCGGGGAACGGTGGGTCGCAATAAGTGCCGTATGGCTTTTTTCATAACTCCCCCAATTGGTTAACGGCCGTTTCCAGCAACACTCGCTCTTTCAGTAGTGTTTTTCGGTGACTCATTTTGTTCGCCCGACAAAATCGATCCGCCGTGTTTTTTTTGCCGATCAGGACGCACTTGTCTTTTGCGCGGCTGATCGCGGTGTACAGCCAGGCTCGGTCGCACACCAGCCGCGCGCCGGTTGATTCGTCGATCATCACGATCACAACCGGCCATTCCGACCCTTGCGATTTGTGTACGGACAACGCATAGCCCAAATCCCAGTCGCAGCCCGTGGCGGGAGCGTTGTTGTCGCTATCTGTCGTATCGTCGGTATCGACTTTGGCCTGTTTGCCGCGCGGAATTTTAATGACCCGGCGAGGCGAATCGAGTTTAGCGACAACTAGCTTTTCTTCGGCGTGCATGACTTCGCCCAGTTCACCGTTGGCCACATAAACTTCACCCCGTTCGTTGGTTGAGATTTCGTCGCCGGCTTCATATTCGATGGTCGAAAAATAACCGTTTTTTGTGTTGACAATTTTATCGCCGACGCGAAACGGCGAACCGGGAATGCCTGGATTGCTATTCAGTTCGTCCCGGAGAGTTTCATTGAGTGTTATGCGACTCAACGGCGAATTCTTATTGACCGCAACAACGACTTGAATGTCCCAAATTGGGTTCACGTTATCTGCGCAATTACGAATCGTGTCGATCATCGCGCGGATTTGGCCTACCGCGTCAACCGTCTCGATCAGGTGCAGGTTATCGCCGGGCGCCCATGGCTTGTCCTGTCGGATCATCGCACACGCTTCGACGATGCCACCGCTGTTTCGTTTGATTTCCTGGAGCTCGCCATAAGGGAGACCGGCCGCAATCATATCTCGTAATGGCGCGCCGTGACCGACCGGCGGAAGCTGGTTTTGGTCGCCGACTAGCAGGACGTGGGTGCCGACCATGCGGGCGCGAAAAACATTCGCCATGAGGTCGGTATTGTTCATCGACGATTCATCACCGATCAAAATCTTGTGGTGAAACTTGGCTCGTTCGCCTTGGGTGGCGAGTCGAGCCAGCCAACTGTGCCATGTTCGCGCCCGCAGTTGCACGCCGTTATTGTGCAAATTTTCAGTGATCCGCACGGCAGCTTTCCCGGTTGGCGCGCCGATGTTGATATTGTCGGGGCCGACTGTTTTTAGCAAGACTTTTACTAATGCCGCCAACGTGTAGGTTTTTCCCGTGCCTGGTCCGCCACCAAGAATCCCGAGCGATCCCCGCAGAGCAATCGCCAGTAATTCGCGTTGGTGATCCGACACGTTTTGCAGCAGGTCCACATTCGGCCAGAGCGTTGGCGGCTCACGCATCGCGGCCGCAACATGCTCGGCCAGTTCCAATTCGCTTTGATTTTTTTTTGCTTCGGCGACCCAATGGGTTCGGCCATCGGCAACAATCGGCCCGCCGGGACCGTCGGGACCGTCGGGACCGTCGGGGCCATCGGCAACAATCGGCCCGCGGTCGCCGTCGGTTCGGATTTCGGCCAACGCCTTGCCGCGAATCGCAAGTTTCCATGCGCGATTTAGGCGCTCCGGATCGGCGTTCGCTCCGTGAATGTTTTCGCAAACGTATTCGGTCGCAAGCTTGGCCGGAAACCAAGTATGCCCTTCCGTTTTTGACGCTACGGCGTACCACGCGCAGAGGGCTATCCGTTTCAGCCGCGTGGGGGGCAGCTTCAAATAGAGATAGAGCGCATCGCACAGCTTGAATCCGCAGCCGCGAAACGCCATGAGCCGATAGGGATTGCGCCGCACGATTCGGCCGGCGAGATTACCCCATTCCTTGATTGCCGATCGGGCGGTCGTCCTGGGAAAACCTCGTCCCTTGACCAAGTCGATTAGGTCGAGCATACAACCCTCGATAGCTTGCACGGCGATCAGATTAGCGGCGACTTTGGCCGCTTGTTCGGCGCTGAAACGGAGCTTATTCGCGGTCAGCGCATCAGCGGTTCGGCCCGGCTCTTCGCGGGCAACGCGCACCGCGTTCGATCCGAAGAGATCATAGAGTTTCGCCGCGCGGGCGTGGCCCATGCCGTGCCCTTCGCCGTGCTGTTTCAGATACGAGACAATCCCGTCGCGGCTGGCGGGAGTCTGCTGAACGAACGATTGGAACTCAAACTGTTGTTCTGTCTGATTGGTGCGTTTGTTTTTGTAGTCGGCCCAGTGACCGTAAAAACGATAGGTTTGGTCGACCACCAGTTCGTCATGGTCGGCCTGGCCCTTGACCGCCACCAGCCCGTTAATGTCGCTGTTGGCCAGCACGTCGCCAATAATCACGTCACCATTATCGTTGGCGAAGCGGAATCGCTCCCTACGAAACACGCCGATAATTTCCAGCATTTGGGACATAGAGACACTGACGCAAGTAAAGCAATTAAAATGAAAACCGGGCTATCACGCGAAGCGGGGCAGGAACTTACAACGTGATAACCCGGCTCAGAAAGGAGCATCGACGACAAACCGATGCACGCTTCAATTTTTAGAGCGAATCAAGATCGACGCCAGCGCCAACGGCTTGCTGGTTGGTTTGGGATTTTGATTTGCCGTTGCCGTTGTTGTGCTGCTCAACGCCAAAGTAGGCTCGCTCGCGGCGCAAATTTTTTGGCAGCAAACTAATTGCCGCCGCGTGTTTTGGAAATCCCGCAGCATCGGGATCGTCAACGTGAAACACGTCAGCAAAATTCAATTGCAGACCGCGTTCTTCGTCCACGTATCGGCCAGTGATTGCATCCTTCCTTTGCTTGCGGGTCAGCGTGACGATCATTTGGCGACCGTTCGCTTCAGCAAGCTCAATTTTGGCCGTGCCAGTGCTGTGCCGATCTATTAAGCAGACGGCTTCCAGAAATCGCGCTTGTTTTCCACGGGTTTTAGCTTGCTTCTTTTCGTCATCATTCAAATTGGGATTCCAAAACGTAATGTCGATTTCCTTTTTCTCTTGACCGGCAACCGTTCCAGCCATAACGCTGACGCGAACTTTCCAGCCGTCGATCAACTTGCCTTCGTTGCTTGACGGCTGATCGTTCGCGTCTAACACGCTGACGTGGTAAGTGCCGGGCGCATCAAGATAATTGCCGCCACGATCAAAAGAATCCTTGGTGGTTGTAAATTCGATTGCCATGATTCAACTGCCTTTCGGTGGAAATTGTTGTTCGAGAACGGAAAAAACTTGCAGCACTTCTTGCATGGTCGGTAACAGGGTTGCTGGCGTGCCAATTTTCCGCAACCAAGTTTCGTGAACGATTTGCAATCCGAAGCGTTCGATTAGCGGCTGGAGTAGGACGGGCTGTTCACGCGAAGCCATCCACTCCAGCCAAGCTAGTTTTTTGGCTGGAGCGATCCGGTAAAAAAATCATCCATGTTTTTAGCGACCAGCTTGATTGCGAGCGAGTCACACTGAGCGACTGTCAGGTCGGCGATTCGCTTGCGGCCGCTGGCTGCCAACAATTCGCTAAACCGATTGATCGTTCCGGGCTTGGCCTGTTCTAGCTTTTTCAGTTCGGTTTTGACGCAGGCAACTTGGGTTTCCGTCGCTTGGTCGGTTTCCTTGACGCTGGATGTTTCCGGCTTGGCTTTAGCGGCCGCTTCGGTTTTTGTCGCTTGATCGGCTTTGATTCGGTCGATCAGCAGCATCCCCTTTTCGGTGGTCAGTTCGGCAACTTGCTTGACGCCTAATTTTTCCAGATAATTTTGGACTGCATCGCCATTCCTGCCGACCACTTCATAAGCAGCGCTGTAAATGTGCTTGATGATCGCGTCGGTCACGCGGTCGGGATGGGCGGCGGCTGGCTGTTCCGACACGACCTCAAATTCAGCATTCTCGCCGTTGTCGTCGCCTTCGTTCAAATCTCCATTTTCTTCGGGGGAATAAAACCCCTGGGTGGCGGCGGGATGGAATGCGCGAACAGAATCGGATACGGTTCTCGCCCAGAGCATCTGCATCCGTGACCGCGGCGTTGCGTACTTCGCCTTGAGCTTGAGGGGTTTTTTTGCTGTCATTGCGGCGATAATGTCATCATCCTTGCCGACATACACGAACGGCTCCAATTGTGCTTCCGCCCAACTGAGCGAATACCGCTTGGTTGCCTTGCCGCTCATTGATAGCTCGGCTTCCGCCAGTTCGGGCGTGCGACTGATTTCGGCCAGCATGCCGCCCATGCGAACGAAGTCGGAATAAACCGCTTCGGATTTTTTTGACAACTTTCCGAAGATGATGTTGTATTCCTCCTGCAGCGCAAGCGGCGGTTTGGACCGGTACATGCACTCAGTTGCGAGAACCAATCCTTGCGACTCGTTAGCACATCCAAAAAAACCAGACTTAGCAATCGCGGCGCCAAGCACTTGAATTGCCGCCAACGGATCGGGCATCCGTTGATAAATTGAAAGTTCCGTGGTCATAAATGCTCCTTTCTGAAAGCTGTTTGACCGTGAAAAAACCGAAACAAAAAACTCAAACCACCCCGAGTCGAGCCGCAATACTGGCGGTCAGCCTCAAATCGTTGGCCAAATAATCCAACGCCTGTTGCCGTTCCGCCGCGGTGCCCTTATAGAGCCGCCCAAAGTCCGCCCCGCTGATCCCCTCCGGCTTGTTGCCGACGCCCAATGCGCGGGCAACGTGATCGAGCGACGATTCGGCGCTGGAATAGTGCTGGCCACAGAGCCACTTTTCTCGCAGATCCAAAAATGTAACGGCAAAATAACGGCCGTTGAACAGCCAGGCCGGAATGTCAATTTGCAACATCCAACTGCGGCGAACCATAAACGGCAGGTCAAAATCGAAGATATTAAATCCGACGATCTTGCGCGTGGCGTTCCGCATTTCGACGAACTGGCGCCAGAATCCGGCGATCAGTTCCTCTTCCGGCTTGCCGTGTTCGATTGCGAATTTTCCTGTTTCCGGCGACATATAGCCGATAGCCAGTACATGGCCGGTGACCGGCGACAGCGCCGCCTTCTCATACCACCGCTCGCGGGCCTCGCTCATCTTAGCGGCGATCTTGTCGGGGTCTCGGAGGTTGCCGACCGCTACATTCTCCGAATCGAATTTCGGCGCGATCGCGTCAAGCTGTTCTCGTGGGAGCGGGCCAGTTTCAATGTCGGTAATGAGCGGGGCTGTGAGCATGGAGGACTAACTCGCTTTCTTGATTTGGCCGTCGCGCTGAATCGCGTCAAGCACTTCGCTACGGTGAATTTGCACTTCGCTTGGGCCAGTAAATCCCAGCCGAACTTTGTCGCCGCGGATTTCGACCACGGTGATCGTGATGTTGTCGGCGATGACGATCGATTCAAGTTTTTTGCGGGATAGAACTAACATTGGCGTGATTCCTTCTGAGTTTGCGGGATCGGCGGCGCTACTAACACGCTGTGTTCACGCCGGAAAACTCGATCCCTCTGGTCGTCGAATCCATGATAACCCTCAAAAACCGCGCGACCAGTGACGCTATCAACTGGCCGCGCGGCCCGTAGTGGCGTCCCGATGGGCAGACACCGGGACACCGAAACAATCCAAACTGTCTTTGCGATCGCTTGCTAACTCGCCCGCCGGGCCGCGCGGCGTAGTTCTGCGTTGCTTGGTCCTCACGCTCGCGGCCGGCCGATATTCGCGCGTGCCGTTCAGCCAAGCCGCCGTTTCATTGGCCTGCTCGAAATTTGTGTAAATCTCGCGGGGAACGCCGCCGTTATCGGTGCCGCCGTAGATTTCGCGGCTGATTGTATGTGCGTCTTCGTCTTTGACTTGACGCGAGATCACCCAACCCATGTTGATGTATTCGGTGACCCAAACGCTGCAGGTTTTCATCGCGATCCCGGCTTTCGATTGAAGGATTTGGCGACGGCGAACGTCGCCCCTAAACTCAGCAGCATTACCAGCGCGTCACGAATCACGAGAGTTGTTGCGGCGTCCATGCCTGGAGGTTCCTATTGGTGATATTGCTGATCAGCCAACTCTGATAAACGGGTTATTCGACTTCAGCTTGCGTTGCTCGCCGCAAGCCAGAATCCGGCCCTCGCGGATGTTCTCATCTTCGAGCGCGGCCTTTTCGTTGTCTGGCGTGCGATGATACAGACCCATAAACGCTTGGTAATGCTGACTGCATAGGCCGCGCTTTTCGCCGGGGCGGTCGCATTGGAGGCACTTACGGGAACGAACCCGTTCCTGCACCTCTTTGGCGATTGACCGCTTCGGTTTCGCGCTTGCCACCATGGCGATGATCCTTGAAAGATTCATTGATTCGCCGGGATTAAAGGGTTTGACCTTGCTTCCGAGCGAATGTGATTCCTGATACATCGTGATCTTAGTCGTATTCTTCGTCTTGTCAATCGCAGAATAATCATGTTCTAATCGCGTTTTATTCTAATTGAATTCGTAACTCTTTTGCTGCGAACGAGTTATTGACACGGAAAATATTCTGATAAAATTTGTGAATGAGAAAAAACGAACAAGCTCAGGGCAAGGAAGATCGCGTAATAATATCGACCAGGACGCCAACGACGTGGCCGCGGAAATCTGGCGAGACTGTACCCCCCTGCGTACCCTCCAGAGGGGAACTTGAGGAAAATTTCTTAAAAACAGACCATGTAAAAGCTTGCAAAAACAGGGTATTCCGATATGCTTGAACCACACGTTATGACTCGAAATCAGATGCCCCGTAAGGGGTTGTGGGTTCAAATCCCATGCCCTCCGCTAACAAAAAACCCCGCGAAATGCGGGGTTTTCTTTTTGGCGATCGATGGGGAGCGGAAGTAGCTTTTGGTGCCGTGTACCCCTAAACAGAAATCTCGTAAGAATCGGCGATCAACTTTTGGATAAACGGTCGCATTTCGCTACTCATGGCAAGATTGAAGCCCGCGACAATCCCGCGTCGGCCTGCATACCAACTGCCGCCGCCAATTGCCACGCCGCCAAGTGCGCCACCCACATAGAGGGCATCCGTCACACCGAGCTGATCGAGCCACGCATTTTGGGCAATAGAATTTATAGACAGAGAATAATTCACGCCGTTACCGTAATAGGTGTAACTTGCGGCGCCGCCTGATCCCGTGCCGTTCCAGTTGATTAAGTACACACCACCACCGACGTACGCCGCGCCGTCGCCGACTCGCACATTTCCGTTCGGCGAACTGGCGTTGCGAACGCGCAGAAATGCATAGTTGCCATCCGCCGCGACTGCGGGCGATTTGCCATCGATCGTGGTCCTCGCTTCCCAGCCGGTCATGCCATATTTCAGCGTCGAATTCCCGTCATCATCTTCGGAGCAAAGGAAAAAGTTCTCCGCGCCGGCAAACGTATCTACCTGTTCGACGCTAAAAATCGAACCGGTCGGCGAGTTGACCGCGTTGGCGGTCGAAACCAACATTGACTGCTGCAAGTAGCCGCGTAAAGCATTTTTACTATTGATGGTCGAAAGCCAATAGCCGCGGCCGAACGGGGCCGATAAATGCCGACCGTTGCGACTCTTGTCGCGACACTGAGTGCAAACTTTTTCCGCGTCAACCGCTAAAGTGTCGGTGAACACGCGGCCAGTCGCCTTGCACGTCTTGGAGTCGCCGTCAATCGAGCAGACCAAGCGATTGCCGCGCAGCGAATCGGTCAATTGATTGTGCAGGATCGGCGTTCCGCTGTTGTGGAGCGTTGCCGCCAACGTATCGCCAATGTCGCGAGTCCAATAACGGAACACGCCGCAACCAAAATTCGACGTGCCGGCGTAAACCGACCAATTGCCGATTTGCAGAGCAGTGAGATTTGCGCCGATTTTCGTCGGCACCGTGCCCGCGCCGGACAAAGTTTCCGCCACGCCGTTTCGCCAAATCTTCACGGTCCCGGCGTTGAATGTAATCACAAAATGCGAAAGCTGTTCGCCGACGCCAAGGTTATAAATTGCCGTGCTGCGGGCAACGAACGCGCCACCCTCGCCGCGGCACCAAAATTGAACCGTGTTGAATTCATTGGTGTTGCCGCCGCCACCAATGCCCCAGCCGCAAACGTCACTGGCGTAGATCGACTTGGAGGCAAACGCGCGATCGCTGGTCAGCGTCTTGAGATTCACCCACATTTCAATCGTGAGTTCGGTCGTCGCGTCGAGGTCCGGCGTTGCGGGCGTGCTGATATAACTTTTATCCGAGTTGCCGAACGCATGAACCGGCCAGAGAGTCATGGTCGATAAATCGGTCGGATCGTACCAGAAGTTACACGACGGATCGAGCCATGGCTTAACGCTGGCCTTCACGCCGGCCAGAGTTTTGCGGCGACGGCGCTTCGGATAAGTAAGTGCGGTGGCGGGCATGTTTCGGCTCCTAATGGTTAAAAAGCTGATCGCGATTCAGCAGGGGCATTTTGGTCGATTTTTCGCGTGCGGTAAAGAGTGGTTCAGGCGGCTGGTTGCGGCGGTTGATCGAGTTGCGGCGCGGCCCGATGCGGGCAGGTGGTGCAATCCAGCACGTCGGCGGAAATTAGTTTGTCGGAAAGTGCGCATTTTTGATTATTGAGCAGCGAACAAACGAAAAGTTTAATATTCACCGTGCCCGTACACGTCGGGCAGGGAACGGTGCCGATTGAACCAGTGCGGTGGCGGCAGTTCATCGCTGCTAGGTTTTGGTCGGTACTCGAAATCGCGTCAGCCGGTTTTCCGCATCGCTTGTAATAATTCGGCGTGTCGCTATATCGCACGTCTCCGCAGACCTCGCAAGTATGCGCGAACATTTTATTGTCGAAAACGGAGTTAAATTTGCAATTTGCCATCAAGAATATCCCAAAGTAGAACTTCCAATCGGAACTAATGTTGCTCCGTTTGCCGGCACGGTTATTGGATTCATCGTAAAAAGGTTTGCAATTTTAGGGACCGCGCCTAGGCTATCACCGTAGCGTATCGGCGAAAGAATTATCGCGTTACTAAGAGCCGTCCTACATATGCCTCCGCCGGCAGCGTCCACGCAAACACCGTTGCAAGTGCCGCCCGAATCGTAATTCGTAAACAAGTCGATTGTAATTCCACCCGTTTGACTTGAGGAAACGAAATTATCGATTTCGACTAATATATGTCGAATGTTATTCAGTGGATTGCCGTCAACGTCTATATTGACGCTTAGATAGTAAAGGCAAGTGCTAAGCCCGCCGCAATGATCCACTTCATAGGTTCCGTTGATGTTGGCTAAGTTCGGCCATGACGGATCGGCATTGGTTGCACCGGAAATAATGACAGTGAGTGAGTCTTTAATTCCCTGAAGCATTACCCAAGCGCAAGTTTGGCAAATTCCGCAAGTCGCCGGAACAATGTCGGGTGGTGAAGCATCGGGAGAATGTCTCTGGAATGCATCTAGCGTATCGAAGTAAACTGGACCGGTTATGGCATCAGTGCCGAGAATAATACTTCCCAACGTCGCCGACGCAGCCGCACTGCTATAAAAATCACCAAGATTTATTATCATTACACCGTCTAAATAAATGATTCCGCATAGCCAGCGAATTTCATGGAAGACTCCTGTTGTTATGTTTACCAACGCTGTAAATTCCGATGTAGAGCTATTTTGTTGGCCGATATATCCACTAGGTCCGAATTTTATAAATAGCGAGAACAGCGATGGAGAACTGTAGCGCAAGTAAATTATGTCGCCGTTGTTGGTTCCCTTTATTTTTACTCTAACATCGGCCGTTCCCGTTAATGACGTACATTTCACCTCAGCGTTAGAGTTGCTGGTAGTCAAGGCATTACCAGAAATTTCCCAACTGCCTGCTGTTTCGGTCCAGTCAATGCCAAGATTCGTGCTATCGGCACGATCAAACGAATCGGAGAACTCCGGACATTCGGTAATGCAGCAGTTACAACTCGACATATCTATCACGCCGCCCATGCCATTCCTCTTTTCATTTTTTCCGCCACTCGATGGACTAAGTCGGCT
>ENA-ORBV01016081-ORBV01016081.1-microbial-mat-metagenome-genome-assembly--contig:-NODE-16081-length-10907-cov-6.815882_pt1 | contig 10907 bp, 10 predicted proteins | sample MGYA00237777_ERZ505514 | MGnify/ENA primary metagenome ERZ505514 (study PRJEB26160, sample SAMN06269048) | microbial mat metagenome | isolation source: Oligotrophic lake microbial mat | place...
CATACGAGATTCGCCTTAGTCTCGTGGGCTCGGAGATGTGTATAAGAGACAGCTCTGCGAGAGTGTGTTGCCCTGCTTTCCCAACAAGCCCAAGTCCAGGATAATGCAAAGACTCGTGCATGTCGTAACTGTCGTCGAAGTGCCGCTACTCATGAACTCGATTGTGAGACCAACATCCACGACTTTGATCAAGGAGAAGAAGATCCAGACCTTGGCCCTGACAAATGTTGGGAAGCGAATGTAATGAATCAGTGCAATCCCAAGACAGGCCGTTACCTCGGAAATGGAAATGGCAACAAGAGCACAGGATTCAAGAAGGGCCAGAACAAGAAGCGCCAAGCAAATCAATTGCAAGGCACTTGTTCTCGAGCCTACGTGGATCGTCATGCATGGAACATGTTGGAAGAATCGGACAAGAAGGCATGGGATAGACTTTCAGACCAAGCCAAGACAAAAGTTACCACATGCCATTTTAACAAAGGTAAAGAGTGTACATCTCAAGATTCTGAAGTCAACCAGATGGAGGCCAAGGAACATGACTTGATTTTTGACGATTCGGACGACGAGTTGGAGGCCAAGCAACACGACCTACTATTTGATGACTCTGAGGAGGAACAAGAAGAAGCGGTCAAAGCAAGCAAGCACAAAGTCATCCAAGTGTCCAATGCGGAATCTGCTCGCAAGATGCACGAGGATGAAGAAGTTGATTTTGATATGATGCTCCAAGCCCAGCAAGCCAACACACACCTGCAGACAAATCATCATGAGCTACTTGATTCAGACAGCTGTGATGAGGAGTCGGTAGCAGACCTCGAAGTCAACACCCATAACCTGAAGAAAGGAGACTACTGTGCAAGCCCAAGATTGAAGGACTGTTGCAGTTCAATGATTTGGATAGTGACGATGAATTTGCTCTTCAATGTCCCGGTGCTATGGAAGAAGCGTGGGCATAAGATGCAAGAGGCAAAATTGATGATCATGACAAAGAGGTAGAAGAATCAATCGAGGAGAAAGTTGTTACAAGAATTCCAGAGGCAAAACTAGCCAAAGGATTATTTCACTTTGATGATTTGGATGACGAAGAAACCGGAGCCTAATTAATGAAGCATGCCTTCACACGATGCAAAGAAGGACTAGGAGAAGCCAAAGATTCACAAGAGGGCATTGGAGGCAAAGATGGTGAAGGCATTGTCGGTGAATAAGAAGGCGACGCATCCAGTCTCACTGATAGCAAAGCTGACAGACGCCGACTAGTTGGTGAATTCTGTTCTCAAGAAGGGGTGTGGAAGTTCTGTGACAGCAAAGACGAAGGAGAAGCTGAGGGCACACAACAAACTGAGACACAACAAGCCGAGACAGGAACTAAAGAGACCAAAGTTTGGACCAGAAGTGAATGTGAGAAAGCAGGGATCAAACCACTACGAGTTAGCCGAGCAGAATGTCCCAAGAGCCATAAGACTCGCTTGACTTCCCAAAGCCAGTCAGTGCCAAAGTTCCTAAGGCTGAGAGTCCTAAGTAGTTGCCCAAAGTTTCCAGTCGAAAGCAAGTAACCAAGATTACAAGTCTGAAGCAGTCTCCCAAGACTGCTAGTTTGGTGCCCAAGGTTGCTAGCCACATGCAGACAAGTCCTAAGGCACCAATGTCAACACCCCCTCACCAGACCATTCCCAAGGTGCAGACTCCAACAAACCAATTCAGGCTAAGACGGATACAAAGAAAGTCTCACTCAACAAAGGGGAGCAACAATCCACAAAAGTTACCAAACCTCACAAGCCAAAGGGACCTTTGAAACCAAAAGGAAAGCAGCACAAGGAAGCAAAACCGTTGACAATGGAGCAAAAGATAGCAGAAGTTGACAAGAAGGTTGTAACTAAAGTCAAACAAGCAAACAAAAAGGACAGCCCTACTGTGGAGAAGCCTTTTGACAAAGTCCCTACACCCATTGAGACCGTCGACAGAATTGTCGAAAGTCCGGATGGAAAGGGATACCAACTGCTGCCTGAAGAGGAGAAGAGGAAAATAGACACAGCCAAGAAGTTTGAACAGCTACGTTTGCTTCCATTCTCAGACAATGAGGATGATGAGTTATCTTTGGAGACCATTGCTTCTCAAAAGTTGAAGGGTTTGAACAAGTCACAAAAGTCGACAACAAAGCCCAAGGAAGCACAACGGAACAACCTCATGCAAAGGACAGCAACCAAGACAGCAAAGGAAGATGAGAGGACTCCTTTCCATCAAGATGCTTTCGAAGCAGCAGGTGGTGTGGAAACTCCAGCAGTTAAGGGGAGCAATGCAGGGGGTTGGACTGTTGCTGGAGGCAAACGCATGAACATTTGCACTCAACTGATGTCTCCCAAAGGCATTGCCAACTTGATGAGACTCTGCAATCCCACACCACCACAATCCAACAGTGACTCTGGGACCTTGAGCAGCAACGAAAACAGATTTGCTGTGCTTCAAGACAACGATGAGGACAGTGATGCAACAACTGACTTTGTGCCCACAGATGGAATCGAAGAGGGAATCCAACAAGGCACTGTCTGCCACAGCAGCAACATTCAAGAACAAGTTGCCGAGCCAGAAGTTGAAGGAGGAAATGTTCCTCACAAGAATGATTGGCAACCAGACAGAGTTGTGTCTTCCAAGGAAGCGGATTTTCACAAGGCCAAATCAGAGTAAGATCTTCCTTCAATGCGAAGGCCAATAATTTATTTGAAGACACAGAAGGGGAGTTCCGGGTGCCAGATCCTACCGAGAAAGACAAGTTGATGGTGCCTTTGGACACAACGGATCAGCATTTCAATGATAAGTTGGAATGAAACGTTGCCAAATTGCTGCAAGTAAGCCAAAGAAGAATCTGAAATCCAAATGTGGACCCAACAAGACGCATGCATCCAAACATGCTATCAAACGAAGCAAGCAAGGCACATTGGTTGACCGAGGAGCGAATGGCAGTGCACTTGGCAACGATGCCAAAGTCATCTTCAAGCGCAACAAGACAGTGGACATCACAGGCATTGGCAACCATGAATGCAATTCACTTTCGATGGTCGATGCAACTGCAAAGACCATTGCAGACAAAGGACTCGTTATCCTCACTCTGTGGAACCATGCATGTCATGGTCTCAACCGAACACTGCATTCTGCGTCAGAGCAGGTGTCCAAATTGACAACCCAACTGGACCTCCTAGCAAAGATCCTGACAACATTGAAGTCAACTTTCATGCAGCTGATGCTACCAGACAGGTGCATCAAGCGTGTCAGGAAGCATCCAACCTCAACAAGACACATGCACATGAGGGCAAAGGCATGCCTGACAATGAAGTTGAAACTTGAAGAGGAAGACGAGATTAAGGAAGACCTTGAAGCAAACACTCCTCCTGTGGAGACCAAGCCAAAACCCATTGACCACTCCATGTGTCGAAGGCAATTCCTGCATGTGCCAGTTGAGAAGATCAGGAAGACATTCGCTACTGCAACTCAAAAAAAAACAAACTAAATATCTATTTTACTTCATACTGGACAAGGCACTTCAGCCCGGCAGGCTCTTTAGACGCTCGCACACAGACAGGTCCAGGTGAAGTTGCGACTCCCGTAGCTACCCGGGAGTGGCAATGCTGAATGTGATGGTACTTAAATGTTGGGAAACATCGTCAAAAAGGGAGGGGGAACAAAGGAAGTCTCGGGTTGTTGACTCACGATTGAGTAGGGGAAACTCTCTGAGGCCTGTCCTCGTTAAGAAGGGGTGGGTTGGTGGTGGTGCAGACAATGATCAAAAGACAAGATTAGAGTCCACAATGGGGATCAACCTGTGATCCTCCGCCACCAGTTACCCCGTCTCCATTTGTGCACAATGACAAAGCATGGTGCGGTGTCTTTCTGCAATGTCTGCTTCACTCTCGGCATTCTTTTGCTGTGTTTCTTTTCTGACATTTTCAGCCACACAATTCACATTGGCTTGATGTGGTGTTGCATGGCACAAGTCCAAAGCTGCAGGTTCAAATCCTGGAACAACTGTCTCTTAACTCTGCAAGTTGGCTGTTCTGCAGCATGCCAGCAAGGTCAGTGATTGCAGACATTTCCTCAGTGGTTTTGTTTGATGCGATTGGCTTTTTGATTTGCATTTTTTGGGTTGAGGCACCAACCGGCTTTCTTTGTTGCCATTTGATCCCGGAGGAGTTTGATGGCTTCTTGAGAGAGGAATGTCATGTTGCTTTGTTCTGAAAGTTTGGTTGTTTCAAAGTTTTTTTTTTGAAATTTGTGACAACAATGCGGACACCCAATGAGCATTGATTTCCATGATGATGAGCTTTGATTTTGGTCATCACTTTGATGGGTTGTGTCCTGAATTTTGGTTTGCATCTAGGTCTTGCTTGTTGATCATTTGTGTGCACAGCAATCAGCTCACTGCACAGCAGTGTGGGTGCCATCCTGCGCAGCCAGGAAGACAATGAATCTTGTGGCACTTTCTGCAGACCTCCAACAATCAACGCAGTGTGGAAGGAGGGCAACTGAAACCTGCCAAACACCAACAATTGTCTCATCACTCAGTGCTTGCAATTCCACTCTGACTTGGAGAAATTGTTCCAGCAGGGGCTGCTTTTGTGTGTGGAATTCCATGTTCTTTAAGGACAGAACAGACACTTGTAGCAATGATGAATGCATCAGGTCACTGACGGCAGTTGCGTTTTGTGATTGGGAATCATGAGCAAGCTTGGAACAGATTAACAAAGACAACAAGGGCCCAGCATGGCTTAAAAGGATCAGACCAAGCTTGGCAAGCCCACCTTGCTAAGGTCCTGCTTGACAATGAGAACCAAGGATTCCACATTTGCAAGGCCGACAATGATGTCTGGTGCAGGCCACCAATGAAGCCTGATGGGACCAAGCACTGTGAGTGCATCTTGGTGAACGCTGATGACATCATGTGTCTGTCAATGAACCCCAAGTCAATCTCAGATCACCTGGACCAGAGCTTCCTGCTCAAGCATGTCAAGCCTGAGTCAAGAGGGCAACCACAGACCCACCTGCGAGCAGACATTGACCCGTGCCCACACCAACACGAGCCAGATGTCTGCTGCTGGAGTGTGGGTTCACACACCTGTGTCAAGGAGGCAATGAGAAACGTGGAGACACATCTTGATGAGCTGGGGCTGGCACTGAAGAAGAAGGTGTCCACCGTCGTCCCCAACGGAGACAACATGACGACAACCCACCCTGCTGGCAGACACTCTTTTGTTGTTGATTTCCTAAGATTTGAGGGGCCAAAGTGCCAACTTGTTAGGATGAAACAAGAAATTGTGTGTTTTGATGGAAACAAGAAACTTCATGATTTGGTCGAAACTTAAAGTTTTGATTTCTGCTCAAAATTGCATGCATGAAACACGAAACAGAAACACGAAACTGCAATTGCGGACTCTCAACTGCAGGCTTGTAATTTTAGATTTACTGCTCAGCTGACAATTAGCCACTACTAGTAGCTAGTAGCTAGCTAGCTAGCTAGCTAGCTAGCTCTAGTAGCAAGAATAACGCTAGCATTTTACGGGGACATGGGTGCATGGTAGAGTGGTGCATAGCACCACTAATAAGATTGGCGTGGCTGCGGGAGAAGAAACCACGAACCAGCGAGTGCTACTAGCTAGCTAGAGAGTTAGCTACTAGCTAGCTAGAAGTGTAGTAATAAGAGGAGATACTTTGTACAGAAATATTTCCTTGACGGCAACCCAAACAAATAGATTACCCGGGGGTAATCAATAGGAGTTATTTTGTATAAGAGTGCTTTCAAAGCGGCTGCAGCAGACGCGGGAGGACGTTCTTCTACAGCCCTTCCTTCGTCTTGGCTACAGGATAAATCGGGGGACGTTGCACGGAGGACGTTCCATCATCTGCTGTGTTTGCCTACATGCATGCATACCTCCACCCTGTTCCTTCAAGCGGTTAACACGGTAGGCAGTTCCTCAGTCTTATTGTATCCAACAACAAGCATCCTCGGTGCAAACCTCTGCCGATAAACCCAAGCAAAGAACAACCGACATATCATATCAACCTTCGCTCCAACCGATCCTCCGGTAACGACAACGACACCATCCTCTCCCCAACAAGCACCAAAATGACTACTAGGTCTTCCTCAGCAGTGTCCGAAGGGGTTGGTGGCAAGATTGTTTTCATGAAGGCTGATCCCGCCGAAGAAGAGAAGGCTGATGATCCCGCCGAAGAAGAGAAGGAAGAGGAAAGGGCAGAGGATGAAGTTGACAAAGGTGCTACGATTGCTGTCCTTCGCGTTCTCCTTGAGTGTGTGGGAAAGAAGCCCAGCGAGGTGGATTTGGTTTCTATCGGACAAGGGCAGCATGAGGGGAACAAGGTGACAGCAAAATTAGCAGCCGAAACACTGCAGGCGATGGGCACTGACGCGCAAAGCTCAGTGATGGCCAAGCTTTGTAAGTCTCTCGCTGGCCTTGGGGGAGTGAGCATGACTGAACCCAACACAATTCTTGCTGCTACTCTTGAGGTACTTCACACAACCACAGTGCCCCCTCAGGAGGCCAGCAGCGAGGTGGAAACGTCGCTGCTTGAAAAATTTGGGCTGGGAACCATCGTGTCAAATGATCAGATCCTTTGCCAGCAGGACAACCACACTGCTTATGAGGAACATAATTACACTGCGTGGCATGTTGACATCGAGGCAAATGGTGGTCCAATTAGCATAGAAGACTTGATCCGCAAGGAAGCAGGGGACGAAGAGTGCATGGATCCACAGTGCAAGCGCATGTGTCCGGTGCACCGGTTTTTCACAAGTCTCCCCAAGTTCTTGTTTCTTTGTTTGGATCGCAAGCGTGGAGCCCAGGCGATCCAGCCAGAGGTACATCTTTCAAAGTACATCACGCTAGCATTGTACAGTGGTTCTAAAGAGAACTTTCAAGCGAATGAAAATACTCCAAATATGGAGTACACAGTTGCAGCAATACTTGCGCAGATAGGCGGCAGGTGCGTCTGGTTCACGAAACAATATGGTCGTTTCTGGGTCGAGTGTGATGGTTCAAGTGATTCTAAGCCGATTGGGAACTGGGGTGACCTGATGGAAGTTCCAGGATTAGCTCAAGGTGTGTGCACAGTAGTCTTCAAACCGTGCGGTCGATCAAGAGGTTGCACCATTGAAGATCTCCCAGATGCTGTTTGTGCAGGGCTCCAGAAGCTGGGGCTTGCTGACACTACAAGGGAAGAGTGTCTACAGGGGATACCACCTGTAGACAAAACTGGTTACAGAGATTTGAATGGCGTCCATGCGTATCTGTCCCAGAAGAAGGTCAAGTGGCTGAAAGTTCCGGGCATAAGCAATGACACGCGGAATGAATTATTCACCTTTCCAGAAGGCTGCTTTTTGATAGGGTTTCTATTCTGGACAGAAGGAGACAATGTTCGCGAAGCGGCTCCATTAGGAAATGTTCATTATTGCATCTTGTCTGCAGACACCAGAGAGCTGATTGACACTAAAGGGGTCGTCTCGTTGCCTAACGGACACATGACCTGCATAACGGTGGATGAAAAGCTGAAGGAGATGTGGCCGAATTGCACACGGGTTTCCATTTGCTGTGTGAGGCTGCTGCTCAAGATGAGCGGTTGCAATGGGAGTGACGCAGCAGACAAACCGCCCGATTGCGTTCTTCCGTACATCAACAGACCGACGAGTAAGAAGGAGAAGAAGAGAACGCGGGAACGGGAACAGCGGAAGCGGCCCAACACTAGGGGCAAGCGGGGGAAGAAGAAACGCAAGAGCCAGACCAACCCAGAGCACGAAATTCCTGCAACCCACACCCGGGACGAAAACGTTGCACAAAAATGCCAACAACCAGGTGACACATGAACACAAGTCCCAACATACTTACATAGCCGGGGAAACTTCCTAATGCAGTTGCGCTTGATCGTGAATCGTAATGGAAGTAAAACTCCTGCTAACTATTTTAAAAAATCTTAAAAGCATTCCTACAGTAGTAGCTTTATTTGGCGGCACAGTATATACTTCAATAGGCGGTAGACTTTACGCGAGCAGGCAGCATTATAATTTGGTATTCACCAGCAGCCGCCAAAAGCAATTCTGGGTTGCTCTTTCTCGTTCTTCCCGATCGGCCCCATCGACGCCTCGACATGTTCGGATCTCTACCCGTAGCAGTATTCGTCCATCACTATTGTGTTTTGGGACTTGTGTGTTTCTCGGGTATCTTCCTGTTGTTGGCTTCTTTGGGCAAACTTCTTTGTCCCTGGTTGCAGGAATTTCGGGCCCCTCTCGCTTTCTTGCAAACTATCCCAAGTGATTACAGAATTTAAGTCCTTGATCAAGTAGTCCATAGCCCGCCCCACAAAGCAGCCGCACATTGAGTGTTGGTATTTTTTCGCTCGTGGACAAATGTCATGAGTGTGGAGTCAGTGGTCCAATTCCCTTCCACTCTGTACACTGTACTGCAAAAGCCGACCCCGAAAAATATCGAATGGAATGTCATTTCTTCTTTCCCTTTGCCAAAAGAATAATGACAGGAGCCCGAGGAGGAACGATCATTATAATAATAATATAGCCAATGGCAGCCATACGATATGCGTCGGTCGCTCATGATGCTGGACCAGGATCGATGATAGAGTCATACCTGCAGGCAAGCCATCATGTGGGTGGGTGGAGTGTTGTCGTTCCTGCTACCGATACTTCCGACTACTAGACTAGAGCGATGCAATGCGAGGACGTTTGGGTGGTGGTGGACCACTACTACTACTACCAACGGTGGTAGTGGTGGTGGTGGTTGGAAGACTCCTTCGCATTCCCCAAGACCGACGATTTTTTGGTTTTGGAAAATTGGTCGTCGTTGTTGTATGTGTATGGTCATTCAAAGGCGAAACACAGTGGCTGTTGTTGCTGGCGGTCGTCTCCTCTTCTCGTTTGACCACAAGGGTGGTCGTATCAAAGTACTTGTGAGTGTCGCGATCTGGATCACTTTTCTGCTCCTGAAATGGCGAATACGGGTGATGATGAAAGCGATTGTTGTTGTTGTTGTTGTTGTTGTTGCTGGTCGTCATGTCCTCTTCTCGCTTGACCACAATGGTGGTTGTATCCAAGTACTTGTCCCTGTCCTCGCCTTCCTTAATAGTATCCTTCTTTATTTGGGTGGGACGCTTGTTCGGTTCCAAAAACAAAGACGAACTTGCAGTAGTAGTAGTATTCCATACAAATCCCATGGACGTTAATTGTTGTATTTTGGCGGCCGACAGTCGTTTGGAGTTTCGGGCCCGCCGTCGTCGTTGTCGGGCTACCCAATGTCCCAACTGTAAGTTGTCGTCTGTCGTGTAGCCGCACGAGACAAGGACGTGTCCAAATCGCATCTTGTAAGCGTACAAGGCGGATATCCAATCCTTCCACGAAGTGTGTTGTTTTTGGGTAGCGTGAATCGTCGCGGGCCTCGAAAGCTTTCGTGACCGCAATAGGGGTTGTTGCGTAAAGCTCAAGACGCGTTCGGGTACTGGTGGAGGACAGCTCATTCTTTTTGTTGGCGGAGCAGCAACGGATGTTGATATTACAAGGTTGGGAGTGGGAGTAGGAGTTCTTGGACGCTTTTGGGCGGGTGATGGCGGGACGTAGCTCAAGACTTGTTCGGGTTGGAGGTGACTGCACAGTGGGGGTCGTCGAGCTGAAGACAGTGCTGCTGCTGCTGCTACTGCTGCAGAAGCTGAGGTTGCGATTGTTGCTGTTCCTGCCGCCGTGGATGATTGCGTTGTCGTTGTCTTTTTGGTCTGTTGTAACAATAAGAGTGCTTGTATTTCGGGTCCACTCAATTGTTCTTCATCGCCGTCTTCATATTGAACCCAATACAATTGTAGTTCGACGTCATAACTCCGGACTTTGGCTCGAAACATGCCGTGGCGTGGAAAGTACTTGACAAAGCGGGTGCCAATCGGATATTCGTTCGCCGTTCGAGCTGCTTTGCTTGCCTTTAAAGCGTCTTGCAATTCCTCTTGCGTCATGTCTTCCACTTCGTTGTCTTCGGCGTATTCGACGCGATACCATTTGGACGCCGAATCGTAACTCACCACCGTGCCTGTGAAAAATCCAAAGGCGGGAAAAAATTTGGTAAAGCTCGTGCCAATCGGATACCTACTACTGGTAGAATGGGTTTTAGATGATGACGGCATTTTGTTGTTGTCTTTCGATCTTTTGGGAACGAAATCCATCAATCGACTCGAGTAGTCTTCTTGGAGATCTACTACTGCAGATACTAGCTACTACACTAGCTACTTTAGAACTACAGTAGCTAGTATCGTGGATAGACAGTTGTGATTGTGAGATCCTCCACCAACTCGCTGTTGTTGTTGATGTTAATTGTTGACAGACATGGACCCAACTGATGATGAAGAAGAGAGAGTTCGGCGTTGCGTGGGTTTGAACCACCCGGGGTGGCGGCAACAGATCACGGCACGCACATGGAACCCACAAACCTTGTCTGTGATGGATCCGGAGGGCAAACCATTCTCTCTCCTTTGACACAAATGGTTTGAGGGTTCAACACTTGACAGAGAGTTTCACCTACTGCACCTACTGCTAGCTAAAAGATTGCACAAAGAGGCTTGGAATCTGAGGCATTCTCATCACATCCGAATGAAGTCGATCCCATCAGTTTTTTGTCTCACTGGAATCTCAGAATTGCTGCAAATTTGGCAGTTGTCATGCTGTGACTGCAATCCGTGTTGCAGCCAAACCCAAGTTTAGGATCACATTTTGCAATGTCAACCTGTGATCCTTTTAGTGGACAAACCCACATTTGGTGTCATGTCGTGAAATGTCAATGCAACAAATGCACTACGCTAAAAGCTACAGGCCTTTTGAGTTGTTTGTAAATGAAAATTGTAAGCTTTAGAATGAAGCTAAAATG
>ENA-ORBV01016082-ORBV01016082.1-microbial-mat-metagenome-genome-assembly--contig:-NODE-16082-length-10907-cov-5.097138_pt1 | contig 10907 bp, 8 predicted proteins | sample MGYA00237777_ERZ505514 | MGnify/ENA primary metagenome ERZ505514 (study PRJEB26160, sample SAMN06269048) | microbial mat metagenome | isolation source: Oligotrophic lake microbial mat | place...
CCGCCCGATCGACGGCTGAAACCCAGTGATAGTTTGATATAAGGTTGTCTTATCAGCGCAAAGCCGGGAGAGCCGATGATCTGTTGCATTTCCTAGTTGATTTAGTATCAGCTATCGCCCTGCCATGTGACTATTACCCACAAGTCTAAAAGCTTTACCATATAAGGCTTTTGAATAACTCTCTATTCTCATTAATTCTTGATTGTCGAGAATCATTTACGAGAACATCAGCGCTCTAAAGGTTCAGTCACAATCGGCGCTTCGTATCGGAAAAGATGTGGGTAATAGTCAGGACCTGCCATAGAGGTTTATGGTAAACAGGCATTCAGTCTTGCCATGTAGCTTTTGCGCGCCTCTTCACTTCCCCCGTAATAGGTTGGAGCCCACGGGAGGTTTCCTTGTGGCATACTGAGAGCAAAGGTTTGCCCGTCCATGGACCAATAAGAAAATGAACCATCGGTTTTTCGTTGTCCCCAGCCAACACGATCAACAAACTTGCTTAAGTCACTGTTTACATCGCTCGATAGCCAGATCTGCTTCTGTACAGCAAAGCCAAAATGTTTTTTACTAGATTTTCCCCAAAGATCATCAATACTCTGTAAATCGGGGCAAGGGATCTTTTCAAAATCTTCTACTCTGAGACTTTCTTCTTGTTGCCTACCAGCTTCTTCCCACATGATGCGAGCGGTTTCATAATCAGCACTTTTCCAGTTTCCCTTTTCTAGAAGGGTTTGCAATTGAGCGTATTTAGCAGTTGTCTGCTTGTGGATTAAAAAACCTCCTGTTACCACAACCAAAAGGCTCAAGAATCCAAGCAAATAATTTTTGGCATTATTAATTCTTGATCCTGATTGATGATTTGCCAATGCTTGAGTACCATCTTGCTGTTTATTCTGCTCCTCCTGCAAGATTCGATTAGCATCTACCTCTGAAAGTCCCAAAACGTTTGCAAGTATTGCAAGCTGAACCTTTTCAAGCTGAGTCAGCTTACGATCAACCAGAAATTCTTGCACCCGTGTTCGATACACCCTGAGCGCTTCAGCTTCAGAGATATCGTCTTTTTGCAGTTTTTCAGCTAATGAATTAGCCTCAGAGGATGAAGGGGTGAGACTCATTAAATTCCCAGTTGAGCCTGCCTCCTTTTTCAGCAAAACCGGAATGAGATGGTCTGATAGCGGTTCAACTTTTTCAAGATCAACCGGAATGAGCTTGCGCGTTGTGTCAGAGAAACTGGCAAGTTCAAATTGAATCGCGTTACGACCCAGTTCAAATGCCATATCGATTGACTTACCATAACCTAAGCCATCATAAAAGCCAGCCGCAAACGCGATCGCCGCATCATCTCGCACAGCCTGTTTCATGCCAACAACATAGGCGACATGCTGCACAATTGCTTTTGCCTGTTCCTCCGCATAACAGGCATTCAGCAAAACGCACTTGATTTTTGGAAATAGTTTAAATAGATCAGACAAGGCATCGGCAGTGGCTGGCTTTGGTTTATTATCTTGTCCAACGAGCACTAGACCCGCCTGACCTTCACCATGACCCGAAAAGTGGATGATGTCCGGCTCTTCCTCCAGTAAGGATTGACGTAACGTTGATGCATCCACTGCCAATTTCGTAATAAATTGAAACTGGTCGCGCAACTTCGACTTTCGTAAGCAATCATCAATTTTATTCACTTCTTTATCCAGGTGAAGACGGGTGGTGCCATCAGGATTAGCGGCGAGAAACAAAATTTTCATGATGTAAGCCTTAATAAAGCACGAGCAGAGACCTGTATCGTACGGGTACTATTTGCCAAAAGCTTCACGACATATCAACTGCCTATACGGGCGAATGGTCATTCGCCCGTGTCCAATCTACAACATTCCCAAATTAAATCGGTAGCAGATCCCACTTACTGCTTACATCAATAACCGTTCCACCACAATCTGCACCTGTTTTGTCACCCACTCCTGTTTTGGATCAACGACCATCGTTGCAGCACGGGTAACGTTGGGTACCTTATCCAAATCTGCACCAATCATTGCCAGAAGATTGTTGAGTGGATTAACCCCTTCAGGTTCTCCAATGCTTCTTTTGGCTTCGCCTTTAACAGCATGATCTAATTCCGCCTCAAGATTGGCTCCTCTCTTTTCTGATGGTGCATCCAAAGGTGGGAGCGTTAGCCACCGAAAATCAGCCAGTCCCTTCTGAACTGCAAATACTTTCAACGTTTCCTTGGTCTGCTGATAGGCTTCATCGTCTGGAATACTCATCGCGAGCTGGATCTCTTCCTTGGCCCCTTTGTCAAGGTCGAAGAAAGGTGACACCAGTCCACCGAGAGGTAGCTGTGATACTGCCCATGTAGGTTCAATATCCAATACAGCAACTTTGAGGGGTTGATTGCCATTATTCGTTAAGCGGAGACATATAACCTCTCCATTTTGAATAACTGGATTTTTAGGATTGTCAAATGCTGTGCCATCCTCTTTCAACACCTCAACATCAATCGCTTGAGCAAGCTTAGAACTAGAGTTATCTAAGCTTTGTACCGCTTGGTATTTGGCAAGATGTACGAGTCGATCGACCACTCGTTTCGGAGCGGTTGAATTATCGATCGAAAGCAACGGTCTGAGATTGGCGATGGGTCTGCTTTTGCAGATTTCGTAGTTCCCCTCGCGATCAATCGCCACCTGATACAGGGCTGATTCTCCCTCCTGCTCTTCCACAACCCAGCCATTGCCAGCCAACGCCAGCCGCACTTTGTCGAGCGCCTCTTTCTGGCGACCCACCAAATTCAGCGGCAAGTCATTCTCTTGTTCGCCCTCAACCTTGTCGTCCGCAAACCGAACCCGCTGGATTAAATCAACTGGAGCAGACACCATAATCGCTGGCGCACCTGGCTCCAGTTTGCCATTCACGGCAATACCACCTTCCTCTGGCTTTAAGACTCTTGCAGTGGATTCAGAAGCATCGACCCGCGTCAGCTCCACGATCGCAACCTGATTCGCCTTATCAGTAAAGTCAGTGGTTTTGAACGGGTAAATCGAGAAGCGGGTGCCCTTGCTTAATCCTTGGGCTTGACCTGCGTTCAATGTGATCTGAGTGTCTGAAATAACCTTGATCACACCGACCGTAAAAGGCGTAGACCAGGTATCGCTGCCAAAGACAAGGCGATCGCTTTCACCCAAAATCATCGGGATTTGTTGAGGGAATTTGCTTTGAATTTGGGCATTGACGCGATCGTGCAGCAGCTTGTAAGTCAGCGGTTGACCACTGGTCGCAACGCTGGTGAGTGTATCAATCATCCAGTAGGTCAAGGCACCATTACGCTCTGTCCCCCCATTCACGGCATATTCGTAGGCATATTCATTGGGACGACAGGCAGCAAGCAAAACATACTCTCTAGCCTCAGGTAACCCCGCAGCACCAATGGCTCTGTTGCGTGTGAGGTCAAGCCAATTTTGTTCCAATTCTTCAGGTTCAGCCACCAGGCTTTTTGATGACCGTTGCGCTATATCCGTCTGACCCGCACTCCGGATCTCAGCATCGCCACGGGTGGCTCCGCCCGAATGGCAACTATCAAGCACCATCGTCACAATCAAGCCTTTATCTGTCATACGCTTGAGGAGTGTTGTCATCTCCACATCCCGCAGGTAACGACCCTCTTCGGTATCGCCAATATCCATTGGCACAATACCTTCGTCATTCAGCTCCTGTTTGAAGAGATAAATGCTTGTCGCCCGTCCACCATGACCAGAATAGTGAATGTATACCTGCTCTCCCGGTGCAGCCTTCTTGGTAATCTCGTTGAACGTGTTGACAATATTTTCGTAGGTTGGCTTTTGGTCTTGAGCCGATCTGGCTTCTAGCAACGCAGCATCTTCCTCGCTAGGCGAGATGAGTTTATAGATGCTCTCCGGTTGAATTTTTAGTGTTTTCTCAAGAAATGCCTCAACCAGATTAATGTCTCGGACTGCACCTTTCAGGCTTTTATACAGTCGATTGGGTTTGTAGTAGTCAATACCGATGAGGAGGACGTGAATAGTTGGGGGCTGTGCTGTCATGGGTTGTTCCATCTTTAGTCACTTTTCTGTCTCTAAATCAATGCTGCACCAGCCTACTGACCCACTAATAGCTGCATTTCAGCAAGGCGGAGCAGCAATTTGAGCGTTGGAGGTTGATTGTCAAGGTGCCTTTTACAGCGCTGCGAGTGTCTTGGGTCCAACGATGCCATCGGCAGTCAGGCTTTTCTGCTGCTGGAACTCCTTCACAGCTTTATCGGTGCCCAGTCCAAATTCACCATCAACGCCAACAGTAATGCCTGCTTTCTTCAACGCCGCCTGAAGTCGTTCTACATCAGAACCTTCCATCCGAGGTTGGCTCAATTTCAAGATTCTGGGCTTATCATCCCAGGGCGCTTTAGCAAAGCCGTTAGCGGGCGATCGATTCAGTGCCCCTTCACTTTCTCCACCCTCTGCATAGCGACCATCCTCACCAATTTTCTCACTGGGGTTATTCTTGTTCCAAAGCTGCTGAAACGCCAGGATAGAGTTGCTGCGCATGTCGGTTGCACCAGCACCTTGATAGTCAAAGTGTGGGTCATCACCCGGTAGCGGATTCCAACCATACTTCATCAAGTAAGGTTCCCAGCCTCTCGGATCTTCAATGTCAATCGCCAAACCTGTCTGATGATTGCTGGTTCCAGGGGGTGCAACGGGGTTGCCATTATTGAAGCGATCGTTATAGAGCAGCATTTGCTGGGCGATCGTGCGGTAAGCAGAGTTAACCTGCATCTTCATTCCCCGGTCTTGAATCGCACTCTGTAGCGCTTGCTTGGCAGAAGCCTGCACATAGGGGAAGGCTGCATCGTCTAAATCAACATTTAACTCATCAAAACTGATAAAGGCATTGGGCACGATCAGTTGAAGCTGGTAAATGAGTTGCTGGGACAGTCCATTCACGATCGAAGTTGAGGTTGCGCTCGGGGCATCTTGAATGAGACCCTGAAAGCTAGCTCTAACGCCGTTTTGATCGCGATCGTTAATTTCAAGACAAGATTCAATGATGTCAGAAGTCATAGCTCTCTCCTAAGTTGTTTGTGATGAAGGTGAATAATTTTAAAGACCTAGCGCTTGCAGGGTTTGGGCACCGACAATCCCATCGTCAGTCAGTCCTTTGCTCTTCTGAAGCTGTTTAACAGCCGTGTCGCTTGCTTTGCCAAAGATGCCATTGCTCCATCGCCAACACTGAGTCCTGCTTTGAGCAACGCTTCCTGCACTCGACGCACATCTTCACCCTGCATCATTGGATTAGTCAATTTCAGCGTTCGGGGTGCTGCTCCCTGACCGCCTGTTGTGCCGTCTCCTTCATAGGTGAGAAAGGGCTTCCAGGGTTGACTAAAAAAGAGTGCCTGTTCTGCTAATCGTCTGCGGGTGAGTCCGAGCAGGGGTTCTCCGCCACCTTTATTCCAGACAGGGAATTGTCCGGCTGCACCTTGAAAGTCTCCAGCGTTCAACTTTCTCAGTAAGGTTGAACCACCAAAGCCCTCACCTCCGGGTCCAACGTTGAAGCAGAAACAGACCAATGCCGAAAACTGATCTTCATTGACATCGACCTGCAACGCCTCTTCAACATAGGACTCGAAGATGCCAAGGTCTTCCTGCAAAAATTGCTCGGCTTGAGACTGGGTAATGCTCATCCCCGGATGAATCCCATTGGTGTGTCCATAGCCGATCGTCCAGACCTCTCCACCATCGTCATAGGCAATTAAGCGACAGCCCTCAAAGGTGGTGAGCAGCTTAAAGCCTTCATTGTTGATGCGGCGGGAGCCTCTAGGGGCAATCACCTCTGGGGGCTGTTTCCCGGAAGGGGCAACTGTCAATGTTTGGGCAGTGCTGAACTTCAGTGCGGTGATGATGGCAGCCACCTGCCCCTGGGTTTCAGTGACTTTAACAGCGTTGTCGCCGTTATATTCATACAGACGACCATCACTATAAAGCTCAAGCGATCGTTCCATGCGCGTTATTCCTGTTGTCAAAGTGATTAGAGATGTCGCTTGCTTAGCGCTTTGCCAAGCCTGCAAGAAGATACTGCGCTAGGCGCTACTCAGCACAGCTCCATACAGCTCCATTTTTGGCGCTTAGTTTCCAGCAGATCCTGGAGGAGGGTTTAAACCAAGCTGTGGAAGCATCTTGCAAGTTTTAAGGCGGTTAAAGCCGTGCAAAGCCTTTCCAAGGTCTGTCAGCTATGAATCAACCAAAACCCTGTCTCCCATCTAACTCCGTCGATACTGGCACAAGCTCACCCTTATTCCGTATTCTTACTGTAAAAGTTTAATCTTCTGTTACTTTTGATCACTATCTCGCGATCTCCCCGTTCATCTACGCAACCGTTTTGCTGCTCTGCTTCAAAAGTAAGCTAACCCTGTCTGCCAAGCTAGCCTGCCTGACTCTGCTTTGGCGGTCGGTAAAAGGTCAGGAAAAAGTCAGAACCTTGTCAGCATTGTGAGTGGAGGGATCGCCCCTTTCGCTTACGTTAAAAGTAGGTCGTGTCAGCGATCGAGCGCTATCAAGTAGGACTTGGCGTATGCTTGGAAGTAGGTCAATGGGTGAGGTCGATCGATGGCTTTAACCGCACAGCAGTTGGCAGACCTGATGCCAGATGCCACACAAGTAGAAAGTAACGAGCCAGAAATGGCAAGTTCGCTGCACTATGCCCAGCTTGCGTTGCTGGTGTCGTTTTTGGAGTGGCTATGGCGCGATCGCCATGACTTTTTCATTGGCGCAAATCTCACGATCTACTTCAGCCATCAGCAGCTTAAAAACCGCGACTTCAGGGGTCCCGATTTCTTTCTGGTGAAACAAACTCAGAAGCGTCCGCGTAAAGCCTGGGTGGTTTGGGAGGAAGATGGCAAATACCCCGATCTGATTATTGAGCTGCTATCTGACTCAACGGCAGAAACAGACAGAACGCTCAAAAAGATGCTCTATCAGGAGCGGTTTCATACCCATGAATATTTCTGGTTTTCGCCGGATACGTTGGAGTTTGCCGGCTTCCGGCTCTGGGGGCAACAGTATCAGCCCATCGAACCCAATCAAACGGGTTGGCTGTGGAGTGAAGGGCTGGAGCTATATTTGGGGATTCAGGATGGGCAATTGCGCTACTTCAACGCCGCGGGGCAACTCATTCCTACCCCCGAAGAGGAGGCGAAGCTGGCTCAACAACAAACAGAGCTAGCCCAACAGCAGACAGAACTAGCCCAACATCGAGCCGAGCGGTTAGCGGAGCAATTGCGATCGGTAGGGATTGAACCAGAAGTTTGAAGGGGCGATCGCGCCTTCCCAAAATATTAGGTCCCGAACTATCAGGGGTGAACCGGACGAGTCTTCGGCAAACCTACCAAGCCATCCGGTTCGGGTTGATTTTCGGAGGTCGCTGCCTTCCTCGCTAGAACAGGTCTGGACTCTTCTGGGTACGCCCGAACAATTCCCATTGCCCAGTTCTGACAGTAGAAGAGTGCTGGAAATATAGCATTTATTAGCCCAGTGCAGTACACTCAAACCCTACTAATCAACGGTTCTGGTGTTGAGGGCGTACTTAATTAGATGGAGAATTGCTATACTAAACAGCACTATTCGCAAACCGATAGTAATGCGGTCGGCAATGTGATCAGTAGTGGAAGAGCGACTAGCAGCGCGACAAACCGCCGGGGGGTTGCTGAAAGAACCGCCCCGCATCACACGGCGAGTCTCCTTATTTTCAGCTATCCATGCAGTGCCATCAGTCGGCGCGCCTGTATAGTTGTCATGCCAGTGGTCGACACACCACTCCCAAACATTGCCGTGCATATCGTATAAGCCGAACGCATTCGCTGAAAAACTGCCTACCTCTGTCGTTTGTCCCCGATAAACCCCTTCGGAACCTGGTTCAGCGCTTGCTACGCCATAATTTACTAGCTCTGAGGTAATCGTCTCGCCCATATGAAATGGGGTGCTGGTTCCAGCACGACAAGCATATTCCCACTCAGCTTCACTGGGTAATCGATATTTCTCTCCCGTTTTCTGAGATAGCCGTCGCAAAACTCCACTGCCTGACACCAAGAGATTCCCTCAACTGGACGATTAGGTTCTTTGAAACGAGAGGGGGTAGGGTCTAAATCAAGTTGGACTTTCGATAGAGCAGCAACAGCCTGCCATTGAACCTGGGTCACAGCAAACTTACTCATAAAGAAGGGTTGAATTATGACGCTATGTTGGGGTCCTTCTTTGTCTCCTAATTCATGATTGGGCGACCCCATCATGAACGTTCCACTCTCGACAGTCACCATCTCCAGCGTTACGTCTTCGCCCAGATCTTCAACAAAGTAGTCCGCCTGCCCTTGCTGATAGGTAACGTTGCAGGTTTTTTCGATTGTTTTCACGACTTCAGTTTTCTTTCCAAACCATCCTGACTTTTCAATTACCTTATCAACAGAATACTCAACAATATTTACCGTAGGAACTTGGAATTCAAAACTCTTGAGCGGCAGTCGTCGTTTCGCTTCCTCTCGCTTTCGGTTCTCTTCTAGTTGACGTTCTGCTCCAGTTCTCGCTGCTGTTCCTGCTGCCGCTGCTCCGGTTAGTGTCGCTGATATGCTGCTTCCCTGGGTACAATCAGCGGTTGCTCAATGCGAGCGATATCCTCATCGTGCAAGCCCAACATCTGCTGGAAACTAATTAGCCCTGTTCGTACTGCTTCCTCGATCGGATATTGCGCTGTTATCTTCTGGCTAAACTCCTGCTCATAGCGTTTTAGCTTCTGCTCATACTCCTGCTGCTGCTCTTGTGCCAATCTCGCCCGATAGTCCTCTTCTGCTGCCGCTAGAATCGGCGTTGTGATCACCGCAACTTCCTCATCACTCAACTCGGCTACCAAGATAAAGCGGGACAGCGAGGCCCTGGGCAGATGGAATTCGCCTCATCATAGAAAAACCCTGCGACCAAGCGCGAGGGCAAGTATCCTACCCTCAAGGGTTAAATGAGGGAACGGATGAGACTCAATATAAGGGAACGGTGCCAAAAAGTCTTCCAAGTCTGTTCAACCAAAGGACAGCTCACCATTCGAGCCCTGGCTCAGGCCACTGGCATGTCCAAGAGTAGTGTGCATCGACATCAGCAAGCGATGAAGCGTAGGCAGCAGCAGCCAGAGTCAGGGTTATGGGAGAGTCCTGTCGGAGCGCAGTGGTTAAAACGGCTAGTGGTCGCCACGATCTTTGTGTTCTGCTTTAAGCGCGGTGTGGGTTGTGAGAGTTTGGTTGAGTTTTTCCGTTTGCTAGGACTGGAACGGCATGTGGGTCTCTCCGTCGGCTCCTTACGTCAAATTCGTACGCAGATGGAGACGCAAATTCTGGACTATCAACGGCTGCAACAGTCCCAGTTGGAGCACCCTCAAACGCCGGTTGCGGCCTGTATCAGTGTTGATGAAACTTTTTTTGACCAGGTGGTGTTAGTCATGTTGGACTTACCGAGTGGCTTCATCCTGGTGGAGGAACTTTCCCAGGACTATCGCTATGAAACCTGGCAACAGCATACCCAGCAGGTGTTGAGCAAGCTGGGCTTAAACGTCCATTACTGCGTCAGTGACCGCGCCAAAGCGTTAGTTAAACTCGCACGGCGTGAAATTGGCTGTCCGAGTATTGCCGATCTGTTTCATGCCTTGCGGGACTTGTCGCAAGGGCTGGGCAGTGAACGCTCTGATCGTCTGTTTCGCGTCAACCGGCGACTGCGCGAGTTGCATGATACAGCGGCAAATGCCCCTTTAAGGCAACAACTGCAAGTCCAGCAAAGTCCTTTAGAGCAGGCGCAACAACAATACCGAGCCAGCTTGCACCAACTGACGACCACGCTTCACCCCTTCGCGCTTCGCCTGGGCCTTCCGCCGACGAGCAAAATGGTTGCCACTGCATGCCAACAGCAAGCAACCACTCTGCGTGCCCTGAAACAAACCTATCAATTGACCGACAAACCAGGCAGTCTCTCCAAGTTTGAGCGCCAACAGCATGACTTGGCAGCCGTGGTCGCTCTCTGGTGGGAATGGGTCAGGCACAGCTTGAGCGTGCGCGACTGCGACCCGTCAACGTGGGCTTGGGTAGAGCAACAACTCTTGCCTGCCTTCTATTGGCACCAGCAGACCGTGCGCACTAAAACTCCGACCCTCAAAGCCGCTTATCAAAGCGCGACCCAACAAGCCCAAGCCGCCTTCATGCGCCATCCCCTGACCGCCACCCTGTCTTCAGAGCAATGAACCCAGTGGCAAGCCTGGGCAGCCTGGATGGTGACTAAATTCCAACGCACTTCTTCCCCCGTCGAAGGACGCAACGGCTACCTGAGTCAGATTCATCACAATCGTCGAGGCTTCTCGTCACGGCGCTTACGGGTGATGACCACAATTCACAACTTCCACCTCAAACGCGCCGCTGGTTCCACAGCCGCTGAACGTCTCTTTGGGCAACCCTCTACTGACCGCTTCGAGTGGCTGATCCAACAGATGCCAGACCTCCCGCAAGCGCGACGGGGTAAAGCTGCTTCCAAAGCTAGAACCCCTTTCCTACCGAGTGTCCCGGCTTAAAGTGGTAGCCCTTCTGCTAATCATCTTGTGAGGCTTGTATCGTTGCGGGGACAGCAGAAGTGCCACGACGAGACCGGGCTTTTGAGGTGTTAGACCCTGCAAGATTACGCCTGTAGTATGAGCTTTTGAAGATGATAAAGTCCAAAAAGAGTCCAACCCACTTGCAGTATAGGTTTTTCGCCTTCAGCAGAACTTATCAATGGTTGTCTGCTACTCTCCAACTTGCTTCGTCTCGTTGTAAGTACTCAATCAGAATTAATTACACAAATAGACATTATAATCAATAAGACCATAAAGTTGTGTAGTGAATGAGG
>ENA-ORBV01016084-ORBV01016084.1-microbial-mat-metagenome-genome-assembly--contig:-NODE-16084-length-10906-cov-15.011635_pt1 | contig 10906 bp, 17 predicted proteins | sample MGYA00237777_ERZ505514 | MGnify/ENA primary metagenome ERZ505514 (study PRJEB26160, sample SAMN06269048) | microbial mat metagenome | isolation source: Oligotrophic lake microbial mat | place...
AGCACTGGGCGCAAATCGTCCTAGGCGGCGTGCGCGGCTGGATCAGCCAGTCAGCTGTGGTGTTCGCGTGACATGCGGCGGGGGGAACCGATGACTCAGATTGAAAAGCGAATGAGGGTCCTTGCGCCGCTGAGCATTCGCGCGCAGCCGACAACGGCAGCGAAAATAGTTGGGCAGCTCGAACGCGGCGAAGTGATCGCCGCCGCCCCGCTGACGTTGACGACGGCGACGGGCTACGTCTGGCTGCACCATGCGCGGGGATGGAGCGCCGCCGGAACCATCGATAAGCGTGAAACTTTCATGTTGCCGCCAGACGCAGGCGAGGAGTCGCACCTGCTTGCGATTGATTGGATTTCGCAGGTTGACGCGGATGCACCGTGCGCGTTCGATTGCGGACAGGCGTGCGTTCTGATGCTTCTGCGCGATTTCAGCCGTCAGTTCGACGCGCTGACGGTCGAGGCGCTCACGCGACGGCGCGCAGGTCGAACGAGCGCTGCGGCGCTGGTCGATTTGGCGGCGCATTATGGCATGTCAGTGACTGCCCGCACGCCCGCGCGCGATAAATTGGCAGCGGCGCTGCGTGAAAGCATCCGCGACGAAAAACCCGTAATCGCGCTTGTGAATTATCTCAGTCTTGGATTTGCCAACCCCATCGCGATCCGCAATGATCCCGGCTTTCATTGGCTGGTGCTGGCGGGCTTCGAGGGTGACTGGTTGCGGGTGCATGACCCGCTTTGGACAAGTCGGGATCGCGACGGGCGCGGCGGCGCGGGCGTGCCAATCCACGCTGACACGTTGGCGGAAGCGTATCGCGGCTGGACGCTGGCGGCGTCCGCGGAGCTGGATGTAGAATAAAGATTGGGATCGGCTGGACGCTGTAGCCCGTAGCTGCGAAGGCACATCCCTGTGTGCCAGACACGGAATCAAAAACGCGCCGCCCGATCATCGTGATCGGGCGGCGCGTTTTTGATTCCGGCTATTCCCCTTCCGGTGTGAATTGCAGCCGCGAAATGCAGCCGCGCTATTTTGCTTTCTTCGACCGACTACCGCGGCGCGGATTTTGCATCCACGCCTCGAATTGGGCAATCCCGCAAACGCGTCGGACTATTCCGCATCCCAGTGCGGGCAGTCGTTCTCCGCTTCCAGCGCGCCGAGCTTGACGGCGCGTGCCGTGCGGTCGATTGCCTCCCATCCGGCGGCGACATCGCCGGCGGAAAATGCGGCGGTGGCGGCGTTGGAGCTGATCGCCGTCAGTTCGTCGGTCGCGTCGGCGGGCGGGCTGCCCGCCCGCTGCGCCCACTCCTCGTAGGTCTGGCGCCGTAGTGCGTCGGCGGCGTCGGCGTCGGCTTCCGACATCGCGTGCGTCGCCGTCAGCGACGGCTTGCCTTTGTACAACGCGGCGTGGAACCGCACGCCGACGCGCGCGCCGCGAACTGCTGCAGCGCTGAAATACACAGCGCGGGTGTCGGGGACGAACACGTCCCAAATCCTTTCGTGCGGCACGTCGAGGTGCACGAAGGCAAATCCGTTGCCCGCGTACCGGACGACACCGCGCGCGGTTGGAGACGGGCTGGCGGGCTTCCAGCCCGCGAACAGGTGGTGGGTCACGATTGCCCGTCCGGGCGCGCGGGCGCGCATCGATGCGCTGCAAGCAGCGCGACGTTGGCGGCGGCGAGGTCGGCGGCGCTGGCGCCGCGCTGGTACATGGACATAAAGTGCGCCAGCGCCTCGACCAGCGCGTAGCGTCCGGCTTCGTTTTCGCCCGCAGCGAACAGGCGGCGGGCTTCGGTCGTCAGGTCTGCGGTCGCGTTCATGGGTTTTTCCTTGTATGGGGGCGACTCGATGCCGCCCCCGGCTGACGCTTAGAGTTCGGTCAGGTCGGCTACGTTGAGCCACATGATCGCCGTCGCCCCGGCGAACTCTGTGTAGGCGACGCGCGCGTAGGCGTCGCCCCAACTGTCTGGGGTGGCGTCGCAATCGACCACCCTCCCCGTAAACACCCAGCTCTCGCGCTGACCATTGGCGCGATTGCTCCGAACCGACTCGAAAGTGACATGCGCGCCAATGGGCAGCGCGAAACTCGTTGCGCGGGTGATTTGGAGGTGTACCCCAAAGATATTTAATGTCATAATGTAATCTCCTTGGTTATTTGCGCGTCCGGTGTTTCAGTCACCGGACGCGCGGTTTTGTTGCCTGTGAATAAAAGAAGTATAGCAGATTGTATTCGTTGTGTCAATGCCGAAAATTATATGTTCCCAAGCTGCGCATCTGGAAAAGTTTACCAGATGCGCCCAGCAACTGCGCAATCAGCGGTCGGTCTCGACTGGGGCGACCAAGCGTAAAAACGCGCCGAACGTGATCCAGCGCGCATCGACGCCGGTTTCTTCGAAATACAGCATTGCGCGGTCGGCGTTGGCGAGCAGCTGGCTCACGCGCGGCTGCGAGATGCCGAGCTGCTTGGCAATCGCGCGCTGCGATTGGTTGTCCGACCCGGCGCTATGATCGGACTCGCGGCGCAAATCGGCAGACGCGACCAGCGCGTCGTATTCGCGCCGTGTCAGGCACGCGCGACCATAGCGCCGGACGCGCCAATGCATCCACATGGCGCGCTGAATCCGCTCCAGCGCAATGCTTTCGAGGCTGTTCTTTGGCGCGCCATAGTAGCAGCGCGCCTTGACCTTTTCAGCCGATTTATCTCGCGGCAGTCGCGAGTTGGCATTTTTGAGCCGATGCCACCAATCCGGCGTCGTGCCTTCACGTTCACGATCCTGCCAGTAGCGGCGGCGTTGGAGCGCCGACTTCGCATTGCAGGCCTGGTACTCCGTCGCGCCGCGCTCAAGGTCGATGCCACGCAGCGCGCAGGCGGCGCGAAAGGCTGCGCTCAGTTCCTCGACGGGCATCACGATTTTTCCTCGGCATATTTTGTGAGCTTCAGCGCGCGCCATTTGCGCGTTGCCGGCTCCAGCAAGCCGAACCAGCGCAATTCGGCAATCAGCGTTGCGACACGACCGCGCGAACACCTAAAATGATGCGCGATCTCGTCATGCGTCGGCGCGCAAGCATTCGCGGTCGTGTACGTGCGTATGTACGCGAGCACCTTAAAACGCATTTGCGGCTTGCGTTCGATCATGGCTGCGCGCGCTCTAGCAGCAGTTCTTTGCGCGCGCGCTGGACAGTCTTATACCCGCGTACATCCGCGACGGCGAAGATGTCCAAAGTGTAGCGTCGGCAGATGTCCTCAGCCGTCATCAGCATGATGCCGTTGGGCTGCGCGCGCAGCCACAGCAGCACCGCGGCTTTATCGAGGTCGGGGACGGACTGTCCAGTGTCCTCGATGTCGCTTGCGTCCTTTTGAGGGACGACGGACGCGACATGCGCGGGGACTTGCGGGACTGAGAGGACGCGCGGACTATCGGGGACAAGCAAGGACTGTCCTTCGTCGGCGTATAATTGACCTGCCACTGAATCCGACCATTTGCCTGCCGTCGTCACGCCGGCGCCGAGCGCAAGTGCGGCTTGCAGCAGCGCCTTGCGCATGACAGATGATGATTCACGCCTCCATCGTTTTTCGGTGTCCTCGCGCTGCAAGACGATCTTTCCCATGGCCAGCTTGATCAGGATTTCGCCGGTTAACCAGCCGGCGAGCGGTATCGTGACGCCAATCGGGATCACGATGAACAACGCGGCTTGGTAGGCCGCTGGCAGCACGCCAAATTGTGATAGCAGCGCCTCGAAATTCAGCCGCGAGACATCCGCAGCGGCACTACGTTCGATCACCATCATGAAGCCGCCGATCACGTTGACCAATGTTGCCATGCTGAGCAGGACGCCAAGCAGCAGGATCGTCAGCCAAGTACGATAGCCGGCTTCGCGGAACGCCGCGACGCCGATCACGCCGAGTTCGAAACCGATTGGCGCAACCCACCCCCAGCCCGGCGTGATCAAATCGAGTATGTGCGCCGTGTGCGGCGCGGACAAAAGGTAGAATGCCAACGCCATGACAATGACCGCCAGCGGCAGCAATCGGACGACGGACTGTTCTAGACGCATCCGACGCATGGATTGCCGTTCCCAGACGACGCGCGCGTCGGTCTCGATCCGCGCGATGTCCACCTGTGCGGACAAATCTTTGATTGTGATCGTCGTCATGATACCGTGTCCTCGCTGGCTGCGGCACTTGCGCAAGTGCTTGCCGCCCGCATCTTCTGTGTCGCCTGCGCGCGCAGATATTTGCGCTCGCTGTAGCTCGGCACGAGCGACTGCGTAAATGCCTCATCCTCGTCGGACACTGCGGCAGCCATGAGCCGGAGCGCCCGCGCGATGGCGCGCAACGCTGCGGCGTGCTCGACGATATCTTCCGGTTGGTAGCCGCCGTTTTCGAACAGCCGCGCCTTTGCCAGCTGCAGGTCGCCTGGCGGCTTGGCGGCAGCTTGTGCGCGGAATTCAGCGGCGAGGCGGCGTGCGGATGCCAACTGCGCCGCGCGCGCGGCGGGCATACGCACGTAGATGGTCGATGACACGCTCGGTTCGGGCGCGGGCGGCGCGAAAAGCGGCAGCAACGCCGCGACGAGATCAGCCGGATGCGCGTCGGCAAGTGGAATCCGCTGCGGCGCGGCGCTCATGCTGCACCGCCCGACTGCGCACGCGCCGACGCGAGCGCGCGTTCGATTTCCCACGGCTCGAACGTGTCAGCTTCGATACGTTCGCGTGTGGCGCGTTCGCCGAACTCCAATACAAGCGCATTAACAAGTTCGCGTTCGCAAACGCGCCGCCAGCGTTCGCAGACCACAGCGTCCATCACTTCGTCCGCGTCGTCCTGCGCGCGGTATATTGCTTCGAAATCGACTTGTCCGCGTCGGCACGCTGCCCACGCGATCGTCAGGTTCAGCGCCGCGCGATCCACGTCGGCGCGGACGCCGTATTGCGTCGCCTCGTCCATATATCCGCGCAACGTGGATTTATGGTTGGTCAGCATCTCGGCAAATTCATTTGCCAAAATCATAGCGTTCCCTTTCATAGCGCAGGACGACGCATTCACGCGGCGGCGCGGCATTGCGCATTTTCAACAGGTGCAGTTCGCTGTTTCCCGCCGGACGCCCGCGCCCCGCATGATAGTACACGTCATTGTATAAGCCCAAGACAAGCTGCGCGTCCCGGCGAACCGCCGAAGAATCCGCAAGGTCGTGCATCAGCGGACGCTTGTCGCCGCGATTGCGCGGCTCGTCCTTATACTGATGAGTGACCACCAGCGGCGGCGCGCCGATTTGCTCGTCTTTCGCAATCGCGGTCAGAGCCGCCGAAATTTCGGCAACCTCTGACCGCTTGCCGTCCGGATAGGTGCGCCTGTCACCGGACATCTTCCAAAGTCCATCGACGTACACGACCCCCACCTCCGCCTCGAGGTTCAGCGCCAACAAGCGCATCCGCAAATCAGACGGTCTAAGCAGCGTGCTCGTGTCGATGCGCAGCGGCATAGACCGCAGGCGATCATACGACGCCTTGATTAGCTCAAGTTCGTCCAGTCCGACCGCGCGCGCGCGCAGCTTTTTGCGACTGATACCCGTATCAATCGCCACCAGCGCTGCCAACACCTCCGCCATGTCCATCTCGATACTAAATAATGTGACCGGAAAGCCGCGCGCAAGCTGGCTCGAAATCATCGACAGCATTAGTGTCGTCTTGCCCATACCGCTGTCGCCAGCGAGGATCGCCACTTCGCCATGCGCGAAGCCGCCGATCATCCCGTCCAGCGCGGGTATCGTCGTCGGTATGAGCGGCAGCGCGCCGCCGGACTGGACGAATTCGATGTCCTCGATCAAGACTCGCAACCCCTCTTCGACCGTCTGCTGCCGACCGCGCACGTCAGCCGCCCGTGCCACTTCACGACACGCAGCGGTTGTCACCTCCGCCAGCGACAGCCGATCATCCTTTGCGCTGCCGATCACCACCTCGCACGCCCGAATCAGCCGGACGCGCTGCGCCGCTTCGCGCACGATTTCAGCCCACGCCGATGCGCTGGCAGGCGTGGATCGACAGTACGACTCGAAACTTGCCAATACAAAATCGATTGCATCCGTATCGACTGGACAAGCCGGTTGTGCCAACAACACGTTAGCGACTGAGATCAGGTCAACCGGCATCCGCGCGCACGTCACCCTCTCGAATGCGTACCAGATCATGCCGTGCCAAAAATCGCTAAAATCGCCCGCCTGCACGATTTGCGCCGCGCGCGGGTACTGCGTCGCGTCGAGGAACACCGCGCCGATCAGCGCTTTTTCCACGTCCGGCTTTGCCAGCGCACGCACTTCCGGCGGCTGACGATTGACATCGGTCACACGCGGATCGCTGATCCGCGGACGACGTTCGACAACTGTCAATTTCGGCGCGTTCATCGGTCACCTCCTCGCTGCTCGCGCGATCCCTGAATGTATGTCAACGATTTGGCATACGATTTGTCATACGCCACTGCCGCCGTCAGCGCGTCGAATGCCGCCCAATCCTCGTCGCTGACGGTTGTATCGCTGACGGTTGTATCGCTGACGGTTGTATCGCTGACGATTGCAGGCGCGGACGCATATGACGGCTGCACCGCCAACCATGCGCCGATGTTGTCAGCCATGTATACAAATGGCACGACTTTTGCGTGCCAAAAATCTTGTGAAGCAAGCTGCCGCGTGTAGCGGGCGATCTGCTCTTCGGTAATCCCACGCTGGGCGAGTGTGTCGGCTGCGGCGCGAATCGTCTTGTTCGCATACGGCGAACGCACAGGGGCGCCGCCGGGCAGCGCGTCGAGCCACGCTTTGATCAGCAGCGGTATCGCCGGTTTGCTTGCAGCTTCATTTTTTTTCTTTGAATGCGCAGGTGCAGCGTCCGCTTTAGCGGACTGATCTTCTTTGATCTCTTTTTGTGTTTGTATATGGGTTTGTTTGGGTAAACGGCGTTTACCAGCGCTAGTAAACGCCGTTAACCGGGTTTCGTCTGACTGGTAAACGCCGTTTACCAGCGCTAGTAAACGGCGTTTACCAGTTCCGGCACGGGATTCGAGGATTTGCCAGCGTGGTTCGCTGGTCGGTATGCGCCAGTTTTGACCACTCGCAGTTGGCGAACCAAAGCGTTCCACGAAACCGAGTTCAACGAGGCTGTTCAGCGCCTTGACGATCGATGGTCGTGAGAGGCCGCAGCCTCCAAAAGCCATACCGTTTTTCGAGACGTAACCTTTTTCGTACATGCTGAGGCTGATCTTGGCAGTGCGCGCGTCAATGCGATCCTGCCAACCGAAAATATGCCTGACGGTAAACATCAGGACGCGCAGCTCCGGCTCGGTCAAATAAGCCATAGCACGATCGACATAGACATTCGGATATTGGAACGAGTTTGGTAGATGGCTGGTCATCGCCGACCTTTCACTCCAGACAGGCTCACGATCTCACGCGCGTGCGGCAATTCACAAACGTTGACTTCAACACGTGGATTCAGCTTGTCGTCGAGACGGTACAAATGCAGTTCGACGATCTGCGAGTCGTCGTTGTAGATCATACCTTGCATAACGTCCAGCGTCGCTTTCACGCGATTGTCGAGATCGCCGGTTCGCCGCGGACGGTAGATCCGCAGCGTGACCGATAAATCGCCGCTCAGCGTCTTGTCGATAAAACCGGCGATCTCGAGCTGCGCCTTCGATTCAAACGACAAGTACTCTGTGGTCTTGTATTTTCTGCCGTTCGCGCCGTTCGACCACAGTCGATTGGCCGAAGGCGGATAGGGCAACGTGATCGTGATTTGCTTCGACATTTCGATCCTCCGCGTCGGTCGCTGACGGGCAGCGACCGGCAGCGTCACCAACGCGCCCGATGCTGTCCAGAGCTTCACCCATCCAGTTTCAAAATGCTGGTCCATGTTCTTTTTCCCTATTTGACCATCAACGCTGTTGAAATCCGCGCTGCTCCCACTCGTGGCGGATGAACTCCAATGCGGACGCCAAGTCTTCCGCTTCGCCCTCCGCGACCAGCGCGCCGCCGGACGCATACATGCGGATCGCGCGCCGTCCATCCGGCAGCGTCATGATGCTTTCGTGACGGCCATCCAACAGCGTGGCGTGGTCGAGCGCCGACGCTGCATCCACGCGGCTCATTTGCCGTAAGCGTCTCATTTTGCCTCCTTATCGAGCGCCACGAGGGGCGCGCCGATGCACATCAGCGCACACGCTTAATCTGGATGCGCACGTAGTCGGGCGCAGCGGCGTTGGACGCAGCGGCGTTGGGGATTCCTTTGCTCAGGAGCAAGTCGCCGCTGCCGTCGAAGCGCGTGCTGTCGGCGACACACTCGTAGCCGGCGCGGTATGCAAGCCAGCCCGCTTGGGCGCGCGCCAGATTCCACGCGCTGACAAAGGATAGGCGTTCGCCAAGAGAGCTGTCCGTCGCGCCAAGCACTTGAACGTGCAGCGAGTAGATCGACATCAGTTCACGCTCACAGTCGCGGCATCGAGCCAAACGCGCAGGACAAGCTCGGACTGTGCGTCTGGTCGGCGCAGAAACTTGCGCACGCGCTGGGGCAAACGACTGGCGGTCGGGAACAGCAGGCGCGAAATCGTCCAGACGCCAAAGGTGTCGCGCTCGGCGGTATAGCCTTCGCGCTTCCAGTTCGCGACATAATCCAGCAGCACGACCTCGATGATCGGTCGCCAGTCGCCTTCGGCTTTTACAATATCTTCAGCGGCGACATTCTCCCCAACGCGGATGACCATTTGGTAGCGTTTGCGCGCGCAGGGGGCGGACAACGCTGCCGTTTCGGACAGTGGAAACGAGCGTACGGGCATTATTCGATCCCCTTTACAAATTGCCGAGGTGTATCTCTTTCAATAGTTCTTTTACGCAGGTTGCGCGCGCCTGATGGAGTCGGATTCGGATAATCGCCAACTGGTCATCATCTGCCAATTCTTCAAGCACCTCCAACGCGATATCGATATGGTTGTACGCACGGATTATCCGCGCCTCGCGGTCAGATTGCGACGCTGGCAGCACGTCAGCGACGGCGTGCGCGGTCGGAATTGACGGCGGCTCGTCACGGAGGTGGACGACGTTCGCGCTGCCGTTGGCGGGGACGGGGACGAGCGACGGCGTTTCGGGCTTCGCGTCACGGTCGGCGCGGCGCTGCCGCTCGGCTGTGGCTGAGGCTTGCAGGTACGCGCGGTGCGGGTGGTTCGGCTCGCAGAACCAAATCATCGGTGTATCGACGCCGTTGAAGCCGAGATTGGCTGACGCGCCGGGTTGAATGTCCATGCCGGAGTCGAGGACGACGAAGCCGATGGCTGACAGTGACGCGACGGCGATTTCCAACTGCGGATTTTTTTTCGTGGTGTCAAATGTGGACATCGAGACGCTGTATGTTCCGGCGTTGCCATTCCGTTCATGCCGAACACAACAATTTATGTTCACGATCCCGCGCGCTTTGAGATAATTGCGCATCGACTTGCCGTCGATTTCGGCGATTTCGGCGATGGTCGGTTGATCGTCGGAATGCTGCACGTCATCGTCGGAATGCTGCACGTCATCGTCGAAAGGCTGCACGTCATCGTCGAAAGGCGGATCGGCGTAGTCGTTAGCAGGCTGCCCAACGTGACCTGTACGAGTCAAGACGAAATCAGCCACTTGGATCAGCGTATCGTCCGCTGGCAGCACGACCGCCGCCGGATCGGCGGGGGGTTGCGATGCCGCGCGCGCGGCGGCTTTTTGTGCGTACACCGTGCCGTTGCGCCGCACGAGACGGTGGTCTATCTGGGAAAGTTTTCCAGATGAGACCTGCTCTGCGCGGATTACGGCGACGGTCGGATGGCTGACCCCGACGTGCGTGGCGATTTCGCGGTCGGACTTGCTGCCGCCTTGCGGATGCCGCAAGGCGGCGCGGATGGCGCGACGCTTATCCTCGTTGCTGCGCTGCAAGCCGTGCGCAGCATTGACGCTGTAGCTGCGCCATTGTGCATCTTCCAACGTGCCGGCATCGACTGAGCAATCGAAGTCCGTCCAGGCGCATCTACGCGCCGCGGCGATGCGATGGAAGCCATCGATGAGCCAATAGCTCGTGCCGTCGTAGACCACGACAGCGGGCGGGAATTTGTCACCGCGCGCTAAGGCTTCGGCGTAACCGGCGACTGTCTCTTCGTTCAGACCGGCGCGCGGCTGCGTGCCGCCATCAAGCCGGACATCGACAATCTTCATGACGTCTCGCTTTCGCGCTTCACGACCGTCACAATTTGCCGAAATTGCCGTTCAACGATCATGTCGAATCCATTGCGGTTCATCCAAAAATGAACCGCAGACGGATAGACGCCCAACAACTTCGCCGCGCCAGAAATCGAACCTTCTTGAACGATCAGTCTCGGTATGAGCGTTTCTAGCGCTTCGCCGTATTTAATCGCCATGTGTTTTAGCTTCGCCATGTTGCATCCTTTCGTGATTTATTATGATAAGCATACACGCGCACGCGCAGCGTGTCAACAGCGAATTGACACACTGGTCCAATTTACTGCAATTAAGGCGTCTCGAAAAAGGCATACCTTATCAAAGGACGATTTTAATTTATACTGATAGATATACATGAGCGCACAGGGGGAACCTACGTGTGTTTGCTCCTCTCCCCTTTTGCACCGCGCGAGGCTCCATGCCTCGCGCGGGCTGGTTGGGCTAAAGGCGGTGCAACCGGTGCGCACTTGTCAGGCGATTTGCTTTTCCCGCAAAATGGACGGATTTAATGCTTTTTCGAGAGGTGCTGCGGACGCCCAATAAACGATATTTGCAACTATTATGCTGCCGTTCGGCAGGCACAAGCGCTGGAGATGGCAGAATGACAGACCGCAAAAGAATTGTTGCATCAGTGTTCTCTGGAGCAGGTGGATTCGACTGGGGGTTTCATC
>ENA-ORBV01016086-ORBV01016086.1-microbial-mat-metagenome-genome-assembly--contig:-NODE-16086-length-10906-cov-9.198633_pt1 | contig 10906 bp, 4 predicted proteins | sample MGYA00237777_ERZ505514 | MGnify/ENA primary metagenome ERZ505514 (study PRJEB26160, sample SAMN06269048) | microbial mat metagenome | isolation source: Oligotrophic lake microbial mat | place...
CGCTCAATCCAACGCGATCCGTACGGGCGCCCCTCGCACTCTACGATCCGTACGGGCGCTCCTCGTGGGCGCCCCACCCCTAAAACCCCATGAACCCCAAAGACGAAGCCGAGCAGCTCATCCAGCGCGGCCGCACGTTGTTGGATGCGGACAACCTGGCGGGCGCCACCGATCTGCTCAATCAGGCGGTGAAGCTTCTCTGGGCCGTCGGCGACCAGTACGGCGCCGCTGCGCAGATCGGCAATTATGGCTGGACCCTGCGCCGTAAAGGTCGCCCCGAGCTCGCCCGCCCCTACCTGGAGGAGGCCGCGCGGCTCTTCGAGCAGCTAGGCCTTAGCGACTACGCCGAGCGCCACCGCTTCGCCGCCGACGACGTGAACCCCGGCGTCACCGAGCAGCTGCTGGCCGCCATGCCGCCCGCCGTGCGCGGCGCCCTGGAGCGCGGCGATGTGGCCGGGCTTCAGTTTGCTCTCGACGCCCTGCCGCTAGTTGATCGCGAGCTGATCCTTGAGCGGCTCGCCGCCGCCGGGATCGTGAGCGCAGGCGGCGGCGCCGAGGGCGAAAGCGAGGCGCTCCAGCAGTTCGAGCCGCTGCTTCAGGGCGTGGCCGCTGTGGCGCGCGGCGAGTACAGCGAGCGCGCCGAGATCGAGGCCTCCCTGGCCGACCTCGAGCGCAAGGGCTGGCGCCTGCGCCGCGCCGCCGAGAAGATCTGGCAGGGCGAGCGCCGCCTGCCCCCGCTTACCCACGGCCTCGACGAGCTCGATGTCGCCCTGGTGAAGCGCGTGCTGGAGCTGATCTAGGACGGTGGACGGTGGACGGTGGACGGTGGACGGTGGACGGTGCGCTGTAGGCTATCGGCTATTACTACAGTTTGAAGCGCGCCACACTGCGCGACCCGGTCGGCTGCAGGCCCCCTGTCGCCCCCGAAGCCCCGCACCTGGCGCCGCGCACGCACCAGGAACAGCTGCACCGCCGCCCATGAATATGGGGCGCACGTAACCTATCTTCCGCTGCGACTCGCCACTAGCAGGCGAGTCGTCTTTGAGTCGTGGTGGCCTGGTACGCTGGCGATACGCGCTGAGGAACGCCACCATTAACTTGTATCTGCCGCCGCCGCGCAGGGCGCACCATGGCACCTGCGCGCTCCAGTGAACCGAGCAGCCGCCACACGTCTCTGCTACGGCTGTGGCGCGAGGGCGAGCGCACGCCATGGCGGCTGGCGCAGCGCGAGGGCGACGGCGCAGTGTGACGAATGGGACGTATTCTGATTAGGGGACTAGCGATGTTTGCCACAACCAACCGCCGAAACCGCTGGATCGAGGGAGCCAGGCGGATCACGCTCGCACTGCTGCTCATCGCCACGATGCTCGTCACGCCGTTTCCGCGCACGGCCCAGGCCGCGCCCGCCCGCCAGATCGAGATCATCGATTGCAACGCGCTTAATTTTAATCGGCTCACGCAGCGCTGCGGGTTGGGCTTTTCGGGGGTGTACACGCTCGAAGATCAGGTGATCGGCGATCTGCTGTCGTCCTTCGGGTTGCCCGCCAGCGACAGGGGCCTGCTGCTGCAATACGAGGGCGACCTGGTGCGCGCCGCGCTGTTCGACCGCATCATGGGGGCGGTGAACAAAGACCCGGCGCAGCGCACGCTGGATGAGAGCGATGTAGTGAGACAGCTGACCAATCGGGTGCAGCAGCGGCGGATCACCGCCGCCACCTTTGCCCGCGATCAGTACAACGCCTGGGCAGCCGCTCCGTGTGTAGGTGGCTGGCAGCCACCACGGCCATTTCCGTTTTACGCGCCGACAGCTGGCTGCACCCTGATCGGTGGGCTGTTTACCAGGCCGAAGCCGCCATCGTTCGAAACCTTCCAGCAGTACGGCGCGGCCCACGCCTACCGCAACTTCAACACCGATGCTGCGCTCCAAACCGCCGCCGCCAACACGGCCAAGCAGTACGCAAACCTCGCGATCTTTCCCACCGCCGTTATCGCCGGCGGCATTGGCCTGGCAGTGGGCGGGAGCGTCGCCGCGACCACCCTTGTCGCCGCGATCTTTCCCTTTGCGACCGTCGCGGGCACAAGCGCAGTTGTCGGCGCCGCCGCGTTTGCCGGCGCCGCCGCGATCGTGATCATCGCCGTTGTGGCGATTGTGCTCCAGTTTATCAGCGTGTTCGCCGACGGGGCCATTCCCGGCCAGCTCAATGATGCCCTGCTCAATGCCCAGATAACGCCCGATCTGCGGGCGATGGCCCAGCCGGGCGCGTCCGAGAGCAGCAAGCAGGAGATCTTCTCAGCCTACATCGAGGCCACTGTGCCTGTCAGGCCGATCACCACGGGGGTGCCTGCAGCAGATGGCTCAGTGTTCCAATTTCAGCAGGTGGGCTTTCCCCAGGTGCTGGTTGAGTCCTTCATTGTCGGCGACTGGTCTGGGGCCACGCAGACCGTGCGCGGCTTCAACAACTGGTTCATCATCACTAATAGTGCCGGTGTCGCCCGCTATAGCCTCGACCTTGAGGTGCTTGGCCCTGGTGGGGTGCAGCAGACCGTCTGGCGCAAGGGGTCATCCGATTTCGTCGTGACGAACGGCGGCCAGATCGTCGCCGGCGGCACAGTTAGCAGCAGGTTTGGCGCGCGGCGCCCCGGCGGCAGCACCGAGGTCACTGTCGGCATCCCGCAACTCTTCGTGCCTGGCCCGGCTGTGGTCACGGTGCTCCAGGGCAGCGGCGCATATAGTGCGCCCTGGGCAACGGAGATTTTTGTGCCCTCCGGATCGCGCTTCGAGCTAACGGACTTCCATCCTACCATTCCAGATGTTATTAGGCTTGGGATTGATAGCGTGTTCTGTGGTCCGCCCAACGTTACTTATTTTGACTTGTTGGATGTGGAGCCAAGTATAACGCCCGATGGCGTGCTGAGCTTCACGACCCATCCCACTCACTGTGGCAGGACGCGACCACGCTACGTGACCCTTAGGGATGCTACTAACAACATTCTTAAGACGACCGAGCTGATCATCGTTGTCAACGCGCCGCCGGTCGCGGTGAATGACACCTTTATTGGCAAAGAGAATACCCTGCTAACCGGCAATGTGCTGGCCAACGACACCGATGCGGAAGGGGCCGTGCTCAACAGCGCCCTGAGCGCTCCGCCCGCCCACGGCACGGTCACGCTGGCCGACAACGGCAGCTTCGTCTACACGCCATCCCCAGGCTACAACGGCCCCGACAGCTTCACCTATCGCGCCGGCGACGGCATTCATGTCTCGAACAACATCGCCACCGTTTCTATTTCCATCAGGCCAGCCAACGAACCGCCGGTCGCCGTCAACGACAGCTACACGGTCGCCGAGGACACGGTGCTCACGGTGGCTACGCCCGGCGTGCTGGCCAACGACAGCGATCCGGAGGGCGGCGCGCTTAACGCTGGCACGCCGAGCGACCCCGCCCACGGCACGGCCACGATCGACAACCTGACCGGCAGGTTGACCTACACGCCCGACGCCAATTACCACGGTCCGGATAGCTTTACCTATCTCAATGGCGACGGCGTCTTTCTCTCCAATCTCGCCACGGTCTCGATCAACGTTACGCCGGTCAACGACGCCCCGGTTGCCAACAACGACAGGTACACCACCAATGAGGACACCGTGCTCACGGTGGCTGCGCCCGGCGTGCTTGCCAACGACACGGACGCCGACCCCTACGACACGCTTAACGCTGGCACGCCGAGCGACCCCGCCCACGGCACGGCCACGATCGACAATCTGACCGGCAGGTTGGTCTACACGCCGGACGCCAACTACAGCGGCCCCGACAGCTTCACCTACCTGATCGGCGACTACACGATCGTCTCGAACGTCGCCACGGTCTCGATCAACGTCACACCTGTCAACGACGCGCCGGTCGCCGTTGGCGAAAGCTTCACGATCGCCGAGGACAGCGTGCTGACGGGCAATCTGCTGGCCAACGACAGCGATCCCGACCCCAACGCCAGGCTGAACGTCAGCACGCCAAGCGACCCGGCCCACGGCACGGTCACCGTCGTCAACGCGACTGGCGCCTTCACCTACACGCCCGACGCCGGCTACAACGGCCCCGACAGCTTCACCTATTTCATTGGCGACTACAGCGTCGCCTCGAACACCGTCACGGTCGAGATCGACATCACGGCGGTGAACGACGGGCCGAGCTTCACCAAGGGCAGCGATATCGTGGTGACGACCGGCCCCGGCCCACAGAGCTACCCCAACTGGGCCAGCGCCATCAGCTCGGGCGAGGCCGATCAGACGGTGGACTTTGCGGTCACCACCGAACGCCCGGAGCTCTTCAGCGTTCAGCCCACCATTGATAGCGCCGGCACGCTGAGCTTCACAGCCGGCAGTTGCGGCGCCTCGTTCCTCGCGCAGGCCACGGCTACGGATAACGGCGTGCCGGTAGCTAGCAGCGCGGCGCAAACCTTCCGTATCAGCATCTACTGTCCCACAACCACCACCGTGACCTTTTCGTCCAACCCGGCGGCCTATGGCGCGCCCGTCAGAATGATGGTCAACGTCGTCAACTCCAGTGGCGAAGCCATAACAGAAGGGTACTCGCTCGTAACCGTAGACGACTTCACACTCTACGCGAACTTCTCTGAGTTCCAGGGCGGGTACGATCTGTCAGGAATGTTCGCGCTGCCTGTGGGCGAGCACCTCATCACTGTCAGCACGTCCCCCGGCGGCTTCAATGCACAATCCTCGGCATCCACCACCCTGATCATTGCGAAGGCCGACACCACAGCTAGCTTCATCACCTCGGCCAACCCGGCGCGCGTCGGCGAGCCGGTCACTTTCCGCGCTAGCGTGGCGAGCCCGAACCTGTCGCCCGATGGCACCGTGACGTTCCTCAACGGCACCACAGTGCTCGGCACAGGCACGCTGGCGAATGGTGTGGCGACCTTCACCACCAGCAGCCTGCCCGTGGGCAACAGCGTGATCAGCGTGCGCTACGAGGGGACGGGCAGCTTCAACGGCAGTGTGTCAGCGCCTGGCACGCAGGTGGTGCGCCCTGGCAGCAGCACTGCCCTCACGCTCTCGGCCCCGACCAGCATCTTCGGCCAGGGCGTAACATTGACCGCAAACGTTCCGGGCGCCACCGGCAATGTCACCTTCCTAAATGGCACCACTGTGCTTGGCACGCGCCCCTTGCGCAGCGGCGCTGCCAGCCTGATAATAAGCAATCTGCCGGTGGGCAGCCGCATGCTCACGGCGGTGTACGGCGGCAGCGTCGGCCTCGATGGCAGCGTGTCGCCGGCCGTGACCCATACGGTCAGTCAGGCGCAGACCGCAGCCACGCTCACCGTCAATCCCGGCGCGACCGTCTTCGGCCAAACGGTCACGTTAAGCACAACCATCAGCGTGACGGCGCCGGGCGGCGGCACCCCCACGGGCACGGTCAGCTTCTACGACGGCACAACGCTGCTCGGCACCAAGAACCTCGGCGGCGGGCGGGCCGTGTTCACCACCAGCACGCTAGCGGTGGGCAGCCACGGCCTGCGGGCGGAGTACGTGGGCAGCGCTAGCCACGCCGGCAGCGCAACAGCTACCACAACCCTTGCGGTGAATTCGGCGAGCACGACAACCACACTGGCCACCTCGGCCACGAGCGCGGTGACGGGCCAGAAGGTGACGCTCACGGCGGCTGTGGCAGCGGTAGCGCCGGGCAAGGGAACACCCGCCGGCAGCATCGTCTTCCGCAACGGTGCGACCGAGCTCGCGACAGTGGCACTGCGCGGTGGTCGGGCCAGCAGACAGGTGACGTTGCCTGTGGGCAGCCACAGCCTGACGGCGGAGTATGTGTCGTCCGGTAGCAGCTTCACGGGGAGCAACGGCGCGGCGAGCCTCGTGGTGAGCCAGGCCAGCACGACCGTCACGCTCACGAGTTCGGGCACGCCGGCGCTCTTCGGGCGCAAGGTGACGTTCACCGCCACGCTGCGGGTGACGGCGCCGGGCGCGGGGGCGCCCAGCGGGACGATGACGTTCCGCGACGGCAACACCGTGCTGGGAGCGGTGAGCATAACCAATGGGAGAGCCACCTGGAGCGGCACGAGCCTGGCACGCGGCGTTCACAGCATCACCGCCACCTACAGCGGCGACGCGGGTTACAGCGGCTCCACGTCGAGCGCGCTGATGCAGCAGATCAACTAGTAGTCTGTCCAAGTTATTCTGACGGGTCGTACGGGCGCGATATATCGCGCCGCTACAGGGCGTAACCCATCATCTTTGCTTGGACGTTGTACTAGCACACCGTGTCGGCTGTCCTATGACCCTCGGACGCCCGACCACCAGAAAGCAGGCTCTGGCTGTCTTCCGTTGTCGGTGGGCGGTCGTCATAGTCCACCTACATGATCCGTCCCTCAGGAGCCCACACGGATGCGTAACAACACTCAGCCCCAGATCAACGTAGCGGCCGAAAAAGAGCGCCAGCAGGGATGGGATACGCGCCAGATCACGACCAGCATCAGCGCCGGTGTCGTAGTTGGCGTGATCAACCTGGCCTTCACGCTCTCGATCGCGGCGCTGATCTTCTCTGGCCCGCTCACCGGCTTCGTCGCCAACGGCGTTGGCCTCGTGCTGCTGGGCGCCTGCGTGATGAACTGCCTGCTCGCGCTGCTCAGCTCGCGCCCGCCGATGATTATGACAACTCAAGATGCTCCTGCTGTCGTCGTCGCCCTTGTTGCGGCCACGGTCGCCGCTGGGCAACCTGCCGACTCGGCAACCTACGCTACGGTTGTCGCCGCGATCGCTCTAACCACGCTCGCTACCGGGGCTGCCTTCTTCATCCTGGGGCAGTTCCGGCTTGGCTCGCTGGTGCGCTACCTGCCCTACCCGGTGGTCGGCGGCTTCCTCGCAGGAACCGGCTGGCTGCTGGCGCTTGGCGGCATCAGCGTAATGACGGGGGCGCCGCCAGATGTCAGGAGCATTCCCGGCTTACTCGCGCCGCCAGTGCTGTGGCAGTGGCTGCCCGGCATGCTCTTCGCCTGTGTGATCCTGGCGAGCCTACGCCGCACGCGCCACGCCCTGGTGCTGCCCGCCCTGCTGCTGGGCGCCACGGCCCTCTTCTATGGCTGGCTGGCCTTTTCAGGGGTGTCGCTTGCAGAGGCGCAGCGCCTGGGCTGGCTGCTCGGGCCATTCCCCGACCGTGCGCTCTGGTCGCCCTTCACGCCCACAATGCTTGCCGAAGTTCGCTGGCCATCGATTGCAAACCAGCTCGGCACCATGGGCACGGCTGTGGCGATCAGCGTGATCGGCCTGCTGCTCAATGTGAGCGGGCTCCAGCTTGCGCGCCGCGAGGAGATCGACCTGAACCGCGAGCTGCGTGCGGCCAGCGTCACCCAGTTTGTCGCCGGGCTGTTCGGCAGCCCGCCTGGCTACCACATGCTCAGCCTCTCCATGCTCGCGCATCGCACCGGCGCGCGCACACGCCTGGTTGGGATTGTTGTGGCCGTGGTGTTTGCGCTCGCGTTCTTCTTCGGCGCCCAGCTGCTGGCGCTGGTGCCGCGGGTCGTGCTGGGTGGCATGGTCTGCTACCTTGGCCTGGCCTTTCTGGCCGAGTGGCTCTACGATAGCTGGTTCAAGCTGCCACGCCTCGACTACGCCCTGATCGTGCTGATCCTCACGTTGATCGCCCTGTTCGGCATTCTGCCAGGCATGGGCGCCGGCCTGCTGATCGCCGTCGCGCTCTTCGTCGTCGCCTACAGCCGCATCGACGTCGTGAAGCACACGCTCAGCGGCGCGACGATCAAGAGCCGCATGACGCGCGGCCACGCGGACCAGCAGTGGCTGCGCGAGCACGGCCTGCAGATCGCGATCTTCCAGCTCCAGGGCTTTCTGTTTTTCGGCACCGCGCATGCGCTGTACGAGCGCGTGCGCCTGCGCACCCTGGAGGCGCATCTGCCGGAGCTGCGCTTCGTGCTGCTCGACTTTCGGCTGGTGCAACGCCTCGACTCGACGGCCCTGCTCAGCTTCACAAAGATGCTCCAGCTGGCAGAAGGCAAGCAGCTCACCCTCATCTTCACCCAGCTCGCGCCGGCTGTCAGTGCGCAGATCGAGCGGGGCTTGCTCCAGGGCAATGACAAGCCCAGCATCCGCATCTTCCCCGATCTTGATCGCGGGCTGGAATGGTGCGAGAACGCACTCTTAGGCGCTGCCGAGGCGCACGGTGAGGGCGCGCCGCTTGTGCCGACCCTCGCCGTGCTGAGCTATTTTGAGCAGCGCACGGTCGGGCCGGGCGAGTACCTGATGCGCCAGGGCAGCCAGCCCGAGGATATGTTCTTCATCGCGTCGGGCCAGGTTACGGCGCAGATCGAGCCGGGCGATGGCCCGCCGCTGCGCCTCGAAACGATGCGCGGCGGCCGCATGGTCGGCGAGCTTGGCTTCTTCCTGGGGAGGCAGCGCACGGCAGCGGTGGTCGCCGACGAGACCAGCAGTGTCTACCGCATCACGCGGCCCGCGCTACAACAGCTGGAGCAGGCGAATCCCGAGGCCGCAGCGGCGTTTCACCTGATCATCGCCCGGCTGCTGTCCGAGCGCGTTGTCCACCTGATCGAGACGGTCGATGCGCTCCAGCGCTAGGCGCAGCGCCCGCACGCGATCCCCTGGCAAATAGGAAGCCTATGCTCTACTAGCCCCCGCTTACCCACGGCCTCGACGAGCTCGATGTCGCTCTGGTGAAGCGTGTGCTGGAGCTGCTCGGCCCCGCATAATTGTCCGCAGATTACGCAGATTACGCAGATGCGGCTCCGACCATCTGCGTAATCTGCGTAATCTGCGGATGCTGTTGCTGGCAGCTACGACGCGCCAAAGAACGCCCGCAGCTCCGCGTAGGTCTCCTCTGGCGCCTCCTCTGGCAGAAAGTGGCCGCTGGGGAGCGCTCGCCCGCGCACGTCATCGGCGCGCTCGCGCCAGACCTCCAGCACGTCGTGTTTCTGCGCGATGAAGCCTTTTTCGCCCCAGAGCGCCAGCAGCGGGCAGCCGATCCTGCGCCCAAGGTCGGCCTCGTCGTGGGCGAGGTCGATCGTCGCGGCGGCGCGGTAGTCCTCGCAGGTGGCGTGAATGCTCTCTGGGCGCGCAAAGCAGCGCTGGTATTCGGCCAGGGCAGCGGGCGTGAAGGCCGACTCGTCGCGGCCCCACTTGCGCAGCTTCGCCCAAAGGTAGTAGGCCGGGTCTGCGCCGATCAGGCGCTCGGGCAGGTCGTACGGCTGGCTGAGAAAGAACCAGTGGTAGTAGGCGTCGCCGAAGGCCTTGTCGGCTGTGGCGAACATGGTGTAGGTTGGGGCGATGTCGAGCACGGCGGCGCGCGTTACGCGCTCGGGGTAGTCGAGGCAAAGCCGGTGCGTCACGCGGGCGCCCCTGTCGTGGCCAGCCACGGCGAACTGCGCGAAGCCGAGAGCCGCCATCAGCTCGGCCATATCCTGGGCCATGGCGCGCTTGCTGTAGGCGTAGTGCTCCGGGTCCGAGGGCGGGCAGGCGCTATCGCCGTAGCCGCGCAGGTCGGGCGCAACCACGGTAAAGTCGGCGGCGAGCCGGGGGGCGAGCTTGTGCCACATGGCGTGGGTCTGCGGATAGCCGTGGATGAGCAGTAGGGGCGGGCCGCTGCCGCCACGGGCGACGTTGAGCGCCGTGCCGTTGACTGTGACGCGTGAGGCCGCAAAGCCATCTATGATTGTCATTCGCGCTTCTCCATTGCTTGACGTGCAAGAACTATTATAGGTACAATTCCTCGTACCTATGAGTCCGCCAGCATGCAAGGAGAAACGACGTGGTTTCGAAGCTTCGTGTCCTGCTCCTGGCCCTGGTCGTCGCGCTGATCAGCGCGTGCGGCGCGGCCCCCACGGCTACCCAGCCCGCCGCGCCCACAGATGCCCCCGCCGCACCTGCGGCAGCCACAGCTGCGCCCGCACCTGCCGCCACCACTGCGCCCGCGACAGCCGCCACCACTGCGCCCGCCGCCGCAGGCGGGGCCGATCAGGGCGCCTGCACAGCCGAGGCGGCCAGCGCCGCGATGCCCGCCGACAAGCTGCGCATGGTGATCGGCACCGGCGGCACCGGCGGCGTCTTCTTCCCGTACGGCGGCGGCCTCGCCCGCATTCTCACCGAGAAGATGCCCAACGCCGAGGCCACCGCCGAGGAGACCGGCGGCTCGGTCGACAACATGAAGCTGATCAACGGCGGCGAGGCCGACATCGGCATGTCTACCGTCGACTCAGCCTACGACGCTGTTCAGGGCGCGGGCGCCTACGCCGACACCGGCGCCATCCCCGCCTGCACGATCGCCGTGCTCTACACCAGCTTTGTGCATGTCGTGGCCTCCGACGCCTCCGGCATCGCCAGCGTCGAGGATATGAAGGGCAAGCGCATCTCCGTCGGCTCGGCCGGTAGCTCCACCGAGGGCGCCGCCGACCGCGTGCTGGAGGCGGCCGGCCTCAACCCCCAGAGCGACATCACCCGCGACAACCTGAGCGTCGCGGAGTCTGTGGCTGCCATGAAGGACCAGAAGATCGACGCCTTCTTCTGGATCGGCGGCCTGCCCACAGCCGCCGTGACCGACCTTGTCTCCACGCCGAATCTCGTAGTGAAGTTTGTGCCCACAGCCCAGTACGTCGATGCGATCGTCGCGAAGTACGGCCCGGTCTACCGCGCCTTCGACCTGCCTGCCGGCACCTACGCGGGCTTCGACGAGGCCGTGCCCGGCATCGGCATCGGCAATGTGCTCTTCGTCAACGCAAACATGCCGGAGGAGCAAGTCTACACGATTCTTACCACGCTCTTTGACAATCTTGCCGAGGTGCAGGAGATCCACCCCGAGGCCAAGAAACTCACCCTGGAGAGCTCTGCGGTAGGCTCGTCGATCCCCTTCCACCCCGGCGC
>ENA-ORBV01016087-ORBV01016087.1-microbial-mat-metagenome-genome-assembly--contig:-NODE-16087-length-10906-cov-2.571244_pt1 | contig 10906 bp, 17 predicted proteins | sample MGYA00237777_ERZ505514 | MGnify/ENA primary metagenome ERZ505514 (study PRJEB26160, sample SAMN06269048) | microbial mat metagenome | isolation source: Oligotrophic lake microbial mat | place...
CACTCCAATCAGTATCGAGCAGGGCATCAACAAAAGGAATCAACCCAGGTGCTCCTACCCTCATCGCGAGCGCGCTGACGGTTCCGGTCAATGCCCCACGAGTGATGAGGCTGCAGAGCCGCTAGCCGCACGGAGATCTCGCCCACTGACAGGCGCCAGCTGCTGTCACCCTCACGAAGCATGCGATCCGCGTCGGGCCATGACCAGGTTTGAACCTGCTCCCGCAGCTCTGTGAGCGTGCTCACCCGCATGCGCCAGTGCAGGGCTGTGGGGTCCAATACGAAGATATCAGCATCCTGTGACAGCGCACACATACAGAACCCAGATCAGTAAATAAGCGAGAGCTAGAGTGAGCGATGATCAGCGAGAGAACGCAAGATAAGCGTACCCGATGATGTTCGGGCAGATTCACGTCGCCCACGGACAGTCGACTGTGTCCAACCACCAAACCGGTGGCGTGCCCCGTTTGCTCATGATAGATGACGGTCACGTTGGATGCCGTCCACCGATACTGAGTCACAACAACGATCACGATAATCAGCAATGTGCATGAGCAGCATGATAAACACGTGATCGTTCATGGAGCGCATCTGTATCAATCAGTGATATCTCACCTGCACTGACGGCATGTCGATGCGACGAAGCTGTCGAGCAATCAATGGTGACAGCAGTTGAGCGTCGCCACCACTGGCACTCGCGTGACCTCCAGAGCCTGCGACCGCAGCTGCACCCATGCTGGAGCCTGCGCCTGAACCTGCCACACCGTGAGCGGTAGCGGAGCCCGGGGTGCCTCCTACGGCAGATGGCGCGTGCAGCGGCACGCGATGCCGTGTCATCAGTGTGAACAGCACCTCGGCAGCGGGCGTGATGTGCACAAGAGTGGGCTCGAGAAACAGAGGCTCCACCACGCCAATCTCCACCTCAGTGGAGGCTTGAGCATGCGGTACCACCCGGTCCCGGGGCTGCCACAGTGTGGCGCTCACATTGGTCTTGCCGGGCCGCAGTCCTTGAATAGGGATACGGTCTGATAGAACCTGCCAGCCGTGCATACGTGGGAACAAGATCCAGTGATTAACGCACCACGTGGCCTGCTTAACTCTAGTAATTAATCTAATACCCCCCCAACACCCTTTCAATCAACGAGTTCAAAGCATCAACCACACGTCACGGTACCATGGATATGGGGTCGGGGGACGACAGAGGGGAGTTCTCCATCTCCTCCTCAAGACGATTGCGGTACGGCAGGCCCGCTGCATTGAGGGTCAGGCGTCGGAGCACAGGATCCGTAGCAGATACATCCAGATGCCACAGGAAGGCCAACCTATCATATAGGACACGAACAACAGTGCGCTCAGATTAGTACCACATGACTAGAGCGGCAGTGTGGAAGATCGTTCAGGCAGCGACTAGACTCGTTGAACAGCAGCAGACAGCGTACCCCTCCAGAGACGAGAAGACGTTATCATGCACGTCGAAGGCCTGCACTTCCAGTGATACTGTATCCCCGACATTGATGACGCGGGTGGATGTGAGAATCTCCAACCGATGAATGAGGTCAATAAACACTTCACACTCCAGCCGCTCCTTAGAGGTGATCTCGGTCGCGAATACCCATGCTGACTTGCGCACACCAGATTGTGGTGAGGTGCCCGGCGCGGTGTTGCCACCTGACCCAGTCGAGAATACACAACCCGCAATGACAAGTCCGAAAGCGATTTTTGAATTCACGAATGACCGATGTACCTGTGGTAGGATTGGATGCCGGCAAATGCTGCTGTTGTGATGTTGTTGATGATGTCACGACAGGCAGAGGTCCCGGAACTGCGCTGATGATGACGGAGGTGTAACCATGCGGCTGTTGCTGCAGGTTAGCGAAGGCTGCGACAGGATCTGCGGCTGCGGACGGATTGAGCACACATCGTGTACTCTCCACTCCACGTACTGATATCACATGTGCGGCTGATGTCTCCCATTGAAAGCAACCGCCGTATGCCTAACAGATTACGAACGAGACAGGATACAGTGAGCGATGTATGTCATCTCTGGAGAGCCTCAACAGACAGGAGCCATGCGATTGACAAAGGTGCGATCACATCATCATACGGCTTGATTCACTGTGCATTCAGCCGCATTATGTCACACAAATGCGAGCATACCTCTAGTTTGTAATCAACTACGTTACGGGCCACAGTTCCCTCTGCTCTGACATCCCCATCCCAGCTGGGAGGTGAGGGGGGCAGCAGTACTGTAACCTCGGATATGGCAATACCATCCGCACGACTGTTGCGCCGATTGGGCGCTACCCCTGGCGCAGCAGCAGCATTGCATACGGACAGCCGAGCCACGGGCGACAGCAAGGCGACCAGCAGGGTGAATGTGATGGTGCGTGACATGAGCCTCATGGTGACCTTGCTGCTCACAATCGCATACGCTGCAGAACGCTGCGACTGAGTGTATGGCCAAGGAGTTCGATAGGTGAACCAGTGGTTCAGTCGATAGCGACCAGTTTGATGCCCCACAAAGCGGTGCAGGCGGGTTCGTTGTTGCCCTGTGAGCCAGCGAACGCAACATCAGCCATGTACGAATCAGCCATCAATCTTGACAAGAAGAAGAAACCGGAATACGGTAACTGTATCAAGCACCTACAGAATCCTACCAGCTGGTTGCGGCGTATGTTATGGATGTTCTCCACACGCTACGGAGTCGCTGCGACACCGCCAAAAACCGCGCAAACTCCTTCGGATGAGATTAGTGGGCCCAGGCATGTCATGGCTAGTCGCACGGGTAAACAGGGCTACGGTGCTAAATGTCAGCATTTGCTGAATCTTGAACGAGTGTGGGTGACTGCGATAACGTTCTGCGCGTTCGCTATCCATATCTGCCCCTGCGTAGTTTCAATTTTGCTACATTCATCGTTTGCGCATTGCTTTTCCTGCTTTCCACTTTCGATTCTTGACTGTTCGAGCTACCGTGTGATCATGAGCGAAAATCCCTCCATTGCTATCAGTGAACCGTCGGTTCAGTCGCAAGCTGCGCCTTCGACGAGAAAACCCAGACCTAGCAAACGCAAATCTGGTGGTAGCGCTGCTCTTCCAGCCGCTGGTTCTGCTACCGGCCCATCAGAAGCCCGTAAAGGCAAGCGGTCAGTCAAATCAGGCAAGCAGCCTCGCGCTCAGCGCCTGACGCAGCGTGCGGTATTTGAACCATTCTGCGACGAGAAGACTCTTGAGTCAGGTCTTCAGGTACGCTGCACGATCAATGCAGGATCTGATACGTGTGCAGTTGTTACTTTCATTCACAATGCCAATCTCAAAACAGCGCATTGATTGTGTTGTCTGCCGTATCAACTACTCTACACAGGCTGGCACGCTGTTTCAGGGTCCATTATGCGTGGTTGCTCGTCAGTTGGCAGTGATCAGTGTAAATCTACCCAGCTCCACTGCCATAGAGCCAGCCATCCTTCACCTGCGAATCGTGGGCCAGGCGGACCGCAATCGAGCTCTACACGGTGACATGGTCACAGTGGAGCTGCTGGCTCAACCCAGTGTGATCATGGGTCTTCAAGTGCCGCGCAACTTGCCCTTCACTCTGAGTGAGCCGCCAGTATATGCACGTGTGGTACACGTTCGCAGTGTGATCTATTCATCCGCACAGCCCTTCGCAGACAGCGCCATGCATCCTGCCACGCCCAGCCCGGACAAGCTCACCGCAGTGGCTGCTGGAGTGCCCGTCACAAGGGCTCCTTTGATATCGGGACACTTTGACTTGCGGGCTGCCAAGGCCGCAGGGGATCACAGCGTGATTGATCAGCCATTGATCAAATTTATCCCAGATCGAGTTGAGGTTCGTACTGCTGGCTCTTGTGTTGAATTCATCGTGCCCGGTTCTGAATGCATCTACTCTCATGTTTATGTTGCTGGATCAAACTGTCGCAGTATCCCATCTTCCTGGTACCACGAAGTGACTTCCCGGACCTTACCTTGCAGACGGTGTTCAGTGCGCGTCCCGCGGCTCACAGCTCGCTCATGAAGCAGTTGCAATTCACAGTGCACCTCACACACTGGCCTGCCAGTAGCAAGCATCCATTGGCTACCGTACACCCCTCAGCATCTCACCAGCCCACACTGGCTGCTGAAGGACCCTTGATAACAGCGCTACGCAAAGCCGTGGCCGCGCAGCTGCAAGCCAAGCTCGCAGCCTCGAGCGCTGTTGCAGCTGCGCCTGCAGGCTCCACACCAGCTGGCACCACGGTGTCTGGATCCACAACCCCGGCTTCATCTTCTCAAGTGACACCCGTCACACCGGGTGGTAAGCTGAGCAAGAAGCAGCAGCGTGTGAGTCGCCATAAGGTGGATGATGAAGTCAAGATCAACACGGCTGACACTGTAGCCGCAGCTGCATCGCTTGCACCTGCCGTTAGCGATCCGAGCACAGCTCAGAAACCGCGCCAACGCAAGGTCGTCAAGAAGGCTGCACTGGCTGTGCCTGAGCCTGCCACACCGAACCAGAGCCAGTCTGTGGCTGCAGCTGCATCATCAGACCCCTCAGCTGCAGCTGTTGCAGCTAAACCCAAGCGGAAAGTGGTGAAGCGGAAGGATCTGCAACCTGCGCCCAGTGCAGACTCGTCCATAGCAGCAGCCTCATCTGTGACTGCTGCAGCTGGTGCTGGTGTCGCTGCTGCTGTTCAGGATGATGTCAAGGTTGCAGCGACTCCAAGTCGACGATCCAAACGACAGCAGGCCGTGAACGCCGATAGCTCAGCATCTGTCACAGCACCTTCTACTCCAGGGGTACCCACTGCAGCTTCTGCATCTGCTCGTGTGTCGCAGACACCTGGTCCTGGCCGAAAGCGTCAGCAAGTGGATCAGAAAGCACACTCCGCCACTCCTGGACCGCCCTCTCGAGCGCGCTCAGATCGATCTTCCGCCACGCCTGGTCGAGCAGGAGGACGGCCGGTCCGCACCTTGTTTCCTGAGCACATGCCGCTTGCAGAGGTGATGAATGGTCTGCAGGTAAGCCAAGGGTCATCGTCCTTGCTGCCTTGCTTGGGCATGCCTGCGTGTGTGTGAACACAGCGCCACGTGATAAATGTAGCGTAGCTACATGATCTCATGTATTGCGGTTTGGACCTGTCTTGCCCCGTTCAGAGCGGTACGTTGTTCAAGGGTCTGATGCGGGTGAACGCGAAGAATCCTCGCCAGGCGTACATCACCGTGCATCACCACGAGCTGGATGCTCCAGCCTCTGTTGACGCACCCAATGGTGGAGACGATATCAAGTCAAGCGTTGCAGCCGCACCCGCCAAGCTTTATCAGCATCAAGACGGAGCCGGCAACGACATTGACATTTACATTGACGGTCAAGTCGATCGGAACCGCGCGTACGAGGGAGACATCGTCGCAGTACAGCTTCTGCCTCCCGATCAATGGCGCACCGTGGAGTCGAAGGAAGCGCTCAAGAAGCGAGAGCACGCCGACCAGCGGCGCAAACGAGCTTCTGAACGAGTAGACCCCGACGACTCGGACGCTGACAGCGCATCCGACGATGCCGAGCCCGACCCTTCGATCCGTATAGATCCATTTAACCCCCTGACTAGCGATGCGACCGCTGCAGCGGGCAGCGATGCTCCCAATGGACCCCTGATGCAGCCTGTAGGCCGAGTGGTGGCCATTCTGAAAGCTAACCGTGCGCTGGATGCGGTGAATGGCTATCTGCAGTTAGGCAAGCCGTACGTGTTGTGTACTGCTGCCTAATCGTCATCATTCACACCACATGATATCTGTCACGCGCTGATTATGGTGAACAGAACGGACAAGGCTGCTACGTTTGTTCCGCTGGACAAGAGATTGCCCTTTGCATTTCTCGCGAGTCGAGAGTGGCCCGCTGAGTACTTACAAGATCTGGAGCTGCAGCAGCAGGTAACGCAATATGATCCCCTACCACACACACCCCTCACGGTGTTAACCTCATCATAGATCTGTTCCGCTGATGCTTATTGTGTCATGCACGCTCAATCATGTATCACTGCAGCGTCAGCTTGAAGCCGAGACTAGAGCGGTCACCACAGCCATGGCAGCAGCCTCCATCGCTGCAGGTGTACCGATGGGCGCTGCACCAACCATAGCGACATCAAGCATGGCCACCAGTGCCGCGAGTGACGTGTCGACCTCCGCGTCTGGACAGAGCAAGACGCCTCAGCGCAACAAGAAGCAGCGCGGCAAGAAAGCCAAGAGCGCCGATGATGAGGGCCAATGGCCGGCCGGACCGGTGACGCTGTACACTGTGCGGTATGACACGTGGCGCAGCTCGTCACGTAATCCATGGTGTCACGTGATCAAGCGCGTGGGCCTGTCGGGCGACCTGCATGCCGAGACCGAAGCATTGCTCACCCAGTTCGACGTGGACTATGGTGAGCCGTGTGTACAGGTTCTGTTATGTCTGTCGCGTGCATTGATTCAGATTTCTTTGTTTTATACGAGCAGATCACGATGGCGCCTTCTCTACCGAGATTCTGCAGTATGTCGATCGGTTATTGACGTCTGACGGCACTGCCGCTGGCCGGAGCAAGGACCGCATCGATCCAAACACCGGCACGTGCTGGTCCATCCCTCCGGAGGAGCTCAACCCCAGTCGACGTCGAGACCTGCGCCGGTGCAGAATCTTCCCTATTGATCCCACCACTGCACGTGACCTTGATGACGCACTATCGATCTGGCCTACCGCATCCGGCCACTATCGCGTTGGTGTACACATTGCTGACGTGTCGTACTTCGTGCGCTCCAACAGCGTGCTCGACAAGGAGGCCGAGCATAGAGCCACCACCATATATCTGGTGCACAAGGCGATACCCATGCTACCGCCGATCCTTTGCGAGCAGTTGTGTTCGCTGAATCCCAACGTTGATCGTCTAGCGTTCAGCGTGTTCTTCACCATGACATCCGACGGTCTCGTGCTTGAGGACACGGCTCCGGATGGCAGCGCCCTGGCTCCTGAAGATCGCCCTTGGTACGGGCGGACCATCATCCGGTGCTGTGCTCGCTTGGACTACGATTGCGCTCAGCGCATGATTGATCTGCATCGAGACAGCACTGCTGCAGGCACTGTCGTACCCATCGACACTCTGGCTGCAGCCATACCGACCCGAGCGGTGCCTCTGCCGGCCTCGGGGCACACGTTGCAGAACATTGTCGATGATGTCGTGTTGCTGAACAACATCGCGATTGAGAGGCGCAAACGACGTTTCGCTGCGGGCTCGGTGTCGCTGCAGCGAGTCAAGCTGCAGTTTGACTTGGACAAGGAGCGCTTGCCCACCGGCTTTCATTCGTATGTGCAGAAAGATACCAATCGACTAGTGGAAGAGTACATGCTACTGGCCAATCAAATGGTAGCGCGTAGGCTGGTGGTGTTCTGTGCGCAGTATGCCCTGCTCCGACGACACGCTCCGCCCAAGCACAAGGGGGTGAATGCGCTACTCGACACGTGTGCTCTGCATGATATCTCATTGGACATGACCTCGTCCCGCTCGCTGCATCGCTCCCTGCAGCAGCTTCACCGCTCCGGGGCTAAGCGTGGTACCTCCGGAGACGCTGGCTTTCTCTTGAACCAGGTGTTGGAAACTCTGATCACCAAGCCGATGCAGCCTGCGGTGTATTTCTGCACGGGGGATGTGCCTAATGTGGAGGACTGGCGACACTACGCCCTGTGCTTCGATGCGTACACGCATTTCACCCGCCTATTCGCCGATACTCCGATGTGGTGGTGCATCGCCTGTTAGAGTACTCCATCCAGCTTGAGGCGTATCAACGACACGAGCTGAGCAGCAAGGGGCCGGCCGGACCGTCTGGAGCCATGGTATCCTCCTTCTTGACGACTGCTTCAGGGGTGGAAGCGCCTCTGAACCCAATCAACGGAGCACAGCCTGCCTTGGTGTATGATCGACGCACTGTATCGATTGTGGCTGAGCAGTGCAATCGCCGCAAGCTGAATGCCAAGCGAGCTCAGGAGCAGAGTGATCGCGTGTACCTGTGTGCGCTACTGCGCTCCAAGCCTTTGGTTGAGCCCGCTGTGGTGATCGATATGGGCGAGCGCTCCATTGACGTGCTGATTCCGCGACTGGGTGTCGAGAAACGCATTTTCCTGGAAGACATCAACAACGGAGCTGATGGTCTCGTGCGCGGCAAAGTCTGCCCTGCTGGCGCAGCGAAGGCCGCCGGTCTGAAAATGCTCAAGCTGCAGTGGAAAGCAGGCACATACACCTTGCCGCGAGCTGCAGCACCGCTATCCGCTGTTGAAGCGGAGAGTAAATCGCCCTGTGCTGATGTGGTCTCTATTGAGGTGCCCCGTGCGCTCACACAGGATGTGCATGCATTCGATGTGATCCATGTGCTCTTGGGCTCGAGTTCCAAGCCACCGGTCGACATCACCGCAGCCATTGTGCACCCCACTCTGATCCGCGGCCCAACAACCGCACCTGTCAACGGCGCTGCTGCTGTGGTGAACATTCAAAGTACCGAGGATGACGACGATGTCGACATGGATGCCGGCCGCGATGATGTTTAGGAAGCTGATGTGATCGTATCTACGTCGATGTCCGTGAATGTACTCATTGTCTAGTCGATGTTCTGCACTCTGTGTACGGACTTTTCAGTGTTCAACTAATCGTATTGACCGACAACAGTACAACAGCTTTTTGACAACAACAAACCAATCAGCATGATCGGATTACGCAGACTTGCGAAATCAAGTTAAGTTAAGATGCACAGGAATGATCAAGAGCAGAGGTCATAAGCGTGTGCAGGTCTGCTGCACACATGCCGGACCAAACACCATCCTGTACGGCAGCGAATGGCGTACTCAGTGCGACAGCCGAACCGCGCTTGGGTATTTGTAAGGCAGACGGCTGCTCCGGCTGGCGGATGCAACAAACCGAGGATGAAAGTCAACGACAGAGCGAAACAGCAGTCTGGGTGCAGCAATCAAATAACGTATGTGTACCGGCGAGTTGTCGGGACTAATGAGCTCCGAGCCGATCCCTGTGGCTACCCAGCTGATCTGAGCTGCAGCTCGCAGGCCGCTGAGATACGCTGACACTGTCATGCCGAAGTCGTCAGGTGAGGTGTGTTCACCTGGTGTAGTGGGGGCAAGCACACATCACACGATTAATGTATCAAACGCAACCGAAGCAAACAAGAAGTGTGTACCTGCAAAAAACAGCGTGTCGGCAATTGGCTGCCCCAGCTGCCAGATATCGTGAGCCGTGGATCCGGTGGCTGGCAGCATGTATGAGCCGTAAGCGAAGGGGTCTTGACCCCACCGCTGTGTCATACATCATAGCGATCAATCAGCTGCGGCTAAACATTATACGGATGCAGGATGCTACATACCACCACTACTGTGCGCTTCGGACGGGGAAGAGGCGAGGCTCTGCCCCGACCAAACATGGTCTGCAACACGCGCATGGCCACCTGTTCGTTCTCGCCATCTGTCATCTGCTCCAGCTCAACGCCACGCTCTCCACCCACCATGAACACCAGAGCTGGGATGCCCTGGGCCACCTGTGGTTATTGAAGAACGTCAGGTGTGTACAGAGCGAATACCAATTCCGGATTTGGTGAACAGGATGCAAGTACCATCGCGTTGACGATCATGGGCAGCTCGCCAAAGCTGTCGGACACGTAGCCAAACGTGTATTGATCGACCGGCCAGAATACATCTTCAGGGTGGAAGATGAGAATAACCTGGCAAATGTTAGACCATGTACCGGAAGTGTGAGGCCTGCAACGGCATACCCTCCTGAGCGTGTGTTACTGCAACACCCTGTACCTTATTCAGAGATCCCATCTTCAATCTGCGCAAAGCGAGCTGGTATGGCTGTGGTAGCGCAGGCCTGAACGTGACCACGTGCCGCTGCAACACCCTGCACCCAATGCAGAACCGTCAGCGCACGGGATGCAGTACTGACATTTTAATCAGCATCACCATCAAAGAAACATACCCGAGCGGCAGCGTCGAAACGACGTAATCAGCGGTGAATGACACGAGGCGTGACAAACCTGGCGGGCATCATTCGAGGTTAGATCGGCCTCGGTCCCGTGAAGCAAGCAATGTGTGGTACGATAGGGTTCAAGAGCTCTCACCGTGATCAGAATCGTCCACTGATGCGATCACCCGTGCACCGTGACCGCTCAGCGAGTGCAGGTAATCGATCTGTCGAACCACGTGCTCGAACTTGATGGATAGCGTTGCACTCAGGCGATTGGCAAACTGCCAGAAACCACCTGAAGCACGAACGATCACATGTCACGATCACATGACATCAGACAATCTCTCTCCGACCAGGCCTCAATCAATAGCATGCAACAGCCAGCGTCAGTATACACATTGATGGTTGACCTACCCTCGCTAGCAACCTCTTGATCCCCGCCCGCAAAGGGCTCGTAGTCCTCCCCGAACTCGTAGAAGCTGAGCTCGTCCAGCGCTGCAGCCCAATCACCGCCGTAGATCACGGACTGGTCAAGACCAGTAGCATCGTGTATGAATAAGCAGGGTGTATGGTGACTGAGTCCATGATACAGCAGCAGTGACGATAAACAGCTTCGGTACTTACGAAGTGCCAGTAGATCACCTTCATAAGCTCTCTATCCTTACTGACCACGTTGATCCAGGTGGGTAGCTGTAGATACGCGGTCTGCAGGCTCACGTCAGGCATCTCCTGCGCTTCCATCACTGCACGAAGCTCAACCTGCCGGCACGCATGATGATCACCAGTCAAAAATGATACTTCGACTAGCTTGCCGGGAACGTGATATACACAGGGGCACTTACCAACTCTTCTTTCAGCTGCGCCATCACGCTGAAGCTCCGATTGAACAGCTCGCTATCGAGTGGTTGACCGTCGGATGCGAAC
>ENA-ORBV01016088-ORBV01016088.1-microbial-mat-metagenome-genome-assembly--contig:-NODE-16088-length-10905-cov-6.575453_pt1 | contig 10905 bp, 12 predicted proteins | sample MGYA00237777_ERZ505514 | MGnify/ENA primary metagenome ERZ505514 (study PRJEB26160, sample SAMN06269048) | microbial mat metagenome | isolation source: Oligotrophic lake microbial mat | place...
CTGGTGAACTACTACAGATACATGTGGAAAGGCAGAAGTCATTTGATGGCCCCTCTTACAGATAGGACATCCAAGACTATGGCTTTCAAGTGGACCCCGGAATGTCAGCATAGCTTCAATGAACTCAAGAAGCTGATCAGCAAGGAAGCACTTTTATCCTTCCCTGATTGCACCCAGAAGTTTGTTCTTATGCCAGATGCCTCTGATCGCCAGCTAGGTGCTGTGCTCATGCACAATGGTAAACCCTTGGCTTTCTTCTCCAAGAAGTTAAACAAGTACAAGCAGAAGCATACTGTTGGAGAGAAGGAAATGCTAGGTGTGGTGGAAGCCTTAAAGGAATTCAGTGTTGGATAACTACATGTCCTGCAGGCTGCAGAGATCTATGTGTTTGTTGACAAAGATCAACACACTAGAAACAGTGAGCTCTGTTGGAGCCTGTTATCTACTCTGCTAGCTAGACATCGACATCGCGGTATCGGTGCGCCGAAGATCTCTCTTGTGAATGAGGTTCAATGTGGGACTGGGACTGAATGGAGAGGTCTGATTGGCCAACAGGAACGGTCAATTTGATCAAAATGCACCTAAGGTTAATTTCTTATCAAATTCTTGTTTGTGACATGCACAGACAATTGCTTTGGTCATAGTAGAGAGTAAGGTTTGCATTTGAATTCTATCTCAGACTCTTCAACTCAGCGATCTCCATGGGCGACCGAATTTTGTAGGAAGCGTTGGGCTGAGTCAGAAGCGGTGCAGACATTAGCTAGCCATGCATCAATAATACATGTCCTCATGGCGTACAGGTTACCCAATTGGTGCATTTCGTTCAAAAATAGCTGCACACGAATTTACATTGTTATAGCACTGAACTTCAACATCGGCGGACCGGGTCTAAGCAGAAACCAACCCGAGTCCCATGTCCTCCGCACTATATTTTATGGTATTCTGGCACTGTGCTAAAAGCAAGGCCTTCGTAGTTGTGTGCTAACTTGTCACTTACAAGCTTGGCATTAGCCACCTATGCACTCATCCATGCAGACACCTCGCAAGCTGCTGAAGTAGGTCCTCTTTGGTTGCTGCCGACCCGATCAGACCCAAGCTATGTTTCAGTTCTCTCAGTTCAGATAGGGTCTTTCCCTTGAGTCTCCCTCGACCAGCCTGAAGCTCTTTACTTTTGTGCTTCCGATTTCTGTTCCAGAAGCCCAACTAAGTCGGCGCCAGAACGACCCTCGCCTTCCTTGAAACCAACGTCATCGCCGCAGCAAAGAAATTTGAGTGCATTCCGAAGAATTGCCATCCCGTGTACTGGGCTTGTCAGTATTGATTCTGGGTGGAATTGAACAGCCGCGAAGGGCAGGCTGTCGTGCTGGATACCCATCACGATTCCGTCACTACTCAGTGCAGTCACCGATAAACAAGAAGGGAGTCGTTCCTTAATGCCGTGTAGCGAGTGATATCTTGCTACTTCAAACGCATCGGGAAGACCAGTAAATATGCTAATAAAAATTACGCAGAAAGTTAAAATCAACATTGCACGAGAGACAAAAAGCAGGAACTCGCCATACTGGTTCACAGTGACAACTTACCTATACGGAGCTTTTCCCTCTGATGTCAAGGCCACTGTAGAAGGCTTTCCATGCATGGGGTACCCGAGAACTCCAAGAGTACCTCCAAAATGCTCTACCATTCCTTGAAGACCAAGACAAACTCCGAACGCAGGAATCTTGTATTTAATGAGCACTTCGATAGTATCGGAGAGGCCAAAATCGGAAGGGTTTCCGGGGCCAGGAGAAAGGACGACCTTTGCATGGTAGAAAAAGTGTGTAAGGTCGAAGTCAGGACAAAACAATAGAACGAGTACAACATGAAGAAACTTACCAGGTCAGGTTTCTCTCCTTTTAGCACCATTGACTCCAGCGCCTTCAACGCAGAAGGGCCGCTTCTTAGTGTCGTGACGCTTGCGCCAGTTTGCCGAAGATAATTTCCCAGTGTATGCACAAAGGAGTCTTCATGGTCGATTAAAATGAGCCTTTTTCCTAGTCCAACTATCTCTGGTTCCTTCTGCAGTTCAACTCCAGGCCCGACATCCTCTCCCTGCTGCACAATCGCGTCAATCATTGCGGAGGCCTTCAGCTCTGTCTCTAGTTCTTCTGCTGGCGGGTTTGAATCATACAAGAGCGTGGCACCAGCTCGCACCTTGTGAGGGGGAAGAGGAAGACAATTGAGCTGCCATCACATATCGAGGGCCAAGTACCAATGCAGCATATCCCTCGAAGCCACACCGTCGAAAAACATACCTCGGCAACACCTTTTTTAACTCTGACTGTTCTGAGGGTCAACCCAGTGTTTAGCCCCCCATCAAACCCAATCATGCCAACAGCTCCTCCATACCAATGCCTTGGAGATCGTTCGCTGTCTTCAACAAATTGAATAGCCCATGTCTTGGGAGCCCCGGTGACCGTTACAGCCCACGTGTGACATAAGAAAGCGTCCAGGGAATCGAATTCAGGCCTAAGAAATCCTTCGACGTGATCAACCGTGTGAATGAGACGGCTGTACATTTCAATCTGCCGCCGCCCAATAACCTGCACAGAACCAGGCTCGCAGATTCGGGACTTGTCGTTTCTGTCGACATCTGTGCACATAGTTAATTCACTTTCTTCTTTGGCGTTCATCATCAAGCTTTTCACCCGCTGAGCATCTTCCAGGGCGTCCGCTCCACGAGCCACTGTCCCTGATATTGGGCAAGTCTCTACTCTCAGTGCACCGGGTCTGTAATCACTGTCTGCAATGGCCTCACATCGGACAAACATCTCGGGACTAGCTCCGACCAAGTATTCCTGCTCTCCGAGATTTATGAAGAAACCATACGGAGCTGGATTACGAGCACGCAGTCGGCGGAAGAGAACGGAAGGCGGCGTTTCTTTCGAAAGCTTCTCACGAAACGTCTGCGAGAGGACGGCCTCGAATAAATTGCCAACAGCAAATTCTCGCTTGGCCTTCTCGACGCTTTGCGCAAATTCACCACGAGGGGTATCACGAGGAATAAAAACCATCTTACTTTCGTCAAAAGGCACAAAGGGATCACTTTGTCCTACTCGCGGTAATCCCTGCGTGGAGCGCTGATTGACACAAAAGTCATAGTCGACTCTCCATGCATCTCGCTTGTCTTGGTCCACGACTAGGATTGTATCAGGGAGGTAGAGCAGTATGTCGCGTTGGTCGTCTTCTCGTTTTTGCGACAACTTGATCGGTTCAAATTGGAAGGTCAAATCGTAACCAAACGCTCCGTACAGTCCTAATTGGCCATCCGGCGCTTGGTACCCAAATAGATCCACCAGAGCTCTTACAACGGAGAAAAGTGACGGCTACATGCCACAACGCCAGAAAAAGATATAAGAAAAGTGGACTGAGAAACCGGCGATAGCACACACCAGCTGTTTACACACGCACCTGCCGAGATCGTTCTTCTTCACTAAAGCTCCCTACGTCGGGTGGTGGCACAACAGTGACATCAATTCGAGAAGAAGCATTTTCAAGTGCTTCACCAGAACCACTGGAATTTCTAACGGATGTCGGCTGTTTCGACGCATAAATTTCAGCCAAAATTCCTTCCTTTTTCAACGCATTCATGGCCTCTTCAATGGCAGGCATTAAGGCTTCCCCTCGCTGGTTGAGAGCTCTAATGGTACATTTGGAATCCCGTCCCGATATTTCCAAAGGAGGGTCAACAAAGCCCAACGACCAACGTGCATATCGACCAGGAAATTCATAACTACTTGTTAAGAGGACTCCCTTGTGATCATCTAATTTCTCTACCAACTCTTCAATGGCACAGGCAGAAGTACCAGCAGAAAGCTCACTGGAAAACTCCAAGGGTTCCACATGAGCTGTCACTTGCAAACCGCCCTTCGTCAAATAATGACCACCCGAGGGTCGGGCAGGTGGAGCACCCAACTTCAGGTTCTTTTCGAGGGCTTGCTGCGAAGCCGTTGTAGCTCCGCGCCCTCCTTCTTTCGCAACAAATACACCATTGTAGTCGGGAGTGATGTAGGCGTTGCTATCCTCCGTAGGCTTGATAGGCTTGGTGTTGTCGGCGCTATTGGTTTCAGTGGTAAATAATCGGATGCCAAAATAAGAAAACGGTCTGGGGTGGGAAGGGGTAACGAACGATTCCACTCTCGAACAAACCAAACCGTGAATAAGCAGGAAGGCAAAAGATCTCATCCTTGGTGGATCACTTTCGGTGCCTTGTTATAAGACAAGGGAAATAGTGGCCGTCTGCTCAACTGTCAAGGAGAATGCTAACTAAACTAAACGCTGGCCAAAACCGAATAAATTTTGTACAAACAAAGAGAGGGTTATTATTTTTTGCCTGGGGGGGAGATGGCACGTACTACCTGGTACTAGAGCTAGCTAGCTAGCTAGCTAGTAGTACCTGCTGATGCATCTCATAGTAATACCATACTCCTAGCTAGTAGCTAGCTACTAGCTAGTAGGTAGAGCTAGCTAGCTAGTTTACCCGTAGTAGACTACTAGCTACTAGTAGTAGATTACTGTACCATACTACTAGCTAACTAACTATCTAGCTACGGTAGTAGTACGTACAGGACGATTCCTGTTCCTCCACCTGGAAGTTCGTAGGCCCAGTAAGATGGAGCCAAAACCCCGCCCAGGTCGATACCAAATGGAGTTTAGGAAGACGCACATTGGCACCGGTTTGGCTCCAACAATGCGAAATACCTGGGTCACTACCGAAAAATTCTGATTTCGCTAATTGGCACTAATCTAGAATGACGGTTTGTACTTATTGTCAGTGAATGTCTTAAATGTCTGCAGACAGTCTGTTTATGTCAGAAAACATCTTCAGACATCCGAAGACTTCTGTCCATGTCGGAAAACGTCTTTGAATGTCTGCATTGTCCAAATAAAATTCGAACATTTATGTGCTACACAAATATTTAACAGAGAAATTCGGCAGTTAAAATAGTCTAAATTGTGTAACAGTCTAAAAATGATTCTCTTATGTCGGAAACGTCTGTTTATGTCGGCAAACATCTTAGTTTGTCGGCAAACGTCTGCAATAGTCAGAAAACGTCTTCGTTTGTCTAAGTAAATGTCGGAAAGTCTTTGAATGTCTTAAATGCCAGAAAAGAAGTTTTTACCGTTACACCAATCACAAAATCAGAATTTATCGGAAATGACCCTGCTATTTAATTACAGGAATTAGTAATAATATACCGTGAACAAGGTTTTGGGCCTTTGCATTTTGAAACCTGCAACAGCTCACGCAACAGCTCCTGGGGCGGTCAATAAGCTTGTCAACATTTCCAAGAAAAGATGTCACAGAAAGGAAGTTCGGCAATGCCCATGGAAATCGATCCCGTTGATGATGGTCCCAAGCAAGATACACCAATGAACACGGTGCGTTTGGACACAAACACGAGGCCGTCGCAATTATCGCATGCCACGGCGATCACCCAGGAAGAGGAAGCTAGACAGGCAATTGAAATGCTAAGGGGGGATGATGTCGCTGAAAGAGTATCCGCAGCAAGCCGCTTGGAAGCTGTAGCAGCTGCGCTTGGCGAAGAGCGAACACGAGAGGTGAGCGCATTGTTACGAAGCGAGTCGGTACATAATCTGTTTGCTGCATCTTGCGCCTTATTCTTCAATCACAACGTTCGTGCAGGAACTACTTCCTTTTTTGACGGATGGTATTGATGATGAAGACGAGGTCCTGCTGGCGATGGCCTCTTCCCTTGGGAAATTGGTAAAGTATGTAGGAGGTCCATTACATGCGCATTGTTTACTGCCGCCCTTGGAGCTTCTTCTTACCGTCGGTAAGTCAATCACATTCCTTGCTGGTGTTTCTGGTCATTGGAATGTTTCTGATACTGATTGTATCCCATAGAGGAATCGTCTGTGCGAGACGCAGCCTGTTCCACTGCTCAAACAGTGGCCGAGAGTCTTCCACCGGCGACCTATCAAAATGAATATGCCGAAATGGTGATACGCTTGTCGACAAAGGAATGGTTCACGGCTCGCATTTCGGCAGCATCTCTCATAGCGTCGGCATATCCAAAATTGACTAATGAGCAGCAAAGGCAACTGATGACAATTTTTTCCAAGCTTTGCAAGGATGATACCCCGATGGTCCGGCGAGTTGCTGCGCAGTATCTCGGTCTGATGGTTCGAAATGTCGTTACCTCCAGTGGCAGATCTTCGTTGGCGAAAGATGGTGCCGCATCAACTCTGCTTATACCTTTGTACGAGGACTTAGCTTCAAATGAACAGCCGGTAAGAACAACTTCAGAGAGCAACTTGCATTTTGTTTACAATCATATCCTCTTTCTAATGCATGTGCCTGTCGTTTTAAAAGGATTCTGTGCGATTGCAAACCACCGAGAATTGTGTTGTCTTTGGTCAAATTATGGACTCATTGGTCAAGGAAGGACCGCTCAATGACGATGAAATTACATTAATCAAACGGATACTTCCGCTCATTATGGCAACAATCGACGATAGATCATGGCGAGTTCGTTGGACAGCCGCAGCAAAATTTGCAGACGTCATCACGGCGTACGACCAGCTTCCTAATGCAATGGAGTGCTTGGTTCCGGCCTACGAAAAACTTTTACAGGATCCAGAGGCCGAAGTTCGAACTGCAGCAACTTTCAACCTCGCTCATGTGGCTAAATGCAAGGCAAAGGTTCCTCTTCCTCCTGGCGGTCGACCACCTCAAGAAGTCGATGGGCAAACTGATACGCCGGTAGGAGCTCGAACATCGGTAGCAGAACGTCTAGTGAAGCGAGTGACAAGTTTGACGGAAGATGACAGTGAACATGTCAGAGCTGCTTTGGCCATGGTCGCAACGGAGCTAGCCCCAATATTAGGAAAGGATGCGACAATCACCCATTTGGTCCCGCCGGTGCTTCTTCTGCTGAGGGATGCAGCATCGGAAGTTCGTCTTAACCTCATCTCTTCCTTGTCGGCGCTGAACGAAGTCATTGGAGTGGATCTTCTATCTCAGTCGCTTTTACCAGCTATTCTTGATTTGGCTCAAGATGGAAAGTGGAGGTAAGTCATGTGGTCTTCAACTTGCTTATTTACATGTCCGTCGAGCGACATCATTTGAGAGTCTCTGATAATCTGTAACGGTTGGGTTCTTCAGGATTCGCTTGGCCATTATTCAGCAAATACCGCTATTAGCGAAGCAACTTGGAAAGGATTTCTTTACTGAGAAATTGACATCCCTATGTGTTGGATGGCTTGGTGACGACATCGCAAGCATTCGACAAGCTGCCGCAGCGAACTTGAAGGTAATACTTAATGCCCGACTCTACGTAGACTACTGGCTGTGCTGACTTTTCTTGCTTGTGGACAACTGATGACCCATCGCTTTTCTCGCTCATAGGAACTTGCATCGCTCTTTGGAACTGATTGGGCAATTGGCTACCTTATTCCTTCAATCGTCGAAATTCGTCAACATAGATCTTACCTTCGACGCTTAACTGCACTGCAAGCGTGCTCCATGATGGCTACTGTGGTTGATGCAGACGCTGCGAGAAGCGAGATGCTTCCGCTTGTCCTCGAAATGGCAACGGATGGGGTACGTTTAATTGACACTGTAGAAGCGACGTCGCACATTCATCGGAGGTTCAGCACCGATAGAGCAACTAACTATATTTCGACGCATTGCCTTTTTAGGTCCCTAACATACGATTCAATGTTGCCAGAGAGCTAGAAACGATGGCGCCTGCGTGCGGTGTCTCCGCCTACGAAACTCAGATTACCCCCGTCCTTGATATGCTGATGGAGGACACAGATCGCGATGTGAGATATTTCGCCGAAAAGACATCTAGAGCGCTAGGCGAAAGCCTTTCAGGATAAACAAATGTAACGCAGTCTACTTGTTATCTAAACATGGAATCGTTTTCAAGAAGCTCGTCACTTTTCCCCCTCGTCGCGATCGATTTCTATTTGATCCAACGGCTCGTCGCCTATGTCCAAATAATCTCTAGTTGAAACTCTGTCAGTCCCTGTTAGCGCGAGAGGCTTTGCCGTGACCTCTTCCAGGTCAGCGAAACACGCCTCCATGGTACTGTCGACGGGAATTTCGCATGTTAGAATGACTTACAGATAGCCATTGCAGCGCCATAGTCAATTATTCAAACATACCTCAGTCGGTTGTTAGCGGACAGAGCAGAAGGCTTTGGCGCGACACCTGTACAGGCATTATCGGGTCTGATTACGGGGTCACTCTCAAGATCGTCAAGCGCTAAAGCTTCAATCGTACTGCAATGAAAGAGGCAAAATTTACGGTCAGAGCATAAATATGGCCATGTCTTTGCTTGAACAGCGAACGGGAAGAAAACTCATGCCTCGCTCACCTGGATCGACTAGTCTCGGAAAGAGCGGCTGGCTTAGTCATCAAGTCCATCGCAATATCTTCGAGCGTCCTATTGGCCGCAGGATGTAGCGAATTGAGAAACTTGCGAGAACAACAAAAGTCCAAAAACGACAAAAGCTACCTCCGGTAAACACGAAAACAAGTTACTCACGACGTCCTTCCGGTGGCTCCGAATGCTTTCTGTGGAGGCTTTTCAGTTCCCAAGGTGCTCTGCTCCAAATTGTTCGACAGAACGTTTACCTCCTTTTCGGGGTCAAAGTTTCCGTACATATAGTATTCAGGCAAATGGGCTTCTTTCAAACGATTTGCAGTTAGGCTATTGTCACGATTAAGTGCGGCTCGTTTCACCGATGGCCCCACCAGATCTTTCTTTGTTTCTACTGTTTCATTTTGGTGACTGGTCATACGTTTGACGATTTGCGGACGGAGAAGGTGGGACTGGTCGTTTCTGTCGTGGCCAAACCCATTGTGCTGAATCTTCGTTTGTGGATGTTTCTGCTTCCTACCAAAGCCTTTGTCGTACACGTTAGAAAAATCATCATCACCATCACTTTGAGATGACCATGTTTTAGCTATGGCCGGGTCAACTGAGTATGGTTGTGCAACCGCAGCAGCTGGGGGCGGCGGTGGAGGCATCATTGACGGAGGACCGCTGTGTGGATCGTATCGAGGAGGTAGCGGAGGAGGATAGGTACCACCTCCTTCGCGGAATGGACCGCTGTAGGGTTGCCCCGGCGGTGGCGGCATAGTCCGGTCTCCCCAATATCCAGATCCGTTTCGCGAATCGAATGCATGAACTGGTGCAACATGGTTGGCTGACGCATTTCGTAGTGGGTTTTGGGACAAGCTGTGCTCCCGAAGAGGTGGCATAGCGTGTGCTGCGTTGTGTGTCCAACTGCCTGATCGCTGGTGCGGTCCATATCCTGCATAGCCCGGAACTCCAGGCACACTCGGGTAGGGTTGTCCATAGTCTTCGGTGGCTATATGGTGAAAATATGCTCCTTGAGGTGGTTGGCCGCCTAATGTTGGCGGAGCGCCAGTAGTTGGCACTCTATACTCAGGAGGTGGCATCCCCATACTACCGCTGCTCATTCGTTGCACCGGATATTCACCAGGAGGTAGAGGGGGGGGCAGACTACCTTCACTTCTTGTACTTTGCCCTTCCAACGGCTCTCGCCAGGAAAATCCTTCCAAATTCATGGTTTCCCCCGCCTGCAGATATTCTCTTCCAAGACTGTGGTCACGAGCTAGCACCGCTTTTTTAATTTTCCCCTTCGTCTCAGTGTTTGTCCCTTCTGCAAACCTGGTGTTCTTTGTGGATTGATCCTTTTCTGTCTTCGGCGACCCTCCTTCTTCGCTGCCCAACGTCTCTTCTTCTTGTTGCTTTCGAATTTGCGGCGCTTTCTCACGAAGTGCCTGGCTGGTCTTCTCTCTCGCTGAAGGTGAAAAAAATCCTAATAAGGTCGTGATACTTCACATAAGTTACACCCCCCAATAACCATCTCATTGTGATTTACCTTTCTTATCACCCACATCAGACCTCAAGAAGTAAGCCAGGAAATTTGAGCTATGTAAGAAACTCGCAGAACGGAAACAACAAACCAACGGCAAAATATCTTACCATAGACCATTGCTATCCAATTTCAAGAAGCGCCCCGGAGGATTCTGGGCCCTCCACAGTCGAATTATTTCCAAGGCGACAAGGGGCTTGTCCAACCGTTTACTATTAACATACTCGAGCTTTCTATCTTCTACCATTTGTCTGTAACGCTTGTTACCTGAGCAACGTCAATAAAAATCCAAAAGAATCGACAGGAGAAGGCGTTAAATCTTCACCAGATCATTCAAAGTTTATTAAATATGGCCACAAATCGTACCCTTAGCGTGGTTTGTGCCCCCTGGAAGAGAAAGCAGAAAAACATCGTTGGGAGGAAAGGTTGGTGAGAACGCAAAAACATTCGCATATACCGTTTGCTGTGGCAACTGCGGCGGGGGCTTAAACGACCGGAATAGTAATATTAAAAATTGCAATTCCACTTACCCCCTCTTCCAAAAAGTACGTCGTTATCTCCGGGTTCTTTGATATCTCGTAGGGGCCACTCTTTAGGGTCAATCTTTGGTTTCTTCTCTTCCTCGTCGATCACTTTTAGTTCCTCATCTTGGGCATCATCTTCATCACCGTAGTCTTTCTCAAATCTTTCTTCTCCTCCGTGTAGTGTTTCGGTGCCGACACCCTCTTCGTCGCCTTCTGATACAGTGGCGGACTTTTCCTCGTCCTTTTCAGGCATGGCGTCTTGGACTGACATCAAAATTATTTATAAAAAAAACGAAACAGTGAAGCCATACATGCACATTATTCTTATACCAGTGTAATAGTATAATATTCTACCCTGTCGTAATATACTAGCGTTATTCCTACTCTAGCTAGATAGTAGAGTAGTCATTTGAGCAGATTTCTCCATAATATGAGCATAGTCTTACTGTACTTCTTTATACTA
>ENA-ORBV01016089-ORBV01016089.1-microbial-mat-metagenome-genome-assembly--contig:-NODE-16089-length-10905-cov-5.853436_pt1 | contig 10905 bp, 10 predicted proteins | sample MGYA00237777_ERZ505514 | MGnify/ENA primary metagenome ERZ505514 (study PRJEB26160, sample SAMN06269048) | microbial mat metagenome | isolation source: Oligotrophic lake microbial mat | place...
GCCCGCAGGGTGGAAGGCCGGCTGCGGCGATCCGGAATGAGGACTACAAGCTGATTCTGTTTTTTGAAGAGAGTCGGGTGGAACTATATAACTTGAAGAAAGATATTGGGGAGACGACTGATCTGGTAGCAACGCAGCCGAAGAAGGCGGCGGCAATGCGGAGGCGGCTGGAGGATTGGCTCAGGGCAACCGGGGCACAGATTCCGGTGAAAAACCCGAATTTTGATCCGGTACGGGAATTTATAGTAGGGCCTCCGATGGGGCCTGTGACGGCGAAGTAGGGCTTAGTCGTAAAGTTCTTAAGGGGTTTTGCCGATGCTCCTATCACAGTGAGCGCCGTAGACTGAGCGTCAAGCTTGGAAAAACGGGTAGAAGACTAAGATGCAACCACAAACGGCGACGACCAAGCGCGGGCAATTGAGCGATGCTGTCCAGGCAATACGCCTGGGGCAGAAGGCGTTTGCTCGCGACATACTGGCCGACATCCTGCAGGAAGACCCGATGAATGAACACGCCTATATCTGGTCTGCGGCGATTGCGGAGACAAAGGAAGAGGCGATCCGTTGTCTTGAGCGGGTGCTGCGGATCAATCCGGCGAATGTACTTGCGGCAAATACGCTGGCAGCACAGAGACTGGAGCGTCGGGGGCCTGTTGTGGAGGCGCCTGAAGAACGGCAGCCACTTTCGACACCAAGAACTTCGTTTCAGGCCGAGCGGACAGAGCAAAAAGAAGAATGCCCGTTGTGCGGGTATGAGCAGAAGCCGAATGCGGTTTCGTGTGGGGCCTGCGGCGGCTATTACTCGATCCACGATCTGCCCAAACAAGGAATTAGTGGCAATACGGTAAACGAGAGATTGATCGAGGAGTGCATTCGGAAGTGGAAGATGCGCCTTGAAGATGAGAAGTCGTTTGATGCCTATATGAGCATTGCGCTGGGGCTTCTGAATTTGAGCCGGTCCGGGGAGGCGCTGCCGTATTTGTGGCGAGCTTGGGCGTTGCGGACGCAAGATGCACGGTTGCGGCAATTCAACGATCAGTTGGCGGCGAAAAAACTGATTCTGGTGGTGGATGATTCGGCGACAGTGCGGCGGCTTGTTTCGATCACACTTGAGCGCCGGGGACATCGGGTGAGGACTGCGGTGGACGGGCTGGATGGGTTGACGAAGTTTGAAGAAGAGATGCCGGATCTGGTGTTGATGGATATCACGATGCCTGAGATGGACGGCTATGAGTTGTGCCGGATGCTGCGGCGGAATCCGAGTGCGAAGCGAATGCCAATTTTGATGCTGTCGGGGAACGACGGGTTCTTTGACAAGGTGCGGGGCAAGATGGCCGGGGCTACAGATTATCTGACTAAGCCATTTCATAGCGATGTGTTGCTGAAAGCGCTGGACAAGTTCTTGCAAATCGAGAGCGTAAAGAGCGGCTTCTACCATCTCAAACCGGAAGAAAAAGAATCGAGAAGGAATTAAGAGTGCCATGCAGAAAACAATCTTAGTTGTAGAAGACAGCCCGATGGAGATGAAATTGATGCTTGGACTGCTTGAGAACAAGGGTTATCAGTTGCTGAGCGCTACCGATGGCGAGCAGGCAGTGGCAGCGGCGCAAGAACATCATCCCGACTTGATTCTGCTCGATGTGGTGTTGCCGAAGAAGAACGGGTACCAGGTGTGCCGTCAATTGAAGGGTTCGCCAGAGACGGCCGGGAGCAAGATCGTGATGGTTTCAAGCAAGTCTCAGGAGACCGATCGATTCTGGGGAATGAAGCAGGGTGCTGACGATTATGTGACCAAGCCAATTGATGCAGCAGTGATGCTGGCAGCAATTGCGCGGGCGATGAAGGACCAATAAGCCAGGGCACAGGTATTTGTGATGGCAAACGAAGAGCTACAAGTCGAGATGGGCATGGAGGGGATGCCGGATCTACTGTCTGCATTGTTGGGAGAGTGGACGGAAGCTGCGCCTGAAGTTATAGGGCTACTGCCTGTTGAATCTTTGGCACCTGTGCTTGAAGAAGAGCCGGTCTTGCTGTTGAACATCGATGCGCTGCTCAATGCCTGGGATGAAGAGAAGCAAGATGCCATTGCTGAGCCAGCACTTGAGCTTGTTGAATCTTTGACGCCTGTGCCGGAAGAAGAGCCAGTCTCGCTGTTGAACATCGACGCGCTGCTCAATGCCTGGGATGAAGAGAAGCAAGAAATCGTCGCTGAGCCAGCACCTGAGGCCAAACGGGAACTAATAAAGCTTGCCCGGGCAATTGAAGAAGATCGCCTACCGGCGAAAGAAGACCGGGCAACCGAAGTAGAAGCCAAGTACCGCTACATCACGTTCTGGATGGCAGATGAAGCTTATGCCTTGCCGATTGCGCAGGTGATTGAGTCGGACAAGCTGGCTGAAGTTACGCCGCTACCTCGCGTGAATGAAGCGATTCGTGGGCTGATTCATTTGCGTGGTGAAATTTTGCCGATGGTGGATCTGCGATTGATGCTTGGAAGCAAGAGCAATGAAGTGAATGAGCGCATGTTGATTGTGCGAACCAAGAATTCTTCAGGCGCCTGTGGCCTTGCCGTCGATCGAGTGAGCGGACTGATTGCGATCCGGCCTCATGAGATGGAGCAGTACGTTGGCAGTGAACACAAATTTGTGAGCGGTTTTTGCGACCGTCATGGCAGCCGTATCGGGTTGCTGGATCTGGACCGCATTTTTGAAGGTTTGTCGAATCCGTTGGCTGTGAGGGAATACGATGTTTGAACAATTAAGTAACTTGAAAATCTGGCAGAAGCTATTAGTGGTTACAAGCCTGCTGGCATTACCGATCCTTTTGCTGCTTTATGTCTTTGTCGACAAGCAGAATGAGCAGATCGAGCTGGGCTACAAGGAACAGCGGGGGCTTGAGTACATCGCCGCGTTGCGGCCAATGCTCGAATATGTGCCGCAGCATCGCGACACCTCGGTTGCCATACTTTATGGGGATGAGACGTTAAGAGACACCCTGGACTCGACTCGCAAGAAGATTGAAAGCGATATGGCGGCTGTGGATGCTGTCGACGAGCGGCTGGGTAAGGAGTTGCGCACATCAAGCGCGTGGCAAGCGTTGAGGGCGTCGTGGCGGCAATTGCAGCCGCAGGCGACAACGGTTGTTGCTCGCGATTCGTTTGTGCGGCATACGGCCGTTGTCCAGCAGACGATCGATTTGATTCGGCTGGTGGGTGAGAATTCGTCACTCACTACAGACCAGAGTCTTGATGCGTTCTATCTTTCGGATACGCTGATCCAGCAAGCATCATCGATGACCGAGAATCTGAGCCAGATGCGTGGGCTTGGAGCGGCACTGGCGGCACGTGGCCGGACTAGCCCTGAGGAAGCAGGACAGATGCTTTATTACATGCGGCTGGTTGAGAACTCCAACGGGATCGTGCAGCGGAATATGGCTTCGATTTTCAAGACGAATCCGACACTGCAATCTCAGCTTGGAGAAGTATCAAAGAATGCGATCAGCGCGGCAGACAAGTTCAAGAAGACAGTGGAGCGCGAGTTGATCGCCAAAGCTGAAGCGGTGGACATTATGCCGCGTGCATATTCCGAACTTGGCACGGTGGCGATTGAAGATTACTTTGTAATGCATGACGCGGCGATTGCCAATATGAAGTCATTGCTGAGCCACAGGATTGGCGATCTTCGCGATCAGAAATATGCGCAGCTTGGATTGGGCTTTCTGGTATTAGGATTGATGGGCTTTACCGTATTCTCGATCAATCTGGGTATCAACCGGCAGATCCAGTCGATGTTAAAGATGTTCCAGTCGATTGGTGTGGGCGACTATCAGGCGCGTGCCGATGTTTACTCGAAAGATGAACTGGGGCAGATGGCGAGTTCTATGAACACGATGCTGGACAGCACGCTGGTGCTGATTCAATCGCGTGCAGAGAGAGACCAGATTCAGGGCAGCATCATGAAGCTGCTGGAGGAAGTGTCCGGTGTTGGCGATGGTGACCTGCGGAAGGAAGCGGAAGTTACTTCCGACATTACCGGAGCGATCGCCGATTCGTTTAATTACATGATTGGTGAATTGCGCGGGATTATCAGCTCTGTGCAAACGACGACGAAGCAGGTGGACAAGTCGGCCCGGCTGATGCAGGTGAACGCTGAGTCTTTGGCCCAGGGTTCGGTGGAACAGTCCGCTCAAATCGTCGAAGCATCGGAGACGATTGAGAAGATCAACGCTTCGATCCGTTATGTGTCGAAGACGGCTGGAACGGCGGCTGATGTCGCCGAGACGGCGCTGTCGAATGCCAAGAGTGGATCGCAATCGGTGCAGCGCACGATTGAAGGTATGGACGCGATTCGAGTGCAGGTGCAGGAAACATCGAAGCGCGTGAAGCGCCTTGGTGAGAGTTCTCAGGAGATTGGTGAGATTGTCGAGTTGATTGGCGACATCGCCGACCGTACTTCGATTCTGGCCTTGAATGCTTCGATTCAGGCGGCTGCGGCCGGTGAGGCGGGTAGAGGATTCGCCGTGGTGGCTGAGGAAGTGGACCGGCTGGCGGAACGCGCGGCTCTGTCGACGAAGAAGATTTCGACACTGATCCGGTCTGTACAAGCCGATACGAACGAAGCCATTCTCGCCATGGAAAACACGACCCGCGAAGTTGTGGGTGGATCGCGATTAGCCAATGATGCCGGCTTGAAACTGGGTGAGATCGAAAGCGTATCGAACGAGATTTCAAGACTGGTGCGGGAGATTCTGGAAGCATCGCGGAGTCAGGCGTTGAGCTCTGAGGATGTGACGCGCAAGGTGATTGGCGTTACGGAGTTTACGGTCAGGACGGCACATGGAGCGCAAGAGGTGGAAGGCTCAGTGCGGCAACTTGCGGCGCTGGCCAAGAACCTGAATGAATCGATGAGCCGGTTCAAGTTGCCGGCCGAAGAAGGTCAGACCGTCGTAGCTTAGGACAAAGCCATGAGATCGAGTGTCGATTCAAACACGATCGCCGGCTTTCACGAGGAAGCACGCGGGTATCTGCCAGGACTGGCGGAGTGTCTGCGGCGTCTTGGTGAAGCCCAGGCCGAGACTGCCGCACTTGGGGAAATGCATCGGCTGGTGCATCTAATCCGCGGTGCGAGCAGTGTTGTGGGGCTGGGGCAGCTTGCGCAGTTGAGCGACGGCCTTGAGACTTATGTTGAGGACCTGGCCGGCGGTGTTGTTGAGTGGGACGAGCAGACGATGGGGATCCTCGCAGAAGCAGTAGAGGGGATCAGGATGAATCTGGAGGAGGGGCCTGCTGCGCGGACGCGACCGATGGAGGTTGCGAATACGGCTGACCCTGAGATTCTGTCTGGCTTTCTCATAGAGGCTGAGGAGGCGCTGGAAGTTGTAGCCGGGAAGCTGTCGCTTATTGCAGACAAGGCAGCTTTGCTTGAGATACGGCGAGCGGTGCATACGCTCAAGGGTGCTGGGGCGATGGTGGGGTTGAGTGCGCTGAGCTCAGTGGCACATCGAATGGAGGATGCGCTTGATGCGCTCTATGAGGGTGAGGTCATGCTGGATGCGAGGCTTGCGAGTTTGCTTCAAGACACCACGGATCTTCTGGTAGGCCTGGTTGAAGCAGGCGGGACCGATGCCTCGATTGAAGCCCGGATACCGGCGCTGTTTCTTCGTTATCGCCCGGATGAGGTGATTGAGGCCCGGGTGGTTGAGCCTGTGGTGAGCGAAAGTGTGGAAGCTGGGCAGTATGTGAGGGTGCCGCTGGAGCGGGTAGATGAGTTGGTGAGGATGGTGAGCGAGTTGTTTGTGCACCGCTCGACGTTTGAGAAGACGCTGGGTAAGTTTGGGCATGAGGTGGGGGAGTTGTCGCTGTCGCTGGAGAGGTTGCAGCGGTTGGGGGCATCGTTTGAAGACGAGCAGGTGCTGGTGCAGTCTGGGGTTTCGACTATGGGCGGCAGTGTTGTTGAGTCTGAGTTTGACGCTCTGGAGTTTGACCGCTACACGCTTTTGCATACGCACTCGAGGGATTTGAGCGAGACGGCAGCGGACTTGGGCGCGGCTGAGGCGCAGTTGCGAGTATTGCAGGATGACTTCGATGGATTTTTGAGTCTTGAGAAGCAGTTGAGTTCGCAGATCCAGGAACGGCTGATGCGCTTCCGGATGGTGCCAATGTCGACGCTGGAGGCGCGGTTGCAGAGGACGGCTCGCATGGCTGCGGCGCAGTGCGGGAAGTTGGTTGAGCTTGAGATTGAGGGTGGAGCGGTTGAGCTGGACAAGACGCTGCTCGAAAAGATGAGTGGGCCGCTGGAACATCTGTTGCGCAATGCGGTTGTTCACGGGATTGAAGAGCCTGCCGAGCGCAGGAGTTGCGGGAAGCCGGAAGTGGGGCGGATTGAACTGAAGGTGGTGCATGAGGGGGCGCAGGTGGTGATGCGTCTGAGTGACGACGGGGGTGGGTTGAAGAAGACGCGGATACTTGAACATGCGGTGGAGACGGGATTAATTGCAGCTGCGCATGGGGCGGATTTGGATGAAGAGGAGATCTACCGGTTGATGTTTCTGCCGGGATTCTCGACGGCTGAAGATGTGACGGAATTGGCGGGCCGAGGCATTGGGCTCGATGTAGTGAGGAATACCGTTGAGGACATGAAGGGGAGCCTGAGTGTAGAATCAACGGCGGGCCAAGGGACTAGCTTTTTATTGCGGCTACCGGTGACGCTGGCGATTACGAAGGTGTTGATGGTGGAGACGCAGGGGCAGATGTTTGCGCTGCCGATTGCGTCGGTGCGGGAGGTGGCTCGGGTTGCCGCTGCCGATGTCGAGCGTACAGTGGATGGAAGCCTGATTCGGCTTGGTGGGGGAATGGTGAGGTTGCTTGGGCTTGATGAGGTGCTGGGGCTTGCCGGCAATGGTGAGGAACCGGCGAGCGTGCTGGTGGCACTGGTGAAGAATGGCGACGATGACTTTGCATTGAGTATGGAGCGGATCGTCGAAGCCCGGGAAGTTGTAGTGAAACCGCTGAGCGGATTGATTGGGCGGGCTCCGCATCTGGTGGGTGCAGCGGCACTCGGGGATGGACGGATTGTGCCGATTCTCAATGCGGGAGCGCTTGCGGATGGGCGTGGGGTGAAGCGGAAGGCGGCTCGCAGAGTTGCTGTCGCACGCAAGAGCCTGGATGTGTTGATCGTGGATGACTCGCTTAGCGTTCGCCGCGTGCTGGCAAGTTTGATGTCGCGACAGGGTTGGAATCATGCGCAGGCAAAAGATGGAGTGGAGGCGCTGGAGCATCTGAGGCGTGTGGGCGTGGCGCCGGATCTGATTCTGATGGACGTTGAGATGCCTCGTATGGATGGGTTTGAATTGACTGCGGCGCTGCGTGGAGACTGGGCTTTTGAGCATGTGCCGATTGTCATGCTGACTTCGCGCGGGGGGGACAAGCACCGGACTAAGGCTTTTGCCGTGGGCGTGACAGAGTATCTGGTGAAGCCGTATCAGGAAGAGCAGTTGGTTGAGACGATTCTACGGCTCGTTGATTAGTAGCTTGTAGTAGATGCTGGTGGATTCAAGAGTGGGTGTGTGGGTGGCTCGGGCGTAGTTGGGGATTGTGCCGGAGAGTTGGTAGCCGAGGGATTTGTAGAGGGGTTCGGCGGAGCTGCCGGTAATGGTGTCGAGGGTGATGAGGGTGCGATTTTCTTCAATAGCTATGTGTTCGATTGCGGTCATAAGTGCGCGGGCGAGGCCGTGACGGCGGTGCTCTGGATGAACGAGGAGTTTGGCGACTTCAGCGCGGTGCCGCTGGTTGGGAGGCATGTCGAGAATCAATTGAACTGCGGCGATGATGGAGTTGGTTGCGGTGTGGCGGACGATGAGGATCTGGCGCTGGTTAGTCATGGCTTGCGGGAGGATTTTGGCGCGCCACCAATCGAGGGAATCTTGGTGGGTGAAGGGGAGAATGAAGCTGACACTGGCACCATCATGGACGGTCGCGTGGAGGAGCGTTGCGAGTTGGTAGAGATCGATATCGAGTGTTCTGGTTGGCAGCCAGGACTCGAGGATGTAATCCGTCATTGGAATGTTCTCAGTTTAGGGCAGTGCGGGTTGTGGATAGCTTGACCTGAGCAGGACCCAAGTGGTCATGGCCCGGAGGTTGTCGACGATGGTGGTCTTGATGGGGTCGAGGAGTTCGCCGCCGATTTGAGTTGGGATGTGGCGGAGGAGTTCGGCGTCGACGAGGTAGCGCTCGCTGCCGTCCAGGAGGAGATGGCGACGACCGTTGATCTGCTGGATTTGGTGCTCGATTCCGATGGATGAGGCGAGGCGGGAGAAGAGGATGCCGCCGGGCTTGAGTTTGTCCCAGACGCTTGTGATCATGCGCTCGAAGTGGGCGTCGTCATCGGCGAAGTGGAAGACAGTGTTTACGATGATGAAGTCGAAGGATTGCGGGGGGAAGGAGAGGTCTTCGATCTTTTCGAGGCGGAATTTTTCAGCAGGGAGGTTGGGGATCGATTGAGGTTCGATGTCGATGGCGGTGACGTCGTAGCCCTGACTGATCAGGTAGTGGATGTTACGGCCTTCGCCGCAGCCGGCGTCGAGGATCTTCATGCCGGGCTTTATGCGGCCACGAAGCATTTGATCGATGAGGTAGATGTCTGTATTGCCGAGTTGTCGCTGGAGCTGGGTCATGCCTTTAGCGAGTGTAATAGCATTTGGGGATGACTCGCAGAATGTTGTTGGGTGCGCCGATGCTGGCGCTGGGGAAGACGGAGCGGCGGAACTGTCTTTTTATCGCCAGTGACGATCTGAATCACTCGATGAGTACGTTTGGGAATGCGCTGGTGCCGACGCCGAATCTGGACCGGATTGCCAAGCGTGGGGTTCGGTTTGACCGGGCTTATTGCCAGTTTGCTTTTTGTAGCCCGTCGCGAAGTTCGCTGATGACTGGGTTGAGCCCGGATCGAACGGGCGTTTATAACCTGACGACGCACTTTCGGACGAAGGTGCCGGAGGTGGTGACGCTGGGGCAGTTGTTTCAGAAGAATGGGTATCATTCGGCGCGGGTGGGGAAGATTTATCACTACGGGAACCCTGGACAGATTGGGACAGATGGCCTGGACGATGCGCCGACATGGAATCAACGGGTCAATCCTCGCGGCATAGATAAGGACGAAGAAGGGAAGCTGATCAATTACACGCCGACGCGCGGGGTGGGGAGTGCACTGGCGTATTACGCCTCGCCCGGGCGGGATGAGGAACATACCGATGGGAAGGTGGCGAGCGAGTCGATTCGGATAATGGAAGAGAACCGGGACCGGCCTTTCTTTTTGGGAGCTGGGTTCTATAAGCCACATTGCCCTTTTATCGCTCCGTCGAAGTACTTTGACCGGGTGCCAATTGAGAAGGTGACGGCGTTGCCGTTTGAAGAGTGGGAGATGAATATTGCGCCGAAGTGGGCTTACTTTACCAAGCCGTCGAATTGGGATCTGACTGAGAAGCAGCGGGTGGAAGTGATTCGGGCTTATTACGCGACGATTCTGTTTCTGGATGCGCAGATTGGGATGTTGCTCGATGCGGTGGAGCGATTGAAGCTGATGGACCGGACGACGATTGTGTTTTGGAGCGATCACGGTTATCACCTTGGTGAGCATGGGCAGTGGATGAAGCAAACGGTGTTTGAGGGGGCGGCGCGGACGCCGGTGATGATTTCCGGGGCTGGGGTTAAGGCTCGCGGGAAGCGCTGTTTGCGGACGGTGGAGATGCTGGATTTGTATCCTACGGTGGCGGATTTGTGTGGGCTGGCCGGGACGCCTTCTAATTTGCACGGGACGAGTTTGAAGCCTTTGCTTGAGAACCCGCAGGCGAGGTGGGATCGGCCAGCGGTGTCGCAGGTGGAGCGGCCGAATCAGGGGAAGCCAGTGATGGGGTATTCAATTCGGGATGAGCGCTACCGGTACACGATGTGGAATGGCGGGGCGGAGGGTGAGGAGTTGTACGACTACGCCGAGGACCCGCGGGAGTTGAAAAACGTAGCTGGGACGTCGGGCGTGAAGTCGGCTTTACGATCCAAACTAGAGGCGATTATTTCTACTCGAAAATAATTATAATAATTATTGTCGAATTATCTTGAATTAATTCCAAATATACTTTACATTAATCCAAGGGAAATCTCTTATCCCTGCCGAGACGGTATGCTTATCCGACTCCACCCTTGGGCCTGCTACGCCCTCGCAAACCCCCGCCAGGAGACAGATTATGGCTATCAATCGTCACATTACGATTACGATCGCGCAAGGGAGTCCTTTAAGCGAAGGATTTCAATTGGATACCGGTAATTTAGTTGGCATCTTAATGCCTGACACATTCACCGGTAACTCGCTTGCATTTGAGATATTACGGCCCACGGACGGAACATTTTTACCGCATTTCGACTCAATGGGTCAGGAAATCAATATTGTGGCAGCGCCTTCGCGATCAATTGCGCTGAACGATGAAATTCAGGGACTGCCGACACGGGGATTTGTGCGCGTGCGGGCGAATCAGATTCAGAATCAAGCGGCGCAATTGATTTGCGTCATTACGGAGGGTTAAGCGATGGCACTCACAAGACCAGTAAAATTGATAACCGACGGACCGAAGACGGCAGCGAATAGCCTGTCGGTGACGTTTGCTACGGATGCGAGCGGGATGCCTGTGTCGATGTCTGGCAGCGGCGTGAAGCCGATGGCGCAGAGTACTTCAGTGACGCTTGCGTCAGACCAGCCGGCTTTGCCGGTGAGCTTTGGAGGGACGGGGCAGCTCACGATGGCTGGGAGTCAGTCGGTGACGATTGCATCTAACCAGACAGCTGTGCCGGTGAGCTTAAGCGCTGTCTCTTATACACATCTCCGAGCCCACGAGACTAAGGCGAATCTCGTATGCCGTC
>ENA-ORBV01016093-ORBV01016093.1-microbial-mat-metagenome-genome-assembly--contig:-NODE-16093-length-10904-cov-4.692805_pt1 | contig 10904 bp, 7 predicted proteins | sample MGYA00237777_ERZ505514 | MGnify/ENA primary metagenome ERZ505514 (study PRJEB26160, sample SAMN06269048) | microbial mat metagenome | isolation source: Oligotrophic lake microbial mat | place...
TTTTCAAGCAGAAGACGGCATACGAGATTCGCCTTAGTCTCGTGGGCTCGGAGATGTGTATAAGAGACAGCTACATCTTCGATTAGCCACTAGCTAGCTGTAGCTAGGAGCGCACCATGGTGTTCTTATCATTTGACAGCAGTACCTGACATGATCAACCCCAAGGCAAGACATTGGAGATAGTAAAAAGATAGATCCATTATGGTGGCAGGAAGGCAATTTCTGCAAAGAAGAGTCGTTATCTTGTTGTGGACCATACTCTTGTCATCGCCGGCTCCCTGCTTGGCATTTCCAAACACTGTCCATGGCGCCGATGCACGCCGAGCGAACCAACACTGCCGTTATCTGCAAATGGTAGCAGGTAGCACAGCATGCCTCGATGCAGCAAAAATATGTTCCACATCGATAGGTACCTACAAAATACCCCCCAACAAGTTTCGGCATGGTGATAGGCATAATTTCGGATTCCAGCAGCATGCCATCCGACAAGGTCCAAGAAGCATATCTTCACCACATCCCAGCACCAGTACTACAACAACAACTTTGTTCATGGCACCGTCCCCCGAAAATGACGACAGTGATGTAATGATTTATGGTGATGACTATCAAAGTTCTTTGCCAGAAACTATTTTTTCTTGGCTCATGATATTGTTGCCCGCCCTCAGTTTGGTCTTTCCCGCATTGTTGGAACTAGCCCGATCCCAAACCCCCAATTCCACGGAACAATTTACCATTTTGGCTGCCTTGTTGGCGAGCAATCGTGTCTATTTATACGCCGCCATGTCCACCACCATTGTGGCCTTGGTGGCCTTGCGAAGTGCCAGTCAAGACAGTGTGGCTCTGGGACAACGCGTCGTCGATGTGACGGAAGAATTATTGTACAATCCACCCTTGAAGGGATCTGGAAGTATAGCGACGGCTGATACTGCAACTACGACAATGGAGGCAAATGTTGCCATTACCAAAAAGGAGGACAACAAAAAGGATAGCAAGTATCAGAGCTCGGCCATGATTCAAAATCTTTCCAATGAACTGGGTGATTCCCTCGATGATGTTTCTTCGGAAACACAAGCCATTCTCTTGCCCGTATTGGTGGCGGCCTTATTTGCATCCTCGTTTTTCTTTGTACAACTACTAAACAGTGGTGGGGGTAATGGTCTGTTGGATGGCGGTGGCGATGACAATACTCTGGTCCTCCTTTTCCAAACCTATGGTCCTCTCTTGACGTCCCTTTGGAATGGACTCATCTTGACGCTGTTTGCACGCTGTGAAGTCCGGCGTTTGTTCCTCTCCAATCGTCTAGTCTCAAACAACAATAGCAACAACAACAACTCCATCGCCAATGCTGCTCCTTGGATTCTAGGTGCTGTCATTACCGCCTTGGCCTTTGGTGGCGTATGGCCAGCCCAAAATTTTGTCAACATGGCACTGGCCATTTTAGTGGCGCGGGCCATTCAAATCAACAATCTACCCGCCATTCTGGGAGCCTTGTCGTTGTTGACCTTGTACGATGCCACGTCCGTTTTGTTCTTACCCGCCAATGCTGCCGATTTGGGAGTGGCGGTTTCCAATGCCATGGTCGATAGTAGCAGTACCATGAGCACATCAACCACAAGCTCTGCCATGGAAGCCTCGCACATGCTCGTGGCAGCAGGTTCTGCATCGGATGCGGGTACCGTCGAAGCGGCTGCCAAGTCCTCGGCCATGGGAGCGGTGGCCATGAACAAGTTGACGGGAAACTTTCAACCTGGTTTGCTCATTACTCGATTGGAAGGTCGCCTTGGCGGTGCTTTGGGACTCGGGGATGCCGTCTTTCCCTCCTTACTGGCCACCATGGCCCGGCGGTTTGATTTGGAAAGCCGTAACAGCAGTGGTGGTGGTGGTGTCGTATCTCTCTTCGCTTCCTCCATGGTGGGCTATGTCGCAGGTTGCTTGGCGTGCGAACTTCTTCCTATACTATCGAGCTCGGGGGTACCAGCACTCCTTCTCATTGTTCCTTTCATGGTAGCCTCCACCGTAGGAGCTGCGGCGTTGCAGGGCCGCCTAGACGACTTTTGGATGTTTGATCCAGTCGTAATGGATTCACAGGATGGCGGCTTTTAAGTTACCTATCTAATCAGCAGGGAAACGTGCCAGACAGCTAGTAGCGAGAATGATTCTAGATCTAGTTTCCATTATTTTGCTGCTTTTATTATGCTCCGTCCAAGTGGGGTTGGCTTCATTCAACTGCTCGCATTTTCTTTTTTAGTTCCAATGATTGACTTCGCTGCTTATGGTATGACTGTTTTATGCGCAGATCGCTTTTCTTCTTCTATGAACAGCTAGGAATTAGACAAAATCTATCTGGGTCTCGCCAGGAGCCATTTTGGGGACTGGAGCAACTCGTTTGAAAAGAGGATTTCCATTAGCTTCGCGGATGTCACGCTGACTAAAACCAGAGTCTCGAACCGAAGCAAAGGTCGCACGGAGCTCCTGCCATTTCTCCACTCCCAATTCGGTTTGCAAGGCCTACATACAAAGCGAACAGAGTAGGAGCCCATTCAGTCAGATAGAAACGATGCAGCAGCAGCAGCAGCAGAAAAAAAACGGAGGAAATTAAGTACTGTCAACGACTCAAAGACATACATGAAGCTTGTGTAGTGTACGCCAACGATGGAACTTGTTGAGACACATTTCTTCCAAATCTTCTTCGTCGTACCCCTCGTCACTATCGTCACTATCGTCATCGCCGCCTCTAGCAGCTACAAGTTCCTCGTGAAAATCCCATTCCTCGTCCACTTCTCCAATGGAGTTCATGTACATTGGACAGCGCTTCGGATTTGTTTTCCAATCTTCGTTGTGACCGTAAATTGGTTCTGTGGAGGCCGACCCACTGCGAGGAGCCTTGTCGCAGTCATCCGCACTTAGTCCGCTGGAGAGAGAGAGAGAGAGAGGAATGAGAAAATGAATTTTAGAAAATAAAAGAAATAAAATTGGGCCGGATTCGACACGGAAATCGAAATGCCTGCAGTCATCACCGCTCCTTTCTTACCAAAGGTAGCACCAGACCGTAGAGCACCCTTCGCAAGACACTGTATTTTTACGCAAAGGAGAAGGAAGTTGAGCAAGACTGGAAAACAATTTATTGCTTCAGTCCCGCATTACAAAAAAGCTTCAGCTGTACTTACTATGAGTGCACATATTGTCCTTGCGTCCGACCACTCCACATCCAGGACAAGGCATGCCCGCACCGTCTGAAATGACGCGATCGAAGGCTGCCTTTTCCTTGCTAAGCGCACTGCATTTGAGATGAAAGACGTGCAAGGATTGGGCTTTGACGTATTCTTCCTCGTCTTCACTATCCTCGACATCGCTTTCCTCCAACACACGAGGCAAGGTGACCTTGCAGCCCACGCAATGAATGGTTTCGCAAGCGAAATTTTTACACCAAAAGATGGGTGGTTCGCCGGTATGAATTTCCGCGTAATGACAAGCAACACACGTCACGAGCGTTTCCCCGGGATTCAGGGTTTGCATGGCCACCAAAATCAAATACGTAGACAATTGCTCCGGCGTCAAAATGCGTTCGAAGGCGAGGTTTGGAATGGGACCACGGCACGTCGAACACTTCGGCGATGGAAACACAAAGCTGGGATGGCCGTCCGACAAGATGGATTCGCAAAAGACGGCACTGCATTCCCCACAGAGACAATGACTGGAACGGCACGCAAGTTTACCGGCATCGTTTTCTTGGATGACATCCAAACAAGCGACGCATTTGATTTCGTCGTCTCCTTTGCCCTTGGTTCTGGGAGTAGGTGGAGCGGGTGGATCGGGGAGCTTACTCATGGTGTTGTTATTTGATGGATCAAAGAAATAAACTGTTGGGTTTGGTTAGATTTTCATTGATTTGTGGCTGTTCCTTGTGTTCGTTGTCGTTGAAGCGCGGTTCAAAGCCGAGTAAGTTCTCGTTTTCACCGACTGCAGCTGAAATTCAAACCGCGCGGACGGTTGAGTTAACAGTATGCCGGGGAGGTTGTTTAACTAGGTCGCTCAGTAGCTCAATGCCTTTCAAATGATGTTGAGAGAATTTCAGGCTCAAGTAGCACCTCTCTTCACCCTGATTAGGATTTAAAGCAGTTCAATTTCAGGAGGGGTGCAGCAGAAGCTAGAGGTTATAAGCTGCGCTTCGCTCTTGCTCAGGAGGGGTGCAGCAAAGCGCATCTTGATGGAGAAGTGGATGTGTGGCACCGCCAGTCGGCTCACTCCTCGCTTCGCTCATCGCTCCCCTCCTGTGCATTGCACCCCAAGCATGGAGACCCGGTGTGACATGCTGTGTTAAGTGTATCAAATGTTCTTTCCATGTCTGTAAGAAGTTGAATCATTTAATGGAAATGTCCATGCTGCGCATTTTTGTGCACATTTGCACTAGCATGTTTAACATGGTTTGTGATGTGACATTTTTGGCTCCCTTCTGAACTTCTCAAATTACCTAGTATGTACTGTTTTTACACAGTAAGGGCCTGCAAATTTTTTGCACAACTAGCCCCTTTGGAAACCCCATCTTTAAGTTGTTCAAAAATCGAACGGATTTTAACTTGCTGGTAGTGCGAAAATGAAGCTAGAAATGTTGCTTGCTTGTCAATGCCCACTGACACAAAATGAGAATCACCCAAATCATTGTGTCACTCGCTAGAAGTCAAATGGTGCTAAGGGGTTGCAGGAAACCTGTGGTGTCTGGGCCACTCAAGCAATTGAATTCATTTTGATGAATGCCAGTCTCAGCAAAAGAGCATCGTCATATCATCAAAAGAGCATGGAATGTGCCACATCGATGTTCTGCATGTTCTTAAGAAAACAATGAATGCAAATCTGGAGAGAAGAGGTAAAAAAGACACTCCTGCTGACTTGCCTCCCCCCCCCTGCAAACACAAGGACAAAAATGACACTGTGACTTGAATGACATAATGCAGAAGCCACCATCATCATAGATGCCCTAGGTTGACATCACAAAACTTTGAAAAAATGAAGATGGGTTTGAAATGGGTTTGACAGAGCATTAGATGTCTAGAGCAAAATCCAAGAACTGCAAATGCAAAACAACAATTTTTCACCTGTGTCATGTGCTTTCTAACACTCCTGTGTGTAGCAATGGAAACCCTTGACAAGTGCACAAAAAATGAAGAGTTAGACACAAATTGTCTGCATGTGATGGATCACCAAAGATGTGTGACATGTGAAAAAAATTCAGCAGCTTAACTGGTCCATTTGGTCCAATCCTTTAGGTGCAATGACAATCTGATTCCACAAATTTTAGAAACAGGGGATTGTCAAGAATCAGGCTTCGGAATCTTGAGAATGTTCATCACACACAAAATGTTCATCACATTTGTGAGTGTGTTTCGTTGATTCATTTCTCACAGACAGCAAAGATGATGGACAATCAATCAAAACCCTGATGTCTGCTGACACCGATTTCCTATTAGCTATGAGCTTTCAGAAACATCATTTTGGTTTTCTAGGCTCAGGGGCCACAATTTGCTGGAACAACTTGGAATGTTCCAGCAAATAATCGACATTGTGCACAAGTGATGCCAGAGGCACTCATCAGTGAAGTCTGAGGTCTTTTGCTGCAGATTTCAGTCTGGTCTCCCTAGCATTTGGGCAAATATTCACAAAGATCAAAGTCAAAACCCTTGTGATTTTTGCAAATTTTCGTGGGAATAATCAATCTTTTCTTGGTGTTTTTCCCTTTAAGTTATTCAATTTCCAATTGGATGGTCTTAATTCCTTATTCCATTATTCTTAAGATTCAGCCTCATTCTTAAGAATCCCCATTGCCACGCAAAGATCCTGCAATAACCGTTCCATGCGTGTCTTCCTGCATGCCAACCACCTTTTTTGGCTGACCCAATCAATGCATGTCTTCTCTCCTCCCTGCTGGAAGTAAGTATACTACAGATAGCACCATGACAACAACAACAACATCACCATTCACATTATTAACGGAACAACAAATCGATACCTTTGTTAGGGACGGTCTCTTGGTCGTGGACAACTTTTTGGGTCGTGACCAAGTCGCCGCCGCCGAGCAGGGACTCGCCGCTACCTTGGCAAAGCACGGCGTGGACGTGCCGGATTTGGAAGGCACGGCTGGGAACTTGGCGGCACTCTCGTCGACGGGAGGCAGTGGAGGAGTTCTTGATGTGTTCTATGACGAATGGAAGCTGGACGACAGCATCGCCTTGAATCCTCAATTGTTGGCATGGACGCAACAATTGTGGAAAGCCGCGTATTGTTATGGCGAGGAAGCACTGGCAGATTTATCCCCCGACGAACAATTCAAATGGCATCCTTTTGGGAGCTTTGATCCAAACCATGGCGGGTATGCCTATATTGATCGGATTTGTTATCGGATACCGACGGCCCTTTCGGACAAAATTGGACGACAACAAGAACAAGAACAACCATCATCATCATCATCATTCTGTAATGCATCATCGAGTGCCAAGACCCAAAAGAACAAGAAGAAAAAGACCTTACAACGCAGTTTGACGCCCCATCTCGATTGTTGTCCCGATACCTTTACGACTGCTGTTGGGAAATCCAAATGGCGTCCAATCCAATGCTTTGTGTCGTTGACCGACAACCTCGAACCCAATACGGGTGGCTTTGAAGCCGCCAAAGGGTTTCATCGAGAATTTCAAACGTGGACACGTCAACGAGCACCCACGATAGTAATCGACCAACACACGGGGCAAACCAAATCCATTCCGGCACCTTGCATTGGTGAATATACCCATATACGACCCACCCAAGACGCCAAAGTCATGCAACGCGTCCAACACGTTCCGGTGAAAAAAGCTGCGGCCGTCTTTTGGGATCATCGCCTTCCCCACGCCAATGCCTATCGACACACGGGAACGACGCCGCGCGTGATCGTGTACGCGTCTTTTTTACCGAATCTTCCCTTGAATCGGGCCTACGCGGAGCGACAATTGCAAGAATGGTGGCGGGGTCGGGCTCCCACCGATCAGTGGATAAATACGGACCATGATCATAATGATACTACTGGCGAAGATCAAAGGACGGCAGACCAAGAAGAAGCATCCGCCAAACTTCAAACACGATTCGAGAAGCTTCCCAAACTATCACGACAATTGCTGGCCTTGGAAGAATGGTGAAGGAAGGGGGTAGGTCATCCCTACTCGCCATATTCTAGTATGTTCCTCCAAATTTGGTGCTGGCATTCAGTGCACTTCTTGGACAGGTCTTTTGGATGAGGACCAGCAGATTCCAGCCACCTCCCCTCACGGCAGTGTAATCCGTCTCGGAGGAGACGGCTGACGAAAAGAGGCATCGGGAGAGCCTTCCGACGGTCTGTTGCCAGTGCTAGCTAGTTGGAGTACAGTACAGTAAGGAAAGCGTCCTCTCGGGTCCTACTGTCTGTTACAGATCCGTGTAGCTAGTAAAAAGTCCGCATACAAAAGAGTGATTCTACAATTATATTGGATTCCACATACCGTGGCCCTCGCAGATGTGGAAAGAAAGGATGTAACAAGACCGTTTCCCAAAGAGCTATACATTTTATTCGTTTTCCTCTGTACCCCATCGGTTGCAATGGAATAAAATATAGTTCGACAGCTTTTAGACGTTTTACCTTGCATTTATTTTTCTATAAATGTTTCTTTTCGCGTGCGTGCATGCATGGACTTGGACTTGTCTTTCGTATCGGGTATCATGGACACAAGCACAAGCTACAATAGTAGTACTGCAACAGTACTACAGTATTACCATTCCACAAACCAAACGACATACAACACGAGGCACGTGACCACCATTCCCGCAAATACCAAATAGGCATCGGTAATATCCCGACGTTCAATAATCCGCATGGTGGATTGTGTCAACCCCAATCGATTGCCCATATCCGCTAATATATTGGTAACTCTACCCAAACCTTGTCGTTGATGTACCAAACCATGGAGACTCGCTTGTCCACTATTGATCAATTCCGAGACCATGTATTGACTTTGTTGTAAGGATTGTCCTTCGTCGGCCAAATTGGACATGTCGTGTTCATCGGTATTGTTGCCAAAGGTTTTGGGTTTTCGTCGTCGCGTCAACAATTCTTCGCGTTCTCGTTGATGACGTAAATTGGCATGCATCCGTCGATCTTGATCTTCTCCTTGCCATCGTAACTGCTTGGCATCTTCTCGCAATTCCAAAATTTTGCGTTTCCAAACGTCTCGTTGGGCGGGCAGTTCTTTGGGGACCAAGGACTCCATAATATCCAATTGCATGGTCAATTCGTCCAATGACAAGAACAATTCCGAGGGACTCAACAATCCATTTTCAATTTGTGCCAATTGTTGTCGCGAATCATATGCCAATTTGCGGCATTTGGGAAATAACTGGAAATGTGTGTGTTTTATTTGTTTGTTTGCCGTGGATTCCCAAAAAGCAGTAGAATGATCATCATAATATTTATCAATTAATAACACGTCGTGATCAGTTAGTGACGCATACACAAATGAATGCACATCCATAAAGAATATATGTCAAAAACAGTAATGTCATCATGTCATTCCACTCACCTCGGCAATGGACGTCATGACTGTTTCGTATTTTGGGTCTTGGCTGGTATCTAATAATCAAAATAATGACTCCCTTCTTGCAAAATCAAATCAAATCAATGAAACCGGCACGCTCCTATAAAGGCGCTTTCAGGATGGAACAAGCAGTACTATAGCAGCGACGCTCTACTATTATTAATCCGGCACACTCTTTGGGTTGTGGCGGAGCAGATCCCATCGTCTCCAAGCATTCAATGAATTGCCTCGTGGTCTGAACTATCGGCGCTGCGTGATTGAACCAAACCGGAACCGTTGAAAATGAGAGAGGTTTGAAATGATGGAACAACTGTGCTGCTTTTCAAGGCCCCACATGGATCACCCATTCCAACAGCACGCAAGATGCAATGAGCAGAGCCAAGAAGGTTTTTGACACCAAATGTAAAAAGCTTGGTCTAAGACAGATGTTCTCAGGACAAAGTTGACCTGCCAAATGTTTGGCAGCAAGAACCACAGGTGGCGCTTCGTGTCAAGAGATCCACTTGTTGGTTGAAATTGATCAGTTTGCTAACAATCACAAGCAGTGCTGTGCAGCCAGATGTTGCCATTGAATGTTTATTTAGAGCCTTCAATGGAAGTGGCTCATCTATCCTTCAAATGACCCACAAGCAAACATCTGTCCCTTGTGGAATGCTTGTCGCACTTCCCAAGACCCCTGCCAAAAAATCAAACAACCAGAAAGAGAAAATGAAACAAAAATGTGATTGCAACAGACAGATTTTGTTGGACACACAAAACTCACAATTCAAGACACCATGGGGTGCCAATCAACCAAACAAAAATGCATTTGGGTTCTGAGTTTTGCATGTGTGACTCATGCATTGAGCATGTGAACATCTACAATGTCTGACGCTCTTCAGTTCGTGTTGCATGATCTCAATGACACAACATGTGACACATGCATTTTGACATGACCTTCGTCATGCATTTGTTCAACATCAAATTGAGCATGTCTTCTGTTGCGTCACAGCTGATTTGGCAGTTTGGGCCCGTTCACCCTTTCTCTTGAACTGTTCACTCATGCACTGTGCTTGTGATTTGTGCAAACATGTCTGACATGTTTCAAAGAGATGCATGCATGCATGCATGTTAACTGCCCACCAGTGTCAAAGAGATCACAATCTCACCGTGCGCAGATGATCAATTGACATTTGCATCAAACATTCATCACTCCAATGTTTCATTCTTTGAGAGTGTGACATCAGTCAAAGTCAAAACTTGTTGTGACGCATTTTCCATTCGAATTTGCGGTCACACATGTCAGCTGACATGTCAACCAGCCATCAGAAAACATTCACTTTCGACAACACATCCCACAATCACTTGTTGAACTCAGTCTGGATTGAATGAGACATTTTGGTCTCGCAGCTGAGCTCCTGAAGGCCCAACTCTCCTTTGAACGATCTCATTTCCACAATCATTTTTTCAGCTGCAATGCAGGACCTTGCACTGTGCCAAAAGTCACAGGCTTTTTGAGTTGTTTGCAGATGAAAATGATGAGCTTCAGATGAAAATTGTGAGCTTTGGAATGAAGCTGAAATGAATGCAATGTTTGAGAGAGGTTCGGCTCAAGATCCCTCTGCGCAATCCTCTCTCTGCTGAGATGTGCGACACTTCCACGCAAAGAACTGGCATGCCAGTTGTGGACTTGTTGCCACGTGTCGAATTGTGAATGACTTGTCCTGCAACGACAGCTCGTGTTGCACCATCCAGAACAAAATGTCTTCTGGGTGTTTTGTGGCAGTTGAACATGCAGCCGTTGTCCAATGTGGGCACTTGGTCTTGGATGCTCTCCTCGGCAACCTTCTTCACCACTTGTGAAGGATGGGGCCAGGAGCAACTCGTCCCATGCACTGAGAGTCATGTCTTTGGTGAATGCGTCCTGGATGAATTGCAATGCCCTAATTTGCCTACAATTGGCTATGCACAGAGTGTCCTCACATGGGACTCACAGGGTCGTGAGTCATTCACAAAAGACACGCTTCTTAGCGTGTCGGACTAGTTGCTACTAGCCCAACTCTTCACACGCAGTGAAGAAGGTCTCTAAGGATAGAATCCAAGACCACGCAACCATCGTCAGCAGACGCTGGTCTATGTGTCGCAACGGCTATGTCTTTTAGACCGTTACAACAATGCATGTGGTTCAGAACACGTTTTGTTCTGTTTCCCTTTTAACACGAGCTATCGTTGCATAACAAAGTCATAACAAACTGTGCAACTGGCACGCCGATTCTTCACGTAGAAGCATCGTTCAACTCAGTAGAGAGAGGACTACGCCGAGGATCTCGAGCT
>ENA-ORBV01016095-ORBV01016095.1-microbial-mat-metagenome-genome-assembly--contig:-NODE-16095-length-10903-cov-7.250878_pt1 | contig 10903 bp, 10 predicted proteins | sample MGYA00237777_ERZ505514 | MGnify/ENA primary metagenome ERZ505514 (study PRJEB26160, sample SAMN06269048) | microbial mat metagenome | isolation source: Oligotrophic lake microbial mat | place...
GCCTTGTTGCTGGCTCACAGACGGAAGAAGAATTGTTTCAACTCTTTGCTGAATTCAATAGGCATTAAGCCTCATAGTCACCATTTAGGATATCTATAAGATGTTTCAACTCTTTGCTGAATTCAATAGGCATTAAGCCACACGACCCTGACCTATGCGATAAAGAACCTGTTTCAACTCTTTGCTGAATTCAATAGGCATTAAGCCTAAGGGCTATTGTGTGAAAACAAGACAGCGGGTTTCAACTCTTTGCTGAATTCAATAGGCATTAAGCCTCATTAAAAATATTGGCCTTCCTCGTCAAAGTTTCAACTCTTTGCTGAATTCAATAGGCATTAAGCCGAATTACAGACACCACAACATATAGCCACGAGTTTCAACTCTTTGCTGAATTCAATAGGCATTAAGCCAATTTATCGCTTTAGTATGCTTGGGACTATGTTTCAACTCTTTGCTGAATTCAATAGGCATTAAGCCCTCATTCATTGGCCTACTTTGCTGTTTAGGTTTCAACTCTTTGCTGAATTCAATAGGCATTAAGCCTTTTGCAAGGTTATTTCTGGACTGACGGTAGGTTTCAACTCTTTGCTGAATTCAATAGGCATTAAGCCCTCATATACCAAGTAGCGGTGGCCCATGTTGTTTCAACTCTTTGCTGAATTCAATAGGCATTAAGCCTAAATATGCAAGGAAAGTATAAGGTTATTAGTTTCAACTCTTTGCTGAATTCAATAGGCATTAAGCCGTATAACTAGCGTATACCCGATACGTTATAGGTTTCAACTCTTTGCTGAATTCAATAGGCATTAAGCCACACGGTATTTTCTAAACTAAACATATATAAGTTTCAACTCTTTGCTGAATTCAATAGGCATTAAGCCATCATATTTTTCCGTAACAGAATTACCATAAAGTTTCAACTCTTTGCTGAATTCAATAGGCATTAAGCCCTATGGAGTATCGGATCGCGGAGCCTCAATGTTTCAACTCTTTGCTGAATTCAATAGGCATTAAGCCCTACCCTATTCTTCAAATAGGGTCTCGCGTATGTTTCAACTCTTTGCTGAATTCAATAGGCATTAAGCCATGATGATAAGAAGGAGAAGATCAAGATCCAGGTTTCAACTCTTTGCTGAATTCAATAGGCATTAAGCCCTATAATGACAACTTACGCAGAAAGTGCAAGTTTCAACTCTTTGCTGAATTCAATAGGCATTAAGCCAAAACTAGATGAAAACACATTGAGAACATTTGTTTCAACTCTTTGCTGAATTCAATAGGCATTAAGCCCCCTAACACCCATCCACCTTTTGACAATTTCGGTTTCAACTCTTTGCTGAATTCAATAGGCATTAAGCCACCTTCAACTTGAAGGTCGGCGGTGGTGAATGTTTCAACTCTTTGCTGAATTCAATAGGCATTAAGCCACATCACGGTTTAGACACAATCTCTCTTGGAGGTTTCAACTCTTTGCTGAATTCAATAGGCATTAAGCCCAAACACTGTACGCTTAATTAGACTCTCACTGTTTCAACTCTTTGCTGAATTCAATAGGCATTAAGCCACCTGTATGTTGATGACATGTTAGTCGCCGAAGTTTCAACTCTTTGCTGAATTCAATAGGCATTAAGCCAGAAGGCAAACAAGAGAGATGACATCCCTTTGTTTCAACTCTTTGCTGAATTCAATAGGCATTAAGCCATTTCATAATAGTAGGGAAGTTAGAAAACCGTTTCAACTCTTTGCTGAATTCAATAGGCATTAAGCCCCATCAAATTCCGTGCATATTTCTACAAGGTTTCAACTCTTTGCTGAATTCAATAGGCATTAAGCCGTGACGGGAACGGTATATACACGGGTGACGGTGTTTCAACTCTTTGCTGAATTCAATAGGCATTAAGCCCTGTAGCAAAAACCAATACTTGATTGCAATGTTTCAACTCTTTGCTGAATTCAATAGGCATTAAGCCTTAACCAATTTTAGGAACTAGATTCAGGGCGAGTTTCAACTCTTTGCTGAATTCAATAGGCATTAAGCCCTAACAAGTATTCGAGCCGGTGATGATGAAATGTTTCAACTCTTTGCTGAATTCAATAGGCATTAAGCCTAAACACAAAACCTTAAGCTATGCTGGAAAGTTTCAACTCTTTGCTGAATTCAATAGGCATTAAGCCCTCAATTTTATTTAACAACCTGATATTCAATTGACTTGTCCATCCGCAATCCACAAATCTATGACTTTAAATCCTTAAATTTTTGTTACCATCATGTCAAAGAACGTAGATGCCAGACTTGTCATCCGACAAAAATGATAAATCCACCGTAGATTTCAAAGCTCTTAGCCGCTTTATGGCGGGTTTCGGCAAAGGCCAAATATGCAGTTGATCCCCCGATCCTAACAAGGGCATGATCTCAACACTAAGCCACTGATCATGAATACTGCCTCGTCCCCATTGATTATATACTATCCATACAGACTTCTGGAGCGGCAGGCCATCCATACCTTTAAGATACTTAAATAACCGTGTACGCAATCGGTCATCTTCAATATCATACATTAACAGTGCGTACTTCATGCTGTCTTTCTTTGCAGGTATTCACAAAATAACTTTACTTCCCCTGCGATCTCTTTCATCAAATTGTGGTGTATGTTGTACTCCTTCCAGCTTTGGCTAAAGGTTCGTTTCAGTTCAGCATTTAGTTCCCGTGTCTGAAAGGGTAGCTCTGCCATGCGTGACTCTTCTTTTTTTATGAATCCTATCACAAAAGATTCTGCTCTCGGACGGAAGACTTCGACCAAATCATAAACCAGACTTTTACGGCCATGACCATCGGCATGGAAAATACCACATCCCGGATCCAGGCCCTTCCGAATCAATTGGGATTCCACCAGATGATATAAGATACCATACGTATAATTTAACAAGGCATTGGTGAGGTCCTCTGCCGGATGTTTGCTACGCGTATGAAAACGAAAACGGTGCGGCAGACATAAGTTAAAAAGTTTCCAATATTCTTTCGATGCATGGGCTTCCTCTACACGCTCTTGAACTTTCTCCAAAACTGCCTTCTCCACAACTGGGCTCCATCGATCAGCAAATTGCTGCACCTGACTTGTTCTTTCTGGTGCGATCCAATCATAAAGCACTTGAACCCGGCCAGTTTGCTTCTTGTCAAGCCAGGCACAGGCGATCTCAAGCATGTCTATTGATTCAGCGTTCGCTATTTGCGTTTTATACAGACTCCTGTCTATTAATGGGGAGGAAGGTAAAATTCGACTCACAGGATAGGCTCTTTCATGATGGATACTGATCTGAACACCATATTTGTATACCATCTCCATGACGCTGCTATGCAGATTACATGGCACCAGTATCTGTATAGCCCGAATCGAGCCGGCGTGTATTTTCTGCGTTCCTTCCGGTAAAGGTCCACATACAAGAAACGGCGCCTCATAAACCAACTCCAGGTCTTTGGTCGATATAATAAGTTCTCTTTTTTTCATGAGTCGATGTTTTAAATGTAGACGGTAGTGACAAAATCCTTCTCTTCCAGTGTCTGCTCATATGCCTGCTTAAGTTCATTATAGTACTCACCCTTACCACCTTCTACTCTGCGGGCAAATTCAAGTTGGCCCCGGATGCTTTTTTTCATTTCCCTCAATTTTCGTGCCCCGTCTACTGAAGGTGAAGCGACTGATGATTCATGTTTAAACTGATGGTAGTAACGGATATTTGCTAAAAACTCCTTCTTGCTTTCAGCTGCAAGGACAATCTTACCTTCTTTTAGTCCGATGCCGGTCACCGTTTTTTCGTCCGAGGGTCCGAAAATGCTGGTCTTCTCCGGATTAATATCAAATCGAAACTGCCCCAATGCCTCACGTATATCGTTCAACAGGCGCAACGGAATTTTTGTATCACTAGAAAAAGTGAGGTCGTCAACATATCTCGTGTATTTAACGCCTTCTTCTTTACATATTGCTTGGATATACCAGTCAAGGTCCTGAAATGCGATATTGGAAAGTATAGGACTAGTAGGTGCTCCAGGAGGTAAACTGCCATTGTGCAAGACCAGGTGATATAGTATCTCTGTGGAGAATTTTGGACTGCCATACAATACAGCAAGTCCGCGGTCCAAATGCATTGCTGTAATAGAAGGAAAGAAGGACCGGATATCCATATTGACCATATGGTCATGACCAAGATGTTTACGGGCATTGCGGATGATATCGCGTTTCTTTTCCCAGTCATTCACTTTGACAAAGCCCATGACAGGTTTAGGAAGTATGTCCAGATATTGGTCTGAAAGCCGGGCACTGATTTTACGCTGCACACTTTTCAGCACCTTTGACGGAGCGCATATCAATCTGCTGTCCCCATTTTTCTTTGGCTTAAGCCATTGATCGTAATGAGGGTTGGCGTGGGCGATCAACAGGAGATCCTTCGGAATTTTGAAATACCGGCTAAAGCGAAAAAAACTATCTTGTTGCTGCATGGTTTATAGCGATGTCTATTGACATTGATTTTACGGCAGCAACTACTTAAACAATTGTTCAAGGAAAAAAAGTTCAAAAAAAATTCACGATCTGAAACTTTTTATCGGATTCAGTTGTCTTAGTGATATTGAATTTGTGGCTCTAATGACTTACGGTATTTCGTAACTCAACCACCACAGTGATGAAAATTCAAAATCTTTTTTCTCTTCTTCTTGCAGGATTCTACCTGCTCATGTTTCTAGCTTGTAGCGATGCACATCGATTCGCAAATCGCAAAGCTCTCTTTTTCAGTCATCTCGCAGCTTTCCAGGATCAGATTCAGACCAATGGTTGTACCTATACCTGCGGACAATGGATGGAGTTGGATCAGGAATATCTGAACCTTAAGAAGACTGGCCAGGAGAAATTCGCTGCGCTATTTACCCGACAGGAAGCTGCCGATTTTCGTAGATGGCAGCGAGGCTATCATAGTAAAAAACTTGAGTGCTCACTGCACGCAATTAGTCGGGATGTAGAAGAACTTTTCCTGCAATTGGAGACAGCATTGAACGGAGTGGTTCGTGAATGACCTTCCATGCCTTTAGGTATGTATTCATTCACAATCAAAACCTTTTAATCATGTCCAAACACAAATTACATCCGCTGTTTGATCCGGGGGACGATTTTCAATCCTCCCCTGAACAGGAACCACCATCCTCCATGGGAATCGATCCGGAAATGCAAATGTTAATGCAAAATCCGGAGGAGCAAAGTCTCCGGAAACCCGTTGAAGAAGAAAGCCGATCCCTTGAAAAGCTCATGCAATCAAGTGATGAACACGACGCGTTCTATCAGCAACAGATCGAGAAAAAATGGAACCTGATGCACCAGCTGACTGACCGAAGTATGTATCAGAAAGTGATGGCCGTGCGGGGTGAGCTCTTCGAAATGTCAGCCAACCATCGTCTTACCATGTACGATCTGTTACTTCAGACAAGACAGTTGCAAACCAAGGAGCTCTGTGACTCAAAACTCCACTGCCTAAAATCGTATTACCGTCGCAGAGTGGCTTCCTTCGTTATGATCCAAATGGAGGAGATGACCCGTGAGGTAAGGGGTCATCAATTCAGGTTCATAGAACTGATGAAAAGTAAGCACCACTATGCCGAATCAGTCAAATCCATACCATCACTCCATGCGAATTACATGAAAGCACTCTTTGCAGAAGAGGTGCGGTACATGCAGTTTCTGGAAAAGCTCATCCTGAAGTTTGAGGGAAGTGTCAATGAGGAGCTGAGGCTCTATGGCAAATAATGTAGTTCATTGCAGGGGACGAGCATCAGTGCTCGCCCCTGTTTTTGCTTAGGATTTTTCTTAAACAAAAAAAAATCTGAACGACATGACTCAATTTAATTTTTTTGACCGGCTTTGGATCACGATGGCCGGACAGGATCCGAATCAGGTTGCCTGCTGCACAGCTGATGAGATCATCCGTATCAAAATCAGGGGCATTGCTCTTCTAGTGCCCATGATTATGGCATTTCTTGGCGCATTCATGTTGGCCAAAACAGGCTCCGCCTCCTTTTTAGCAGCATGCGTGGCAGGTCTGGCCTGGATGTCTCTGGTTTTTATTAATGACAGGTCTATAATGGCCACCGCTGAGCCTGGAAAGTTTTCGTTCGTGGTACTGCTAAGGGTCTTATTGGCTATTCTTACTTCAGTGGTCGTTGGGGAGGCTCTTTTGATTTGGTTTTTTCGCGACACGATTTCGGAGCAGCAACAAACAGAACTTGCGGCCCGGATTGACTCCATTGATGCACGTCATTATCAACTTGTCGAAGAACTCAAGACTGAATGGAGAGTGATAAATGCTGAAGTAGAGGCCAAGGAGCGGGATTTTATCACAGAAACTGATGGCACCGGAGGTTCGAAAAGACGCGGTATTGATAAGTATGCATTGATCAAAAAAGTAGTACTGGACAAGGAAAGACTATCCTTTTCAGCAGATTCAGCCAGAATTATATCTTCCATCAACACTCTGGAACTGGCCAGAGAGCGTAAACGAAAGTCCGTCGAGCAAGCGCAGGCAACTGGCATAGCAGGATCTCTGTCAGCGCTTAATAGGATTGATGAATGGTATGTCAGATGGGGTATTTGGGTGTTGCGTCTGTTACTCTTGCTTATTGACCTGATGCCGGTATTTGTAAAATACAGTTCCTCAAAATCATGGGACATCTATCCCCATCTCGTACATGCCGAATCAGCTGCCATCCGCGGCAAGACTACACTCAATATGGAAATGGAAAAGGAAATGCAAAAGGAAAAACTCGTCTTTGTTTCCGCGGAAGCCAAATTGAAAGCCGAATATGAGCATAAAATAAAGGAGATGGAGTACTACAGTACTTTTATTCGTCAGGCAACATCAATGTGGGAAAAGGAAATAAAATTCCAAAGCGAAATGGCTGCTGAGCATGATGTTAACTCCGAAGAAGTAAAAGCACTTCTGGATCACTGGAATTCGATGTATAGGGAGAAAATGAAACCAGCGGCTTAACGTTTTACTGTCACTTCTTCCAGATAGGAGGAGAGCGATTGAATCAGCATCTCCTCCACCTGGAAGTTTTTACATTGCACGGCGTCGTACATGAGCATCTTCATGCCTTGCTGTCGTTTTATTTGAATATGCATTTTCCTTAAATTTTCAATTGCTTTCTCTCGCAAGGTCTGCATAGATGGCAATGGAGGAAAGACAACGTGATAATCAGTATAGACTCCACCATACTCGCGGGCTTTAAAGTAGGATGACAGGAAATCATTATTGTCAAAATTAAACGACTTGCATTCTAATACAATAATAGAAGCTTTCCTGGTGTACAACACAATATCAAATTCAGCTACATCCATGCCTGTTAATTTATTAATGAATTGGTACGACCAATGAGCTTCATTGAGCACTCCTGAGTTAGCCCGGGCCCACTGAATGATACGCTGAGACACGATCAGCTCAAAATAAAGCGCATGGCCAGTTATGCTCAGATCCGGAGCACAATCAGCAAATAATCGTTTCATACTGTAAAGGTCAATGGTAAGTATACCATCCCGGATATTGTCATGAAGTGGATATCCTGTCGAACCTTTACGCCACAAATTTTCATTCTTAATAGTAAAAGTCCGCGGAACAGGCTTCATATTGGAAATGAAGCCACCTGAAAGCAGTAATTTTTTTGTCCATGTGATACTTGACGCAGTTATCTGCAACCATTGGTTAGCTGATATCAACTCCATTTCAGTCGAGGCTGAAATCCGACCTTCCTTCAAGCTTAATTGCACACGATGTCTAAGGAGTTGTTTGTTGAGTACTTCAACCAGGTTTTCATTGACTAGCTCTCTAAAATTATTTTTATCCTTATAATCCGTAATGATGTCTGCAAGACTTATCTGTGTATCTTCCCGTGTACTGTATAAGAAATCTGTATACTCAGGCTCTTGATACAGGTCAGGCAGATGCTCAATGGACTGATGTTGTCGGTTGACCTGATTAGGCCATAATTGAAGTTTACTTCTGATAAGGTCTTCTGTAAATAGACGGATTAGTTTTATTAGCGGCTCACTGAATGCAATGTCATTTATAGCATGAACTCCTGGTTCGCCTATTGTGAACTCATCCCAGTATATTTTATTCGATCCCTTGTCAGGATATACAAAATAATTTGCTGAAGTGCTGAACTTTCTGATTAACATGATCAATGCCGGAGTGAGGTATTTTTGTCCACCACCGTAGTTGATGATTACCACTTTATTTGCAGACTCCGTTCCAAAAAAATCAGTAAAAGCGGAGGCAAGAGCATTAAATAGAAGTTCTGCGTTTTGCCAGGGAGTCACATCTTCAGCATAAGATGCCGGATGAATCCGGGTATCACCAAAATATTGTATGAGCGATGGGTACCAGTCTTTATAAGCTTGAGGAGAGCAGAGTGCTCCTACCAAAATTTTAGTGGCGGACTCCCGTAAGGCCGGAAAAGGTAGAACATTTATGGTATTCTGTTTAGTGACCACACATAGATAAAGTATCTCTTTGCCTTTAAAGAAACCTGGATTCATGACTGTATCTGTATAGCTGCTTTTTCTATACGGAATTCAATTGGATCTATCCGAAAAGGATCCAGCACTGCGTCAACGGATTCCCCCAGAGCCATGCCTGTCTGTTTGTTATAGGTAACCAATAAATCATACTTTAGTGCCAAGAGTGATATGGCCACCGAAAAAGGTGCGGTAGCACTGGTCATATTCAATAGCAGTTGATTGCTCACTTCAGGTTTCAACAGTTTCCATTCCTTCAGATAGTGCTCAACTTTTTCTTTTAATTCATCAACCTGAAAAAAAATATCCGAACCTCCAATATTCCTGATTTGAACACTACCTTCCTTATGAGGAAAAAAGTTTTTAAAATAGTCCTCCATTTTTATACCTGACGATATAAACTCCAGACTTTTAGTGCTATCATCTGAAGTAAGTATATATAATTTTTTAATTCCTGGATACTTTCGAAGAATCCCGATGATGGGTATATAGTTACTGGAGATTTTGATACCATCAGTGAGTTCAATAAGTTTTGCTTTTTCAGGATCAAAACTAGGCAAGGCAGTTACTAAAGTGTCAAATGGAATTTCCTTGCGGACGCCAAGATAAAGCTTCAATATGGTGGCAACCAATACAAGTGAAGTAATTGAACTTCCGATTCCCCAACTGGCTGTCCAATCAAATTCATCTATTAACCGATCAGTATATTTTTGCAATACATGCAAAATTGCCAAAACTCCTAATAAGAAAAATACGCCATAGAGGTTCCAACCAATATCCTTCAACTCCTTTACAGACCCGATCAGGGTGTCGAGGCTTTTAAATGGCCTTCTTGCTGCATTGATTATTAGAACCAGCAGCATGACAGCAGCAAAATGCCAAATATGCCACCCCAGAACATAAGCCAGATAGCCCGAGGCACCAATGAACAATGTACTCAGCACAAGTAGTAATCCTCTCATTTCACGTAAGTCTTTTGAGCAGCCCCCATCTGCTGGGGAGTTGTTTCAATTCATCGAATGACAACTCTCTAAACGTTTTGTCACGTAATATAAGTTCAAATACAATAGCGATATCACCCGGCTTCTGCTTCAATTCCTCCCTGCTGACAGCAACGGGTTCTTTCAATTGCAATATCCAATTGATCAACTCACCTGTTGAAGTGTGGCCAATGAGCGAGGTGTACTCCCCTATGAGATAATTTCTGACCTCTTCTCTAGTGATTTCTTCGTAGGAGAAATGGCCAAAAGAAGTTAAGCGGGGGGAGTTGATGAGATAGATCATGGTATTTTTATAAATGGAAGTGCTATTGGAATACTATGTTCTTTGTGACTCATGTATTTAACATCATCCTCAGACTTGCCAACTTTATCCAATAATTTCCATAATATCCTGCAAGAATTTTCCCACTCCTTCACTAGGATAGAAGATAAACCAGATCTCTTCTCATCCTTAATATAGTCAGTGAAATTTTCTATATAACTCTTATGTTGAAGTTGTGAGTAGGTTACATTTCCATCACTAATAAATATATCTTTTAAATTGTTGGATACAATTTTAATTGAAGTCGATGCTTCAATGCTCACTTTGCCCATACCATACGGTTTGCCCATCCCCAATCTGTGAGTAGTTTGTTCACCATTCAAGTGTAGCGCCCATTGAAGCAAACCTAATTCTGTTTTTGATAGATTTGTAAAAAAAATAAAGCTTTTGAAGACGGACTTCACGTCCACGGGCTGTATAGGATCTGACTGTATTTTCAAATTGTCAATTTGGGCATCATATGATTTATTTTTAGCCAAATTCGGTTCGCTATTCTGATAAGGTTGGGAGTTTTGATGATTCCAATATAATTTATGCCCTCGAATTCTTACATCAACATGGTTCCAGGTCACAAAGCTTTTTGAATTATTGGTAGCTGTTGGCTGTTTTAAATAGTGCTTAAAAGCAGTCGGCTTAGGTTCTGATAGAACTTTTAGTTTTTGCGGAATCTTTTGAGTATATTCCTGAACCACTGCATCGCTAAAAAATACTCTACCTCCAAATGCCTGTTTTTGATCCGCAGCAGTTCCAAAAATAGCTGACACAAAATCCAAATCACCCTTTTTGGTAGAATATTCTGGAATGCCGTCCTGCGTACTTTTTTTGGCAGGCAACCTGAAGAAAGGTGTATGTCCAAAAGCAATAACCTTTTCTAATTGCTCATCAACTAAATAGAAGCAAGGTGAAATACTCTCATTTTTTGCTCGCTCTAATGGATCAAAGCCCTTTCTTATGTTTCTACTTCTATCATCTTCATAATCTCTTATCACATCATGAGGAATTACAGAATAATTTTTCTTTTCTTT
>ENA-ORBV01016096-ORBV01016096.1-microbial-mat-metagenome-genome-assembly--contig:-NODE-16096-length-10903-cov-5.359690_pt1 | contig 10903 bp, 6 predicted proteins | sample MGYA00237777_ERZ505514 | MGnify/ENA primary metagenome ERZ505514 (study PRJEB26160, sample SAMN06269048) | microbial mat metagenome | isolation source: Oligotrophic lake microbial mat | place...
GTACTGTAGTACAGTAGTAGTAAGTAAGTAAATATGAACCCGTTTGGTTACGTGTAATAATAGTATCGTAATTGGTGGATTATGCAAGGCCCACGCAAGGAGGTCCCCACTCACCCACAACGAAACTACTAAAAAGCCAACTAATAATAATATTCGTCGAAGCCATACAAGTCTTCCACAAAAAAACTGCACACTATCAAAAAAGCTAAACAGAGCAGGCAAGGGACCCAAATTTTCTTCCACTTTTCTGCAGCTACTAGACTACTAGCTAGTATAGGGTCTGTTTGTTATATCCAATCCCTTGTTCTTTGCGTGCCCAAGTCCACTTTTAGTTGTGCGCCGTTTTTTTATCCTCCTCTTCTGAGATAAAACTCAACGCAGCAACGCAATCTATACATCCATCATGTCCCTGATATCCCCATCCTCCTCCTCCAACAGCAAGATGTGGTTCAAGGCCCCCATCCTACTAGTACTATTGCTAGCCGTAGCCACCAACATGGCACGGGCCGCCAAGGATACAGACTATTATTATCCTGGCTTTATCAATCCCAATACCGACAACAAAATGTACTGGAAAGATTCCGTCAATGTCTTGCAAGATTTGGATCAATTTGAAAGTCTTTACATTACCTATCATCATTGCGTCTGGAGCAAATATGGAAGTCACTACGGTACCGGGGAAGATTATGATGAAGATGACGATGAAGATGAAGAGGATGATAATGGCTGTGGTGGATGGGGTGGTGAATATTATTGGTACATGGGAAGAACCCAGTGCTTCAAAGCCAATGTCGCTTATACCCTTTATGGTGTTCTCAAGGGCGATGATCCCAAGATGAGAGGGGGTTCCTTTTGTCACAAGGATACCTATATCAACTCCTTCTTTACCACCTTTGGAGCCGAGTCGTTTGCGGGTCCCATGGGATTGGGCGTCGATTCTGCCAACTCGTACTGTATCAGTTCCAATGCCCAAAACTACAACGGCAATGGCCAGCAGCAAAATGGAGGCAGCCAAGACAATCAAGGTGACTATGAAGATGCACAGGCCGATGATGATTATGTCGGCGATGATTATGTCTATCGCGAATACGATTCCTATGTCAGTTCCGGTACGGGATGTTCGGCCGAAGGAGACTTTGTTTTGGATACCTACAATGGAGCCTTTTGCCATGGAGCCAACTACAATTCCACTTACGACTACTTGGAAAGCTATAATGCTGCCTTGCGTGGCTTTGACTGCACGCAAATCTACAGTGCCAGCGGCGGGAATAACAATAACAACAACGACCAAGATCGTCGTCGTCGTACCAACGAAGAAGATATGGACTTTGAAAACATGAACATGGTCTCGATTCTGTCCTATAGCAAGACTTGCAGTCTTTCCCAGTACCCCAAGGACTGTCCTGATCCCTACGGAAAGAAGCGACAGTTTGCCAAGAACATTCAACGTGCGCTAGCCTACAAGACCGGTGAGAATCGTGACATTGCCACCCGGGCCATGGCGGCAGGAGCCTGGATTTGTTTCCTTTCCTCCTTGATTGTCTTGGCGGCCGCCTACTTTCTCTACCAAGAAACCCAGGCGGACACTCGTCGTCAAAGCCGCCGCCGCCGTCGTCGCGAAAAGAACGGTCCCGAAGCTGGCAATGTGGCCGCCAATGTCATTCATACTACCTTTAGTACGGATACAGGTGGTAGTAGCAAGTACAGCACTGGCAGCGGTGGCAGCCGAAGCACTGCCCGAAGCAAGAGTCCCAAGCGCTTTGGAGGCATGCGCATGCCCAAGATGTTTCGCTTTCCCAGGCGCAAGGCGGCGATCAGCACGGACGACATTTGCGGATGTCCCAACGATGCCGCCGAAATGTCCTTGGGAGATTATGAACTTTCCAAACGGTCTCACAGTACCAGTACGGCCTCGGTCTCGCCCAACAACTCTCCCGAGAACTCTCCATCCAGGAATGTTGCGGCTAGTGAAACCAGTTCTCCACCAAGGGATAGGATTACCGTTACGGATACGTCTCCACCAAGGAGTACTACTGCGCGTACTCCACCCAGGACGGAAACGCTGGATATCACTCTACCAAAGAACGATGCTTCCCCTCCAAAGAACGACACTACCACTGTCCCTATCACCGAAGCAAGCAATCTTGCTCCTCCTGCCGACAAGACAGGTGTTGGTTGGTGGCTAACGGGAGAAAACATCACAATGGATGATTCTGCCGAGTCGGTGGAGGCGCCGATCAAGCAGCTCGCTCACCCAGACGTTCCTACCCGTGATGTTCCTCCTCCTCCACCACCACCTGCTGCTGCTGCTACCACCAGCCCTGATACGGATAAAAAGAGCAAAAAGCACATGTGGCACAATCCATTATCCTTCCGATCCTTGTCACCCAGGAGTCCGAAGAACATAGTCAGTCCACCGTCGCCAACTTTGACGGAAGACGAAGAACGAAAGCTCCAGATGCCAGTGCCCGTGAAAACGGCTGCTGCGGGAGTTGCGGCTGCCGTTGCCGCTGCTGCCGTCGCTGCTGCTACGGCTGATAACGTATCAGAGCAAAGTACCGAAACCGGGCTGAAACCGAATGAGACGATCAGGGTCCCATGGATTTCGTCGTCTGTGTCGGTGAAATCCAAGTTGGACCAGCCAGAAGCTGTCATTCATCCTGTCATTGCCCACGATATTGCAGCCACTACGGACGAGGCTCCAAAGGAAGTCTTTAGCGACGAAGCGGAATGCTTATCGCCCAGAACCCGAGAACGTCGTTTCTTGAAGTTCGGTTTCCCCAAATCCCTTCGCAAGCCTCCGCTCTCTCCCGTTGCCACGGATGGCAACAACGGCGAGGAGCAGCCCGAACTAAAGAAAAAGCGCAGCCTTTTTTCGAGGGTCAAGCTTGGCCATTCGGGTGCAGCTCAACAGCATCTCCAGCAAGAACAGCAACTCGCTTCTGCAGAAGAGGCAGGAGCACCCAGTATCCCCACGGACGAAGCGGGATCCCTGAAAGAAGAAGAAGTCCATGCACCTGAAGAGGAGCACGACCTGACCAGCATGATCAAGGTGTTGCCCGCCTTGATGCAGAAAGGAGGTCCCCGCAGCGCACGAGGCAACGGCAGCATCAAGAGCGACCGCAGTCAAAAGGTACAAAAGACTGAGGCCAAACAAATGGTGGACGAACATGGTTTCCCTGTAACCGGAAAGGCTGTGGCAGCGGTCGCGGCTTCGGTCGCGGCGGCCAAGCAGGCGGCCAATGCATTAGCCAATTCAGCAGTGGACAACGATGGTTTCCCAATCGTTGTGAAACATTCGGGCGGGGCGTCCACAGGTGTCCGTCCAGCAGGAGCTCCCGATTCCCCCAAGCCACGGAAAAAGACTCCCGCCAGTGTGACGAAATTTGTTCTCAAGAAGAACAGGACAAATCCAGGTGAATTCGAGTTGAAGGAGCTTTGATGAAGATCCACCACGCGAGTTACGATGATGGTCGTAGTAGCCAAAGTGTTTGGTGGCACGGCCTTGTACCCCATAGGATATACGGTTCTTGGTAGTAGTTACATTCATTCATTTACGAGTAATAGCAATATAGCATGACGTTTGTTACCAAACTATCTCGTCTACTAACTACTAGTAGTACCTACTACTAGTGGTTCCTTGCCTTCCTCCCACCAAACTAGTAGAGCTCCACGTATGTTCCACAGGCGAACAGAGACCCGTTTCTGGTACCTACACAGTATTGTTGGATTACTACTTAACTGGGCACGAAGCAGCACACCCACACCCACAACAGACTTGCACACGTCGATGAGTGTCTGATTGATTCGAACAATCTGCTGAGCAGCCAATGCTATTTGCAGCTCTTCTACTGTGCTACTAGCTTCTCGCCTTCCTCTCACCATGCTACCAGAGGGAAATGGGGAGTACCATCATGTGAACGAAGGGTCCAGCACAGGATTGGATCTTTGGACTGACTTGTGGATCAAGTGCCCTACTAGCAAGCCATTAGTCTAGTGCTAGCTAGTAGCCATACGCATTCAAAAACTTAGCAGGTCATACTACAGTAGTCATCAATCCAGCTACAGTACTTGTCCAGGTAAGGGAAAGGTCTACTGTGCTGTAGCCCATACTATGACTGTGGCAAGTCAGAGAGCTACTGTGCGTTGAATTTTCGGCTGTATGTCTTCAGCGAGAACAGGTTATGAGTCAGCACGGCAACAACAACTAACAACAACAACAACAGCAACAACATCGTCATCGACAAAACAAACAACACAACAGGCAAGTTGTCAGCTTGTTTTCTACTAGTAAAGTTTACTCCAATAGCAATAAAGATTGCCACTGCTAGCTAGGAGAACAATAGTATCTCCTTCATTGTGTCGCAATAGAGAACATGTTGTCAGTTACAGCAAAGCAGCTTGCGAGAAGGACGACTGCTGGGTCCGCTTCGTGTGCAGCAACCACATGCTACTACTCGTCGATCGGAAGACTTTCATCATCCTCGTCATCTTTAGTACATCAGCAGCAGCAACAACAACAACCTGCATCATTTGCGTCTTCATCATTGTCAATTCGTACTTATATTTCACGAGCTCATCCCCAAAAGATTCCCGACTTTCCGGCCCCCGAAGCCTTCCAATTGGTGCTCGATGAAGTTGAAAAACGCAAAAAGCTCAAAGCCATTCGATGGAAGCGCAATATCAAACAACGTGCCAAGCACGGCAAAGTCGACGATGGTGGTCCGTACCGTCCTCGAGATGAAACGATTGAATTGGCTGTGAATTTGAATGTGGATCCTCGCAAACCCGGACAAGCCTTGCGTGGGAGTTTGGCCCTTCCGCATGGCACAGGACGACGCGTCAATGTCGCCGTATTTACCGAAGACCCCGAACTAGCGGCCAAGGCGAAAGAAATGGGAGCCTTGCATGTTGGAGGAGAATCCTTGATGGATCAAATTGTCAAGGGTGAAGTGTCGGTGGATAGCTTTCAGCGAGCTTTGGCCACCTCCGATGTCATGGGCGATTTGACCAAGAAATTGGCACGCGTCTTGGGACCACGAGGATTAATGCCCAATCCCAAAGTAGGAACGGTTGCACCATCTTCGGAGGATTTGTTGCAACTATTAGAGACACAGTTGGCTGGAAAAGAAATTCAGTATCGAACCGAAAAGGAAGGCATTCTTCATTTTCGTCTTGGCAAGGGATCCTTTGGAAAGGACAATTTGTTGGAAAATGCAGGTGCCGTCATGAACAAAGTCTTTGAAATCAAGCCAGAAAGTTATGGAAAATCCAAAAAGAAAAAGGGAGGTGGTGGAGGAAAGAAAAAGGGCGGAGCAAGTATGGAAACCTACGTCATCTCGGCCTATGTTTGCAGCACGAATACCAAGAGTGTCAAGATTGATACGCGAACCTTGGACCCTTCCAGTGCCTTTTTCTTGACTGCCATCGAAAAATGAGCAAAGAAGATGCATTTCACATCACGTATTTATTGTAGAAATTGACTTAGCTACACTTAGGAAAAGCATACCAAGTTATAGACACTCTTTTATTGCTCTAGCTAGAGCGAAACTTGTCAATTAGACACGACAAGAGCTGGGCAAATAGTTTGTTGCGCATTCAATTGCCCATTGCTGCTGGAGGGCGCATGCGTGCAGCGCTTTGGCCATGCGTCCGTAACTCAATTCGACGAAATAGAGCCCCGCATACAGTACTGTAGCCATGCCCAGAAAACTGGATTTAGAAAAGCTATTACTAATTTTTTTCATCTCGCATGGCGTTTCATGCCCTCGTTACTAATTTCCACTGCTTGCGTTTGGAGCTCCGTTTATGCACTTGTTTCAACTCAACTGAAGCCCAGTGTTTTCAAGGGAAAACAATTTCTGTAGCTAGAGAGTGCAAACTAGGACAACTCCCTCCATACCGTAGTGGGTGTTGAGCCACAAGAGTACAGCCCCATTCATCCGCTTTCCAACCAGTGAGTACCCAAGAGCCTACTCGGTGTGGAAAACTACGATACGCGGCGCACCGTTCATCGTGATGCCGCCTTATGTGGTTGGTTTAGCTAATATTGTTTTCGTTTTGTTGTGAGGGTTTGCTACTAGTAGTTGTTGGCGTGTCGCTTTGCAGTTGTCGCGCGCTGGAAGCTTCGATCCACACTAGTCTTCGTCATCATCTTCGTCATCATCATCACCGTCTTCGTCGTCATCTTCGTAGTCCTCTTCATCATCTTCTTCGGCATCATCTTCTTCGTCATCATCATCTTCGTCATCATCTTCTTCGTCATCGTCCTCCATCGCCGCGTCATCTGCAGGACTCGCGCCACCAATGGGCATGAGGAGGGTCTCTAGTTCGTTTGCAAGCTGACCATTGGCCCTCTCAAATGCCGATGAACCAAAAGTGATAGCAAAATAATTCTTGGACACGAGCGACTCACGAAAAACGCCCAGAGCTGTGAGACCACGTCGATTCTGGATATTCCTGACGGCCCCTTTCTGCATTAAAAAGGAGCACATTTCATAACGTTTATTCTCCTCAGAATCACCGAGTGATTTAGAGGCAGCCGCGACCATCAGAGGAGTATATCCTTTTTCGTTTGGGTAGTTCATGGCAATGGTCCGCTCGTTCTCGGATGGCAATAGATCCAGAAGGAATTGAATGTATGGTTCCGCCATATGATCGGCACACGCATGAATGGCACTCGATTTGTAAATTAGTTGCATCGTGTCGGTTGGCACAGCCTTCTTCAATGTTTGTTTGGTTTCCAAGTCAAGGGCTCGCAAATTTTCCTCCTGGTCGGATGCAAGCTTGGCAGCCATCCCTTGAAGCGTGGTGTCCAGCTGCACCTCCAATTCGTCTATTGCTGACTCAGACTTCCGGATTTCTTCTCCGAATTTTTCGTGGTCTGCTCGCCTTCGTTCGATGCTTTCGATGGCTGGCCCAAAAATTACCTCTGTTGTCAAAGGATGCGGTCTCCTCGATGGTAACTGAACTCCGTCATTATTCATACTCGTGTACAATTCCTCCAAGGCAATGTTTCGGTCCTCATCCGTCTGGAGCCTTCCAATCATTAGACGCGTACTATTTATGTTCTGTTCGGTTGTGCGCATTAAACTGTCTTCCTGTTCCAGCTTTTGGCGGAGTGTTTGTATTTGTCTCCTCTGTTCATCCGACCGGCCATAATAGTGTCGAAACTCTACAATTTCTCGACGAGGCTTAGTCCTGTAGCTTTCGATCGAACGGATCATATACCGCCGTGCTTGGGCTTTTTGATACATGAGGGTAAACAATGCGGCTTCCTGCTCGGTTTTGGCGGGTGGTTCGGGTGGAGATTTACAAACAACCACTTGTTTGGCCTCGTGCTCGGACAAGATCGGTCGTCCTTGAAGGTCGGGAGTTGTATAAACAAAGTAGTTTGGGGAGTTCTCCAGCACCAACGACTCCGAGACCTGAAGAAATCCAGCACGAAAGAACTGGCGCATATCTTGCAAGGTCAGCGCCTCCATTCGATCTTGCCATTCTTTCTTTTCCTTCTTTTCTTGCTCCGAAAGTGGCGTGGTTCGAGTGTATGGCATTCTGTCGGATCGTTCCTTGTCTTGTTGTGTGAACTGAGCAGAGTTATAGGGAATGTACATGGCAACAGACCAGCGGTCTTTCAGAGTGTCTGTTAAGAGTGACTGAAGAATCATGGGCCCAACAGTCGATGCCAAGTCTCGGTATTCCTCGGGCATCTCAAATTCGGAAATGTAGAGTAAGGGTCGAGTGTCCTTTGGTGCGATTGCTGCCTTGAGACTTGGCAATCGTGGCTTTCCCCGGTTGTTGAAGCAAGTAATGCCTAAACTTTGCAGTGCGTCGTCGATGTTGTCGCACATTTCAAAGAAAGCACACCCTCTGCTTCTCGGGAGAAGATAAACTTTAATTTTTTTCATTGGGATGGCATGGCCGTCTACCATAATTTTGAGGTCTTTTGCATTCAAGGTATGTTCCTCATACTCGCCTTTGCGACCTAGATCATCGTAGTTTTGTAGAAAGTCGCTGTCTTGACTCGACAAAGATTTATTGTCGTTGTCGTCCCTCGTTTCTTCCCTCCAGGAGAAATCTTGTTTGTATTGTTCAAACGCCCCCAAGACATGTATACCTTGCAATTCCGCATATCCCAACACACCCCGTTCTTGCCGAAACGAGTAAGAGTTCAAGACCCTGCAAAATCGCTTGCAGGTTTGCCGCAAGGCGTCGTGATCAGAGGCACAGGTGCGAACCAATATGGCTCGAAGGCAATCCTCATTCAAGTCTTCCATGACAGAAGACATTCTCAGCCGTTTGCTGCTGTTGCTGCTGCTGCTGGCCATTCTGCTATTCTTTCTTTGTGGCGAATGCTACTGCTGTCCCTGCCGGTACAATTGTACGAGGAGTTTCTTTGAGGGAGTTTGCTTGTGTCAGTACGTCGTACTGTTGTTTGATAGCGCGCATTCATTACATATACTGTTGTGGACTACTGTATGTAGTACAGTCGAGTGTACCATACTCATTAGTCGCGAATCGAATTTTCTCAAAAACCAAGGCTGAAGTAACCCGCACCTTGTCGGTAAAATCAAAGACGCCCGGGTGTCTCTCCTTTTTTTTTTAATGAATGAATCTTTTCAAGGAGTTCTTCGAACTTCTTTGAACTAAATAAACCGCAATGATATACTGTATTGCAAATCTCCACCAGTGAGTCGACAATGCTCGACATCGACAACCAATCGACATCGACGGTGAACCAATACAATTAAATGCAGCTGTCGTGGATTGAAGACCTTCTTAACCACTCCACTACTAGTTAGTAGGAACAAACTCCACAAAACTTCTATAACAATGACCTATCTGCTCACCAATACAACGCCGACCATGATGAACAAACGCCGCCGCCGCCTTCATACTAGCCATGGCAGACAGCGTTCCCTCGGAATCACAGCTGTAATAACTTTGGTGGCATTGTCCTGTCTGTTCCAAACTGTGGATTCCTTTGTGTTGCCACAGCAACAACTGGGCAGCACTGGCGTTGGCATTTCCGTTCCAACCATTCGTTCCCATGCGACTCCATTAACCCCTCGGCCTTTGCCTACACAATTTCCAACAAAATCCTCCAACCCTGCCGCCTCCACTGCCCTGAAAGCGACGGGCATTGAACCCGTGCTACTACTTGGTTCCGCCGTGGGTCATATTTTGGGTGGCAACTTGGCCACGCCCATTGTGATTGATGCCGTCAAGACCTGGTATACCCGCATTAAGAAACCATCGTGGACTCCTCCCAACAAGATTTTTGCACCTGTCTGGACTCTGTTGTATGGCAGTCTGGGAGTCGCTCTGGCACGTGTGGCCCATGCCAGTGCCGGAAATTGGCAGTCCCTTCCCGTCCTGGCGTGGGGGTGTCATTACGCCTTGAATCTCGTATGGGCACCCCTCTTTTTTGGCATGGCCAAATTGCGTACTGCCTTGGTGGTCAATTATTTGTTAGTGGCCTCCATGCCTGTGATATTCAAATTGTTTGCCGCAGTCGATCGAACGGCGGCCCTCCTTTTGGTGCCATATACCGCGTGGATTGTCTTTGCCACGATTTTAAATCATTCCATTTGCAAACTCAATCCCATGGATGGAACAGGATATTCGAGGGCCTTGATGGAAAAGGAAATTGCTGCCTTGCAGAAAGAAGCAGCACGTAAAGTTGGATTGATGGAGAAAGCAAAGAAAATGGGTGTGGTTCACTAAAGGAAAGGAATCCCCAAAAAGAAACATGTAGATGGCCACAAGAGCTTATCCAGCAAGCAAAGCACAGAAATAGTTAGACGATCCACAGAGAGCGACGTGCGCAGATTCATGACCACTACGTGTACGATCTGTGACAAGAATCATCTATATCACATCAGCCACTAAAAAGTACAACGCATAGAAGAGCTAAGGCATCAAGGCTGTGTGCATCACAAGGGACACAGAGAAAAAATTAGAGAGCAGTGACAGCATAGTATCCTAGACAAATTCCACCAACCCTTCAATTTCCTTCAAGTTAAAAATAATAATAAAATGCCATTACATTATTCATTATCCTCTACTGCAGATGTGTTGTTCTCAACTCCTCCAAACAAGCATATACCATTAGTATTTATTGCTTCGTCTAAGGATCCACAGGCATGAGCGTGTAAGTCTGTGTCTCGACTTGACTAATCCCATCAATGGCCTTTAGCTTGGCCAAAAAGGATTCTTCGGGAGCAAATTTTGCAGCTTCCCAAGCACCAAATTTTTCGGCTGGCAAACTCGTGACCACTTTGAAATCCATGCATCCACCACAAACCACACGATCCGTTTTCTTGAATCCATCCACTTTGGCGACATCACCCATGACTTCTTTCAAGGCTTTTTGAGCGGCCACAAGTGCGGCCTTGTCATTATCGGGAGACCATTTGCATCGCCATTCACGGGCGATCGTATCAAATTCCACTCCTTCCGCAATGGTACCCATGGTTCTTAATGAAGTATTAATAAATGATGAAGCTTTTGGTAGTTGCTGGACTAGTCTACTACTCGAACTGTTCAAGAAGCACTTTGTAAGAATCATCCCGAAGATTTTGTGGGATTGGCTGATCTAGCTATAGCTAGTGGTAGCAAAAATAGTCAAGTGTTGATACTGTTGTATGGTCTGCTGGTCAAGCATCTCGGAAAGATTCCAGCAACAAAATGGAGGTTCTCGGAAAGATCGCGATCGGAAGCAATCAAAAATCTTCTACGGTAGACGGACTGACTTAACGGATAGGAAATTAATTTGGTGTCAGGTGTGATTCAATGATCGGGACTGAAATGTGCAAGACTGGCTGCAACTGAACCTGTCTCTTATACACATCTCCGAGCCCACGAGACTAAGGCGAATCTCGTATGCCGTCTTCTGCTTGAA
>ENA-ORBV01016098-ORBV01016098.1-microbial-mat-metagenome-genome-assembly--contig:-NODE-16098-length-10902-cov-5.671316_pt1 | contig 10902 bp, 10 predicted proteins | sample MGYA00237777_ERZ505514 | MGnify/ENA primary metagenome ERZ505514 (study PRJEB26160, sample SAMN06269048) | microbial mat metagenome | isolation source: Oligotrophic lake microbial mat | place...
AATCAGGAATGGGCGTGCCGCCAAGCCCGGCTGAAATGTCCACCGCCCCTTCGCCCAGCAGCGAGATGGTGCCGAGCACCGCCGTCGACTTGTCGGTCACGAGCGGGCGGTACTCGTCCTTGACGCTGAACCAGACTTCGACTCCGGTGGCCGACAGGATCACCTGGTCGACGGTGCCGACCTGCACGCCCGCCACGCGCACCGGCGAGCCGGCCATCAGGCCGGCGACGTTGCCGAACCGCGCCTTGAGCGAATAGTTCTGCCACGGCATGCCCCCGCCTCCGCCCACCGCGAAGATCAACAGGCCGGCCATGACGAGCGCGAAGACGGAGATAATGCCGAACTTGAGTTCGGCCCACGCGAGTGAATGTGTGCGCGGCATGGTCCAGTGGTCCTCTTACGAAAGAAACATTTGCAGGTACGAATCGGTCGAACTGCGGAGTTCGTCGGCCGAGCCTTCGAAATGGATGTTGCCGTCCTTCAGCATCACGAAGTCGGCCTGGTTGACCTTGGCCTCGGTCGCGTGGTCAATTTGCAGCTCCCCGCCGGCGTCGCGTGAGGCCGAACGGGTGGCGATGTAGTACGCGTCCCGCAGTTGATGCGTGACAATCACCGAGGTGACGGCCTCAAGGTCCCTCAACTTGATGATTTCGTCATCGATGGAGACCGAGGTGATGGGGTCGAGTCCGGTGGTTGGCTCGTCGTAGAGCAACAACGTGGGCTTGGCCGCCATCGCCCGCGCGATCGCGACGCGACGCCGCTGGCCGCCGGACAGTTCCGATGGCTGCTTGTCGATGTGTTCGCTCAAGCCGACGAACCCGAGCACTTCCTCCACGCGCAGCCTGACCTCGGCCAACGGCTGGGTGGTCTCCTCGTACAGCTTGTAGCCGACGTTCTCACCCACGGTGAACGAGTCAAATAACGCGCCTTCCTGGAACACCATGCCCATGTGATGGCGCACGCCCATCAGCTGGGTTTCGGTCATCTCGTCGACCCGGTGACCGAGGACCCACACTGTTCCTGAGTCCGGCTTCAACAGGCCGAGCATAATCTTCAGGATGGTCGACTTGCCGGCGCCGCTGGCACCCAGGAAGATCTTGGTGTGTCCGGCGCGCACGGAAAACGTGACTTCCTTCAAGATGACCTTCTCGTCGAAGGCCAGGCACACTTTGTCGAACAGCACCACGGGGGCGTGGGGCTCGGCAAGTTCGACGGGCAGGCCGAATTCGGCAAGGCTCTTGTGTCGCATCAGAAGAAGACTGAGATCAACAACCGCGTCACGAAGAAGTCGACAATCAACACCAGCACCGACGCTGCCACCACGGCGTTGGTGGTCGCCCGGCCTACGCCCTGTGTGCCGCCGCTGGTGCGTAGCCCGACGTGGCAACCGATGGTGACGATCACAAAGCCGAGGAAAAACGGTTTGATCAAGCCCATCCAGACGTCCTGGATAAAGAGGCCCTCGACCACCGAACTCCAGTAGACCCCGGTTGGCACCCGCAGCTGCGTCAGCGCGATCAGCCACCCGCCGGTCAGGCCGACCGCGTTGGAGACCACCGTGAGGATCGGGCACATGATGATGCCGGCCAGCACGCGCGGCACCACCAGCTTGCGAATAGGGTCGGTGCCGAGCGCGCGCAGCGCACTGATCTGCTCGGTCACCATCATCGATCCCAGTTCGGCGGCAATGCCCGAGCCGACGCGGCCGGCGAGCATCAACGCGGTCAGCACGGGACCCAGTTCCTTGATCATCGACGCGCTCACCAGCCGGCCCACAAACGGGCGGGCGCCGAACTGATCCAGGGTCATGCCCGACTGCAGCGCCAGCACGGCGCCGGTGAAGAAGCCGGTCAGCACCACGACCGTCAGCGAGCCCAGGCCGATGACGTCGATCTGCTCCATGACATCGCGCGCATAAAACGGACGCGTGACGGAGCCCCGGGCCGCAGCGAGACACAACTTGACGTATTCCTGGAGCTCGAGGAGCGCCTTCTTCAGCCACTCGACCATCCAGATGGTGCTGGGGTTGCTCATCGAGGGCCTGCTGGCAGGCCGAGCTCTCGGTTTCGCAGCCCGCGAATCTGGTCGCGCAACGACGCCGCCTTCTCGAAATCCAGGTTGGCCGCGGCGCCCTTCATCTGCTCCTCGAGAGTCGCCAAGTGGGCATCCAGTTCGGCCTGGGTCCGGAAGACCTGCTTCTCCCTGGGGTCGACGATGGACGAATAGTCGCGGTCATAGACACTGGATAAGACGTCGTCGATTGCCTTGACGATACTGGTCGGCGTGATGCCGTGTTCCTCGTTATACGCGGCCTGCCGGGTACGGCGGCGTTCGGTTTCGCTGATCGCGGCGCGCATCGAGTCGGTGTAACGGTCCGCATACATGATCACACGGCCGTTGAGGTTTCGCGCCGCGCGTCCCGAGGTCTGAATCAGTGCGCCGGCCGACCTCAGGAACCCTTCCTTGTCGGCGTCCAGAATGGCCACCAGTGACACTTCGGGCAGGTCGAGGCCTTCGCGCAGGAGATTGATGCCCACCAGCACATCGAACACGCCACGTCGCAAGTCGCGCAGAATCTCCACGCGTTCGAGCGTCTCGATGTCGGAGTGGAGGTACCGCACCTTCACGCCCAGTTCCTGGTAATAGGTGGTGAGATCCTCGGACATGCGTTTGGTCAGGGTCGTGACCAGCACCCGTTCCTTCCGCGATGCCCGATCACGAATCTCCGCCAGCAGATCGTCGACCTGGCCCTTGACCGGTCGCACTTCCACCGGCGGGTCCATCAGGCCGGTGGGTCGAATCACCTGCTCGACCACCACGCCGCCAGCCATCTTCAGTTCGTAGGGACCGGGTGTCGCCGAGACATAGACGAGCTGGCCGACGCGCTGTTCCCATTCCTCGAAGTTCAACGGGCGATTGTCGAGGGCTGACGGCAGGCGGAAGCCATACTCGACCAGCACTTCCTTGCGTGAGCGGTCGCCGTGATACATGCCGCGAATCTGGGGCACGGTCTGGTGACTCTCGTCGATCACCACCAGCGCGTCGGGCGGCAGATAGTCGAGCAGGGTTGGCGGCGGCTGCCCCGCCGAACGCTGGGTCAGGTGCCGGGAGTAGTTCTCAATCCCGTGGCAATAGCCAATCTCGCGAATCATCTCCAGGTCGAACATCGTCCGCTGGTGCAGGCGTTGCGCTTCCAGCACCTTGCCATCGCGTTCCAGATCGCCGCGGCGCTGTTCAAGTTCGGCCTTGATGGTGACCACCGCCTCTTTGAGCCGCTCGCGCCCGGTGACGAAGTGCGATTTGGGGAACACCGTGGTACGGTCGTGGCGCCGCAGCGCTTTGCCGGTGAGCGGGTCGAACGAGGTGAGCTCGTCGATCTCGTCCCCGAACAGGCCGATCCGCAACGCAAACTCTTCGTACGACGGATAGACCTCGATAATATCGCCGCGCACGCGGAAGGTGCCGCGGCTGAACTCCAGGTCGTTCCGCTCATACTGGATTTCGACGAGCTTGCGCAGGATCTGGTCTCGATCGATGCGCTGGCCCTTCTCGAGCGGCATGACCAGGCCGTAGTACGCGTCGGGCGAGCCGAGGCCGTAGATACAGGAGACGCTCGCCACCAGAATGACGTCCCGGCGTTCGAAGAGCGAGCGCGTGGCCGACAGCCGCATGCGATCGATCTCTTCATTGATCGTCGATTCCTTCTCGATATACGTATCGCTGGAGGGCATGTACGCCTCCGGCTGGTAGTAATCGTAGTAACTGACGAAGTACTCGACCGCATTGTTCGGAAAGAACCGGCGGAACTCCTGGAACAACTGCGCGGCCAGCGTCTTGTTGTGGGCCATCACCAGCGTGGGGCGATTCACGCGGTTGATCACCTGCGCGATGCTGTAGGTTTTGCCCGAGCCGGTGACGCCGAGCAGCACCTGGTGCTTGTCCCCGCGATTCAGTCCGTCCACCAGCTCAGGTACAGCGCGCACCTGGTCGCCAGCGAGTTCGAAGTCTGAGGCAAGGATAAAGCGATCGGCGAGGGTGGGCATGGACACGGGTGCCAGAGCACCGCATCGTACCCTACTTCGGCGAGGTCTTGTAGGGGGCGAAATAGCCCTTGCGGGCCCTGACGCGGGTGCCGGGACGCCGCACTGTGATCTCGACCTTGCGCCAGGCACCGTCGGTGGCGGCATTGGCTGACAGATAGCCGAGGTGGTACTGCCCCGTGACCTGCGCGAGCACCTTGTCATACGCGGCCTCGACCTCTTTCATGCTCGAGGTGAAGAAGGCCTGCCCGCCCGTCGCTTCGGTCAACTGCATCAAGGTCATCTGCAACATCTGGCGTGACGAGCCGGTGTTCTCGACCAACCCGATGGCGTAGACCGTGACCTGCGAGGCGCGGAGTAACGTCAGCGTCTCGTTGAGGTTGAGGACCGAGCGCGAGTCGGCTCCGTCCGTGTACATCACCAGCACGCGGCGGCCGTTCTCCTGGTTCATCCCGTCGAGGACGGTGCCAAGCGCGTCGTAGAGCGCGGTCATGCCTTCAGGCTTGCGACGACGGATGCGCTCAACCAGGCGTGGGAAGTCGCGCTGCGGGTAGCGCGTGATCCGGACCTGCGTGTCGAAATCGACCAGCGTGACGTCGACGGCCTGGGGCAAGAGGTTGAGGAACTTGATCGAGGCGCCCTGGGCGAGTTTCAGGTCGCTCTGCATGCTGCCACTGGCATCGAGCATCAGACCCAGGTGCAGTGGCGGCGCGGTGTCGCCATCGCCGGCGGCAAAATAGCGGAGCTCCTGCGGTTGGCCATCTTCGAGGACCGCGAAGTCGTCGCGGGTCAGGTCGGTCACCGGGTTGCCCTTGCGGTCGACTACGGTCACGCCGAACGTGGCCAGGTCGACGCCGGACCGGAACGTCTGCTGCCCGCCGACCGTGGCCGTGAAAACCGCCACCAACCCCACGAACAGGACTGGAACCGCTCGTCGCACGCCGCCATGCTACCAAAGCCAGCAGGGATATACTCAAGACATCGTGCGTTGTCTGGCGGTCTGTCATACGGAGTTGGTGGTCCGGCTCCTGGAGGCAGTCCTCACTCCGAACGCGGAGCTCGAGGTCTTGGTGGAAAGCCGGGCGCTCGCCCGGCCCTTCGAACATTCCGCTTTACCGGTCTCGGTTGCCGACCCGGCGAGAGTCGATAGCTACGTCAAAGCGGGCCTGTCTCCCGTCACGCCGGTGTTTGTCGAGGACAACGGCCGCAAGGGTCTGCGCAAGGTGCTCGAGGCCATCCGCAGCGCCGGCGGCACGCTCATCTATGTGCTCGGCACCAGCCTCGCGGATGTGAAGCGGGCCGAAGACCTGCGCGATGACTTCCCCGAAGTCACCACGCTCACCCTCGCGGAGCTGACCGGTCCACCGCTGCTCAGCGAACTCGGTCGCTCGGTGACCCGCCAACGGGTGCAGCAATACCAGCGCTACATGGCCGACGCCGATCGCGTGCTGATTCTCACGCACAACGATCCCGATCCCGATGCCATGGCCAGCGGCCTCGCGCTGCGCACCATCCTGCGCCGCACGCGACAGACCGCGGTGATCGGCTGCCTGCAGCCGGTGACGCGGCCCGAGAACCTGCGCATGGTGAAGTTGCTCGACCTGAAGATCGAGACGCTCACGCCCGACCAGTTCAAGGACTTCGACAAGATCGCGCTGGTCGACGTGCAGCCGCACTACTTCCCCGGCCTGCTGCCCCACGTCGACCTGGTGATCGATCATCACCCGGAGCAATCGGGCTACAACGCCATCTTCACCGACATCCGCCCCGACTACGGCTCGACCTGCACGATTCTGACCGAGCACCTGCGCGCCGTCGACATGGACATCTCGGAGCGCACCGCCACCGCGATGCTCTACGCGATCAAGTCGGACACGCTGTTCTTCAATCGCCACGCCAACCGCGCCGACCTCGACTCGTTCTCGCACCTCTACCCGCTGGCCGACTCGACGATGATTCGGAAGATGGAGGGCGCCGAAATCACGGCCGAACGGCTCGACTACCTGATCAAGGGGTGGCAGCAGGGCCGCATGATGGAACACGTCTTCTGCGCGTTCCTGGGCGAGCCCCCGCGCGATGACTTTATTCCGTACGTCGCGGATTTCTATCTGCAGCTCGAGAACGTCCAGTGGACGGTGATCAGCGGCGTCGTCAACGACACGTTCGTGGTCTCGGTGCGCAACCTCGGCTACTCGCGCAATGCCGGCGACTTCGTGCGGCGGTGGTTCAGCGACCTCGGCAGCGCCGGCGGCCATCGCACCATGGCCAAGGCTGTCGTACCGCTCGAAGCGTTCCAGAAAAAGTTTGGGACTTACGAAGGCAGCCGCATCAACCAGCGGATGCTGGAGCTGGTGCTCGAGTTCCTGCACGAGACGCGAGACAAGTAGTGCCAGGAGGCCGGCACTTTAGTGCCGGCTACGTCAGCGCCTGTTCCAGGTCGGCAATCAGATCTGACGCATCTTCGAGCCCGATCGAGATCCGGATCATCCCCTTCGAGACACCGGCCGCCACCAGTTCCTCATCCGTCAGTCCGTACTGTGACGTGAGAATCGGCAGGCTGCAGATGCTCTCGACGCCGCCCAGGCTGGCTGCGCGCTTGATGACGTTCAGCTTGTCGAAGGCGCGGAACGCAGCCTCTTTGCCGCCCTTGACGTCGATGGTGACAACGCCGCCGAAGCCGCTCATCTGGCTCTTGGCAATGGCGTGATCCGGATGTGAGGCAAGGCCTGGGTAGTAGACCCGCTCCATCGCGCCATGCCCTTCGAAGTGTTGCGCGAATTGCAGGGCATTGGCGTTGTGCCGGGCGACGCGCAAGGGCATGGTCTTCATGCCGCGGCCCAGGGCAAACGCCGGGAGTGGGTCCATGATGCCGCCGAGCAACCGCCGCGCCTTGGCGAGCGGCGCGATCACTGCCTTGGATCCCGTGAGGGCGCCGCCGGTGACATCGCTATGGCCATTGAGGTACTTGGTCGCGCTCTGCATCGACAGGTCGATGCCCATGGAGAGCACGGGCTGGTTGAGCGCGCTCGCAAACGTGTTGTCGATTACCGACAGGACGCCAGCCTGCTGGCAGGCGGCCGCCACCTTTCGCACGTCCACGCATCGCAGCGTCGGGTTGATGGGTGATTCAAACCACACCATCTTCGTCTTGGGCCCAATCACGGTCGACAGGTCCGCCAACTGTTCAAGCGTGATGAATCGCCGCGCGACGCCGAACTTGGCCATCAGGTCTTCGATGATGTGAAACGTACCGCCGTAGATGGCAGCGCTGCAGAGCATCTCGTCGCCCGGCTTGAGCAGGGTCAGCAGGGTGGTGGAGATCGCCGCCATGCCTGAACTGAAGAGCAGTGCGGCCTCGGCGCCGTCGACCACCGCCAACTTCTGCTCCACCGCGACCACCGTCGGGTTCTCGTAGCGCGAGTAGAGATAGCCGTTGAGCTTCCCTTCCTGGTACTGGATGACGTCGGCCACCGAGTTGAAAATGAAGGTACTCGTCTCGTAGATCGGGACGGTCAACGACCTCGTCTCGCCAGTGTCGATTCGTTCGCCGGCGTGAATCAGTTCAGTTGCTGGTTTCATGGACCTTGGCCTTTTCTCTAACAAGAGAGGAGGAGTTTAGGAGAAACACTAGGTGTCGAGGTCGCGACTGACCTGCGTCATGCGGTCGCCTGACGCGCCGACCACCGGCTCAATGAACTGGCGGTAGGCATCTTCGAACCCCCGCTCCATCAATTCGTCGAGGGTCTGCACCCGATCCGACTTCTCGTCGTAGGCGCCGATCAGGTCGAGCGGGCGAATGGGATTGTGCGACGGGCGAATCAGGTAGACGCCCTGGAAGCGGTGATGCAGGTGGCGCACGGCATCGCTCAGCACCGTCGTTTCAGACGAGGCCAGCTGTTCGCCGATACGGCCAAAGCCGTCCAGGCGTGGCGGCCGCAACTCATGCGGTCCGGGCGGCTCGGGCGTGGCGGCGACCACCACCACCTGCTCCGCGCCGGCGGCGGCGGCTTCCTCGAGCAATCTCGCCAGGCACGCCGGACGGTCGACCAGGCGGTGCGTTTCACCGCGCCAGTAGGAATCTGGCGCGAACTGCACCAGGCGCGGATCGGTGACCCCTGGCAGGCTCATCGCCGCCGCCAGCACGTCGGCGGTGAAGGCCTGCGTCCCGCTGGAGAGGTCGTGCGCCTCCGCGCGGCGAGACGACACACCGCCCGGCGGCGGGAACAGCGCCTTGCGAAACGGATCGCGAACCAGGCCAAACACCATGTCGCAGTGGGCGTCCATGTCGTGCACGACCAGCAACAGTTCGCGGAATCCCGGCTGCCCCAGGTTCTCGGCCAGCAACTCCGCATAGCGGCGGCTCAGGTCCCTGGCGTCCGGCGTCTTGATGTCGGCGCCGCCCTTCAACAACCGCCACACGGTGTCGATCGCCTGCTGCACCGCGAGGCTGGCATCAATGGGCGCCCCCAGCAAGGCCCACGCCCGGGCACCGGCGGTGCGGCGGTAGAGTGGCGCGCGCAACCAGGTCAGCCACGCGCCGACCGCGAGTGTCACGACGGCGGCAGCTGACAGCACCAACACCAGCCGCGGAATCCACGTCGGCAAGGCGCCCGGCGAGAACGCGCTCGTCAGCGTCGCGAGAAACGATTGGACAAACCGCGCGCCGGCATCGAGTCCGGACATGCCGAACAGCAAGGCGATCGGATACACGATCAGGCCCAGCAGGATCACGGCCGCCGGAATGGCGAGCACCGCGACCAGGCCGATGGCCAGCCATCGCAGCACGCGGAATGGCCAGCGCCACCGGTAGAGTACCGGCACCGACGGCGAACGCCAGAAACCACCAGACTCCCACAGTTGGGAGCCCCCGTCGACCGCGCCGAGCACGGCCGCCATGGCGCCGATGCCGCGGCCACCGACGATGTCGATTTTGACGCCGGCTTCCTGGAGGGCGCGCATGGCGCCGGCATGGTAGGCCCCGTCAGCACCGGTTCCGGTGAACAGGAGCGCGGTGCGGCGCTCTGGGGAATACGAGTCGCGGGGCTCGGTCACGGCCGTGCGCTACTCGTCGTGAATGGTGACGAGCTTGAGGATCTCGAACTTGCGGGTGCCGAGGGGCGTCGCCACCGTGACCTCATCGCCCGCCTCTTTGTTGAGGATGGCGCGGCCGATCGGCGACGAAGTGGAAATCAGGCCCTTCTCAGCTTCGGCGTCTTCCGGCATCACGAGCTGGTAGACGAGTTCCTGATCCTTCTCGCGAATCGTGACCGTGGAGCCAAATCCCGCCTTGCCGTGCGGAATGCGATCCATGTTCATCATGGCGATTTCGGCGACGCGGCGCTTGAGCATGGCAATGCGGGCATTGACCATGGTCTGGCGTTCTTTCGCGGCTTGATACTCCGCGTTCTCGCGCAAGTCGCCGAGTTCGCGCGCGCGCTGGATCTCCTTCGGGAGTTCCATGTGCAGCTCACGCTCGAGCGCATTCAGCTCATCTTCAAAGCGCTTGATGATTCTTTCTTTCATCACTGAAACACCGGAGTGTAGCACAATTGCCCATAGTGCCCCTCTACTGCACACGATGACCGTCATCACCAGCCGCCACCACCCCCTCGTCAAGCAATTTCGAGAGCTCGCGCGCGGCGGCGGGGCCGTGATGTTGCTGGATGGCTGGCACCTGATCACCGAGGCGGTGAATGCCGGCCTGGCTTTCGACACACTGGCGGTGTGCGGACCGGTAACCGAGGCCGAGCAGACGGTGATCGACCGCGCCGGCCGCAGCGGCGCGCAAGTCTTTGAAGTGTCGGGCGCCGTGCTCAATGCCATTTCGCCAGTCAACTCGCCCACCGGTGTCGTGGCCTCAGCGCACAAGCCCGTGATCAGCACCGACGGCCTGGTCTCCCCCGCACCCGCCCTGGTCCTTGCCGGCATGGGCATTCAGGATCCCGGGAATGTCGGCGCGGTGGTTCGCTCCGCTGCGGCGGCGGGGGCGACCGGTGTTCTCCTGGACGAGTCCACCGCCGATCCGTGGGGCTGGAAGGCGCTGCGGGCGTCGATGGGCAGCGTCTTTCACGTCCCCGTTATTCGTACTCGCACGCCCATGCCGACCATCGATGCCTGGCGGGCCACCGGGCTACGGGTCATGGCGGCGGTGCCCCGCGACGGCGTGCCGATGGCCGCCGCTGACCTCACGCAACCAGTGGTGATCGCGGTCGGCGGCGAAGGCCCTGGCTTATCGGCGGAGTTGCTCGACCGGGCCGATGCCCGCATCAGCATCCCCATGCAGCGCGGCGTCGAGTCGCTGAACGTCGCCGTCGCCGCCGCGCTGATCCTGTACGAAGCGCAGAGGCAGCGCGCGCGATGAGCCTGTTCGATGATCCACCGGCGCCGGTTGATCCCAAGACCGTGCCGCTGGCCGAGCGGATGCGGCCGCGCACGCTCGACGAGATCGTCGGCCAGGACGAGGTGATCGCCGCCGGGCGGCCGTTGCGGGAGATGATCAACCGCGATCTGCTGCAGTCGATCATCCTGTGGGGACCGCCGGGCACCGGCAAGACGACCCTGGCACGCTTGATTGCCGATCTCACCAAGGCCGAGTTCATCGCCTTCAGCGCCGTGCTGGCGGGCATCAAGGAAGTCAAAGACGTCATGGCGACCGCCGAGCAGCGCCGCCGCATGACCGGCCGCCGCACGATCGTGTTCGTCGACGAGATTCACCGCTTCAACAAGGCGCAGCAAGATGGTTTCCTGCCTCACATGGAAGATGGCACCATCGTTCTGGTCGGTGCCACCACCGAAAACCCCAGCTTTGAGCCTGTCTCTTATACACATCTGACGCTGCCGACGAATAGAGAGGTGTAGATCT
>ENA-ORBV01016099-ORBV01016099.1-microbial-mat-metagenome-genome-assembly--contig:-NODE-16099-length-10901-cov-30.148374_pt1 | contig 10901 bp, 10 predicted proteins | sample MGYA00237777_ERZ505514 | MGnify/ENA primary metagenome ERZ505514 (study PRJEB26160, sample SAMN06269048) | microbial mat metagenome | isolation source: Oligotrophic lake microbial mat | place...
GGGGTTTCATGAAGTCATCGCATCACTCATTCCTCCCCGACCAGCTTGGCCTGGCCGCAACTGGAGTTCCTATCCCCGTTCGAGCTGCACCAGGCTCGTAGGATTCGCAAATGACGAATCACTCGCTCGCCTTGCCGCGGTTCTCCTCAATCGCGAGTAGGACCTTGGCCGTCGTGTTCCTCGTGGCGGCCGCCTCTTCGGTGTCCTGTCGCTTCACGTCGACGACCGAGACGAACGTTGCCGAACCTCGCTTTGTGGCGCCGGGCGAGTTCGAACCGCAGGAGTACATCTGGCTCTTCTGGAATGAGGCCGGTTTCCTGGGCGGGCCTCCGTTTGGGAACACGCTCGTCGAGATGATGAGGGCGCTGACCCCGCACGCGAAAGTACGCCTGATGTTCGGCAACTGGACGGGTTCGGTGGAGCGCGATGCAAGTCAGACTCCTCTCACGCCAGAAGCTGCCGAAACCCGACTGCGTGCCCGACTCGTGCATGAGGGCATCGATCTCCGGCGCGTCGAGTTGTTTCATTCCGGGGTCCTGTTCGGTGCGCTGCAGGATCCTGGCCCGACCTTTCTGCGTCGCAGTGACGGACAGCTGGCGGTCGCCGACTACGGCTTCGCGCATCCGGACCCCGCCGTGGAGACGATCGACCGGAGTATCGCAGCGCGGCTCGGCCTTCCGACGGTGTCCTCGAAGCTGGTGAGCGAGGGCGGAGCACGGCAATCCAACGGGAAGGGCACAATCATGTTGGTCGAGTCGGTCGAGTTCGACCGCAACCCGGGCTGGACGAGGGAACGCATCGCAGCCGAGCACCTGAGGGTCAACGGCGCTCGCAAAGTAGTTTGGCTGAAGAGCGGCCCGAAGGAAGAGCAGTGGGGCAAGCTGGAGGACGGCCGCTGGGGGATCGGAACCGGCGGACACATCGACCAGTTCGCGCGCTTTGTCGATCCCAAAACGATCGTGCTTGCACAGGTCGTCGAGTCGGAGCGCGACGCGAGTCCGATCCTGCGGGAGACCTACGAGCGCATGGAGCGCAACGCTGCGATTCTGAGCAAGGCGACCGACCAGGACGGAAATCCATTCCGAGTTCTGCGCGTGCCCATGCCACAGCAGATGACCTGGCGAGTGAACTTCGACGAACTCACGCGCACCGAGCGCTATTGGTTCGAGGGCGCGATGAAGGGCGAGTCGATCGAGTTCTACCTGCCGGCGAGCTATCTCAATTTTATCCTCGCCAACGGTGTGCTCCTGACCTCGAAGTACTGGCGCGAGGGTGAGCCGGAATCCATGCGAGAACGCGACGCGTTGGCTCGCGACGCCCTGGCCGTCGCGTTCCCCGATCGAAGGATCATTCAGATCGATGCCAGAGCCATGCTGCACGACGGCGCCGGCCTGCACTGCTGGTCGTGCAACCAACCGTTCGCGACTGCGGCGAGCCGCTGAACGTTTGGCCGGGGTGGCGATACGCGGGCGCGCATCTTCCCTCGAAGCAACCCAGTCGAAGCCAACAGAGTGTCGCAGTGGGCAGAGATGCGCCAGATGCACGTGGTGGACGGCGTGGCGAAGAAGGCGATCGCGCGGCGTTTTGGATTGGACATCAAGACGGTTCGACCTGCTGTGAGTCGCGCGATGCCGCCGACGAAGCGATTGACGCTGCGGCGAGTTCGAACGCTCGACCCGTGGCGCACACAGATCGAGCAGTTGCTGCGGCTGGAGCCGCGCATCACGGCGAAGAAGGTGGGTCTGGAGCTGGGCGATCGTGCGCGCGGGATCAAGTCGCGCGCGTTGCGCGACTACGTGCGCGAGCTCGAGCGCGAGCTGTTCGGTACGGAGGCGTTCGTGCATCGTGCATCGCACGCACGCCGCGGGCGACACGCTCGAACCGCTACCCTCTGTCGGGGGGTCATCCGCTTGGAGTTCCTATCCCCGGGCGCGGGAATCGCCGCCTACCAGCGTGCTCTCGAAGTTCGGCCGGACGACGCGTACGTGTGGCTCAAGCTCGGGTTCGCATACGCTCGTTCGGGATCGTGCGCGCTCGCGCTCGCGCCGTGCACGAAAGCGCTCGAGCTCGATCGCGACCTCGCCCCCGCTTGGCTGCGGCTCGCCGGAGTCCAACTGTGCCTGGGTGAGCTCGAGGACGCTCTCGCAGCGTGTCGTTCCGCGCGCGAAGTTCGGCTCGACAGGATTCACGTCTCGGACGCCGCGGCGATCATCGGGTTCTACGGCAATGCCCGTCGCTTCCACGCGGAAACGTACCGCACCGAGTCGAACATCTACCAGGCGCTCGGCCGCAGGCTGTCGGGCAGGACGCCGGCCGGGATGGGGCGGACGGAAGCGATGCTGCAGCTGGAACGCTGGCTCACGCTCTCCGACCTGTGCATGACGCTGGCCTCTCCCGAGCTCTATCCGCTCGAAACCGCGCGGTGGGCCTATCAGTCGGCGAACGAGAGGATGCGCTCGAATGCGCTTCTCGCTGCCGACCAAACGCTGATCGATCTCGCGGCGACTGCATCAGCGCACCTGAAAACGTTAGACGACTTGTGATCGCCGGGGCGCGCCGAATGAAGTCGATGCCGACGATAGACGGGACCTCCAAGGGTCTAGCCGGGTAGCATCTCGCCACCATGTCCACGCCGCGCCCCGGTGGTGGCGTCGGCGCTTCGCCGCTCGTCAGTCCCCGCATTCTTCAAGCGTTCCGCGAGCACTTCGCCAGCTCGGGCGTTCTGCGCACGATCGAGGACGCCTTCGCCGCACAAGGTATTCTCGCCAAGCCCGGCTCCGCATCCGACGTTGGCGGCGCGCGTCGTACGCTTGTCGAAGATTGCTACCGCTCGCTCGACCTCTCGCAGATGCGCGACGCGCGCAGGCTCCTCGCCGTGTTCGGCGCGGAGTTGCAGGGCATCGAGCAGACCGCGATCGACATGGAAGAGGACGGCCGCACGCCGCCCTACGGCGAGCATCCCCGTAAGGCGCTACGCGACTTCGTGCGGCTGCTCGATCGCGAGGGCTTCGCGTACGAGAACGGCCGGATCACCTCGAAGCACGCCACGCCGCTCGCGGGGGAACTGACTGAACACGCGGCGGCGCTCGATCTGCCGAACGTCGTTGAGCAGCTTCGACGTTTGGAGGATGTCGCCGACACGGATCCACGCCTCGCGATCGGCACCGCCAAGGAACTCGTCGAGACAGTGTGCAAGAGCATTCTTCGCGAGCGCGGCATTTCCGTCGATTCGACCTGGGATATTCCGAAGCTCGTCGGTGAAGTGCGACGGGAGTTGCGCCTGTTGCCCGAAAACGTGAGCGCCGACGCGCCGGGAAAGGACGCGATCAAGCGCGTGCTCGGAAGCCTCGGCTCGATCGCGCACAGCATCAACGAGCTTCGAGGGTTGTACGGAACTGGTCACGGCCCCGACGGTCGCGCTCGCGGACTCCAAGGTCGCCACGCGCGACTCGCCGTGGGCATGGCGTCAACGCTGGCGACGTTCCTCCTAGAGACGCATCGCGAACAGGGACCGGCGACGGCCGAAGAGCGAGCAGCAACTTGAACCTGCTCCCCACGAGGCGCGCATGAACTCGGATGAGCGCGCCCGTCGATCCGAGGAGCTGAAGCGCTCGATGCAGGAGCGCAGCGAGCGAAGGCGCGCAGAATGGGCTGCCGGGCGAGTCAGCCTTGGTGGCGAGGGGATGTTCGCGGGGATCAATGACCCCGTGTTGCGCGAAAGCTACCGAGACGCCGCCCGCGACCTTCTCGACCGCAACCGTCACCGTCTCGTCCAGTTAGCGTTGCCGATCTTCTTCCTCCAGCGACACGCGCTCGAACTGGCGATCAAAAAGGCAATCTTGACCGTAGAGGAGCACATCTACCTCGCGATGAGGCGTGCGGGCTCTCCTCCCAAGGCTCCCCGGGGCCACGACCTCGCGGAACTCCTGAGTAAGCTCAAAGAGGCGCTCACGCGAGCGGACGACGCCCGACAGGACTTCGGAACTCTGCCCACGCTCGTGCAGCGTCTTCATGCGCTGGACGAGGAAGGGACATGGGCCAGATATCGAGACGACAACGTGCGCGCCGAGCTAGACCTCGAAGCTGCGCAGTCCGACCTGGAGCATGTGTTCCGCGACTTGTTCGCTCACGGCCGGACCTCCGACGCCGCCTTCGGCTGGGTCACCGAGTACGCCTATCTGACCCACGAGTTCATCGCCCGCGAAGAGCAGGCGTCGGGTTCTGACTGACGGGGACCTTTCTCGTCCCTTCCTGCGCGTCAGCGATCCGCCTCTCCTTGGCCTTCCGCCACAGGTTCTAGCGCGACGCCGCCGGACTTCGACTCCGACGGTCCATCACGCGGGGGCTACTTGGTCGCGAGCTGCTTCTTGAGCTGGCTCTCAGAGTCGCGCAGCGCGGCGCGACCACATCGTTTCCGAAGGCGATTGATTCGCGTGTGATGACATCTCCCAAGTCGGAGCCCGCTTCCGCACGGACAAGGGCGCTTGTTCGCAACTCGTTTTCGCAGTCCTCCGAGGCGAAGAAACTCGACGCACGCGCTTGGATCCGTCGTGCCGAGGACACGGCCGTAGTAGTGCAGCAAGCCGGGCGCGCCGTGGTCCAGTTCGCCCCACGGTGGCTTGTCGAAGACTTCGATGTGCCGGTAGCGATAGAGGTATGGCACGACGCAGCGCTCGACAAAACCGAGGAGCGTGGGCCTCCGGTTCACGATCGAACGGATGTGGAGCGGCGCGCCGAGGCATAGCCTTCCCTCCAGATAGGTGTGGTACGTCTTCGGGATCGAGTCCTCGACCGCGTACACGCGCGGTAGAACCGCCGGGAACGCGCGCGGCACGATGATCTTGACCCGGTATGAACCGTCGAGCCGGGGGAGATCCGTCAGCTCGATGTCATCGAGCGCGAGCAGTCCCACTATCCGCAGCTCGTCTTCGTCGTCGCTGAAGTGCTTGTCCGTCCGATCGGGTCGGACGGACACGTGTGCAAACGTGGCGAGGAGTTCCGCGAGTTGGTCGTCGATCGTGGTCGCGTTACTGCGACTAGCCACGCGCGGCCCAAGGCGGCGGCTTCGACGCGATGAGCAAGCTCGGCGCGGCGACCGAGGCCGGGACGGACAGCTTCGTCGCGAGCTTCTTCGCCTTGTCGCCCGGCAGCGAAACGCCGAACTTCTGACCGAACTGCTCGGTGATCTGATCCGCCGTCATCGGCGCACCGAGTTGGTCGAGGTCTCGCACGAGATGCGCGTACCAGCGATCGTAGTGCTTCCGGCGGCCCGGCTTCGTCGTCCACTTGTCCGCGAAGTCCTCCTCGGGATTGACCGGGTTCGCCACGAACGGGACGGCCGAGCGGATGAACTTCGGCATCCCCTGAACGATCGCCATGAGCGCATCACGCTCGTCGAGCTGACCTTCGTACGCGAGACCGGCCAGCGTCGTGATGATGCATGACGGCGGGGCGTTGTCGAGGTCGTCCCTGAACATCGCGTTGCGGTGCTGCTTGATGATCTGAACAGCGACCTGGAGCGGAGTCTTCCACTCGTACGCCGGCACCTCATCTGCCTTCCGAACGTCGGCGCGGGCTTCCATCAAGCGAACGGCGACGGTCCGCATCCGACTCTTGAACCACGCCGCGTATCCCCTTGGGTTGCTTCTGCGCCAGTCCGACGAGATGACCCGGTAGTTCGCGTTGTTCTTGTCGGTGATGCCCACGGCGCTCTCGACGAAGTGGACGTTCGCGGGCAGTACGAGCGTTGCGAGCCGTCGCTTGGTCGCCTCGTCCTCGGGCACCGACGGGACGATGTCCATGTGGAAGTGCGCCTTAGGGTCCTGGTAGTCGAGGTGCCAGCAGCGCGGCTTCTCTGTCGGCTCATGCATCCCGTACTTGCTCGCGTACGCCTTCACCTCGTCACCGACGAGCTGCTTGAGCTTCTCCTGGGTCATCTCCGTCTTCGTGAGTTCGCGCATCTCGCACGCGAGGTCGAGGTCGTACCCGTGCTTCGGGTCGTGAGGCGGCACGACCGTTCCGAGCTGAAACGATCCCTGGGGGTAGATGTACGGCCGGTACTTCGCGACGGCTGATTCGTCGCGCTCCAAGTGCCTCGACATCGCGTCGTAGCGCTCGACCGCGAGCTTGTACGCGGACGGCGGAATGTCGAGCGATTCGGCGAGCTGACGGACGGCGGAGCGTTGGGTGTTGATGTCGATGGTGGTCAAAGGTCTCTCCCTACTCGATGTTGAATGCGTGCGTGAAGTCTTGCCCGGGAAGGGCGTCGTACATGTGGAACGGCATCTCGGCCTTCTCTTGGCGAACGAGGCCGAGCTCGACGGCGGCGGAGTTCGGCATCGCCGGGAAGATATGTAACGGTGTGCCGTGGCCGTGCGCGGCCTTGATCTCGTTGAGCAGGCGCTGAACGAACGCGCGCCAGACGACGAGATCCGCCGGGCTCTTGATGCAGTGGTGGTTCGGCTCGGGGATGCGGACGTGCCAGATAGAGCAGTCGTCACTGAGCGCGCGCTTGACCCGATCGTCGGTGATCGTCGCGCTCAGCGAGATGACGAGGGCCGGGCGCTTCGTCGTGTCCGTCGGGCGCTCGTACGTTGGCGCAAGGGGCGCGTACTTTCCGTCGAGGTCCGGCCAAGTCCAGCCGGAGTCCGGCACGCGATGGCGTTGGAAGACATCCACACGGAACTTGTCCGACAGCAACGATCCGAGAAGCACGAGTAGCGGCTGGGCAGCAAACGCGAACACCGACACGTGCGGGTCGCTCTGACGCGAGAGGGACGGGCGCACGATGGTCTGGTAATGCTCCAGCAGGTTCGCGCGCTCCGACTCCCAGAAGTGCGGGGAGCACTCGCTCTTGAGGTCGCCCTTGGTCTGGATCTGGAACGACTCCTTCGCAGCCGGATACCGTCCCCGCGAGAGCAAAGCGGGATCGGTCGTCTCGCGGCCCAGCACGGCGGGGTGACTGCCGACGGACGACCCGTACACGAGCACGTGGCTCTTCTTGTCCGGCGCGATGCCGCCGATGAGCGCAACGCGCTCCTCTTGGGCACGCTTCATCGCCCGCAGCCGTTCCTCGGGGTACGAGGCGGGGTCCTCCTCGTCGACAAGGCGATGATGCTCGTAGCAGAGCAACATCACGTTCTCGACGTCATCGACCAACTCGGCGGAGCGCTCCGCGTCGCCGCGAGGTCCGTCCGCGCTCGCACCGACGTTGTGGGCCACTTGCCCCGTGTTGAAGACGCGCTCCGTGGCGTCGTCGCCGAGGACTCGCTTGGGGCAGCCTTCGAACTGGCAGTACCCAGCGGAAAGGGCGTACTGCAACAGCTTGGTCTTCGGGTTGGCCTTCGCCTTGGCGACGGCCTTCGGCTTCCGAGTGGGGGGCATATCCCCTATACGCAAGGCGCGTGCCAAGCCGCTACCGGCGGCGGCCTCTTGACCTACTAACCCAACAGATGGTAGACCTACGGGGTCTTTGGCCCTCCCGATTGCGCCCGCCTACCCGCGCGGGACACCGCCATCTTGGCGGTGTGCGTAGATGGCTATTCGCCGTTGCGCCATCTTGGCAGCTAGCGCGGTGTGCCGCGCCCGCCTGGAATCGAACCAGGGACCTGCTGCTTAGAAGGCAGCTGCTCTATCCAACTGAGCTACGGGCGCTTGAGAAACCGAGCCTACCGCTTCTGTAGGGAGCCCACCACGGGGCGCGCGACTACCCCGCCTCGGCCTTCGGCACAGGGCGAGGAGGTCACCTGAGTGTCGCAGTGGGCAGAGATGCGCCAGATGCACGTGGTGGACGGCGTGGCGGAAAAGGAGATCGCGCGGCGTTTTGGATTGGACATCAAGACGGTTCGACGTGCGGTGAGTCGCGCGATGCCGCCGACGAAGCGATTGACGCTGCGGCGAGTTCGAACGCTCGACCCGTGGCGCACACAGATCGAGCAGTTGCTGCGGCTGGAGCCGCGCATCACGGCGAAGAAGGTGGGTCTGGAGCTGGGCGATCGTGCGCGCGGGATCAAGTCGCGCGCGTTGCGCGACTACGTGCGCGAGCTCGAGCGCGAGCTGTTCGGTACGGAGGCGTTCGTGCATCGTGCATCGCACGCACGCCGCGGGCGACACGCTCGAAGGCGACTTCTTCGAAGCCTGGGCCGAGATCGGCGGGCGGCTGCGCAAGGCGCGCGTGTTCGTAACGACGTTGCCGTGCAGCAACGTGTACAGCGCGAAGGCTTACCCGATCGAGCGTTTGGAGAGCTTGCTCGACGGCCTCAACTCGAGCTTCGAGCACTTCGGCGGTCTGACGCGTCGCGTGGTCTTGGACAACACGTCGCTGGCGGTGAAGAAGATCCTGGTCGGCACCGAGCGCGAAGAGACGAAGGCCTTCCACGGCTGGCGCGGATCCCTGCCGTTGCACGCCGACTTCTGTGCGCCGGCGAGCGGTTGGGAGAAGGTGGCGGTGGAGCGCGGCGCGCGTTGCGTGCAGGGCCTCTTCTTCCAGCCGGTGCCGAAGGCTGCAACATGGGACGAGCTCAACGCGATGCTGCGCGCCGAGCTCGACGCCGACATGGACCGGCGCAAGTTGCGCGACGGCCGCACGGCGCGTCAGGCGTGGATCGCCGAGCGCGAACACTTGCGTCCTCTACCCCCGCGGATGCCTGAAGCCGCGCGCGTGGTGACGGGCGTGTCCGACAAGTACCCGATCGTGACGCTGGATCGCGCGCGCCCGAGGGACCGGATCCACTCGTCCGTGGGCTTGAGACCTCCCGGGAATCGGCCCGAACCGCTACCCTCTGTCGGGGGTCATCCGCTTGGAGTTCCTATCCCCCGCGCGCCCGTCAGGTGACGAGCGTGAACTCCGAGCGGTTGCTCAAGTCGGCGGTCACCGCCTATATTACGGCGGCGACTTGGGTGCGCAGGGTTTCGATCGCGTCGATGGCGTCGGTCAGTTTCTTGGCGAGCGCCTTGTCGGTCGGCGCGTCGCCCAGGGCCGCGGACAGATCCTTGAGCGATTGCACCGCCGCCGTCGTCGATTGGATCGCCTTGGTGATGCTCTCCATGCGCAGCGCCGAAGCTGTCTCCGCGATCGATTCGGTGACGCCGCTGATGTCCTTCGTGAGGCGCTTGTACTCACCGGTGCGCGCCGTCAGTTCCCGCACGCGATCGCCGATGTTTTGCAGCAAGAGTGCGTTGCTGGTCGCCAGCGCGATCTGGTCCAGCTCCTTGATCGCGTCGTCGTTGGGCCACGAGGCGTTCACGAAGTCGGTCAGATCACGCGCGATGGCGCGACGTGCGGTGTCATCGTTGCCGTCCGCCGCGGCGTGTGCTTGGTCGAGCAGCAAGGCGAGCTCCTTGTTCCACGCCTCGAATCCCGACAGCTTCTTCCACTGTTTTTTGCTCATAGCCCGCGCACTCTTTCGACCAGTCCCTTGATTTCGTTACCCGCTGAAACCAGCGCCTGTACGTCGACGCGCTTGTTGTTGGCTACGGCCGTTGCGAGTTGGGCATGAGTCTGCGCCCACGCTTCGCAGGCAGCGCTGGTCGCGCCCAGTAGCTCGAGTTGAGCTGCGAGACGCGCCTCCATTTTCTCGTAGGCGGCATCGCGCTCTTGCTTGCGCGGCTCTGCATCCGCGAGCGCCTGAGCGAGCTTGACTTGACGATCCAACGCCGCTGCGTCGGCGTTCACCGGTTCGAACTTCAAAAGGCTGGGCTCGAAGTGATTCCAGTAGCCGTCGAAGTCGCCGTACTTCTCTGCGAGCGAGTTGCGTTCCACGCCGGCGCAATCCTGGGCGAGCTTGCGCATGGACTCGAGATCCTCGACCAGCTTCTCGGATATGCGGACGATGATCGGCTGCGCTTTGCGCATGGCTCCGTCGAGCGCTTTTTGGGCGAGCACGGTTTCGATTTGCGCCGTGATGAATTTGGCGGCGTCCATGACGACGCCTCGGACTTCACCCGCAACTTTGAGCGGAATACCGACGCCACCCGAGAGCTTCGTGACGGCGCCCACCAAGCCATCAATCGTCTTGCCGGAGTCCTTGGGGGCGGAAGCCACGTCGACCAAGGTGTTCGAATAATCCACCATCGCGCTGAGCGCGGCGTTGCGCGCTTTCCAGGCTGTCTCGAAATCCTCGTGCGCTTTTTTGGCCTTCGCCTTGGCCGCGTCGTCGCCTTCGACGTGCTCAACAACTCGGCCAATGTCATCGCTGATCGCCCGCCCGCTGCTGACCGCCGCCGTGCGCAGTTGCAGCGTCGCGTCCGCAAACGGTTGAACGTCGGGAAGCCGGCAAGCGCCCGAAAGGGCGACCAAGGCCGCGACTAGGAAAGCACGCGCAATTCTCATGGGTTCCTCCCGTTGATGGGCCGCGCACCGATCACGCGCGCCGCCGCCGGCAACGCTGACTTGACGCGATCAGGCGCTGCAATCCTCTCCACGAAGCGGGAGGCTAGCCGCGCACGCCGGCGCCTTGCAACTTCGGCCCGCAATCCGCGCGCGCCGCAATGCGCGAGGCCGACCGTTCAAGCGTTGGTGCGGCTCGGTATGGTCGTGCATCAACGCGGCATCAGGACCTGGGCGCTGCGGGCTGCTCATGGGCGGGGATGCCGGGCAGTCCGCGTACGGACAAGCGCAGCCAGTCGAGGCCGTGACGGTGAGAGCCCGGTAGCCTGTGCGCGACGTAGTGCAGCAGTAGGTCCTCGAGCTCGACAGCGCGGGCCTCGAGTCCGCGCTCGGTGAGCAGGGGCTCGACGGCCGAGATCGACCGACGAATAGACGGACGGGCCCGGAACCAGCTCGCGCGTCCTAGCACCAGCTCCACCAGCGTAGAGCCGGCGATCCGCAAGCGCACCGTGGGTTCGGTGGCCGCGTCGTAGGCGACGGGCGTGGAGCCGAAGTCGATGTTAAAGCTCAGGGG
>ENA-ORBV01016101-ORBV01016101.1-microbial-mat-metagenome-genome-assembly--contig:-NODE-16101-length-10898-cov-6.798355_pt1 | contig 10898 bp, 10 predicted proteins | sample MGYA00237777_ERZ505514 | MGnify/ENA primary metagenome ERZ505514 (study PRJEB26160, sample SAMN06269048) | microbial mat metagenome | isolation source: Oligotrophic lake microbial mat | place...
CCATCTATTGCCTAGATCTTAGATGTCGCGGTGCTTAAATCCCCAACATCCCTTAAGATGAGCGAACCGACAGTAATAACGATACGCGATCTGTAGAAGATGCATCTGCGACATGTCGTAATTTCCTTCTTCGTGTTTGCCGAAGAGGTCGCTTACGTCGATAGTACCGTCTACACCTGGGCCAAAGCTGCCGCACCATCCTGGGCTAGCGGCGAGGATAGCTTCCGACACCATTGGTCGTAAGCCATCTGCGTGAACGTCTGGAAAGAAATCCGCATAGGCTAACGCGGCAAGACATTTGGCTGTGGGGATAAAAATCGTTGGCGCTTTATCACGATAAGCTTTTTCTTCCAAAAGCTCTGTTTCTGGATTACCTGAGGGAAAAACCCGTACTCCATTTCCAATTCCGGTAGCGGCACTGATCGCCGCTGCGGCGCGGGCATCAAAAAGGCGAACGGCTTCAGCGACCGTATTGAGTTCACCGTAAGGCGGTAGGTGAACGTTTGTAAGATCAATGTGAGACGTGTCGCTGGCTATACTCCTCGCATCAAAGTGCGCGGGCATGAACCTGCGGTAATAGGGATGGGTGCCACCCCCGACGGGCTGCGCCTCATCCGCAAGCATATTCATCTTCAATAGAAGAGATCTCATTGAACCAGACTGAATCGGCTGAAATTGTTGGTTCAAAGCTTTGACGCTGACAGTGCCGCTAGGCGGCAAGATCCAGCGATCACGTAGACGTTTTATCGCCTGTATTAATGTCGGCATGATGTCTCCTATTGCAACGCGATTAAAATTGGAATCAGTCCTTGTCCTTCTTCGAGCGATCGCAGGGCTTTACCAATCACTGCTCCAAAAGCCTTCAATGGATCATCTGTCTTCATCGCATGACCAGGAGTAAGAGAAGTAGTTAAAAGATCACCTACCTCGATCGCTCCATACTGTGCATCCACTTTGCAATAGACCTTACCCAACAGCGCGATCGGCATTCGGTTTCGAGAAGATTCCTTCTTATCTAGGACGATCCCTGGCTTAAAGTTACCTGCACCAGAGATGACACCTGCGACTCGTTTGTCGTAGGCACGATCGCTCTGCCGCAGAGCACCTTCTTCGTCAATCACCATCACCATTCCAGGCTCAACCTTTTCTAAATCTGTAATATCAAAATCCTCTGCACAGTCAGCGTTAGCCAAGCGAATGTCGCCAGTCACCTCTACATCTCCCTCGAATAGTCCGGCGAGCCTGCCTCCTTTACCATAAACTCCGATACCGCTTTTACTTGTCCCCAATACACCGACTCCGTTACCTTCAGTTTGTCCCCAAACGCCATTGCCGCTTGTACTGATTCCGACAACACCCTCAGAATTAACAGCCCAACCTTCTACACCTCGTCCTTCATCAGAGGAACCGCGAATCCCCGCCGATTTTCGGCTAGCCGCTCGCACACCATAGTTAGTATCACTTCGAGCCTCTACACCTCTCCCGCTGTTTGAAGTGGACCCAAGTAGCTAGACAATTCTGAGGGATCTCTAAGCTCTGAAAATTGAGATCTCTATATCCTGACTCAAGCATCTTTGGAAAGTGATCGCTTCTCCCAGTACACGACTTCTGGAGTACGATAATCCAATGCTTGATGGGGACGCTTCTGATTATACCAGTCAAACCATTTTCGTACCTCTTTATTCAAATGAATTCCATCCTCAAATGCCATTAAATAAATCAACTCATACTTCAGCGACCGCCACAACCGTTCAATGAAAATGTTGTCATAACATCTCCCCCGTCCATCCATACTGATCTGGACTCCAACCGCTTTGAGACAACTCGTGAAAGCCGTCGCAGTAAACTGACTACCCTGATCTGAGTTAAAGATTTCAGGGATTCCATAGGAGGCAATTGCCTCCTGCAACGCTTCAACACAAAAGGAGACTTCCAAGGTGTTTGAGACCCGCCAAGACAACACTTTACGACTATACCAATCCATCATGGCTACCAAATAGAAATGCCCTTTGAGCACAGGTAGATAGGTAATGTCGGTACACCAAACTTGATTTGCTCTAGTCACTGCCAACTCGCGCAGCAGATAGGGATAGACCTGATGTTCTGGATGGGCTAGGCTCAGCCGAGGCTTGGGATACAAGGCTTCTATCCCCAACTGGCGCATCAACCGTTGGACTCGTTTGCGGTTCACTTCATAGCCTTGCTGACGCAGCACCACCGTCATCCGGCGACTGCCATAGAAGGGAGTTTCCAGGTATTGCTGATCAAGTAATCGCAGCAAGGTCAACTCCTCATCGGATGGTTCTTGAGGTTGATAGTAGAAACTAGAACGAGCAATCCCCAGCAATTGACATTGGCGGATAACACTGAGATCTCGATGGTCAGGCACTACCAGGGCTTTTCGCTCTTCAATCCCAACTGTGCTGACCTGCTGGCTAAAAAATCCCGTTCTACCTTCAACTTGCCAATCTGGCGATATAACTCATCGATTTGAGACTGTTGACTCTCGTTGGTTGGGCTGGCATCACTACCCTTGTCAAACAAACTGCTGGCTTCTTCCAACAACTGCCGTTTCCAGTTGTTGATCATGGTCGGATGCACTTCGTACTGGCTGGATAGTTCCGAGATCGTCTTCTCCCCTCGAACGGCTTCCAGAGCGACTTTGGCTTTGAATTGTGGACTGTACTGTTTGCGTTTGTTACTCATGAACTACTCCTATCATTTTTTGAGCGGTTCAGAGCTTAACCCCCTGTCCAGTTTTTCGGTTCCACTTCAGTATTGTGCACCAAGACCACCAGACTGCCTATTACAGTTTGGAAGACTTAGACGACTGGAAATTCTGACAACATTTCCATGGGGCGCTAAAGTATTGAATTCTGATAGAACGGTTGCTATGCGTTGTGCAACAACTTAATGGAAGAATGCAGGGCGAGATGTGGCGTCCGTCAAGCGTAATTGAATAACAATTTCAGCGGACGTGAGTGCGATCGCATTGATGCCAAGCAGCAAGAGCAGCTTGCTTTAAAACGTTTCAAAACACTCTGGCGTAAAGCTACCGTGTAGACCGTAGGGAATATGGTGCTTGAGTCGGAGCGTGGCGATCGCCCCTTGTTCCAAATTCTGCGCGTCCAAAATCACCAGTTCCGAGCGATCGCGTTGGGCATTGAAGATCAGCGTCAGCAGCCAGCCGTCATCTTCTGCCGTGGCATTGGGACGCGGGACAAACACAGGCTCACTGCCATAGCCATAGGGAGCCGCGCTCCACAGATGCCGCGTCCCCGTGGCCAAATCCACCTTGAGCACCGCCTGAAGGGGCGCATTGCCTTGGGCAGCGTGAGCCGCACCCATGTAGGCGTAGCGGTAGGGTTGCCCGACGCGATCGGGATGCACCGACGGAAACTCGACGCAGCGCGATTCCAATAGCTCCGTCTGGGCGGTGCCTGTCGTCCGATTCAACCGGAAACGCCAGAGCTGACCCGGCGACAGCGCGTCAAAATCGACCTCTCGGAAGTCTTGGTCTGCTGCTAATGACGGCAGCGACGCATAGCTAATGGAATCGACCACCAGCTGATCGCCATCTTCAAACGCATTGGCGTGGTGAAACACAAACCCCGATTCCACCGGGATCACCTGCATCGCATGCCCCCCTCGGCGATCGATGATCACCGCTTGAGTGGGCTGATCTGGGCGGAAGGTGATGCACTCAGCGGCACCTTTTTGTCCTAGGAGAAACGGAAATGGGTTGAAGGTGACAGGGTTCTGGAAAAAGATACAGTAGTGCGGCGTAATCGCAAAATCGTGAATAAAGGCAAACCCAGGCACCGCGCGGCTGTAGCGCCGCTGTATTTTGCCCTCAATGCTGAGTTCGTAGACCGTAATTTTGGTCGAAAGCCCTGGCGTAATTGAGAAATTGACTAGGCAAGGGGCACCACCATCTTGCTCGCTGGCTGGATCGATCCACGGGTGGGCGGCGAAGGCATCACCGGGCTGTAGTCCCCCGTTCAGGTCGTCTAGCCCCATAGTCTCTAAGGTGCTGGGGTCAAGACGGTACGGTGCCGCCGCTTCCCACAGGGCTAGCAGTTTGCCGCCCCAGTAGATCACGTTGGTATTGGCAATATTTTTGCGCCGCAGATCAAAGGCATTGGCCAAGGGGCCACCGGGCTTTTGGGTGCCAAATACGCCCCGGTAAAGAATTTTTTTCGCCTGCTGCTCTGCCACAAACCCTTCGGTGCGGACAAAGCGGCTGCGGAAGTGGGCGCGCCCATGTTGGAAGGCGATCGCACTAATCATGCCATCCCCATCAAACGGATGGTGATAGGGTTGCCCAGCAACATCTAGTAGCCCAGGCCCATTGCGAAATAATGTGCCCTGTAGCTCTGGCGGAATTTGGCCGTCTACCTCATCAATGGCGTAGTCATATTCTTCAATCAGCGAGCGGTAGCCCTTTTGCCAATCTTGTTGGTTGTAGGAGGGATGCCCAGTAGATGGAGTAGATGGTTCCTGGCGTTGAGTCGTTTGCATACAAATTTTCTAACCTTCTACTGTTTCAGTTAGCTGTAGAACCACACTAGATTCCACTAAGGGGGCAGCTGTGAGCGGGGGGGCCACTTGAGGCAGAACCTCTGGGGGGGAAGCTTGAAAGTCGGGCGGCGGGTTTTCATGCCCAGGCAGCCAGCCTAAGAAAGGCAACGGCAGCAGGGTGCTGAGATTAGTAATCACGACCAGCAGCCCCAAATTGGTGAAGTTATTTTCGGTGACGCCTAGCAGGTGCATCAGCACCGCCCCAAATTCGTAGGACAGCAGCGCGGCTAGGTTGGTAATCGACATCAGCAGGGCAAACAGGGTGGCTTCGACGCCAGGAGGGCAGAGCCGCGCGGCGAGGACTAGCACTGGCATATAGGCAATCTGCCCCATCACGGTCAAGATCAGGCTGTCGCCTAGGCTAAACCAGTGGTCGTCAATGCCGATCGCCCGGTTGGCGTGGGTCACCAGCAGCAGCATGGTCATCCCCAACACTGTAGAGATGACGGTAGTCCAGCCAAACAGTTTGCGGAAGGAAACCGTCCGAAAAAACCGCTGAAACATCCAGATGCCGACCAGTGAAGCCATGCTGGTGACTAGCCGCACCCGGCCTAGAAATTCTGGGGTGAAGCCCAGTTCATTCGTCGTAAAGAAGAAAAAAGCAGATTCGGCAGTGGGGGTGGCTTGCCAAAGAAAAAGAAACGCGGTAGGTAGCCAGATCGATTTTTGGGTGACTGTTTGGCGAAGCTGGTGTACCTGCTGCCAAATTGCTGACCACTCGGTGGGCTGAGTGACTTTTGTTTCGGTAATTAGCCCAGCAACCAGCGACACAATTAATGGAAATGTGGCGGTGATAGCAAAAATGGTGTGCGGGCTGAAGCGCTGGAGCAAAAAGCCGCTGAAGTAGGCGGTAATTAGCCCACCCACCGCAGACGCTCCCCAGCACAGCGCCTGTAGCGACCCGGCATCACTGGTAGATTCGGTGCGGGCGCGCTCTACCACCAGCGAGTCTACAATTACGTCACTGACGGCGATCGCCAGAGAGCTGAGCACCATCGCCGCTGTAGCTGCCCAGGCGCTATGTACCACTGTGGCCATCAGCAGCCAAGCGACGGCACCGAGCAGTCCCGACAGAATCAGATACGGGCGGCGGCGGTAGCCAAATATCGGCAGTCCATCGGATAGAAAGCCAAACAACGGCTTCACCATCCAGGGAATCGCGGCAATTCCGACCAAGGCAGACACCTGCGCCGGACTTAGCCCTAGCTCATCTTTCATGAAGAAGCTAACGGCCAGCCGCGCCAGTCCTAAAATGCCTTGAACAAAATAAACCATCAGAATGGCCATCAGTTCTGGCGTTGGCTCGTTGCCAAAAAATACCTTCTGAGTGAAAGATTCTTTGAACTTGGAAACCCTAGCAGCAGATACGATCATTGGCAACTCGATGTTAAGAAATGTCAAGGATGTCTTCTATGATAACGCCTCAAACTGGTTTAGCTAGAATGCTCCCTATTTCCCGGTTTGGGGGCAGCTTAGCGCCGTCCCACATCAACGGGATCGGGACTTAAGGCACAAGGATAAAATCAAACCGACTCAACGCGTTGGTATTTAGAACCACAAACGCGCCGCTTCTAGACGTATCCCCAAACCCCGAGCTACTGCCATTTGGGTTATAAAACAGGGTACGCGAGCCGCGACTGAATACAACTCTGGCCGCGCTATTTTGCGCTAAGTCGTTATTTTCCACTACCGCAAACTCAGAGGCGCTGCTGAACCCAATTCCTGGAATGCTAGACAGCCCAAAGGTGTCACGCGACAGCTGAATTACATCCTGATTGGCTCTGAAGTCGGTGATCGTATCAATTCCGATGTCGGCATCACGGAAGCTGCGGCCTGTGTTGTAGATAAATTGATCTAGCCCGCCGCCGCCCGTCAAGGTGTCGTCGCCCGCCTCTCCGCTCAGGTTGTCAGAGCCTTGACCGCCGTTTAGGGTATCTAGCCCAATGCCGCCCAATAGGGTGTCAGCCCCTTTGCCGCCATTGAGGCTGTCACGTCCGTTTTGCCCCTCTAGGGTGTCGCTACCTTGCCCACTGACCAAGATATTGCCTGCCCCATTGCCCGTCATGCGGTTGGCCAGCCCGTTACCTGTTCCTGAGATGGCTTGCTTGAGCAGAACTAGATTTTCGAGATTGGACGACAGCACAAAGCTCACCTCGGAGCGGACGGTATCCACTCCAGGACCTGCATATTCAATGCGATCGCCCACATTGTCAATCATGAACGTGTTGTTGCCAGGGCTACCCAAGAAGATATCGCGGCCTTGGCCACCATCTAGCGTATCGTCGCCGCCGCTGCCACCAGACAAGCGATCGTTGCCCGCTAAGCCTTTGAGTACATTGGTGCCGCTATTACCAGTCAAGATATTGTTGAATCCGTTGCCCGTGCCGTTAATGTTTCCGGTACCCTTCAGCTCCAGGATTTCTAAGTTAGAGCTGAGGGTAAAACTGATCAACGATTCAACTACATCAATGCCTTGGTTGTTCCCTTCAGCAATCCGATCGCCCGTCGTATCGATTTCATAGGTATCGTTTCCGGCGCTGCCGATTAATTGATCCGTCCCTTGGCCACCGCTGAGGCGATCGCTTCCGGTGCCGCCTTCTAATCGATCGGCTCCCGCCAGCCCAAATAGCTCATCGTCTCCGGCTAGCCCTTGGATGGTATCGTTACCGCCACCCCCCGTGAGGGTATCGTTGCCAGAAGTACCCTTAATCTCTGCCATTCACAAATCCTCAATGTAGGTATATTTTTTGTGAGTCCTTGTTTCAAAGAAAATACACCCTGAACTCCACAAAATTACAGCAATTTTCGTCCAGGAAACCAATAGTTAGAGTCCGCACCCTTAAAAAAAGAGAGAACCTAAGCCTGGACGGGTCTGCCTGCCTGCCAAAGGCAGACTTGCAGCGCCATCAACCTAAAATGAGAAATGCTGACATAAATTTTGGCGATTGGATCTGAATAGATGCTGGCGAAAATGAGTGGGTCAGCTCACAATCTCACCAGAGTACAACCCAACGATTGAACGTTTCACACTTACGGTCAAAGATTTGAAATTAGTTATTTATGAATGCTGCTTGGCGATCGCTCCCCCGCTTCAATCAAACCGTTTTGCTGCTGACCAGCCTGACGCTGAGCGCTGCTCTGGTGAGCTGCGATCGCACCACCACGCAGCAATATCAGGCGTCGGCCACCACTACCTACACCTGGCAGGTGGAGTATCAAGGCACCGGGGGTGGAGCCGGAGAACGCCCACCTCGGATCGAAAAATTTGCGGCCTCTGAGTTAGTCAATGAAAATGGGCAACAGCCAGAGGGGGCAGTGACCGGGCCAGACGATCAAGGTCTATGGTGGGGGGGATTGCCGCCGCGCCCGACGGTCAACCAGCTAGAAGCCAAACAGCGCAGCCAGGAAGTGATTGGTACGCCTAAACTGCGAAAAAGCATCGATTACACCGTCACATTTCGCTTACCTGGAGGCAATAACCAGACGTTGCCCACCCGTTATGAGGTCTACCGCAAAGTTGTGCGCGCCTACAAAGACCGTATCCCCCTAGAGTTTACCCTCGACCCAGCACAGAATAATGTCCTCAAGGCCGAGCCTGCTTTACCGCCGCTGGAATGATCGTGGGGAGTCGTTCACTAAATTAGGCACGCAGGGCCATAGAACGGGATGGCCTGCCTAAGGGCGATCGGGTTACCCAAGGGTGGAGAATAAGGGCGATCGCCTCCCTCAAACTCTGGCAAATCCAGGTCTAAACACCAAGGTTCCACTGCTAAGCCGCACTGTTCCTAGTTGAAATAGAAATGTCCCTGTTTGAAACGGCAACGTTCATGTTTGAAATAGGAATGTTCCTGTTTTGAGGTGGAAGCTTCTGGTTTGCAGCAGAACTGTTCCTATTTTGAGTGGCAAATGTTGAGGGCGATCGCCCTTGACTTCCCAGGTTTAGACCTCGGAGGTTTTAGAAACCTCCGAGGTCTTGGACAGGCTATGCAAGAGTTTCGGGGGAACTACAGACAACGCGAAAACCAATGTTGATGTAAGCTTCGCGCGGGATGCCGTTGATGCGAGAGGCAGAACGGCAAATCACCGGAAAGTCGTCCCAGGAACCGCCGCGTACTAGCCTTTTGGCAGCGTCTTTAGGGTCTTGATCAATCCAGGCACTTCCATCTGTAGGTGCCCCTTCATAACTGTTGTGCCAGTGGTCTAGACACCACTCCCAAACATTGCCGTGCATGTCATAAAGCCCAAAGGCATTGGGTGAAAAACTACCGACATCCGTAGTTTTCTGACGATACTCCCCCTTTTTACCAGCCCCATAGGACGCGCCGTTATAGTTTGCTTGATTTGCAGAGATCGTCTCTCCAAAGTAGAACGGTGTAGTCGTTCCAGCACGGCAGGCATATTCCCGCTCGGCCTCGCTGGGTAACCGAAATTGGCGATTAGCCTTTGCCGATAATTTCTGACAAAACTCTACTGCATCATTCCAAGAAAACCTTTCAACAGGTTGATTAGCTCCTTTAAAGCGGGATGGATTACCACCTATTACAGCTTCGTACTGCGCTTGTGTTACCACAAATTTGCCCATCCAAAATGGTGCAATTGTAACTTGATGATAGGGACGTTCATCGTTTAATCCTTCACCATCGGGCGACCCCATCCAAAAAGTTCCCCCTGGAATTGCCACCATCTCTAGCAGCACTCCATTCCCTAGCTCTACGACAAAAGATCGCCTCTCCCCCTCTTCCGAAACAGAACTACCATCGGCAGGAGGATTGGAGGCGATCGCTCCCCTATTCCCAACAGCAGGAACCTCTACACTCTTCGCTTCATGTAAAGGTGGAGTGCTCAGCAAGGGGAAAGACGATCGCCCACTCTCAACCACAGGGGGAATCACAAGCGATAGACCCTCATCTAAAATGCGTTGAATCTGGGTATAAAGCTGGAGCAGTTCCATATCTCGCCCCATCGAAGCGGCGATCGCCCGAATGCATAACTGCTGTGCCAGATGAGGGTTTTTGTCTACAAAGGCCAGCCGATAGGCGTCATTCTTCAGCAGCGCAACATCGGCCAGCGTGGCGTACTGGGGCAGCAAAATAAAGTGGAGCTTTTCGGTGGGGTCGGTGCTAATGCGCGGAGTTTGGCTAGGGGTTTTACCGAAATGACGGCAGAGTTCTGGAATGCGGTAGCGCAGGTATTGGCTGAGCCGTTCAACGGTGGCACAGTTGCGATCGCCCCCTATCTGCAACGCCTCCAGCAGCGCATAGGTAAACACCCCCTGCTCTAGCGCTTCAATTTCCCACGATCGTTCAGTAGGGCTACAGGCCGAGATCGTGATTATGCCCTGGTGAGCTTCGTTGCCAATACCCCCGGCATCGCGGCTGCCCTCACTGCGGCAGGCATCCAGCATCAAAATCACATTGTCGGCACCACATCGACTGAGGCGATCGCGCACATAGCTAACGGCAATGCCAGTCCGTTCTACTGCTCTAGGCGTTGCACCGCGCGGCATCAGGTAATCGCGATTGGCAAACTGCATTCCATGTCCGGCAAAGAAAAACCAGCAGTTGTCGCCAGCCGCAAGAAACGGAGATGCAAAGCGGTCTTCTAAAAAGGAAACGAGGTTGTCAAAGGTGGGCTGGGTCGGCACAATCGCCCCGTTGGGCAACGCCAAATCGGGAGAGTCGTCCGAAAAAAAGCACACTTCATCGAACCCGGCGCGATGGAAAAAATCGCGCATTAACTCAGCGTCGCGTTTGGCATACTTCAGCGGCGCAAAGTTGTTGGGGTTGTATTGATTGATGCCAATGGCGATCGCCCAGTTCTTGGCCATGCCATTACTTAGCCTTAGCCTTAAACTTCAGCGTCATCGCCCCCTTACTGCTGGCCTTCACCCCCGAACCGAGCAGATTTACCTGCCCCTCGCCATTAATTTCCACCGACAGCTCAATTTCCTCTAGCTCCATCCCCGCCACCTCCACAGCACTCTGATGGGCGCGATTGAGCACACGACCCATGTTGCTCAAAAACGTTGTCATGTTCTGCTCTAGCTTATCCACCTGCACCGGGATAGCGTACTGACGCTGGTTAGAAGTAGGAGCAGGGCTTTCGCCGTAGGGATTGAGGCGCTGATCACCGCGCCGGGTGTCTTGGGAAGAGGGCGCAGTAGGAGGTGGAACAGACGGCGGAGCAGCGGGTGGATTGGCGGACACGAGCGGGGGTTCTGTGACAATCCAAATTACATCGTCGGACATGGGGGCTGTCGTTATGAGTGGTTAGGGAAAAATGCTGCTCCCATTGTATTCTGATTTCCTAAACCACCC
>ENA-ORBV01016102-ORBV01016102.1-microbial-mat-metagenome-genome-assembly--contig:-NODE-16102-length-10898-cov-6.267073_pt1 | contig 10898 bp, 8 predicted proteins | sample MGYA00237777_ERZ505514 | MGnify/ENA primary metagenome ERZ505514 (study PRJEB26160, sample SAMN06269048) | microbial mat metagenome | isolation source: Oligotrophic lake microbial mat | place...
GAAATACACGATCGACCCCCGCCCAGCAGATTTATTTTCGCGGGGACTCAACAGTACAATTTTTTTATAGTGAGTGACTGTAATATCGTCATTACTCATTAGTGCACTCAAAACCGCCAGTTATTCCGAGGAACACACAAGATCAGTTGGGCGGGTTCAAACTTTTCCAGCGTAGTGAACTAGTGATAGCTATTTGCATGAACAGTTAAAAACTATCTACTTTATCCGTATCAGCTATACACGGGTTTTGCCAACGAAATCTGAGTGCAAATGAGCAATTTCAAACGTGTGGCGAGGACATCGATGGAAAAAGCTTTGCGAATTTGACAAGATTGCTTCTCCCAAGGGCAAGGAAAATCCATTCGCGTTTCATGTCGTCCAACCAACTTCTTTCATCGAAGGGACCTGCAGTGAAGAAGAAAGTTTGGATGTCGAGACAATGAGGGTTTGTCTCAACGGCAAAAAAGTATGCTACCAAATATTCGAGCAAGCATGAAGAGACTAGTGAAAGAGCAAGCCTCTTCAAAAAGACACGGCTTTGCATACAGGCCGGGCAGGATACGGCCGTTGTAACTCTTCGACCAGTGTGCGCTGCTCAATGGCGTTGCTCTGTTGCAGCCTTGCAATGCGCAGATCTTCACTAGTAGATTCATATTTGTTGACATGTTCTCAGAAGATACTGCTAGAGTAGTCATAAAGGATGATATGTTTAATATGTGGAATGATTGTCATTTTCGTTGCAAAAGCTTTGTGTATGCGTATGCGGAGACAGCTGCCTCGACAGACAGTCCCCTCATATAACCAGAGATAATCTAGTTAGTAGAACCCGGCCCGGTTGTAATGCGGATGAAAGAGAAGAAGCGCGTTTTCCAGTGGATTGCATTGCATTGGATGAGAGAAACCGGAAAGGTAGAGTTATCAATACGAGCATCGTGAACCAGTCGATCAAGCCATAGTATACAGCGTCTCAAAAATTCAAAGTCCAATTTCAGCAGTTAATTTCCAACTGTTCAAGAACTTACTTGACAATCGTAACCTATTCGATGTGTCATTTGCAAGGATTCAAAATGATGGCGTATTTGCTCGATCGAGGCTTCTGGTATCGGAGGCTCTCCCTTTCCGGTCCATGCCAAAATTTGAAGGTGAGGGAACTGCAACATGATATTGTCGACGGAAAACAAACTTTTGGCCAATTGTCGGGCATTCAAGGCCAAGACGATACCCATGCGCCTCTCAACCAATCGATACTGGGAAATCAAGTTGGCCATGGCTGTAAAGTCATCCATGGTATATCCATCTCCCAAATCGGAACAATCGGTTTTAAATCCCAACGAAAAGGCCATTTGTCGTCGTGCTGTTGTTGTTGTGTCTTGCCTATATTCTTCCATGTACGGCAAACACGTTTCGATAAATTCCGTGGCATTCATTTGCAGGTCGTTGGGATCCCGATGTCCCGGTCCTGGCAAAATGTCCGCATTGAGAAATATCACAGACGCTGTTGTGTCTGTGCTTGGCGCAACATTGGAAGCGTCCACAAAGGCCTTCAAGGTGGGTTCCACAGCTGCCATTTCTTTAAAATCCAACTTGACAATCTTGTTGTTCGTAACTCGGTTACTGCTGCTGGTTATGCTGGGCATGTCGTGAAGACCTTGTGGCTGTGGATCTAATAATAATAAATCGCCCGTTTTTCGAATGTTCCCATGACTGCTGGGGCTATTATTATTATTATCATTGTTGCTTTGATGAGAGTAAATGAGATGAACAAACTCCGTCATGGGCAAGTCACTTTGTGTATTGGGTGGATGCGCCATGATAGGAATCTTGTCTGTAGTGGTGGTGGTGGTTCCCTCGGTATGGCCCATGAGGACATCCGTTTCAATGGCGGTGATACTGTCATTGTGCAGGGCCTCCAGAAGCATTCGCTTATTGTCCACGGCATGAACCCATGTTTGGTTGGGGGGCGGCAATGCGGTCATCGCGTTGCCAATATTATGCGTTTCAATGAAATACAAAATCAAGAGTGGCGCCCCCAACGAGACAAGGCAATGAAAAATGGGCCAACAATAGGCCAGGCAACGGCACGGTCGGTCTCCACCAATTTTGCAAGAGACAAGGGAAGGTCTTTGCGGCTTGGCAGCAGCTGACTTTGGGGAGGAAGAAGAACAAGTAATGACAAAGGGAAGACGCTCACGTAGACACATGTACATGTATGTATTGTATAGGATTGTAGGATATGGGAGTTTCGTTAAACCTTTCGTTTTGTATACCACAGTGTCTCTGTTCCTTTGCCTTGGTATATCTCCTTGTTTGCTATTCACTGATACTGTATGCCACTGTATATATGGCTGTTACTTGGACTGGACTGCTGCCGGGTCTTCTTCCGCAACTTAATAATGTTGTTGGTTGCGTGCACAGTCATTGTTATTGGTACACGGAGCCGCTTGGGCTACGTGTTAGTTTGCGTATACCGCAGCTACTGGTAGCTACTGGTAGCTACTAGCTAGAATCTGCTAGATTCAAAGAATAGAGATACTGGGTACTATTAACCAGTACTGGTTCAGTTAGCGCAGAGTTGGCTCTTGTAAAGCGGTTTTTTTCTGTGAAACGTAACCACGACAGAAGAAGAATGTAATTAAGACAAGAGTTCGCGAACCTTCCATTTGACGCCAGCCGCGTCATGTAAAAAACCGCCCCCGCTCGTCGTAGGGAATTCCTGAAAAATGTGAAACACATGTCTCAACGCATCACTTTTTCTTTGGAACGAATGAATCAACGAAGTCTAGCTTTTCATGTACTAGTACTGCAAGAGAAATTTAGTAAGCAGCGCTACTTGTATCTCTCTTCGTTCACCACAGAGGTACATCACACTAGCTAGAATCTCCTCGCAATAAGTTCGAAATCTAGTGAAGTAGCAGCTACTTGAGTCCATTGGATCATCCAACAACATCGCGGCAAAGACATATATACTACTGTAGTGTGTACGAACAAGTATATTAGTGAATTGCATAGTATTATAATGGACTCGTCAATACTACCAATGGAAACTGTGGCATGTTCCTTTTGGACCGCAACACTCAATTTTACAAGTGCCGTTTCGGCACGGCACTTTTGCTTATTGGGAAATAATCGGTATGCGTCACCCACCACCTTTGGTGGGTGCAATGATCCAGACCCCGACACGGGATTTGTTTGTCGCACTTGTTTACCATGGGATGAAAATGATGTGAGCACCACTACCACTACAAGACAACAAGACGCCGAACAAAACTGTTATTATGTCAAAGGACTTGGATCGGATTTGGGAATGGTTCCACCGTCGGCGGGATATGAAAATTTAGATTGTCCCTTGGGATATGAAAAATTCTCCGATGTTCTGTCATTGGAGGTGGGATGCCCCGTCGATTCCGTCATGGTTTTGGAGCTCTTTCCCACCACGACACTGATATCCACGCCCATTACCACCACTACCATGAGCGATACTACCTCCGTCGCGAGTAATGCGGGCTGGCAAGAAATCTTTCATGAATACGATTTTACCGTTCAAACACCTGACGATGTCACTCGAGAATTTGAAGCGCATCAATGTCTAACTGGATCGGGAGGACGAAATTGTGGAAAAGATCCCCTCACGTTTTTGGCCTTTCACAATGATGGACACTGTCAAGTCAATTTTACGTCCGGATTCGGCTACAAAGTACAGTGTGACAATGGATTTCAAGATTCTTCCAGCTTTTTGGGTGGGAAACGGAAACAAAGTTGTCAAGCCAGCAATGGATTTTCGTGTGTGGAAGTTACAGCGAGTGGTGCTGCTGCAAAGGCGACAACAACCGAAATCACCATCATTGAAGGAGGTGGTATCCTAGGAGTAGAAGGAGCAGGAGGCTTGTGTGGGATTGACGAACCAGAATCACTCAATAATATGTTTGCTTGGTTATTAGCAGGGGCCTTCATGCTCCTCACCTTGACACCCAGCTTTTACTATTGGCGAACAGGCACCATGTCCCCCATCTTTCTAGTGGGTCTTTTGTCAGAAGCCTTGAAGAATGGAGCTGTTGTGTCATCATTGGCATCTGTCGACTGGAGTTGTCTTCAGCAATATGGCTTGTTTGTCCCAACTGGAAGCCATGCCATCCTGCTGCCCTACGCGCTGATTGCTTTTTCGTTGGCAGATTCCTTGTTCACGGTGATTGCCATGTTGGCAAGAAGTGGGAAAGTTTTGGAGGAGTCGGTGGACAAGTTCAAGTGGGTGGAAAGCAGTAGCACTATGCGGCGACGGATAATGACCTTTTTGAACATCGTCATCATTGGTGGCTTGGGCGGATTTTGCCAGCTTGCTCTTATTCTGGAAGGAACGGTAGACAACCCGGACGGCGACAATTCACTTGATACTTGGTCGTCGTGGGTCTTTCTCGTTAGCGCGTCCATCGGAGGATTTGTTGGGACAGTGATGCTGCTGGTTGGTGTCTATACTGGGAATATGCGGCTGGCATGGAAGACCTACAAAGTTCTAGTTGGAGACATACCAGGAACGGTCGGATCCATTGATTTGGCACTTGCATTGTCACCTGGATGGGTAGCAGAAACTCTGAATGACCTGGTGCACCTGATTTTGTACTTGCCGTCACTCGTGGCAGCTTATAAAACTACTAGTAGCTGATCATTACGATTGGATGACGTAAAGATCGTGTTATCTTACTGCTGGGTTAGCTGGTGTGGTAGCGATGCAGTTGCTTGGCTTCCTGGCGTACTGGAAGCTCAAACGAAGCTAACAAACACCGAGTTTCGCGTACAAATAACCGTAATAGCCAACCATAGCCGCTGGTACAACAGTGAGTTCCTCAGCTTTTTGGGTAGGGTAGGTTAACTGTGCGACGTCAGGACTTAGATTCGTTGTCGGTCGGAATAATAGTTGATTGAACTTTCCACAGTTCTCTTTACTGGGTCCTGACTGTGCGATACTGGCTAAAAGAATTCAAAGAAGAAAAGAATCGCGACAGACGTGGTGGTGTACGCGAGAATTAATGTATGTAGTTTAGATTTGCTGAGCTGTCAACATACTACTGTACCAGTAGTACCACCGCTGACGTGTTCCTTCTTCATGCTCAGTTTTAGTAGAGCATCCAAAGAGAATTCCGATCAATGATCGAGCTTCGTACATTAAGACTTCGGCTTCTTCAGTTGGTTCAAGACCAATTTTTAACTATCGAAGAATAGAACGTCAGCGTTCTTCGGGTTCTTTGAACAAACCAATCCAATCGAGGCTTCTTCCCGTAAACCGATTAGCTAGCTAGCTACTCGGAGTTGTACTCCGAGTAAGTAGTACTGTTATTTATCAAAGGAGTAGTAACAGCTTACTAGAAGTAGCTTAACTACTACTTCAGTACATGTGCCGGTACTATGACTGGGTAAGTACTTGATAGAATGATTGGCCCCTGTTAACTAGTTAGTAGACGTAATGGTCACAAGGGCAGTAGGATAAAAAAAAGAGCAGTTGATATCGACATAATAGCTACAAGTACAGTAGTACCAGTAGCTACTCTAGTAGCTAGCTAGGAGTACCAGTCGAAAACAGACGTACTTCTCGTTTACCCATCGGACAATGCCGCCTTCGGCACAGTGAACTCTGGTACGATACGGTGGCATGAAAATATGAGATCCCTTTCACGCTGGCAGGATGCTGACAGCATCACCTGAGGACAGCTCTACGATTAGTAGTACCACAGGGGCAGTACTACTAGCATTGGCAAGCAATAAGTACTAGCTAGTACTCTGAAACAACTGGGAACATTCTCGGTTTCCTAATGAACTTTCATTTGTCTCCTCACACAAAAAAACATCACAAAAAAGATATGAAGCAAGAGAATCGAGTACAAGTTGAGATGGAGCAGTTCCAGCAAGACAACAGCGGCAATACCTACGCTTTGCGCAATCGTCTTGTCGAAGCTGCGCACTTGAATAGGCAAGGTGTTGCTGCGTTGTCTCCATCGACAACGGGAGCTCCAGATTTTGGAACTGCACTCGCTGCCTTTCGTCGCTCTCTTCGTGTATTGCAGCATATTCCGATAGGAATGGATGAAGACCCCGAGGAACCTATGTTCCATAGGTTGCAAATCGTTACCGGTGAGAAACTTGGTGGTTCCAGTGACCACGAAGAGTTGTTCTTCGTCTACAACCAGCCCAAGATGTTCACCCCCCCCTCTGGTAGCCACTTAGGATCAATCTCAGCTTCCGAGGTGGCTTCATTTTCTGCGGTAGTGATGTTCAACATTGCACTTCTCTATCACCTGACAAACAACCTCCAGTCGGCTGTGAGGCTCTACGAATTTTCCACGAATTTGGTCTCAGAGCTACTAGAAACGGCGCTAGAGAGGAATGAAGAAATTGAGTTTCTCTACCTTGCCTGTGTGAACAATCTGGCTCAAATCCAGACCTTATGGATGGACGAACGTAGCCTTGAGGAAACCTTGGTCTTACTAAGAACATCGTTGGTAGCAGCAGCCCATTTCACAGACGAAACCGAAGCTAAACATCATGCTGCCATCGGCGAGATTCAGCTGAACCTACTGATGTCTGGTTTTCCACGAACTGCAGCTTCGGCGGCTTGAAAGCCCCCCACACGAGGCTTTATAGTGCACACGCATCGCATGAATACAGCTTCGCCGACTTGAAAGCCTAGACATGCGACGCTATAGCACCATGCGCTTACACGAACTGTTGCGTCGGCGGCTGGAACGCCCATACGCTCTTATCATGAACATACATATGAACATTACATACAGTACATAAAATGGCTACGAATGCCTATAATAAACCAAAATGTGGATACTTTTTCTTTATTCCTTCTTTTTACTTTTCCCCAATTCACTTGAAGCTAGCATCTTGTTTCCCAGCCATAGCCCTACAATCAACATCAAAGTTGAAATAAGAAGGACCCATTTGGTAACACAAGCCGCACTTGCTATCCTCACTAGTGCGGTTGGTAACCGCTCTGGATAAACAACACTTCCATGCCTTTGGAGATAGGTTTCCACAAAGTCGCAGGATGCGACTGCAACTGGGAGGAAGGCGATTCCTTCATTTGGTTTGGTGGCAATTCTTCCCTGCTGGACAAGAATGGCGCCCAGAAAGATCAAATAGCTTGGAATGATCGCATAAAGATCCCACGTGGCACATCGGGTGTAAACTTGGCACCCCTCCATGCCGATGCCGTCATACCAGGCATGGAGCTCGTCTGGAGTGTATCCGGAGACTCTTACATCTGGAACGTTGAGACCATCTTCGAAGGCAGCGAGGGGGGATACTAGGTATTGGTTGATGGCAAAAGATAAGATTGTGCACGCGAAAGCAAGACCAAGGAGCGACGTAGAGTCTGCAACTGCACGGAATATCGTTAACATGATACTTCGAACTGCACTAGTATTGAATAATGTTTAGATACCACAACCGTTGTTGCTGGCACAACGATGAAGCTGACCATAACATGGGGAAGCCAATTGCGCCTGGATTGCTATCCTAATTTTACGCATGGACGAACCGTTATGGGTAGTTACTAGTAGTAGCTAGTACACACACTTTTATGTTCCCCAAGCATTGAATGAATCATCAATCACGGATGCGCGAACGTACTCTCGCCTGTGGGAACAACGGCCGAAATTCGGCAACTCGAATCTTTCGCATACTTAGGAATTTAAAAACCGGGATGCCTAAGTGGAGAATTTTTTAACCTGGCCGGTGGCCACATAACAATTCACAGTAACCTCTTTGATTGATGATTGATTCGTGTTAGCCGAGTGTTAGCAGACAAAAACATGCTCATGCCAGAATCTTGCCGCCAGTTACTCTACTACCGTAGTACTACTAGCTACTAGCCTCTGAACAGGATTATGTATCTAATAGAAGTTTAGTGATTAAACACATCAACTAATTTTGAAAAGTGTAAAATACAAAATGGCGCCCCTCCACAGCAACCTCGTGCTTTTGTTTTTCAGCCTGGCAATCTTGGCGGCATCAGCCACCGCGGAAGACAAAGGTGCCATCCGCCAACGAGAATTGGTGCTAGGCGGCAAAAATGCTACTCCCAACAAGTATAACTTTTACGTTCAAATGGAACGAGGTTGTGGAGCTGCTCTCATTACCAGTGACTTGATCATCACAGCGGCACACTGTCTGCAAACTCCGAATGCCAGCAACCTAGTGCATGTAGGTGCCTATCAATCTTTGATTGGAATGCAACGAAATGTGACAGCCGTGGGTGTACATCCCGAGTATAGTGCCAAGACTATGAAATATGACTTGATGATTATGAAGTTGAGTGAACCAGTCAACAACGTTTCTCCCGTGCAGTTGAATATTGCACCCGAAGTTCCTGCCGTGGGTGAAACCTTGACGGTGGTAGGCATGGGTGCTGTTACGCCATCATCTACGAAAGGATTCTCTCTGTTGCAAGAAGGAAATATTATGGCTCTTAATGCAACCAAGTGCTCCATTCCCTATGGTAAATTATGGCAAGGGGAAGAGAGCATGTTGTGTGCTGGAAACGCAGAAGAAGGGGTGGACAGTTGTCGCGGCGACAGTGGAGGTCCACTTTTGGACGAAAACAATATTTTGGTGGGTGTTATATCCGTCGGAATGACCTGTGGAGACAAGAACTTTCCAGGGATCTATGCTAGAATCAGCAGTTCTGCCTACTGGATCTACAATCAAATCTGTCTCATGACGGATTTCCCGCCGGACTTTTGTCCCAGCAACAACAATTCTGTCACCGTCACTGTGACTCGACCCGTTTTCAACATTAGTGTCTCATCTTCGACCAATACGAATGGAACCCAACTCGCATCAGAAGCAGACGGAAATGCCGGGCAGAGGACAGGTCTTGGAATTCGATTGGAAATCATGCACGACGCCTATGCCATTGAAAATAGATGGGAACTTCGAAATACCAACCAAGATGAAATCATTGACAAGGCGGATTACTATTCGGTTCAAGAGCCCGGGCTTGTAGAGAACACTTACACAAACCTTCCAGCTGGTAACTACGAATTTAATCTCCAGGACATGGCAAATGATGGTATTTGCTGCACTTTTGGCGAAGGCTACATTAAGATTTATGATATAAGCCATGCAGGGAACGCAACGGCAATGGGCGATTTAATTTGGTACCAACCGGGAAACTTCACTTCGGAAGTAAGCCACACGTTCCGTCTTGGGAACACAACTGAGATTGATGATGACGCGGAGTCGGAAGGGTGGGTTTCCTTCCAATTGAACCCCAACCGCAATCCCGAGACCGATTCCGAGACTGTTTCCGAGACCGTTTCCTACACATTGGGGCAGAATCCATAATGGGCTGTCCCGCTTCTTGGATTTTCTGGTTAGATTGAATGCGTAATTGAAGCTCAGGGAGCAGTGCATAATTATGTAGGTATATTTAAAGCATGTAACCATGCATCTATCTGTATTCGTACAAACGAAAGTTTTGAATAGGCAATGACAAACCTGGCCCCTTATTTCGTCAACCCTTCTAGCCCATGGTATGCGAGCGGCAAGCTAAGCAATTCGAAATAAAGAGCATGGTTCAAGTCAGTAAATGCCATGCATATTTATCAAACCACAACGTTACACACGAATAGACATTGCCTTACCTGTCCTTCGTGGGGAACAGCAATACTTTGGTATTATTGGAAGATGCTAATTTTGCTTGCGTTTCCAAATAACGGGTCACCATGATTAATTGTATCGCTCCATCCACTCCTTCTTTGTTGTTACTGCGGCTGCTACCGGCCCCATTCTGTTGTTTGGACTGAATGGCATTGGCAATATGCAAAATAGCATGTTGCATACTCTTGGATTCTAACCGCATCCGTTCGGCTTCTGCTTTAGCCAAGAGGATCATAGACTGGCTTTTGGCCTCGGCATCCAGCACCACTGCCTTAGCACGGCCTTCTGCCTCATTGGTCAGAGTGATTCTCTCTCCTTCAGAGAGTAAGATGGCAGCACGTTTTTTTCGTTCCGCCGCCATTTGCAATTCCATTGCCGCCAGAATGTCGCGTGATGGTTGCATTTCTTGGATTTCAATCCTTGTAATGGCAACACCCCACTCCTGACAGACTTCATTCAAGCTCTCCAGCAAGGCCTTGTTGATTCGATCACGAGATGAAAACGACTCGTCCAGTGTCAGCTTTCCAACCACTTCTCGTAATTGTGTCAAACACAAATTCAAGATTGCATTCTTTACATCTCGCACAGCGTAGCGTGCCTTGATCAAATCAAAAACACGCATATACACCACAGCATCGGCCTTGATGGGAGCATTGTCAACGGTATAACATTGTTGTGGTGGCACATCCATGACTTGTTCTCGTGTGGTCGCGTGAAAGGACTCGGCTTCCAAAGGACGGGCAATCCAATGCCAACCTGGTTCTAACTTCCGATGGTACTTGCCGAATCGTTCCACGAGACATTCGTCTCCAGTTGTGACAATCTTGACACATCGTGTGGTGTACCACAGTGCCAAGCACCCTGCTGCGCCAATGCACACACTTCCTGTGGATACGACTGCGTCTACCACTAAAATTGTAGTAGCACAAAGGCACAAAAGGAAAACAAGAGAATACTTTCGTATTCTTATTCTAGACAATGCCATTTTTTTAGGCTGCGGCTTTTACTCTTAGATTGCACTATAAATGAGGTGATCAGCTGCTACACTTTAAAGTACATCATTCTTGTTAACGTTTCACTAATACTAACTCAACTACTGAGTAGTTCGTTAGCTATTGAACTAGCTAGAACAGTGTTGGTTGCCGACAACAACTCCAAGCCACTCCAGGAACGTTCCCAGTCGTGCATTATTTTTTAGTCGTGAAATGACGTCATATCCGTTAAGCGTTTCTCAACTTAAT
>ENA-ORBV01016107-ORBV01016107.1-microbial-mat-metagenome-genome-assembly--contig:-NODE-16107-length-10896-cov-3.592291_pt1 | contig 10896 bp, 9 predicted proteins | sample MGYA00237777_ERZ505514 | MGnify/ENA primary metagenome ERZ505514 (study PRJEB26160, sample SAMN06269048) | microbial mat metagenome | isolation source: Oligotrophic lake microbial mat | place...
AGTGAATCTGACGATCGCCTCGAACGCGGCGTGCAACGTCGTCTACGAGGGTGGGATCACCGCCAACATGCTGTGCGCCGGCGGCACGCCCCAAGGCGGCGAAGACTCGTGTCAGGGGGACAGCGGCGGCCCCTTGGTCGTGCCGGCCGGAGCGGGTCGCTACGAGCAAGCCGGCATCGTGAGCTTCGGATCCGGATGCGCGGAGCCCGACGTTCCGGGCGTCTACACGCGCGTCTCCCGCTACAGCGACTGGATCGCCGCCAGGATCGGCGGCAGCACGGATCTGCCAAGCGGGCTGCAGACCACGCCCGACGGCCTGCGGACGCTCATCAACAAGCCGGTCGGCGCCGAGCAGTGGGCGATCACCGAGAATGAAGACTTCACCGTCACGGGCAACATCTTCTTCACGGACGGGCGCGATCCGCTGTTCCTCACGTGCACGCCGAGCGGCGACGACGGCAACCCCGATCCTTTCCTGGTTCAGATCCGCTACGCGTGCGCGTTCTCGGCGAAATGCACGGCGGCGACATGCCCGGGCGCGAATGACTGGACGCCGCTCGCGGACGACGTCGTGTTGCCAGGCTCGTTCTTCCTGCCCCGTGCCGGCTCGGCGTCCGCGGCGCGCACGGTCGCCTCGTCACGCGCCCGTCGCGACGTCGCGACGGCCGGCAGCTCCGACGAAAAGCCGAGCGGTCTGCAAACGACGCCCGACGGGAAGCGCACGCTCATCAACAAGCCGGTCGGCGCCGAGCAATGGGCAATCAGCGAGAACATCGAGGATCGCACCGTCACCGGCAACATCTTCTTCACCGACGGGCGCGACCCGCAGTTCCTGGCCTGCGAGCGTCTGGGCGACGACGGCAATCCCGACCCCGCCCTGACGATGATTCGCTACCGCTGCGCGGTGTCCACCAAGTGCACGAGCACGGAATGCCCGGCACCGAACGACTGGGTGACGCTGCCCGACGAGGTCACGCTGCCGGGCTCGTTCCTGCGGCCGCGCGGTTAGGAGCCGGTCAGAGCCGCGCCAAGCGCCCACACACGTCGTCGAGCACGTGCGGCTCGACGGCGAACTGAAAGCGGATGGAGCGGACGCCGGCGGGCTCGGCGTAGAAGACGTCGCCCGGCACACCGTTCACGCCGATCCGCTCGATCAACGCCAGCGCCGCCGCGTATGGCGCGACGTCGCCGAGGACCTCGCGATAATTGGCGAGCACGTAGTACGCGCCCTGCGGTGGCGCGAAGCGGAAGCCGGCGGCGGCGAGCGCGGCGCAGAAGCGATCGCGCTTGCGCTCGTAGCCGCGCCCGAGCTCCTCGTAGAAGGACGCCGGCAGCTCGCGGAGCGCGCGGGCGACGCCGCGTTGCATGGGCCGCGGGGCGCAGATCACGAGCTGATCGAACACCCGCCCCGCCATCTCGACGACGCGCGCGGGTCCGGCGAGATAGCCGATCCGCCAGCCGGTGATCGAGAAGGTCTTGCTGAAGCTGCCGAGTGTGAGCGTCCGCGCCGCGAGCCCGGGGATCGTCGCGGGTGACACGTGCCGACGGCCGTCGAAGCACATGTACTCGTAGACCTCATCGGTGAGCACGAGGATGCGCGTCCCGTCGAGCAGGCCCGCGATCGCCTCGAGCTCGGGCACGGTGAACACCTTGCCGCTCGGATTCCCCGGCGTGTTGATCACGATCGCGCGCGTCCGCGGGGTCAACGCCGCGCGGAGCGCCGCCAGATCGAGGCACAAGTCCGGCGGCGCGAGCGGCACGCTCACCGGCCGGCAACCGAGCAGCGCGAGTGACGAGCGATGGTACGAATAGAAGGGCTCGAAGAGGATCACCTCGTCACCGGGCTCGAAGAGCGCCATCGCCGCGGCCGCGAACGCCCCCGAGGAGCCGGCCGTCACCATGACCTCGTTCTCGTCGCACTCGAGACCGTTGAAGTCGCGCAGCTTGCGCCGGATCTCGTCTTTCAGCTCGGCGAGACCCGAGTAGTGCGTGTAGGTCTGGCGATCGTCGCTGCCGGCGATCGACGCTTGCGCGCCGGCGACCAGCGGCGCCGGCGTGCCGAGGTCGCACACCCCCTGTCCGAGGTTGATGCCGTTCGGCACCCGGTTGATCACCTCGGTGAGCGCGCGCAGCGGATTGTCGCCCTGGAGGTGGTCGCAGCGACGAGCAAAGGTTTCGATCGAAAACGCCATCGCGCGTGCAAAGGACACTCGTGGCGGTCTGTCAAACGACGGGCGGTGTCGCCGGTGGCTGGGTCGGGGTGTGCTCCTACGGTCGCCGGGTTCGTGCCACCCAGCGCATACAACTTGCCGCTGCCTCTCTGGCCTGGGCACACGCGAGCTGCGGCAGGTTGTACGCGCCGGGTGGCAGCGACTGCGCGACCGTAGGAGCCAGCTCCGACCCGCCCGCCGGCTGCCACCGAGATAGTACCCGTCGTCAGTACCCGAGGCCTCTCCGCTTGTGCCCGGCGTACGTGCCGGGGATCTGCGTCTGCCGATACCGCGCGCTGTAGCACTTGCCGCTCGCGGCGTTCAGCTGGACGAAGAGCATGACGTCGTCGTCGGCCGGCTGAAAGAGCGCATCGATAAACCCGTTCGGATTCGACTTGATGCCGTCCCCCGACGCTTTCACTTCGAGCCCGCTCCCGCCGACTTTGATCTTCTCGATGCCGAAGTGGCTGCGGGTCTTGTCCTTGAACGTGGCGGCGCCGTTCGGCGCGATTTTCCACCCGGTCCCGGGCGGCACGCTGCTCTCGTAGATCGGGACGTCACCCCACCACATGCAGAGGCCGACGGCATCCGTTTGCGCATCGAAACCCGGCGCACCGGACGTCTTCGACCACTTCCAGTGGATGCGCGGCTTCACCGGACCGCCGGCGTATTTCAGTAGCGCGCCCTTCACGAGCGGCCGTTCGCACGTGGTGCGAGGACCGTTGGTGCACACGCCACCGTCGCAACGTTCGCACGCATCGCACTCACCGTCGCCGCTGCATGCGGGACTCGTCGCGTGAAAGCGCGCGAGTGCGATGTAGCGGAGCTCTCCCGACTGACCGGCGGCCATCGCATCGGTCGCGAAGCCCGCGGTGGTGATGGTCGAGCCGTCGGGCTCTGTGACGACGGCGAAGCCGCCGGAGTTGAACGACCCGGCCGGATAGACAGCGGCGTCTCCGCCGTTGCCGAACGTCGCGTCGGGCACGCCGTCGGTGTCGAGACGGCTGACCCCCATGCTGTTCCAATGTCCCCACAAGAAGCCCGGGCCCGCGCCGAGCACCGCACCGGCCGGATCGAGACCGAGACCGAAGTAGAGCCCGGGCGAGGGATCCATGACCTCGTCGAGCGTGCCGTCGGCGTCGAAGCGCACGAGGATGGCGTGCGCGCTCGTCCCATCGGACGTGATCCCGGAAGCGAAGAGGTCGCCGTCGGCAAGCTGCACCATCTGGGTGAGACCGGTGCGGAGGCCCAAGGTGAAGAGGACGGTGCCGCCGGACCCGAACGTCGGATCGAGCACGCCGTCCGCATCGACCCGCGCGAGGATGCCCTGCGACGGTCCCGAGTAGGGGCTGACGGTGTCGAGGAGCGAGGTGCCGGCGATGACGATGCTGCCGTCGCTCTGCAGCGCCACGGCCCGCGCGCGGTCGATGCCGCCGAAATCGAGCGCGACGGAGCCCGCGGTCCCGAAGCTCGCGTCGGGCGTACCGTTGGCCTCGTAGCGCGCGATCACCGCGTCCTGCGTCGCCGCCAACGTCCCCGTCAGCGAAAAGCCCGCAACGACGATGCGACCATCGGGCTGGATCACCACCTTCGATCCCTGATCCGGGTACCCGAAGACGTCGGTCACGACGATGCCACCGGTCCCGAAGTCGGGATCGAGCGATCCATCGGAGAGGTAGCGTGCCAGCACTACGTCGCCGGCGCCGTCCCAGTAGTTCGCGGCCGCGCCGAAACCGACCGCGAGAAGCTTGCCGTCGGCTTGCTGCTGCAGGGCCTTCACCCGCGTCGACTGGCCGGGAATCGCGTCGGTACGGACGATGCCGCCGGTGCCGAAACCGGCATCGAGCGTCCCGTCGGATTCGTAGCGAACCAGCAGGAGCTGCGTGGTGGGCGGCGTGCCCTCTTCGACGTAGCCGCCGATCACGAGCTTGCCGTCCGTCTGCCGGATGAGGTCGTAGGCTTCGGAGACGTCGCCGACGTGCGTCGTCACGACACCGCCCGTGCCGAACCCGCTGTCGGGATCACCGGAGGCCGCGAGAGCGACCGACACCGCACAGAACACGCCGCAACAAGCCAAGGCGAGAGAACGCATAGGCACCTCCTGGGGGTGCAAGTCCTTACCGCGAGCGCGCAATTGCCGACAAGAAAAATCGACCGGCGCGACGCGTCGAAAGGCCATGGGACGGGGCGCAGCGCGGCTGCGCCGCACGTCCCGTCACCGCATCAGGCGGAAGCACGCTCGCAGCTCTTCGACGAACGCGGCCGGCTGCTCGAATGCCGCGCGAAGTGGACGGCGGCGTTCGGATCGCTCATGCCGTCGCGCCGCGGTCAGTGCTCGGCAGCGGGCGTTTCTGCCGGCGCCATATCGAGCGAGTGATTCTTCCCCGTCAGCCGGAACGCGATCCCCGCCACCAGGAGTCCAATCACCGTCGCCGTCGTCTCGTTCCAGAACATGCAGACCGGGCCGCAGGTCGGCACCGCGAGCGACATGATCCCGGGGGGAAGCATGGCGAGAAACCCACAGAGCGGTCCGCGGATCCACCAGCGGCGCGGCCAGCACGTCATGCCGACCCACACTCCGATCATCAGGCGCGCGGTGTACCAGCTCCAGACCGCGACCGAGCCCTTCAAATAGAAGAGGTTGAACTTCTCGGGGATCGGACCGTGCAGGTACATCGGGATCCAGCCGAGCCCGAACCCGATGAGCGCGCAGAGGAGCTGGTAGGGCACCGACATGCGGCCTGCCTGTAGCATGCCGGGCGCAGACCGCCGAATTATTCACTTGACTAAGGCGCCTCCCTGTCGTTATACGAACGACTAACTCAACCCGAACGGAGGCCACGCCATGACCACCCCGCACACGCAGCCCGTCGCCGGCAGGAAGCTCACCCTCAGTCACTTCGGTCTCAGCTGCTTCGACCTCGCGAAGATGGAGGACTTCTACACGCGGGTGCTCGGCATGACCGTCACCGACCGCGGCGACGTCCCCATCGGGAGCCTCGTGTTCCTCACCACCGATCCGTCCGAGCATCACCAGTTGGTGTTGGCGTCGGGCCGCACCGAGGGCACCGTGCTCGAAGGCCCCGTGCTCGGCGGCAGCTTCGGCGCCGCCATCTTCCAGGTCACCTTCCGCCTGGAGGATCTGGCAACCCTCCGCCGTATCCAGCAGCGGCTCATGGACGAGGGCAACAACAATTTCGTGCCGCTGAACCACGGCAACTCGTGGTCGATCTACACCCGCGATCCCGAGGGCAACGCGCTCGAGCTCGTCGTCGACAGCCCCTGGTTCATGCACCAGCCGAGCGGCGAATACCTCGATCTTGCGCTCAGCGACGACGAGATTCTGCAGCAGACCGAGGCCATGTGCCGCGCGACCGGTGACTGGAAACCGTATGCCGAGTGGCGCGCCGACGTCGCCCGCCGCATTGCCGCCGATCAAGCCGGGCTCGCCTGAGCCATGACGGCCCACGACACCACCGTGCTCGTCGTCGGCGCCGGACCGGCCGGCATGACGGCCGCGCTCCTGCTCGCGCGCCTCGGCATCCGGTGCCGAATCATCGAGCGCCGCGCGACGCCGCAGCCGTCACCCGCGGCCCACGTCGTCAACGCCCGCACGTTCGAGATCTTTCGCGCGGCGGGGGTCGACATGGGGGCGATCGCCGCCGCCTGTCAGGACCCGGCGGACGCAGGCCACGTCTATTGGATGACGACGCTCGCCGGCCGCGAGCTCGGTCATCTCACCTACGAGCGCCAGGGCGATGACGTGTTGGCGCTTTCCCCGACGCCGCTCCGCAACCTGTCCCAGCACCGGCTCGAGCCGATTCTCGCCGACATCTTGCGCGCCAGCGCCGGCGTCACCATCGCGTACGGTCAGGAATGGCAGGGCGCCGAGCAGGACGCCGACGGCGTGACGTCGCACGTCCGTGAGCGCGCGACCGGCATGGTCGAGACGATTCGCAGTCGGTGGCTGATCGCCGCCGACGGTGCCGCGAGCCCCGTCCGCCGCGCGCTCGGCATCACGCCGATCGGCCCGGACCAGCTGCAGAGCTTCGTGATGATCCACTGCGACGCCGACTTCCGCGCGCTCGTCGGCGATCGCCCCGGCGTCCTCTATTGGACGACCGCCCCCGACGCGACGGGCACGTTCGTCGCGCACGACATCGACCGGACGTGGGTCTACATGCACGGCTTCGATCCTGCGCAGGAGTCGGTTGCCGACTATACCGACGACCGCTGCGCCGACATCGTGAAGCGCGCGCTCGGCTCCGACGCCCATCCATTCACCATCCGCACCGTCCGCACGTGGACGATGACCGCGCAGGTCGCCGAGCGCTATCGCGAGCGCCGCATGATCCTGGTCGGCGACGCCGCGCACCGCTTTCCGCCGACCGGCGGGCTCGGCCTGAACACCGGCCTGCAAGAGGCGCACAACCTGGTGTGGAAGATCGCGGCCGTCGAGGCCGGATGGGCGCCCGCGACGCTGCTCGATACCTACGAGTCGGAGCGCCGTCCGGTCGCGCAGCGCAATGCCGACGTCAGCCTGGAGAACGCGATGCGGCTGATGGAGGTGTATCGAGCGCTCGCGGCCGTCGATCCGGCGGCGCGCACTGCCGGCACGTTCCCGATCAGCGCCGAACTGAGGGCCGCAATCGCCAACCAGGCGGAGCACTTCGACATGCTCGGCTTGCAGCTCGGGTTCGCGTACGCGGACGGCGCCATTGCAGCCGGCGGGGCTAATGCCGGCGCCAGTGGCGCCAACGCCACCAACGACGGGGTCGCCGAGTCGTCGCCGGTCCGCGCGTACCTGCCGACCGCCCTCCCCGGCGCGCGCCTGCCGCACGCGTGGATCGAGCGCGACGGCCGGCGCATCTCGACGCTCGATCTCGTCGCCTACGATCGCTTCACGCTGATCACCGGTCCCGCGGGCGGGGCGTGGGCCGAGGCCGTCGCGGACCGCATCCCGATCGCGGTCGTCACGCTCGGCGCCGACGTCGTGGACGGCGACGGCACCTGGACCGAGCTGCTCGCGCTCGGAGCCCAGGGCGCCATCCTGGTGCGCCCCGATCAGCACGTCGCGTGGCGCTCGCCGCGCGGCCTCGCGGCGCCCGCCGTGCTCGCCCACGCGCTCGATCGCGCTCTCGATCGCATTCTCGATCGCACTCGGATCGCAGCCTGACCTGAAAGGACGAACGTCATGGACCTCGGCATCACGGGACGGAAAGCCATCGTCTGCGCCTCGAGCCGCGGGCTCGGCAAAGCCTGCGCGACGGCCCTCGCGCGCGAAGGCGTCGCGGTCGTCGTGAACGGACGCGACCCCGAACGCCTCGAAGAAACGGCCGCCGGCATCCGCGCCGCAACCGGCGCTCCCGTCACCGCGGTCGCCGCCGACCTCTGCACCGAAGAGGGCCGCGCCCGCCTCGTCGCCGCCTGCCCCGACGCCGACATCCTCGTCACCAACAACGGCGGCCCGATGCCCGCCCGCTTCGAGGATTGCGATCACGCGATGTGGCTCGCGGCGCTCGAGCAGAATCTGCTCGCGCCCGCGCTCATGATCCGCGCGCTGATCGGCGGCATGCGGGCCCGCCGCTTCGGCCGCATCGTCAACATCACCTCGGCGATGGTGAAATCGCCCCATCCGATGATGGGCTTGTCGACGGCCGCCCGGAGCGCGCTCACGGCGGCGTGCAAAGGCCTGTCGCGCGAGGTCGCGCCCGACAACGTCACGATCAACAACCTGCTGCCCGAGCGCATCGACACCGACCGGCAACGCTTCATGGCCGGCCTGCAAGCGGCGGGACGCGGCATCTCGATCGACGAGGCGTACCAGGAGATCGCGGCCTCGATTGCCGCCAATCGCCTGGGTACGCCCGAAGAATTCGCCGCCGCCTGCCTCTATCTGTGCAGCGCCCACGCCGGCTTCGTCTCCGGCCAGAATCTCCAGGTCGACGGCGGGAGCTACGTGGGATTGCTCTAGCGCTCGCCCCGAACGGCTGTCACGAGCGTAATGCCGCCGCCGTCACCGGCCACGACCCGCTCGAAGCCGCCATCGAAGAGCAGGCCGGTCACGTCGTTCTTTGCATGGAAGCGATAGACACTCGTCGGAAAGCTGGCCACGAACGACGCATCCTCTTTGGACCGGAAGCCGAGCACCAGGCGTCCCCCCGGCGCGAGAACGCGATGCAGCTCCCGCACGACGACAGCCGCGTCGGCCCAGAAGTAGAGCGTGTGAACCGAGAGAATCTTGTCGAACGACCCCGCGTCGTAGGGCAGCGCCGCGGCATCGCCGCGTCGCAGCTCCACTCGGCCCGCGGCGATCAACGACCGACACCGATTGGCCGCGACCCGCAACATCTCGTCGGACAGGTCGACGCCGGCCACGTGACCGCGCGGCGTCGCCAGCGCCGCGCGCTCGATGGTCCGACCGGGACCGCATCCCACGTCGAGCACTCGGTCGGTGTCCTCGAGGGCGAGCGCGGCGAGTACGGCATCGTTGGCAGCCGCGGTCTCGTGCACCATCACCGCGCCGATCAACCAGCCGAGCCAGCCGCTCGGACAGCGTGATTGCGCGGCGATGAAATGGGGGCGGCGCACGGGTCAGCGCCGTTCGCGCAGCGCGGCCCGCACGCCCACGATGTAGGTCACGCACGCCCCGAGGATCGTCGTCGCGAAGCCGACGGTGAGCTCGTTCACCCCGGCGATGCAGCTCCGCGGAATGACGAAGCCGTAGCCGATCAGCACGGTCGGGAGCACGAATCCGACGAGCGGCGTCAGATGACGGGCCTTCATTGCTCGTCTCCGTGGCCCTGCGCGGCCCGGCAAAGCCGTTCCTCGCTGCCGACGCGCACCCAGGTCGTCGTGCGTCCGATGATCGGCAAGCCGACATAGCCACGCAGGAGCGCCCGATCGTTGCCGTCGAGCGCGAGTGACGCGCGATACGTCCGGCCGCTGCCGGGATCGTAGATCGTACCGCCCGTCCACGCGCCGACCGAGTCCGTCGCGGGTAGGAGATCGCGCACGATTTCGAGCCCGACCACGGTCCGCTCGCGTAACGCCGGGTCGGGATTCCAGCGGTCCCGCATCAAACAGCCGTTCTCGTCGAACGGCGATCGCAGCCAAACCACCTCGCCGCAGAGCGCACGGGCGCACGCGCGCAGCTCGACTTGCGCCGCGCCGCCGTCGGCATACCAGCGTCCGACTGGCGTTGCGCCGAGCGCCGTCGTCGCGCCGGCGAGCACCAGCACGACGGCCGTGACGGCCTCCCGTGGCCGAGCCGGCACGCGGAGCGGACACGCGCGCGGCCGCATGCCAAACGCGAGCCGCAGCGGCACGAGGGGTCGTATCACCCAATGATAGACCGCGAGCGTCGCCGCGAGAGAGAGCACGACCAGCAGCGTGAACTTCGGGGCGATGCCGAGCGGCAAGCCGACCACCCAATAGCCGAGCACGACGATCGCGAGCTGATGGAGGATGTAGACGGGCAACGCCGACTCGACCAGATATGCGAACACCGGTCCGTCCGAGAACGGCCAGCGGCGCGCGAAGCCGACGAGCGCCAGCACGAAGCACCACCCCGCGACGGCCGAGCCGGCCAACACCACCACCGGGCTCGTCACCACCCCGAGCACCGCGAACAGCAACACCAGCACCGAGGCCAGCGCGATCCCGAGCGCGCGCCAACGCTCGTCCGCCACACGATCCTCGAGGACCGGATGCCGGGCCAGCGCCACGCCCCCAAACAGAAAGATCGTGTAGTACGCGACGTTCGCCCAGTCGTCGTAGAGATTCTGCAACCCCGGCCAATGCGGGCGGAGGAAGATCTGCACCAGCGCGAGCGGCACGATCGGCGCATAGATCCAGCGCGGCGAGACGGTGCCGAGCTCGTACGTACGCGTCACGATCGCCGCGATGATGCGCCGATAGAGCAGCGTGAACGTGAGCAGATACGTGACGAACCAGAGGTGGGCCCACGTGAAGCGATCGAGGTGGGTATAGAAGGTCGGCAGAAACTGCAGGAACGTCTCGTGAAACGGAGCCGCGACGGGCAGTCCGCCCGGAATCACCTGACGAAAGCCGTCTTGCAGCGCGGGACTCACGAAGAGCCCGCGATAGTTGGCATCGAGCCCGCTCGCGAGCTCGAGATACTTGATCGGCGGCATCAGGAAGACACAGCCCACCAGCAGCGGCACCCCGAGCCGGAGCAGACGTTCGCGGACGAATCCGTCGGTGCCGCGCGCGCGGAGCGACGCCACGATCGACCATCCCGCCAGCAGGAAGAAGAGCGGCATGTGCCAGAGGCTGATGAAGCCGGCGAACACCAGCATGCCGGTCGAAAGATCGGCGTTCCGCACGTGGTAAAAAGGCGCGGGGTTGAAAACCATCGCGGCGTGAAAGGGAAAGAGCAGATAGGTCGCGAACACGCGCAACCAATCCACGTCGACGCGGCGGGCAGCGGGACGATTCGACATGTCAGTCCTCCTCGATGAGCGCGCCCGTGACGAAACGGATCACGGTCGCCTTGGCAGTACCCTCGTCGATCGCTTCCGGGTGGGCGTCCCAATGACGGTGCACGGCCCAGAAGACGATCAGCTCGAGGATGAGACGCGTCGCCGCCGCGAGATCGGGCACGGGGCGAAAGTGACGGCGCTGGAAACGCGCCTCCAGGTACTCGCGCAAGAGCGCGAGAAGG
>ENA-ORBV01016108-ORBV01016108.1-microbial-mat-metagenome-genome-assembly--contig:-NODE-16108-length-10896-cov-3.132637_pt1 | contig 10896 bp, 10 predicted proteins | sample MGYA00237777_ERZ505514 | MGnify/ENA primary metagenome ERZ505514 (study PRJEB26160, sample SAMN06269048) | microbial mat metagenome | isolation source: Oligotrophic lake microbial mat | place...
GCGTGAGACCGATGATGAGCTCGGTGTAGAAGTGCTCGGGGAAGAAGTTGAACGGCTTCTTCTCGGCCGCAGTCTCCCCCTCGAACTCGAGCTCGGTCACGCCCAGCAGCCGCACCAGGCCGATGTGCATCATCAGCACGAGAATCAGGAGCACGGGCAGCACCGCGCCGTGGAGGATGAAGAAGCGCGACAGCGTGCGGTCGTTGTAGGTGTCGCCGCCGAGCAGCAGCTGTTTCATCAGCGGGCCCACGACCGGCACCGTGTCGCTGATGTTGGCGCCAACGGTGGCGCCCCAGTAGCTGAGCTGCTCGAACACCAGGCTGTAGCCGGTGAACCCGAGCATGAGCGTGCAGACGAGCAGCGTCATGCCAATCATCCAGTTGAGCTCCCGCGGCTTGCGGTAGGCGCCGGTGAAGAAGACGCGCATCTGATGCAGCACGACGGCGGCGATCATGAGCGTGGCGCCCCACTTGTGCAGGCCGCGCAGGTACCAGCCGAACGCGGCCTCTTCGGTGATGTAGCGCACCGATTCGTAGGCCGTCTGCGGCGCCGGCTGGTAGTAGAACGCCAGCAGCACGCCGGTCACGATCTGGACGACGAACAAGTAGGCCGGCGTGCCGCCGAGCGCGAACCACCAGCGCTTCAGGTGGTGCGGCACCGGCTCGTTCGACATCGCCGCCACCGCGTCGAGCGAGACCGGCACGCGCTCGCCGATCCAGCCGCGGACGTCGCTCATGCGTCCCTCCGCTTGGCCAGGCAGGCCAGGCAGGGGTCGTGGCCGGGACCGACCGGCCCGGTCACCTCCACGAGGCCGGCCACGTCGCCCATCGACAACTGCTCGCGCGGCACGAAGATGTAGAGCAGGCCCTTCTCGACGCCGAGCGTGTAGCGCGGGAGCGACTGGCCGGCGTCGCCGGGCGGGCCGCCCGTGGCGACGCCGTCGGGGTTGAAGGTGCCGTTGTGACACGGGCAGAAGTAACGATTGTTCTGACCCTCCCATTTCACCTGGCAGCCCAGGTGGGGGCAGGTGCTCGAGAGGGCGATGAAGTCGGCCGCGGTGCCGGAGCTGCCGCGGCGGGTGATGTTCACCGTGCGCCCCTCCGGTGTGCGGTAGAGCACGGTGTCGCCCACGCGCAGGTCGGCGCTGCGCGCCACGAAGAGCTGGTGCATCTGGCCCGCCCGCGCCGGCAGCATGAAGCGTCCGCTCACCCACGCGAACATGCCGTAGCCGCCGACCAGCCCGCCGACCAGAGCGAGCCGCGACGTGAGCCACAAGGCCGCCCGGCGCGTCACCGGCGGGGCCGCGGCGCTGTCGTCCGGAGTGAGTGACGGGTGCGGGTCGTGGACCATGGGCAGCGATCTCAGAAGGGCGAGAAGCCTTGGCTCGGGAACCGCGTCATGGTGTGGAGGTGGTAGAGCGGTGGGCCGTAGGCCAGGGCGATGAGCAGCACCGCCACGGCGGTCCAGAGACCGAAGCGGTCCCACAGTGGCGACGCCGGCGTAGACGACGGCATCGCCTCGGCGTACTCGAACGGCTCGCGCGCGGTGACCGGCGAGACGAGCATCGACCCGACCACGACGCCCACGTAGCACATCGCTGACACGAACAGGATCACCCCGCCCACAGCAGAGAGGTTCACGAGCGGGATCCAGGCCTGGGCGGCCTCGACGCCCTGGAACTCGCCGGTATAGACGCGCCGGGGCATGCCCATCAGGCCGGCGATGTGACTGGGAATGCTGAAGCACTGCATGCCGACGAACCACAGGTACGGCTGCATGGTGGCGAGCCGCGGGAAGGCGATGGCGCGGCCGGTCAGCCGCGGCAGCATCCAGTAGGTGCTGCCCATGAACGTGAGCGCCACCGCGGTGCCCACGGTCAGGTGGAAGTGGCCCTGGATCCACGCCGTGTTGTGGACCATCGCGTTCATGGCGTAGGCGGCGTTGATGGCGCCACCGAAGCCGCCGAGCGCAAAGGTGACCATCGACAGCGCCACGCCCGCGAAGAACGGATCGCGCCACGGCAACACGCGGAGCCAGCCGAAGAGCCCCGTGCCGCCCTGGGCGCGGCCGGCATTCTCGAGCGACGCGATCACGGTGAACGCCGTGACCAGGCTCGGGAACATGATGGCGTAGGTGGTGAAGGTATGCAGCAGCTTCCAGCCGCCGGCGATGCCGGGATCGCTGAACTGATGGTGCAAGCCGACCGGCGTCGAGAACAGGATGAATTGCACGAACACGACCCGCGTCAGGCCGTCGCTGAAGAGCTTTCCGCCAGCCACCTTCGGGATCACGGTGTACCACAGCACGTAGGCCGGCAGCAGCCAGAAGTACGTGAGGGGATGACCGAACCACCAGAAGTAGGTACGGGCCACGATCGGGTCGATGCGGTCCACCAGCCCGAACGACCATGGCAGGATGAAGACCAGCACCTCGACGGCGAGACCGGCCGTGGCAAGAATCCAGACGGCCACTGTCGCGAGCATGCCGTGCAGCGCCAGCGGCACGCGTTCGCCAGGATGGCCCGCCCGCCAGGCGCGGAAGCTGCCGATCATCACCGCCGACCACAGCCACGAGCCGATGATGAGGAGCGTGGCGCCGACATAGAACGTCGGGTGCGCCTCGAGCGGTGGATAGAAGGTGTAGAGCACGGTGCTCGTGCCCGAGAGGATCGCCAGCGTCGTCATCAGCGTGCCGACGAGGGCGATCCAGAATCCGGCCCAGGCCCACTGCATGCCCGCGATCCGGCCGAGCGTGGTCTCGGTCACCAGATAGCCGAGCGCCATGATGAAGAAGGTGGTGAAGACCAGCGCTTCGAGCACGCCGTGCGCGGTGACCGACAGGTAGTAGAGGCGCGCCGTGCCGAACGGCAGCTCGATGCCAGCGCGCGCCAGCGCCTGCATCACCGCCATCAGCGCGCCCAGCGCGAACGCCACGACGGCCACCCAGACGTTGGCGAGCACCAGGCGGGCGGCGGCAGTCATCGCCCCGGCTCCACCACGATGGCGCCCTGCATCAGGTGATGCCCGAGGCCGCAGTACTCGTTGCACACGACCAGGTACTCCCCGGGCGTATCGAAGGTGGTCGTCGCCTGGCTCACGTAGCCGGGCGCCACGGTGAGGTTCACGTTCGTGCCCACGATCTGGAAGCCGTGCAGCACGTCGGGGCTGGTGATGCGGAAGGTCACGGGCACGCCGGCCGGCACGCGCACGTGCTCGGGGCGGAACACGTAGAACTCCGCGCGCAGCGAGACCGTGACCCGGCCATCCTCGTGGGTCGTCACACCGGGCGTGGCGAATTCTCCGGCCACCGTCAGCGTCTCAGGGTCGATGACTTCGGTGTGGCTCGGCGGGTGCGCCGCCCCGGTCACGGCCGTGATGACGATGGCGCCGGTGAAGAGCACGAGCATGCCGATGGCCGCCCACATCCAATAGCGTTCGTAGCGGTCGACGTGCATGGGCGGACCTGGTCTAGGGCGTGGATCGGGAAAGGAAGAGGCCGAAATACAGGAGCAGCCAGCCCACCACGACGAGCGCGCCGAAGCCGGCCACGATGTAAAGCGTGCCCCGTGGGCGGTCGTTTGGTTGGGGAGGAGTCATTGGACGGGTCGACCGTCCACCCCTAAAGCAAGTTTGGTTCCGGGCACGGCAGAGCCGAAGTACGCGCCAATGGCGCCCTACGGCGGCACGGCGCGGGGAATTTCGCACCCCGACCGGGAATAGCCCGCAGGGCGCGGGCTGGCCCGGAGGACTAGTTCGAGAACGCCGCGATGCCCGTCTGGGCCCGGCCCAGGATGAGCGCGTGGATGTCGTGCGTGCCCTCGTAGGTGTTCACGACTTCCAGGTTCACCAGGTGGCGGATCACGCCGAACTCGTCGACGATGCCGTTGCCACCCATCATGTCGCGGGCCAGGCGGGCGATGTCGAGCGCCTTACCGCACGAGTTGCGCTTGAGCAGCGACGTGATCTCTGGTGCCGCCGTGCCCTCGTCCTTCATGCGGCCCAGGCGCAACACCGCCTGCAGTCCGAGCGTGATCTCGGTCTGCATGTCGGCCAGCTTCTTCTGGATCAACTGATTGGCCGCCAGCGGCCGGCCGAACTGCTTGCGGTCCATCACGTAATCGCGGGCCCGGAACCAGCAGTCTTCGGCCGCACCGAGCGCGCCCCAGGCAATGCCGTAGCGCGCGCTGTTGAGGCACGTGAACGGTCCCTTCAACCCGCGGATGTCGGGGAAGGCGTTTTCTTCGGGACAAAACACCTGGTCCATCACGATCTCGCCGGTGAGGCTCGTGCGCAGGCCCACCTTGCCGTGCGTCGGCGGCGCTGACAGGCCCTTCATCCCCTGGTCGAGCACGAAGCCACGAATCGCGTCGTGGTCGTCCTTGGCCCACACGATGAACACGTCGGCAATCGGGCTGTTCGAAATCCACGCCTTGTTCCCGGTGAGCGCGTAGCCGCCGTCCACCGCCTGCGCGCGCGTGGTCATGCTGCCGGGGTCGGAGCCCGAGTTCGGCTCGGTGAGGCCGAAGCAGCCGATCCACTCGCCGGTGGCGAGCTTGGGCAGGTACTTCTGCTTCTGCGCCTCGCTGCCGAACTCGTTGATCGGCACCATCACCAGCGACGACTGAACGCTCATCATCGAGCGGTAGCCGGAGTCGATGCGCTCGACCTCGCGCGCCACCAGGCCGTAGCAGACGTAGTTCATCGCCCCGCCGCCGTACTGCTCCGGGATGGTGGAGCCCAGCAGGCCGAGCTCGCCCATCTCGCGGAAGATCTTGACGTCGGTCGTGCCGTTCCGGAACGCCTCGAGCACCCGCGGTGAGAGCCGCTCCTGGCAGTAGGCCCGGGCGGCGTCGCGCACGGCGCGCTCGTCGCCGCTGAGCTGCTGGTCGAGGAGGAGCGGGTCGTCCCAGTGGAACGCGGCCTTGGAGGAAGCCATGGTGGTGTTTCGCCTTCTCTTGAATGCGGTTCAGTCGGGAATGACGGCAGTGACCTCGATCTCGACCTTGGCCCGGTCTTCGATCAGCGCCGCGACCTCGACCGCGGTCATCGCGATGTCGTAGAAGCCGATGATCTCGCGAAACGCCTTGCCGATCTCGCGGCCGGCATCGAGGTACTCCCGCTTGCTCGTTAGGTACCAGGTCATGCGAACGATGTGCTTCGGCTCGGCGCCGGCGGCTCGCAGGACGGCGACGATGTTGGCGAGCGCCTGGCGGGTCTGCGCCGCGAAGTCGTCGGTCTCCCACACGCCCTGCGGGTCCCAGCCCACCTGGCCGGCGACGTGGATCTGCCGGCCGCTGGCGGCGACGCCGTTGGCATAGCCCTTGGGCCGCGGCCAGCCTTCGGGCAGCAGCGCTTCGTTCATCCTCATGCGATGGTCTCCTTCCTTGTCGTGTCCTTGAGCAGCTCGCGGGCGATGATGAGCTGCTGCACCTCGGTGGCACCCTCGTAGATGCGCAGCGCCCGGATCTCGCGGTAGAGCTTTTCCACCGTCTCGCCGCTCACCACGCCCTGGCCGCCGAACAGCTGCACCGCCGCGTCGATCACCTGCTGCGCGCCTTCGGTGGCGGCCAGCTTGGCCATCGCGGCCTGGGCCGTGACGTTGCCGCCTGGATCGCCCTGGTCACGTTGCCAGGCGGCGCGGTAGGTCAGCAGGGCCGCACTGTCGATGCTGGTGGCCATCTGCGCCAGCCTGGCCTGCGTGAGCTGGAAGTCGGCCAGGGTCTGGCCGAACATCTTGCGCGAGGCGGCGCGCTTCAAGGCTTCTTCCATGGCGCGGCGCGCGAAGCCCAGCGCTGCGGCGGCCACGCTGGTGCGAAAGACATCGAGTGTGCGCATCGCGATCTTGAAGCCCTCGCCGCTGGCGCCGATACGGTTGGCCAGTGGCACGCGGCAATGCGTGAAACGCAGGCGCGCCAGGGGGTGTGGCGCAATCACCTCGATGCGCTCGGCGATCGTCAGGCCCGGCGCACCGGCTTCGACGATGAACGCGGAAATCCCGCGAGACCCTGGTGCATCCCCGCTGCGGGCGAACACCACATAGAAGTCGGCGATGCCGCCGTTGGAGATCCAGGTTTTCTCGCCATCGAGGATGGCGTGGTCGCCGTCGATCCGGGCGGCGCATTGCAGCGCGGCGACATCGCTGCCGGCATCGGGCTCCGACAGTGCGAACGCGGCGATGGCGTCGCCGCGCGCCACCCGCGGCAGCCACTGTGCCTTCTGATCCGGCGTGCCGGCCAGCGAGATCGCGCCCGAGCCCAGACCCTGCATCGCGAAGGCAAAGTCGGCCAGGCCGGCGTGGCGGGCGAGCGTCTCGCGCGCCAGGCAGAGCATGCGGGTGTCGATGACATCGGCCGCGCCACCATGCGCTGTGCCGGCCACTGCAGGCGTGAGCCAGCCGGCCGCGCCGAGCTGGCGCACCAGGCCGCAGCACAGCGCATCCACATCGGCGCCATGCGTGTCGCGCACGTGGGCCGCGGCCCAGCCATCGAGCGCTGGCGCGAAGACGCGATGGCGCTCTTCGAAGAACGGCCAGCGCAGGTGCTCCAGCGGATTCATCAGTTGCCCTCGAACACGGGTCTGGCCTTGGCCACGAAGGCGCGGTAGGCGCGGCCAAAGTCTTCCGTCAGCATGCACAACGCCTGCGCCTGGGCTTCGGCCTCGATGGCTTGGTCGATGCCCATGGCCCACTCCTGGTGCAGCATGGTCTTGGTGATGCCGTTGGCGAAGGTCGGGCCGCTGGCCAGATCCGTGGCCCAGGCCAGCGCGTCGGCGGCCAGCGCCTCGGGTGCGACCAAGCGGTTGTAGAAGCCCCAGCGTTCGGCCTCGTCACCGGCCAGCGCGCGGCCTGTGAATAGCCACTCGCTGGCGCGGCCGTGGCCGATGATGCGCGGCAGCAAGGCACAGGCGCCCATGTCGCAGCCGGCCAGGCCGACGCGGTTGAACAGGAACGCCGTCTTGCTGCGCGCGGTGCCGATACGCAGGTCGCTGGCCATCGCGACGATCGCGCCGGCGCCGGCACAGACGCCATCGACCGCGGCGATGATGGGTTGCGGGCAGTGCCGCATCGCGAGCACCAGGTCCCCTGTCATGCGCGTGAACATCAGCAGCTCGGGTGCCTTGAGCGCGATCAGCGGGCCGATGATCTCGTGCACGTCGCCGCCGGAGCAGAAGTTGCCACCTGCACCTTGCACCACGACGCAGTGCACATCGGTGGCGTAGCGCAGCTGGCGGAACAGGTCGCGCAGTTCGGCGTACGAGGCGAACGTGAGCGGGTTCTTGCGCTCAGGGCGGTTCAGCGTGACGCTACCGACGCCGCGGTCGACCTGCCAGTCGAAGTGCTGGGCGGCGTGCCCGGCGAGCGCAACGCGGTTGCCGGCGATGAGGGTCGGGTCGACGCGTTCGAGCATGGTTCTACTCCCGCGAGGCGCGTTCGCGCTGGAAGATCGCTTCCATCTGCGCCTTGCCGCTGAAGTATTGCTTGGGCCAGGCGATGCCGGTGTAGCCGATCCGGGCCGCCTCGGTCAGCGTCCAGGCGGGGTTGGTTAGATGGGGGCGGGCGACGGCGCAGAGGTCGGCGCGACCGGCCGAGATGATGCTGTTGACATGGTCGGCCTCGCTGATGGCGCCGACGGCGATCGTCGCAATGCCGGCCTCGTTGCGAATGCGGTCGGCGAACGGCGTCTGATACATGCGGCCGTAGGTCGGCTTCTGTTCGGCGCTGACCTGGCCGGAAGAGCAGTCGATCATGTCGGCGCCCGCGGCCTTGAAGGCGCGTGCGACCTCGACCGCTTCGCCGGGCGTGATGCCGCCGTCCACCCAATCGTGCGCGGAGATGCGCACCGAGATCGGCAAGTTCTCGGGCCACACCTGGCGCACGGCCGCGAACACTTCGAGCGGATAGCGCAGGCGGTTGGCGAGGCTGCCGCCGAACTTGTCGCTGCGCCGGTTCGTCAGCGGTGAAATGTAGGACGACAGCAGGTAGCCGTGCGCGCAGTGCAACTCGAGCCAATCGAATCCGGCCTGGGCGGCGTAGCGCGTTGCACGCACGAAGTCGTCGCGCACGCGGTCCATGTCGTCGCCGGTCATCTCGCGCGGCACCTGGCCGCCCTCGGCGCGGTAGGGCAGGGCCGATGGCGCGACGATCGGCCAGTTGCCTTGCGCCAACGGGCGGTCCGCGCCGTCGCCGGCCCACGGCTCGTTGGTCGAGGCCTTGGGCCCCGCATGGCCGATCTGGATCGCGATCTTTGCGTCGGTCTCGCGGTGCACGAACGCGACGATGCGCTGCCAGGCGTCGCGCTGTGCGTCGTTCCACAGGCCCGGGCAACCGGGGGTGATGCGGGCGTCGGGGCTGGTGCAGGTCATCTCGGCGACGACCATTCCGGCGCCGCCGAGTGCGCGGGCGCCGAGGTGCACCAGATGGAACTCGCCCGGCAGGCCGTCGACGCAGCAGTACTGCGCCATCGGCGAGACGACGACGCGGTTCTTCACGGTCACGCTGCGCACGGTGTACGGAGTGAACATGGGAGGAACGGGAGTTGACCCCCAGGCTGCGGTCGCGGCGGTGCGCTCTCCGAACCACTGCTCGAAGCCGTCGAGCCAGCCCTTGTCGCGCAAGCGCAGGTTCTCGTGGCTGATGCGCTGGCTGCGCGTCAGCATCGAGTACATGAACTGTTCGGGTTCGAGCTGGTCGCAATAACGTTCGCCGCAGACCTCGAACCACTCCATCGCGTTCCAGGCCGCGTTCTGCAGCCGGATCACGTCGATCGCGCGCAGGGCCTGATAGCGGGCCAGAACCGCGGGGATGGGGTCCGCCGTGTCCCCTTGTTCCTTGAACTGCCGCGTCAGTTCGATCGCGTCTTCCAGCGCCAGCTTGGTGCCCGAGCCGATCGCGAAATGCGCGGTGTGCACCGCATCGCCCATCAGAACCACGTGGCTCTTGCCGTTGAACAGCGACCACTGCTCGCACTTGACGCGCTGGAAGTTGATCCAGGCCGAGCCGCGCAGGTGCCGCGCGTTGGTCATCAGCCTCTCACCCTGCAGGTTGGAAGCGAACAGCCTTTCGCAGAAGGCGACCGATTCGTCGGGGCTCGCGCTGTCCAGGCCATGCGCCTTCCAGACATGCTCGGGACACTCGACGATGAAGGTGCTGGTCGAATCGTCGAACTTGTAGATGTGGGCCTGGAACCAGCCGTGTTCGGTCTTCTCGAAGATGAAGGTGAAGGGCTCGTACAGCTTCTGGGTGCCCAGCCAGATGAAGCGGTTGGGGCGGCTCACGATGTCGGGCTTGAAAACGGCTGCGTGCTGCGTGCGGATCTTCGAGTTGATGCCGTCGCTGGCGATCACGAGGTCGGCCTCGGGGTAGTCGGCGTCCGAGTCGGCCTCGGTCTCGAACACCAGTTGCACGCCCAGCGCTTCGCAACGCGCCTGCAGGATGTTGAGCAGCTTCTTGCGCCCGATGCCGACGAATCCGTGGCCGCCCGAGCGGATCGTGCGGCCCTTGAACTGCAGCTCGATGTCGTCCCAGTGCGCAAACGACGCTTCGATCGAGTCCGCGGTGTCGGGGTCCCACTCGCGCATGTTGTCCATCGTCGCGTCGGAAAAGACCACGCCCCAGCCGAAGGTGTCGTAGGGCTTGTTGCGTTCAACGACGCTGATGTCGTGGTGGGGCCCCAGCTTCTTCATCAACAGCGCGAAGTACAAGCCGGCGGGGCCGCCGCCGATACACACAATCTTCATGGGAGCTCCGGCAAGGTGCGTGGAGGATTCTGCCTGTGCCGGATGGAGGCCGTGGGGGGGTGTTGAAATGCAGGGCAAGGATCCGAGCACCGTGAACTTCGACGATCAAGACTGGGACCTCGCAGAAGGGTCGTCCCGAACCCCACCTGCGTCGACGGGTGGGTGGAAGTTGGCCGCGGCTGTCGCGGTCGGGATCGTGATCGGCGGCACGCTGATGTGGGCGATCGACCACGGCGGGCCCGGGCCGTACGCTGCGCCGCCGCTGCTCGCCGCCGAAGCGACGCCCCTGACGGCTGATCCCACGGCCATCGCCCCGGCCCAGCAGCCGCAGAGCCTGTCCCTCGAGCCCGCGGCAGCCGGGGCGCCGGTGGACCCACGGTGGCCGCAGGAGGCCGAGCGCAAGGCTGCGTTGGCGTTGCGTGCCGCCCAGCACGCCGCGGAGCGCAAGGAGCGCGCCTGGGCCTTGTTCTACAAGAAGCCCGCGGCCTGCGATGACAGCCCACCCAAGGCCAGCCTGGTCGAATGCGCCAACCACTTCATCCGCGCCAAGCGCGAGTTCGAGCAAATTTATGCAGCCGGCAAGCTGGCACCCGCCAGGCACGCCGAACCGACCCATCGCTCAGCGTCAGGGCTTTGACAGCGCGGCGCCGGCGCGCAGTGCAGCGCTGGCAAGCAGCCCACCACAAGCGATGCCGAGCCCATCGGCCAGCAGGTCACCCCACTCACCCGAGCGCTGCGGCACTGACATCTGCAGCACCTCGATGAGGCCGCCAAAGGCGAGCAGCGCCAGTGGCGCGGCGACGCGCCATGCACGCGGCGCTGGAAAGCCCAGGCCGGCTGAAAACGCCAAGGCCGCAAAGGCCAGCACATGATTCAATTTGTCCCAGCCGAAATCAATCTCGGCGGGTGGGCGCGGCAGGAGGGCCAGCGTGATGACAGCAACGATCAGCAGCAACAGCAGTCCTCGCCACACACGGGTTGCGCCAATCGCGATGCTGGCTGCGCCCACCCAGCGCGGCTGCAGGGGCGAACTCATGTCGTTGCTACCAAGGCGTCGAGCGGTAGTCTTTCAGGAACTGCCCCCACACATGCCTGTCTCTTATACACATCTCCGAGCCCACGAGACTAAGGCGAATCTCGTATGCCGTCTTCTGCTTGAAAA
>ENA-ORBV01016109-ORBV01016109.1-microbial-mat-metagenome-genome-assembly--contig:-NODE-16109-length-10895-cov-6.018303_pt1 | contig 10895 bp, 9 predicted proteins | sample MGYA00237777_ERZ505514 | MGnify/ENA primary metagenome ERZ505514 (study PRJEB26160, sample SAMN06269048) | microbial mat metagenome | isolation source: Oligotrophic lake microbial mat | place...
TTTCAAGCAGAAGACGGCATACGAGATTCGCCTTAGTCTCGTGGGCTCGGAGATGTGTATAAGAGACAGAGTCAGCAAAGTCCAGGTGCACTGAGCACGGCTGACATGTTGAGTGACCCAAAACAAAGTGACAGGGAATTGAACCCCAAAGCTGCCATCCAACCACTCTGAGTCAGGTCAGCAAAGTCTGGGTGTGTCAAGTGCGGCTGACAAGTGCATGGCGATGTCACAGTTTTTGTCAAAGTGACTTGCCATGAAAAGAGGGAAGACAACACAGCAACTTAACAAATGAAGCACATTTTTTTGTCTTTTTGCTGCAGTTTCTGCATTGACAGTGTGTGGACAAATTGGCGGACGCATTTGCAAAAATTGAACAAATTGGAATTTTGCATCTTCATTCTTGAGTCTGTGCTGTTCACCAAAGAAGACGCTCATTTTCTTTGATGTCATTTCATTTTTTCTTGGTTGTCAAATGGTCTCTGTCATGTTTGTTCCCATGGTCATGATGCCAAGAACCAGCCTCGGTACAATTGTACTGCAGCAGTAGGTCTCTGCTAGCCAGGAGCAGGTTTTGGTGACAACTTTGTTGTCATTCACAGTCAAGGGTTTGCCGGGATTGTGTTGAACCCGGGATTCTAGTGAAGACACGAATCAAAGCTTCACGGGTTTCCCTAACACGCGAATGCTTCTATCAGAAAATGCGCCAGGCGACGGTGTCAACATCAGAATTAGGAAACAGCACCAAATGATTTTCGAACTTAACTCTATTGTCTCAGACGCCTCTGTGTCAACATTTATCTGCAGTTCCCATGATCGACCTTCAGTTGATGTCAACTTTTCTTCTAGCAGTGTGGCATTCGGACCCGCTTCCGCATGTAAATGTATTGTAAAGCAAGCAGAAGTTTCATAACCAGCATACCCAACAATTAGAATCGGTGAAGATGCTGTCTCGATTGTATCGCTGCAATCCGGCTCACAAAAATCCCAAACGATAACAATTAACATCACGCGAGCGTTGATTTGAAAAAACAACGAAAAGATCTAGACGATGGCGGTATTTTCGATTAACTTCTATGTGTCGTATTTGTTCCTTGCCGTGATTCTGTCTATGAATTGCAAAGCACTTGCATTTCCGACAACACAGACATCTACACGTTCCACGAGGGCTACGTCTTGGTCATCGACAGAACTCGCTTATACTCTTCCTTCTTCTTTAAATCGAGTCCTCCCACACAACAAACACTGGTACCAAGAAATCGGGTCGGCTGTTGATCGCCATATCGTGTACAACGATGAAGACTACTTCGGTTATGACGATGATGACGATGATTGTTTTGCAACGTAGAGCCTTGGCTTTGCACGTCTCAACACATTGGAAGATGCTTACTTTCCATCGGATGCCTCACCAGAGCAAGCGCCCACGGGCGGGAAACGGCGTCCCTTGCGAGCTATTCGAGGCGTTTGGAGCCGTGTCCGCCGTCGTAAGGTGACTTAATCATTGGATCCTGAATATATGTGCTATGTGTTATCGTAGAGGTTCTTGTGCTAGGCACTCCATTCCATTCCATTCATACCACCATTCATACAGCTTTGCGGCCGCGAGCAGTTACACAAGACCATTCTTACGCCCAAGAGATTTTACTGGTGTATACGTAACTACACACCAATCAATGAGGCCGACCTTGGAATCGTCGTTGATGGCTGTACTAATCAATCATTTCATAGAAAGCGTTAACTCTAGAAAATAATTTACAACGAGCGTTTGTAGCCGTACCACTAGCTCTCGCGGGTTGTAAGATTGATTCTTTCTGCCGCCGGCGGGAAATGATTCATTCCAGCATCGGATGGTTTTGCATGATGCAGCTGACGGTATTTTTATTAGGCTGGTGTAGTAGTGTACCGCAGTTACCGCATACGTATGTGTGTATGCATATTTATGAAATCAATAACGTTGAGGACGTTTCTCTAAAGAGCAATGAAGCTGTTAATAACCAGTCTGCCGGTACTATGCATGCATCCTATTTGTATCATGTGCATGTGGTTCGCCGGCTGCATCCTTTGGAAACATAGGCAAAGTTGATATGCCCTACGGATTTTTGAGAGAAGGACGTTGGACCGAGAAGGCAACGACAAAAACAAATTGTTATATCGATCGCTTTATCAAGTGTGCTGAAAGACGGATAATAAAATAGGGGACATCGATCCTCTCACAAATCAACTTGATACTCATTTGATCAACCGATTTGATTCAAGTATTCACAAGCAAAACAACTCTTTTGCCAGTACCTCTCTTCGTTAATTTTTTTCATTTACTTTCAACTTCGCCATGATACGTTCAAGCCAAAGCAAGGACGGCAAGAAGAGCCCGTCCCGTGGACCAGTTCTTGGGCAGTACCCTAACGGTGCGCTTCACGCTCATTCAAATGTGACTGGCGTTGATGACTTAGCTCGAGCCTTCAAGAGTACCGTTACCATCGCGAGCACAGTCCAGCCACCCAAAAACTTCCAACAAAATGTGATCAGCTCGGATGGTACCTACGGTGCCGACGCTCGTCGACAGCAACAGTTCGCCTCTAAGCAAGACTTCTCCTCTGATTGGGAAAGGGAGAAAAAAGAACTATTGCTTCTATTTGAAAAGCAGGCAGAAGAAAAACTCAATAATCTTCCAAGCCTTGCCAGTAAACCAACTCAGTTCAAGGACACTACCAAGTTGAAGCCATTCCAGAACGAAGCCGTGCGTTGGATGGTCGATATGGAGCGGAACCCAAGGGCCAATGCCAACAGTGGCCGTTTTCTTGATGGAAATGGTCATTGGTTCTACAAAGACCTTCACAACGATAAGTGGCTTCCCAATGGGCCTTATTCTCCAGCAAAGGGCTCGATTCTTGCGGATGGTGCGTAGTTTTTCATGCTCCTGCAATCTTCTGACGATCGACCAGTCTTACCCACTTGCATCCTCATTGTCTCAACAGAGATGGGCCTAGGGAAGACATTGCAAACCATCTCCTTGATCTTGCACAACCCGCCTCAGGGGCATGTGTACGGAAGCTCTAGCAGCGGCCCTATCGACCAACCTGTTTGCACCGTCATCGTGTGCCCCTCAATTGTCGTCTGCAAGGTGTGGCACGAAGAAATCCAAAAGTTTGTCAAGCCTGGCACATTCCGTATCAAGACTTACTGTGGCGCGGAAAATAACCGCAAGCAACGCTCTAACAAGATAATTAGCCTACTTCAGAAGAACGAACTCGACATCTTGCTAGCTACGTACAGTGTGATTGGAGCAGAGTTGGAGCCCTTATTCAACAAACGAAAGACGCAACGTTACGACAGCATTCACGACGCCAAATTCTTTCGTGTGATCCTTGACGAAGCCCACCACATAAAGAACCCTAAAACCGACAAATTTGAAGGAGCAAAGTCCATTGCAGATAACTCTCGATATTGTTTAGCCCTAACCGGTACACCACTTGTGAACGGTCCAAGTGACTTGTTTCCGCTTCTTTCGGTGCTTAAGTATGAACCCTTGGATAATCAAGAGACCTTTGATGAACGCATAGCAAAGCCTATTGATCAAAAGCAACGAGCTGGGCTTGAGAGGCTTCGTAAGGCTCTTGCCCATGTCGTCCTTCGGCGCACAAAGAATATGCTACCCAACATTGATCTTATTGGCAAGAAGGATATTATCTGCAAGGTGGACTTTGACAATGACGCTCACAAGAAGACGTATAAAATCTTGTACCAGGTCGCTCATGCTGCATTTGATGGGTTGCTGAATGGCGGTGGAGAAGATGACGCAACCTCCATCAAAATCACGAAGAATGATGGCCTTACCATGGCCACTCGAATTATAAGATGTTGCTGTAGCCCCGCCCTGGTCCCAGCGGCGTACATTGATCGAGCCCAACAAGAGCTGGGTGGGCTTCAAGATAACCGCGGCAAGATCAAGAAGCTCACAGCATCAGAAGCATTCCATGTTCTTCGAAACCTTGAGGCTGGTAAGAAGGACCAGGATGATTTGTCGATGACATACAGGAACGATCTGTCCACTCTTCCTCCAGCAAAGATCACCAAGCTGTTGCATCTCATCCAGGACATGTCAAAAGATGAGAAAGGAATAATCTTCAGCCAGTGGACGACATTTCTTGATCTCATACAGGAAGCGATGGTCGACGCTGGACATCAAGTCGTCCGCATTGACGGCAACATCCCCCCAAACAAGCGCACTGAAGCGCTGCGATCCTTTAGCAGCGATGACAATAATGCGGCCCGATTTATGTTGTGCTCTCTTGGTTCGGGCGAAGGCATCAACTTAAGCCGCGGGAATGTAGTTTTTGTGATGGATACATGGTGGAATCAAGCGAAGGAACTGCAGGCCATTGACCGTTGTCATCGGTTCGGACAATCCCGCCCGGTACGTTCGTACCACCTGGTGATGAAGAACACGCTTGAAGAACGAATGCTGAACACCCAGAAGGCAAAGGCAGTTCTAGGAAAGGGTATCATGACGCCTCTCAACAAACAGGACGAGAAGGTGGCCAAAACTCGTGAGTTCTTGAAGGACCTATATCAGCTCAAGTCCCGGGAGGAGATCGCCAAGGACCAGCGTTGGGAGTAGAATAGTCATCGAGCACCTTTCCCTTCGACTGTAACGGCCCTTTACCCCCAAGGCAATTTCAAACAATGCCTTCTTCGCGTTGCGGCGTCACCATGAAGGGCGTTTCATCCGCTTTACTTACTGTAGAGAGATTAAAACTGTAGCAGCCTTTTTCCGTGTTTGTTTCCTCGTCTGTGAACTCATTGAATTGATTAGAAAAGCAGCTGTGTTGTCAGGATTTGTTCGGGGGCATTTTTGCCCACCAGATTACATTACATTGTTACCATCCTTGTCACTGCAACCTTTGTAAAACAAGGTGTTCTTTGCGAACCAAAGATCAATGGTTGAACAACAGATTGCCATTCAACCTCATTGGCAAGACTTGGGAAGGTTTTTGAACTTTGGTAGACCCAGTCAAGTAAAAGTGTGGAGGAGGCTTCTTGAAAGCTTGCCAAATCAAAACCAAAGTGGCACAACACCAACCAACAGGCTTTGTCAACATAACAAAGGCAAAAATGATCTGCATCCTCAACTGCTACTGGAGACATGTTGTTGTTTACTCAAATGTTTGCTGAAAACAGCAATTAAAATGTACCAAGCAAACCATTGCATCAAGTTAGCCAGCCCACATAGACTCAACAAAATGACAGTCAGGAGTTCTGACAAGAGCTGTGACATGCAAAATTTGATGGACAGGCCCAAACATGATTCTGATTGGTGTGAAGTCAATGTTAGAGTGCAGATTGTTCCTCATGGAACAATTCTGAGTCACACACCCTTTGCCATGACAGAAAGTGCGCATGTCTGACTAGATAGAAATGTTCCTCCATCTCTAATGTTATTCCAAAAAAAGGTCCAGTTATCAAGTTCATTGCAGTATGCACATCCAAGACTGATTCATCATGATGTTGTAATTTTTAACTGAAGCATTCATGTTGAGTGAACTGAACCAACTGAAAAGACTTGCATTTGATCATTGCATTCCAACAAGTTGTCACTGGCATTTTGCTGTGAGTCCTGCTGATAATGGATGATAACAAGATAGTGATTGTGTTTTCAAATTGACCTTAATTTTCTTTTGCTATGTTGGCTGAGCTTTGGTCATCTTTTTGCACAGCATTTGCGGTGTTTGTTGTTCGCCCTCACTGACTGTTTTGTTCAAACAACAGTTGTGTTGTTCATTTGTTGTTGTTAACAATGTCAACCCTATTAACTTGGTTGCTTGTTGTTTTTAATGAGTTTACCATATGCCTATCAAATGTTATGGGGTCAAATGGCACCTAAGAAGTTGGGAAACGCTTCATGCTGTTTCCAACTGTGGAATTTTGGGGCAAACGTTTTGGACCAAAACAGTCATTCAATTGCATGCCACAAACAAATCAGCACTGGTGCAGATTGTGGAATGATATCAATACTTTGTACACAACACTCTTATGTAGCTAGTATCAAATAGTGTAGATTGACACTGCAATTCAACAGATTGTGTAGCCCAACATAAGATGTCTGGTTAGGCATAAAAGTGCACTTCATAGTTTTCTTTTTTCTTCATACGCTGAAGTACAACACTTAGTACATGGCTAAGCCATGGATGAAAAGATCCAAGATATCTTCGGAATTTTCAATCGCTGACTTCTTCTTGATTCATTAAAAATACAAAAAAGAATAAACCATGAGCAGCAGCTCTTTGGGTGGGCTGAACAAGACGCCTAACGGCGTCGTGATCGGACTGGTCCAACTGCAGCTTCCTACTGAAATTAAGACAAAGCAACAACTCGTCCAACAGGTGGCGAAAATATGTGACATGGTCGGCAAAGCCCGACGCAACATGGCGACTATGGATTTGGTCGTCTTTCCCGAATACGCCTTGCATGGACTGTCGATGGATACCAACCCCAAGATTATGTGCTCCATGGATGGCCCTGAAGTGGCAGCCTTCCGCAAAGCCTGCCAAGAACACAACATTTGGGGCTGCTTTTCGATTATGGAATTGAATCCCGACGGAAATCCCTACAACACGGGTCTCATTATTGACCCTCAAGGAGCGGTCCAATTGTATTATCGCAAACTTCATCCCTGGATACCTGTGGAGCCTTGGGAACCAGGAAACGTTGGTATTCCCGTCTGTGATGGGCCCAATGGCAGCAAGATTGCTTTGATTATCTGTCATGATGGACAACTCCCAGAAATGGCGCGAGAATGTGCCTATAAGGGTGCCGAAATTATGATTCGAACCGCCGGATACACGGCCCCTATCAAACATTCGTGGCAGATTACCAATCAAGCAAATGCCTTTTGCAATCTCATGGTCACTGCCTCTGTCTGTATGTGTGGATCCGACGGATCCTTTGATTCCATGGGACACGGCATGATTTGTAATTTTGATGGAGTTCCCCTGGTGACCGGCAGCAACCGTCCCGATGAAATCATCACCGCCGAAGTCCGACCCGATTTGGTGCGCGAAGCTCGCATTCATTGGAGTGTGGAGAACAATCCGTATCAATTTGGACATCGTGGATATGTGGCAGTCAAGGGAGGGGCTACCGATTGTCCCTACACCTATATGCGTGACATGGTAGCGGGCAAATACACAGTGCCATGGGAAGAGGACGTCAAACATAAGGATGGAACGAGTTGTGGATTTGATCCACCCACACGCGAATACAAGGGTGAAGAGCCTTTACCAGACCTGTCAAAGTATCAATAAAAAATCATTTTTTGAAGATGGAATTAGAAAATTTCGGAAGAAAGTTCTGTTTAAATTACCTTGGTTATGCGTTTTTTTTAAAAATGGAGTCACCAACAGATTGACCCCCACCAAGAAATCAAAAAGTTACAGCTGCTGACATTGATATTGCGATGAACTTTAATGCTAAGGTAGGGGACTACTAAGATCAAGGTCTAGGATCACATGAAGGTAGTAACAATCTATTTCAGGGCAGCCTGGTATGCTCATAATCAGACACAACCTGAGCACTTTCAGAGATCGAACGTATTAGAAATGGGATGGTAGATGCAGCCGCTAATGTTTGATGTTACAATGAATTATTGAAAATAAACTAAAAAAGGCATTTTAATTCAACCCAGAATTACACTTCCATAGATTGTTCTTCTGGCTACTCACAGACGAGGACTGCTGCGGTTCCTACTGGCCCATGTGACAGACATGTATCGCATCCCGCGAAGCTCATTCACAGTCTCTGTTTCGAGTGATCTTCATCCGTCCTGGCTCCGTTGGCTCTGCGGGTTGGCTGGATGCGTTTTCGGTGCTATACCGAGCTGACGCTCTCGTGTTCTTGCTCGCTCGTTGAATAGCATTCATGACAGCTTGAGATCCTTGTTGGCGTCGTTTGCGGCGACGAAACTTGGGCAAGAACAGCAAGACTAGCATCGTTATGCAACCAATGGATATGAGGGATGATCCTACCAAGTAAAATGCAGTGGGATTGTCGCCGACGACAAAGAGTAATGGAGCCCCCATGATGAGAGTTTCCAAGAGGCTCATGACAGACAACGCCAGATAACTGGCGTCGCTTAGATCGGACGGTGCATTTCGGCCCTTGTAGGCTTCCCAAGTCACAACTGCGACACCTAAAAAGTCCGTGATGGCCAGTGTCCCTGCAAAGTAGTAGAACTTGCTGTCGACGGGCTGACAACTGGCGTAGGATTCAATGGATCGTCCGAAACTGTCGTAGTGTCCCACATGCACGCGTTCGTGCCGCAACGGTGACACAAACGTGATACACAATAGCATAGTCATGTTGATTCCCATGCTAACATAAAATGGAAGCATAGCATCGTTGACGCTTACCATGGTACGGCGCATGGCTGTTCCGGAGCTCAAGAGTTGGTTGAGTCGCCACGTTTTTGACGCCAAGGATGCAAATGCAATGGAAAATCCCATAAAGAGAAGCCATAATGTGGACATGCAAGCACTGTCGAGGCCTTTGTTGCTGTTGCTATGATTGTCGCTGTAATGATCCTGGTCGACGTAGTCATTGATATCTATATCGCCAGTGTACGCAGAGCTAGAAAGCGGAAAGCTCCAAGGAATGATCGCAAGGGCCATGAGAAAAGTACCGACACAAAGTTGGCATAAAAAGAACGGCTGAGATACCCGAACCACAAAGATATCACGACTGAGAAACGTCCAGATGAAGCACACAATAGAAGCAACCATGACGATTCCTGCCAATGCGTAGCCAAGTATATGTACTCCAGGCGGGAGCAGGTTGAGGTTGACATCATCGATAGGTGGAAGGTCTTGAGGGGAGTTGGTTGTATTGTCATGGTGGAGGAATGGATGGTACGCCGTCAGATTGTCCTGTTGCATAATGGCCACAATCTTCGAATCGAATCGATAGTACGAGTCATCAGATCGGTTGTCACTCAAAACAATGTATTCGACACTGTAGCGGACATGGGCTGCCAGGCGTGTTCCTGTGTCTGGATCGAATTGGACTCGTCCCGAGACGCCGTCAAACTTGGTGTGTTTCAGTGCTTCGTAAAACTCGGCCCCCGTAAAGCGATCTGGTAAACCGTTAGATGCATTGCAAGCAGTGACCCCCAAAGCCAAGACGGCATCAAAAATGGCATTGGCAAAACCCGTAGGGCCATATTCTGTGAAAGTATAGTTTTCAAAGATTCCTTGATGGGCTTGTATGTCAATAAATTCTTGCTGCAGAGTTCGATTCCGTGAGAATTCCTCCAGGGCTTGTTCAAAAGCTGGCGCTGGTTCAAAGTAGACATTGAGTGTCCCAATGCCATGCAATGCCTGAGCCAAGTTGTATTCGCCTTGTTGTCCGTCTTCCTCCTGCTGTCTGCCGCGCTCCAATTGAAAGTCAGCTCCGGTCCATTTCTTTTCTTCGGCGGCGATCCAGACATAATCCGGCCGTCCTACAATTCCCTTGTCGTACGCTACGGACAGTACATCTCTCCAGTTGTGCATAATGGCAAACACGTACCGATATTGTGACTGTTTCAAATTGTTCAAGGTCTGCTCCAAAGTCTCTGGATCGTAGGCAAAGGCGTGCAATGTCAAACCCTCGACACGATTGGCATATTTCTGTAGCGCTGCATGATAATTGATGCCCCAACTATCCTTGATGAACAAGACTGCAACATGCCGGGCTCGTTGCTTCTTCATCTGCATGTAATGTTGGTAATACACAATGGCCGCTTGAGCATCTCCCTCGTTGTTGGGACTGGTCCGGGCAAAATACGGTACGCCCTCCAATTCGGCCGACGTGGACACACCCGCGATGTAAGGTATTTCAAAGGCAGCCGTAATGGACGTCACCACCTTGCTGACCCGCGACCAAAAGGCACCGTAAATGGCAAAGGGGTTCAAGTAGTAAGCGGCCTCTCGTAGTCGCAATGCTGTCGTCCTATTGTTGTGTCGCAGCCACGACGCACTACTGGCAGTACCAACCGTAGAAGCATTGGAAGTACCGGTAGATGCGTCTGCGTCCTCCCCAAGACTGCTGTGACTGCTGCTGTGATTATGGGACGCATCCCACGCCAAATCCAATGCTTCCATCAATTGCCGTGTCGCTTCGAGACCTTGCTGTTGTCCATCTCGATACTCATAACTCCAATAAAAGTCGCACTCATCATCTACAAGCTCTGTCGGTAAATGCGGCAAAATGGTCCCCAATCGTTCATTGAAATGTTTGGACGCCAAAAACGAAGCGACAGCATTGTACAAGAAAACCTTGTCAATCTTTCTTTGACGTTTCTCTCCTCCTGCTGCTCCTGTGGCGACGATATCGCTAAAGCCTTGCAGACCGACCAATTTTCCGACTCGTGTTCTGTCATCCAGACGGAGAATGCTGGATCCATTGCGACCAAGAGGAGCAGCAGTTGTCGTAGCGCCGTCCCTTATCGTCATTGTACTACTAGTAGCATCTGAGTTCATGCTGTCCTTTCAAGTCTCGACTTGCTTGGACTGCATATGACACTTTGAGGCAGCACTGTGACTTCACTATATGAAAGCGTTGGTTGCTTTCTATACTAGTGCCAGTCCTTGCGACATACATCTTTTATTCATGTGCGGAGGCATAATGTCGGTTCAGGTGGACAACCGCTTGTATTGGAGATACTAGTAGCATATTCTTGTCACTGGAACAAATAAATGTCTGTTGAAGCCACAGTACAACCTACGATAGTGCATCACTGCTACTTACTATTGGCACGCCGAATGCCCTCAAGTGCTGTAGTACAGAATCTAGAGACCTGTCTCTTATACACATCTCCGAGCCCACGAGACTAAGGCGAATCTCGTATGCCGTCTTCTGCTTGAAAA
>ENA-ORBV01016110-ORBV01016110.1-microbial-mat-metagenome-genome-assembly--contig:-NODE-16110-length-10894-cov-5.589720_pt1 | contig 10894 bp, 10 predicted proteins | sample MGYA00237777_ERZ505514 | MGnify/ENA primary metagenome ERZ505514 (study PRJEB26160, sample SAMN06269048) | microbial mat metagenome | isolation source: Oligotrophic lake microbial mat | place...
AATGATACGGCGACCACCGAGATCTACACCTCTCTATTCGTCGGCAGCGTCAGATGTGTATAAGAGACAGTCTTAGGGAATTTCACTTCGCCGTATGTAACGGTGCGAAAACTGGGAAGGCTCTAGAGCCAAGCTACAACATTATAAGAGGTATCAATCCGAGCTGAGCAACCAATCATAATACCAAGTACTAAGCTTAAGAGCTGTTTGAGATAAAAATCTTCCTGCTATTGACATGCCCAACATAGTTTATGATAGTGCTGCTGATGCTTGACATGCCAAGCTAAAAGTTGAGCATTAGTAAATAAGCATAACTATAAGAAACCATTAATATTATGAAGCCATTTTTGAGTCGTGCATTTCTAGGATTAGCTTTGGCCGTTTTTGGGTTTGTCCCGCTGATTCGAGCTGAGGACCCTAATTTTACCATTAGCATTAAAGATCACATCTTTACCCCGAATCGCCTTGAGGTTCCGGCAAACGTGCGCTTCAAATTAATTGTCATTAATCACGACACTACTCCGGAAGAATTTGAAAGTTACGATCTAAACCGAGAAAAGATTGTAGTTGGAGGCGGGCAGATATCACTTTTTATCGGCCCACTTGAGCCCGGCGAATATCATTACTTCGGAGAGTTTAATCCAAATCTGGCGAAAGGGATAATTGCCGCACGCTAAATGCAGCTGGCATGGATAGAATTTAACAGGAGCATGTAATAAATGGATTGGGTTGCAATTTTTGTTATTACCTTTCGCGAGGCGCTGGAAGTCGCTTTAACATTAGTGCTTGTCGTAGCAGCTACACGCTCACTCCCGGGGCGTATGCGCTGGATTGTGGGTGGTTTTATGGCTGGGCTGCTGGGTTCAGTTGTTGTGGCTGCTCTTACCGAGCGCATCTCAGAATCAATGCAGGGTATGGGACAGGAACACTTAAACGCAAGCTTGCTTGGAATTTCTGCGGTGTTGATTGGATTTACGGTAATCTGGATGCGCAAACACTCCAGAGATCTTGTAAAAAATCTTAAGGAAACTTCATTAGCAGTGCTCGAGGGACGAAAACCGATGTTCGCTCTTAGTCTTATTATCGGACTAACCGTTCTGCGTGACGGATCCGAAGTTGTGCTGTTGAGCCAGGGACTTTTCGCTTCCGGTATAAGCGTTTTTAGCCTGATTTTTGGTGCTCTCTCAGGAGTTGTGGCCGGAGCAGCGCTGGGGATCGCTATGTATTTCGGCATAGTAAAACTTAAGGTCTCGGCGATTTTCGATATTGTAAGTATCATGTTGATTTTTGTTGCAGCCGGAATGGCCGCACAAGCGGCTGGGTTCCTTGTAGCTTCCGGAATGCTTCCGCCTCTTTCGACTTCACTGTGGGATTCCTCTGGCCTGCTATCAGAGCACACCTTAATTGGCGAGTTAGCACATGTACTTTTCGGTTATACTGCACGCCCGAGTGGCATGCAGTTCCTCTGTTACGTTGCCACACTTGGGATAATTTTTTGTGGTTGGAAACGGACCAACTCTTCACAGTCTTCAAATAAGGTGCCAGTGGCCGCTGCTGCAGTGGTGCTTCTTGTAACTGCGATAATCGGTCCAGCGTTCCCCTCTCATGCGTTAGATAAGATCTATTCTCCGATGGTGCATAGCGGAGAGATCGAGTTTGAAACTCGCGGAACATACGACTTTGACAAGCGTGACGATCGAGATGGAACATGGAAACAAAAGTTTGGAGTTGGTGGCGCACTAAATGACTACTGGGCCATGGAGATTTACGCTGAGACTGAGAAAGACAATGGAGAGGAGATCGATGTAGAAGCTGTGGCACTGGAAAACCGGTGGCAGTTAACGGAACAGGGGGAATATTGGCTGGATTGGGGACTTTATTTTGAGTACGAGCATGCTACTCAATCTCAAACCGCAGATAAACTGGAAGGCAAGATTCTGCTTGAGAAGACTCAGGGCAACCTTGAGCATCGCCTGAACATTATCTTTGAGAAAGAAATCGGGGGTTATTCCGAGGAGGAAACCGAAGGTGAACTCTCCGCAGTCAGCCGCTATCGACTGAGCAAATATTATGAACCAGGCATAGAGTGGCACTCGGAATTCGGTGAATTGAATAAGCTCGGTTCATGGAGTGAACAAGAGCATTATATCGGACCGGCACTCTACGGTAAAATGGGAGGCGGTTTTAAATACGAGATAGCACTTCTTTTCGGCATCTCTACCGAAGCGACAGACAAGGTGCTGCGTGGGGTTGTTGAATATGAGTGGTACTTATAACAGATCGATCTTTCCCCGATTTAAGCGAAATAAATTTTTCATTTATTTCTGAATCAAGCACTCCTAAATTTTTGCTAGTTAAATAAACTCAGATTAGAAAAACCATAGGTAACGCCGATTCTCTGAGACGATTCGCCAGGAACTCTTTTAAAAAAGTATAAACTTAATAAAGAAATAAATACTTAGTTCTTCTGCCAAGATCCAGGGGGGATTTCAGAAGCGTGTTTATTATGACCAGAGCAATGAAGCTGTAAATTATTCTTAATGGTTTTGCCGCCAAGTGGCACAGATTTGAGTATTTGCCGAACAATCTGTCTTCTTTAGGAAAATGTTTGAACTCCGCGCCAAATTCTCTGTGAGACTAAGAGGTAAAAATTAGGGAGAGAAGGTATCGTACCGGATGGCATTAAGATAAGCCTTTAAACAGTAATTTCTTCAAGATATTTAGCTACAAATCCGTTCCATCCAAATCTATTCTTTAGCTCAAGCCTAAAACTCTCTGCAGAATCCGGCTCTCCATGCACGATGGCTACTTGTCGAGGAGCTTTGCTGCTGATATCTAGGCTAGCTTTGCACCACCTCAAAAGCTCACTTAGATCGCCGTGGGCACTGAGACCGCTTATCTCAGATATTTGAGCCCGAACTCTGACCCGCTGGTGAAAGAGGTGTATCTCTTGAATGCCGCTTTTAAGTAGAGCTCCCCTGGATCCATCGGGCTGAAAACCTATGAACAAAATTGTATTGAGCGGTGAACTGATACGATGAAAAATATGATGTAAGATGCGACCACCACTTAGCATGCCACTTGCTGAAATAATTATCATCGGATCGTGAATTGCATTTAACCGTTTGGACTCTTCTCGATTTTGTATAAAATGAAGTCGCGGGGGCATGAACGGTTGAATGCCGCGCTTTAGAAGATCTTTTGCCGGTCCATCATACTCCGGATGATTATCCAGATAAATCTGAGTGGCATCTTGCGACATCGGGCTATCAACAATGATGGGAAGATCAGGAATAAGTTTCTTCTCTTTTAATTCGCGTAAATAAAAAAGGAGTAGTTGGGCACGCCCTACAGCGAAACTCGGAATAATAACAGAGCCTCCACGCCGAGCGGTTTGATTAATGATATTTGAAAGTTCCGAGGCGATCTCAATTGTCGGATGATTCCGATCTCCATATGTTGATTCAATAAGCAAAAGATCGCCGAGTTCTTGAGGTTCCGGATCTTTCAATATAGGTACATTATATCTCCCGATATCCCCAGAGAATGTAATGATCTTGCCCCCGATTTCGAGATTAATTGAACAGGCTCCGATAATGTGGCCCATAACGCGCCATTGAGCGAACACGTTCGGTAATACCTCAATACGTTTTTCAATCGGAGCAGTTTTGAGTAACTTAAGCGTTTCGACCGCATCTTGTTCGGTATAAAGAGGTTTCGGTTCATGGAATCTCGAGTATCCTTTTCTTGCTCTATATTCCGCCTCCTCTTCCTGTAAGTGTCCCATGTCTCGTAAGAGAAGGCCGGCTAATTGCTGGGTCGGTGCTGTGCAGAAAACTGGGCAGTTTAATCCGAAGTTACGAAGACGGGGCAGGAGGCCTATGTGGTCAATGTGTGCATGAGTTAAAAGCACCGCTTGAATTTCATTCAGTGCGCAACCGGCGGCTTTCTCAAAGTCAATCCAATTTTTATCAGTCCAGTCTCTTGGACCTTGAAAAACTCCGGCATCGACCAAGATTACCACGCCAGGCGCACGCACTAGATATTTGGAACCTGTGACAGTTCCCGCTGCACCAAGAAATTTTACTGTTACGGACATGAATGCTTCATTGAATATAGTTATCTCAATAAGTAAATTCCGAATAATTTTCTATTGAAAACCTTAAGTTTACTTAAAACATTTAATTTGGACAACTATTTATTGTCCCTCCGGAGGAACGTAAATCCAAAAAGACTTTCTTTCGGTAAATTTTTTGGACTTACGATCTGTATTAGTTACATCTAGGTATTCTGCTGCCATCAATTCGTCGATACCAGTGCCAATTGCCAAGGGACTCACACTTCTCATAATTATTTCCATTTTTTTCTAAGAAAGGATTCCCTTCCTTCTCTCGAATAATTACATTTTTGTATTTTGCACTCTTAATTTCACTAGGATTGGCATAAACTATTTGAATCGGTTTTGATAATTCTTGCTCATGTGCTCCGGAAGTCCAGTATGGAGAATAATCATTGTTCGAGACGGTAGCTATAATCGGATTGCTACTCTTAAGTCGAGATACAATAACTGCCAGAAGTTCAGATGATGATTTATTAACTTCAATAATTGGAGCCGCGATAATGAAACTTATCATCATAAATGCTAGCATCGCGATTCCAATCTTTGCAACACAGTCAGGTCTAGAAAATACAGGAAACCAATCAATCTTAGATTTTTTGGATTCATTTATACAAATATTTTTTGGAAGGTTTTCGAAAAAATATCCGATATAAAGAGCCAATCCTGGAATAGCTGGAATCACATATGCTGGTAAAATCGATCGAGCAAATGTGAAAAAAAGTATAGGAGTTAATCCCCAGGCCAGCACGAAAAAAATCCACCTATAAGGCATTTTATCATCGTAAATTTTTATAATTTTAAGATGATTGCGCAAGCTTCTAAAAATATAAAAAGACCAAGGTAACATCGACAGAAAAACCATCCACCAAATACTACCGTATGGTTCGATATGTGCTGCTCCGTATTTTCCTCCGTACTCCTTTGTAGTAAATCTAAGAAAATTTTCATGAGCAAAAAAGTACCAGACGGATCCTGGGGTAGAGCTTTCCAGTCTGTAAAACCACGGGCCACAGATTGCAGAAAAAATTACAATACCACTGATCCAAGAGAGGCCCCTTAAACATTTGATGCTTCGATCAAAAATACATAGAGCAACGATAGGTAAGCCGATAATTATGATTGCTGAGGGGCCTTTAGTTAGGAAAGCTAAGGCAGAAAATATAAAAAATAACATGCTTACTAATATAGAACTGCGCTTGTCTTCATAAAATTTAATCGCAAATGCAAAGGCCACAATTGCACTACTTGTAAATCCAGAGAAGGTAACATCTACTGTGCTGCTACCACCTAAAAAAAACATTAAAGGAGAGGTAATACATATAACTCCGGCGATGTAGCCGCATTTTTTACTTAAAAACTTTGATGCAAAGATAATGACGGATCCAATTATAAGCAGCAGGCCTAGAAAACTGGGTAAGCGCGAAGTCCACTCATCTATTCCAAAGAAACTATATGATAGAGCTGTTAGCCAATAATGAAGAGGTGGTTTACTAAGGTACGGCTCAAGACCGTTGTCAGTTGGTAAACGTGGAGTAATCCAATCTCCAGAAGTTAGCATGTTTTCTGCTATTGTTGCATAACGAGTTTCCGTAGGATCGATCAAATTTCCATATTCAAGAGTAACTCCTCGAAGAAACAACGATAGTAATAGAACTGTAAGAATAAAAGGTGGTTTTGGAATTATTTGTTGGAAAAGGGAGATCTGTTTTTGAGGGTTGTTATGCATAAGTTGATACGTCTATTTATTTTTAAGGGATTTTTGGATCTTCAATTTTCTTTAAACTTACCCGTGCAATCTTTACTGAATCCTTTTTTAAGGGAATCTCAGCATTAATCTGCAAGTTGAGATTCAATTTTTCTATTGCATCTTGTAGCTGAGCTGATTGTTCTGAAAAATAAACCACGTTAAATGGCGCGCTTGAATATGCTGATGGATTGAGCAAATATTCCTCAAGTTTATGAAATTTCTTTTTTGCATAGAATGAAGCACCGAAAAAATCAAAGCCGAATGAATAAATGGGTTCAGTATTTGCAAGACTAACCAGAGTTTGGGCTACCGTTTTCTCGCTTGATCGTGGTGCTATAAAATTAGGAATGATAAATAACTGAGCTAACAAAGTAAAAATGACAGATGCTTTAAATAAGTTATTAACCAAAGCATTGCTAAGTTTCATCTGCGAATCAATAAGGAATGCCGACAAATAGGCAATAAATGGGTAGGCAGCAAGAAGATACACGCCTCTCTTACTCGAAGGAATACAGTAGAAAAGAATAATTATTGATGTAGTTATGAAGCTGAATTTTTGCAGATTGCTAGCTGAACTCCATCTATCTTTAAGATCTTTCAGCGATCGAGCTCGACATTTAATTGCCACCCAGCAAACTATTGGAGACCAAGGCATAAGACCTAAGAACAAGACCGCTATTAGGTAAAATATGGAATGGGCATGCGGCTGATCGTGTGTACTACTAGTAAAGCGAAGTACATTTTCATACCAAACCTTGTTTGCAAATTCTGTAGGAGCTTGGAAATAGGCTGTTAAGTACCAGGTGAGAGATAATGCAAGTGAAAGCATTACTGTTGAACCAACTTTGACAGCAAGGCCAAACCTTTGAGAGCCCTTCTGAGTTAAATAGATCCAGGTAATTAGAACTAGGCTGGGAATTGCAATCCCTACAGGACCTTTGGAAAGGGTAGCGAGAGTAAAGAATGCAATCATTAAAATCCAATACCGAGGAGCTTTGGTTTCAAAAACCAGAAATGAACTCAATAGGCCACAAGACATAAATGCAGCATGTACCATGTCAACTCGAGCTGAAACTCCGGCTCTTAGCCACTCAAAGGAAAACATCAAAAATAATGTGAACAATAGGCTTGTTCTCGTTGTTAAATACTTATGAAGACAAACAAGAAAAAAAACTAAAGTGCCCAGAGAAGCAAGTGCAGAAGGCAAACGTATAGTGAATTCATTAACTCTGCCCATCAGATGAGAGGTCAATGCACCTAGCCAATGAAAGACAGGTGGTTTTGAAGGTATTAGATCCGCATAGCCTCTCGGTAAAACATATTCATGCTCAGCAACCATTGCCTGGACGACTAGAGCTTCCCGTGCTTCGCCCCGAGTATAAAAATCGCTAAACCCCAGGCCGCAAATTAACATAAACGCAATTACTAAAATTCTGCGCGATAACAAAGTATTCAAAAATATGTCCATAAAAGTTCGAGATTCCGACGTAATTTACATCAAGATATCGCATAAATTCCCTATGACAAAGGTTTTATGTGGCTATTTATTAAGTATTATTGAAGTGTTAGCTTTTGGAGTTATGACATTAGACATAGAGGATTTTCCAGAAAACTATTTAGGTAGACGAGAAAAATTGTTCGTTGCATTGTTTCTCTCTTTCATGGGCATCGTTGGCTCGTTTGGAGTCTATGAAGATTGGATTGAGGGAGTATCTAAATCTCATCTGATTATAGAATTGAGTCTTAACTTTCTATGTCTTGTTGCTGGTTTTTATCTTTTTAAATCGATGAAGAAAGCCAGACAGCTAGAAGTCGCGAGCCTTAGCTCCAGCTTTCAAGAAGCCAAAAGATCTGCAGTTGATTACCGTGCTCAAATTGAGAGCTTTAAAGAAGGAGTAACTAAGGCAATTTCACAGCAATTAACAGCTTGGAAGCTTACCCCGGCAGAAGAGGAGATTAGTTTTTTACTATTAAAAGGTTTTAGTCTTCAAGAAATTGCTGATTTGCGTCAAACCTCCGAACGGACAATTCGGCACCAGGCTTCTATACTTTATAAGAAATGCGGCGTTGATGGGCGGGCTCAATTATCAGCTTTTTTCTTGGAAGACCTTTTAATTGAACCTTGTGCCATAGAAGCTAATGAAAAAAAGAAATTTGTGAATTAGGATTAACTGAGTCAAAAATTAAATTAGCAAGAATTATCTTAGTTAGTAAGGGTTTAACTAAGAGCAATCCCTGCCGTACGCGTCTTATCAAGTTACTTATTGGTAGGAGAGAGTTTCGCAACAGGCCCGATATAGCAATAGAGACTATGTTAAATCTTGTTTCTTGTTAACCCTTCGGCTTAGCTATGATTTTTGAAAATGAAAAACACTATTTTTTATCCCTGCGGGGGATAGTAACTTTCTAAAGCCTTTGCTTTTCGGCAAAGACTTTAGAAAGTTACTATATATTGATTAATGCGACTGGACTAAAATTATCGATTCAAACCTGTGAGCACGGAGCTTATTACTCCTCTAAAAAATGACTTACTTACATTTTTAGTAGCATCAGAGAATCGATTATTCAAATTGCTCATAATTGGAGCAATACTATTTGCTTTTAATTCATTGATAAGTACAGGAAAGTTTCCGGCATTTCGTGCAATTAATGCAGTTGAAAATAAAATAAATCCGATAGAACTTAATGGAGATTTTCTGATAATATCTGATGCTTTATTCTGACTAAAATTAACAATGTGACCTACAGGATTAGAGGTAATATCTGAAATTCGCTCTCTAAATTCAGAAATATTTGTGCCTAAAATCTTAAATCCATCTTCAATCATTGTACAATGCTGCTTTATTTCCTGATATATTCTTTCAGCATTTGGGGTAGTGAGTTTTATTTCGTTAGACATCTTAAACTCTTTGCAAAGGAATTAATTGTTGCTCTGGGGAAAAGAGAGAATTTTGAAATCACAGCATTCATCATAAAGCTAAAAATAATAGCAGCGATAAACCAGAAGAAAGCTACAGTGGCAAATGCTTGAGTAGCAGTCAGATTAGTCGAAGTAGACTGTAGTAATTCGACCAAAGCTATTGATCCCAAAAGACATGCTAGCATTCCACAAAGACTTGCCGCTAATGTGTTAATAATACCACGAGTTAAACTAGACTGTTGCAGCGATAGCTCCTCTTCTAGCAATTCTAAATGTGAATGAAGTAAGTCACGACTGTGATCTTTAATTTGACTAGTGGCATCAATAAAAGATTTATGGTGACCATTTAATTGTTGCATTTAAAAATCCTCGTCTCAATCTGATTAAGAATGTAAACAGACCTGCTTTTTTGTGCAGATCTGTCTACATTAGGCATTCTTAAGATTTACGTAATCTTAGGCCAAGTAATGTTCCGATTCCGAATGCGATTAATGCAGAAGTAAGAGGTGATTCTTCAATACTTTTCACTATTCGCTCGCCACCTTTTTTCCCTGCATCGTACATCTTATCATAAGCTTCATGAGCTTTAACTTCGACATCTTTTAAAACATCTTCACCGTTTTGTCTTAAACTTTTGCCGAGGTCACTTAAACTACCTTTTATATCAGAGGCAATTTTTTCGCCCTTCTCATAGGTGCTATCAGAACCATCTTGCAATTCTGAACCAGTACGCTTTCCAAAAGTGCTATTTGTTACTGTATTTGTCATAAAATTAATCCTTATAGTTTGTTAACTTAAAAAAAGTTTACGATTTAAATAATAATCTTGATATGATTTGAGACATCCTTTAATTCGAAAATATTATTTGTACTCGTCTATTTTGAAGACGACCTGCATCTGAATTGTTACTTGCTACAGGAAAATCCTCTCCCATTCCTTTGGCAGCAATTCTTGATTCTTCAATATTTTGAGCAACAAGCATGGATCTAACGGCTTGAGCACGTCTCTCTGAAAGATCTTGATTGTAATCAGTCGCCCCTTGACTATCGGTATGACCTTCAATCGTAACTTTTATACCCAGATTCTGTTTTAAAAATTTTATCAAAGGATTAAGTTGAAGAACCGCTCCTGGTTTTAGATCGGCTTTATTTACTTCGAATATCACATCATTACTAAGAGTCATTACATTACCACGTTCAGTTTTTTCAGCCTTCAGAGCTTTTAATTCAGACTGAAGTTGGTTGACTTGATCTTCTTTATCTTCAGCTTTTTCACGATAGTGTTGACTTATTATATTTGAAGCTCGTGCACGTTCATTTGAACTTTCGATTGCAAGTGATTTTGCGTGAAGATTCGCCTCTGCTTGACTAACAACGCTGTTAGCTTGGGCTAGAGATTTGCCAGCATTCTCTCGTGCAATATCTAGCTTTCTTTCTGTTAAATACACTAAATGATCAACTTCATCAGTATCGCGACTTTTTTTCCATTGATGTCTTGCTTCGTCTAATGATTGCTCGGCATCTGCTAAAATCAAAGGTGAGTTTGCTGCAATCTGTGGATTTGCCTTGCTTGTTTGTAAGTCATACTTTGCTTTCTCTAAGCCTTGATGAATCCTTGGTGAGCAAGCAAACAGAGCCAAAGTTATTGTGAGCAGAATAAATGAGCGTTTTGTGTTATTGTACATAAAATTACCTAAATTATAAAAAAATTAATTCTTAACGACGAAGTTGCTGCAAAGACTTTGCGTTACTTCTTTCAGACTCAGCTGATAAACTTGCTTGAATATTTTCAGATCTACTTTTGGCATAAATAGCATCAACTGTAGCTTGATCACTCATGCGACGAGCTAAAGTATAATCTTCTTTTTTCATTGCAGTCTCAGCAATAACTAGCTTTTGTTTGGCAAGATTGTAGGCATCGGGTACTTGTTGATCAGCTCTTGCAATTTGAGCTTGCTCAACTACCAACCGAGCTTTTGCAATATTAGACTCAGGAGCCTTCAATTGACTGCAAGAGCAAAGAAGTCCTGCAAAAGTAATTAAAATTGCAGAATTACCTACTCGCTTTGAATCTATAAAACTAAAATTCATTTTATTTTTCATAAGAA
>ENA-ORBV01016113-ORBV01016113.1-microbial-mat-metagenome-genome-assembly--contig:-NODE-16113-length-10894-cov-4.155034_pt1 | contig 10894 bp, 9 predicted proteins | sample MGYA00237777_ERZ505514 | MGnify/ENA primary metagenome ERZ505514 (study PRJEB26160, sample SAMN06269048) | microbial mat metagenome | isolation source: Oligotrophic lake microbial mat | place...
GTGTTTCAAACTGTATTTTTATTAATCGATTTGCATATTGCAGAATTTTTTCTGTGTTCCTTACTAGCAAAGAGATAATCGCCACTCCCCCATTATTACCTTCTGGTCGTCGTAGTATTAATGAACTCGGGTCTATTTGATTTGGTATTTTCTGTCCATTCATTTTCCATTCATATGAAAGGGTGGGACCATTTTTTTGGTTTGTTTCAAAAAAATACGGCGTTGAAGATAAATAAATTTCCTGGCTAGTAAGTGTAAACGTATTAGGCACTGATTGATTATACATAACTCCGTATAGAGGATGGTTTTCGTACAATATAATATGTGGTTGCACAGCTTTTAATTCAAGTACCTGTACATTTTTTAAGACCCCGTCTATTGTGGACGCTTCAACTTCGATAGTAAGTGGCTTTGCTAGTGTCCCTCCCGCCGTAGAAAGAACTCGTTTCCCATATCCAGACTGATTTCCAAGAATGGTGCCGTTACGTGTCCATTTGTATACGAGTGTGTCAGGATTTATGAGTGCCCCCGTTGATGAGACGAAAGAAGGGATTGCAATAATATCCACTTTACTTTGATGTGTGTAGAGAGCTTTTCCTTTATAAAAAGGTGGAGTGTAGGTATGCGCTTGCCATATGAGATTAATTCTGGAAGGTCGCACTTGTATTGTTTTAGTAAACTGGCTTGAGCTCACCCTAACAGAAGAAGCTGATCCAAGGGAGCCTATTGTAAACTCAAAATCTTTATCCCCCACTCCCTTTTCCATTATCACACCGTTAAGTGACCACGTGATTTCAAGAGTGTTTAAATTAACACCGTAATTTTCTAGTCGAACTTTTACAACTTGGTTCGCGTCCGGATATCGAGGAGAAACAGAAAGTTGTGAACCATCAACAGATGTTTGTGCGTGTGATACGTTCACGCTACATGTAATTAATATAGTACAGGAAAAAAAGAGCAGGATCTTTTTTGGTGTAGAAAAAATACAAGTAGAAATCATACTTTAATTTTAGCACGCTCACTATTTTGTTCAATACGAGGATTTGCTTCTCGTGGTATGTTTGGGGCGCTTCCCTTCAAGGGTGCAGTAATCTGGTTTACCGATATACCCGTTGTATTGGCAATAACCTTTTCCGCTTTTGTTGTAACAATTATAATAATCACCAAAAGTGTCCATGCTGGGAGTGAACTTAATACGGGGATGGACTCGACAATTGAAACACCTCCAAATGCAAGCTTTCTTTTTGAAGAGACGAAATCTATCCCTTTTATTTTAAACCATATATAGAATGTAACCCATGCAAGAATGGTTAAAAAACTAGACGCTAAAAATGCGATGGCGTTTCCTACTAGGGGGATAAGGTGAAGAAAATTCAATACAAATTGTAGCAGGTCGATTATCAACGCAACAATAATCATAAGGGTACCCGTTGTTTTACTAAGGTTTTTTTCCATGATAGTTTTTGCAAAAACAGTACTAAAAAACAGCACTAAGCTTGAGATGCTTCAAGCTCCTGTTTTGCTTTTTGAATTGAAAGTATTTGTGCTGGATCAGAAGTAATTATTTGATCTTCCGTATATGACGCAATAATTTTTATTGCCACATGCTTTAGGCCTGCAAAAAAGATTCCCTCCCCCACTGATGATTCAAGAAGTAAATATTTTTCTTCGTCAGTGAGATTGAATGTTTGTTGTAATTTATCGATTGATGTTGGTGATTGTTTTAAGAGAATCTGAATAGAAGAATTGGTAATAATTGGCATACCGTATGGAGATTTCAAGAAATCATCAACGTCTTGAGTGATGGTGGCAAGTCCTAAATAGTATTTTCGCCCTCGTTTTGCAAGGTTTAGCAGAAAAGAAGCTGTGTCTTCTGATTTCATCATCCACCACGCTTCGTCTATCACAAGAAGACGTTTTTTTAATTCTTTACGAATTGCACTCGAAATATAATGAGTGACGATATACATTGCTATTGGCTTTAGCTCATCTTCCATGTCGCCCAAAGAAAACACAATAAACTTTTTATTGATATCAATATTTGTTGGACGATTTATAAAACCAGCCCATGTCCCTTTCGTGTATTTCGTAAGTCTCTGTGCGAGTGATTCTCCTCCCTCCATTCCATTTAGTACAAGTTCAAGATCGGACATAAGTGGTGGGTCGACATTTGTGAAGTCGGATTCGGGGGTGATGTCTTTAAGGGCGTATGTTTCTGTAATAGCACGATCGATAATAGCGTCTTCTTCTACGCTGAGACCCCCAAGCATTAGTCTAAAAAGACCAACTAGATTTATGATGTTGCCTCGAAGCACGCCTGCCGCTGATTCATCTGCCCCCGGTGGAGGTAAATCAAATGGATTTATACGGTGCTCTGAATTAAGTGAAATTTTAAAATATCTTCCGCCCACTGCTTCTGCCATATACTCATATTCTCGCTCCGGATCGATAACGATAACTTCTGTATCAAACATAAGTGTACGCAAAATTTCAAGCTTCGTTGCATATGATTTTCCTGATCCAGATTTTGCAAATGTGATCGAGTTGTAGTTTTCAAGTGAAAATCGATCAAAGAGTACGAGACTTGAATTGTGGCGGTTGATTCCATAGAGAATTCCCCTATCTTCTGTTAGATCAAAAGAAATGAATGGAAATAGGCTTGAAAGTGGAGATGAATTAAGTTTTGAATGTACTGCAAGTACATCAGTGCCAATTGGCAGTACGCTTTTGTATCCCTGCTCTTGTTGGAATAGTGCTGGTCTTACGTACACAAGCTTTGATTCAAGGATTGATTTGATTTCAGCTTCAATATTATTAAGCTCTGTTTCGTTTTCTGCGTATATTGATATATAGAGACCAACATCAAAAAGTTTTTCCTGCGCTTGCTGTAGGCTATCTCGTAAATTTTCTAGATCTTGATATGCAGTATCAAGCATTGGGTCGCGCACCATTCCTTTTGCTTCTCGCTCATGAATTTGGCTTTGCACTTCGGCTACCTTTTTTTGAAATTGGCGCAATACTTTCGCTGTATCAACAGGATGCACAAAAATAGCAACATCAAATACTTGGTCTAGATTGATGATTGGCGAAAACCAACTTTCTCCAAGGAATCGAGGATATGAGATAACAAAAAAAGTACGAACAATTTTGTCACCAAGATTAAGTTCTCGTGGAGTTATTTTAAGTGCACTTGGTGCAATAATATCTTTTAGTTCAAGTGCTTCTGCTTGATATATTTCTTGCGGTAAAAATCCAAACGACTCCTCTTTTTTTTCTTTTCCAAATAAATTGTTTAAGAATCTCATGTTATTGAAGTTGTATTGGTTTTTCTGCCTCGCCAGGGTTAAAGATTTTATAAAAAAGTTCTACGATTTGCTCTGTGTCAAGTTGAACGACTCGAACACCTGAACGCACGATACCTTGCTCCACCACAGCAAGTCGTTGCTCAAGCTGGGTGCGGTGCTCTTCAAATATTTCTTGTGCATTTATTTTTGTCGCCTCAGCACTTTTTTTCTTTCCAAACAAACCAGTGATAGATTTTTTTCCCTGAAGTACCGCCGGAGAATACGGAACAATGATGAAGAAATGTTTCGTCATAATATTTGTATTTTCCGTAAAATTTTTGATGAAACCGATATATTCCTCTACTTGAATTTTCATAAGATCATTCACTTGCACCTTTTTACGCTCCTCAAGAAGCGCTATATATGGCCGTATATCAAGTCGACGTCATTGAATTAAGATTTGAATTGAAAAATCGAGTGAATTGAGGAAATCTTGAAACTGAAACATGGTAGCGGCGCGCTCCCCCTCTGATTTTAAAGAAAAATTAACCGACGAAGCCATAAGCACAGATCGAAGTGATCCATCTTTAAGCATTACAACACCACCCCGTATGTCGCTTATTGGAACAAATTCTTGGGATGCTTTCGCATTAATTACCATATGAGAGAATTATATCTTATTTCCTGTGTTTTTTGTAGGATGCTCTATTACGTCGAGTGCCCATCCAAGATCTTTAAGCTTACTATTAGAAAGTTTGGGTAGTAATGAATCAAGTGAGTTTTTTTGCGCGCTTTGTGGGGTAATCTTTTTTGCTTCATGTTTCCAGATGTAGAGTTTGTTGGTAAATGAATATTTTAAAAAATCCTCAACTACTCGAATAAATGGTTTGTTGTTTACTTTATAAAACGCAAGTGCAAAACCAAACATGACTATAGGAAGCATAAGCATTAATGCAATAATTCGAAATGGAATGACGTAGAAAATAACAACACAGGCACCAGCTGCTCCTGCGAGGTAAATAAATTGTTTAAACGTAAGAGCCCCAAAAATTTTATCCTCTATGTTTATGAATTGTGGGACTTGAAATCGCATTTTATTCTAATTATTCTAATGGTTCACGATATGGGTCGGTGCCGGTGTAGCTTGGTTGGGGTGGTTTCTCTGTTTGTGTTTCGGGCTGACCCACTTCTTTTTCAGGCAAACCCATACGCACCGTTGCCTCTTCTCGAGGAATTTTTACAATTCTACTCAATTTTTCATCAAGGACCGTGCCATGCATAGTGATATCTTGTGAAAAAGTTTCGGGTGTTGTTGATTGAATTTGTGCGCTCGCAATCGCATCTCTTGTTTGTGGTGTATGATTTTCTCGTGGCGTGTTAATGAGGGTGAAGGGGGGGGTTTGTGTAGAAGATGTTTGATTTGTTGGCAAAGTATTTTCTTGAGCAACTGTAGTGGTGGGTATTTGGTTTTTAGATTGCATCTCAAGTGATTTACTTATTTCTCGTAGAGACTCTTTTGCATGTGCGAAAATCTGAGATCCCATTTCCTGAGATATGTTTGCGGCTTTTTCTTTTGGAATAACAACCTCTTGTTCTATATTCGTTTCATACTCGAGGAGATGAGTAAGTCCTACCAGAACAAGGAATGTCTCATTGTAAAGAGAATTTATTTCTTCTCTAGTTAAGCCGTATTTTCTGCCGATCGATTCAGTGGTATTAAAGAAAGTTGGTGATACCACAAGCGTTTTGATATCTTCAGGTAAAATCTGCCACTGGCTTTTGAGTATGTTGTTTAATGAGGTTTCGTCCATATATTTTTTACGGTTTAGGAGGTGAGCTTACCTTCTCTTCCGGCTCTTCCCCCCTATCTTCCTTAATAAGTTGTTTTAAGCGTTCCTCGATACTCTTTTTTCCCTCCCCCCGTGCCTTCTGCCGTAGATTTTTAATTGCATTATCTTTTGCTTCACCACCTAGTTCAAATTCTAAATATTTTAATACCCCGAATCTATTTCCTAGTCTTCGTTTCTCGAGCGTGTTTGCTTCTCTGTCGAATCTAGGATTTAACCACTCGCCCTGCTCTTCTTTTGTTGATGGTGTTTTTCTTTCAGCTCTTACCTGCATTGCTTTCCTCTTTTCAATCGCTGCTTTTATCGCATTCTCCGCCCCTTCTTTTTCAGCCTTTTTTTCTTCGATTTCTTTTAGTAGTTCTTTTGTTTTTCTTATTTTTTCTTTTTGTTCATTTATTTCTTTTTGTAGTGCTGCAGTTTCTGTAGAATTGAGAGGAGTAATTCCTGATTCTGATCGTCGGATTTGGCCTTCCTTTTCACGAATTTTTTCTTCCTCCACCCCCACCTTATCATCTTCAATTGCTTTCTCTTGAATAACCGCATCATCATACTCTGCTCTCTTTTGTTTACTCACCCCTTCAGCTTCTTTCTTGACCTTTTCTAGATCTTGAATTATTTTAGGCAATACGATGTCTATGTGTGTAGAACGTAATTTACCGATATCTTTTTCAAATATTTTGCGCTCCTTTTCCTCTATAGCCTCTGAGTATTCTTTATCGAGATTCTTGTTATACTTATCTATTTTTTGGATCGACGTTCCTGACCCAAGCGTAGCGTTGGTAAATGCTCCAGTTGATATATTACGTAACAGATTTCCTGTTCTTGTTTTCCCGAACGGAGAATCTTCAAACCTACGATCTATTGCAGCAATACCAGATGCTCTAATAGCCCCCCTTGCAACAATACCAGATGTTGCAATAGTCCCCCCCACCAGCTTCCGCTGAACCAAACCTTTGAGTTTTTTACCTCGCTCTAGTGCTCTTTCAGATCCATATGCACCAAATTGTTTTGCTATAATAAGGCAACCAATTATCATTGAAATAACAATCATGTAGTTCATCACCATCTTCAATGAATCCTCTCCTGGTGCTTGACCATTTGAACCAACAAAGACATTAGCCAATGTACTTGTTGTACTTGTTGGAGGTACTGTCGCAACAATACCTCCAAGTACAATAAGTGTGGCCCACATAAGTGCTATAAATACTGGAGCAAAAAGGCACTGATCAATGAGGGATTTCCACCACATTTTTGAATATTTGTCGTTGGGTAATGCCATTGAAGCAAAAGCCAAAGGAGAAAGCAGGAGTAAGAAAATCAAAGTAACAAATCTACCAATAAACATAATATTTGCCGAAAAGAATACAAATGCAGCTACCAAAATAAATATAGAACCCATTGTTCCGGTGATGAAAATTTGTGATGCGGTTTGACCTTGGAAGATACTGTTTCCTATAGAACCTTTTGGGTCGTAGAGACTTGTAATACTCATTTTTGCCATGAAAGGACCAGCTAATCCATTTTCTTTTCCGCCGAGTTCGCTCGTAATTTTATTGTAGAATCCAATTGTTACAATATTTGATGCGTCGATAATAATCTTTGTAAAGAAAAGACTAAAATTTATAAGAAGCGCAATAATAACAACGTTGACGATTATTTTTTTAGTATTCACTCCACCCAGATTAAGTATTATACCTATTGCTGCGTACACAAGGATAAAGATGAAAGACATGTTTGCGAGATCTCGGAATATTTTCCATGCAACATTAATCGCCGAGATGCCCTCTATTGTTTGAGACATATTTACAACGGTATATTTTATTACTAACGTAAGAAGTGAGCCCGACATCCATAAAATCCAACTTGAAACGAAGAGTGCTAAACTACCAATGATAGCAAGACTTTTTTCAAATATGGGGGGAATTGCGGAAACAATTTCAAGAGAAACCGCGCTATAAAGTGCGTCACCCAAACCAAACAACAACGCGTGTGAGGTTTGTGGTATAGAAAAACACACCACAAACACGAAGAGTGGTATCAAGCAGAGCCATATTTTTTTGTTAAAAATATTTCGCATGTTTTTATACTATGATCCCAGTAACCCCCCCCCTTGTGTTATCGCTTGGTATAAAAGTTGATTTACAAGCGCTCCGATAATTTCGTCAAATTCATCGGCGAGTTCTAACTGGCGGAGGTTTGTACCAAGACTTTCTTCGAGTTGTCCTTCAATGACGGTGCCTGGGGTTTGGACCGGGCCATACTCAAGACACCCTCCTGCAGGGTCAGGTACTTCGCAATCTTGAAATGAAAGAAAACCCTTACCCCAATCTAGTTTCATACCCTCTATACCAAGCGCACTTGCAAGACGAATTTCAAGTTCTGATGATGCATCAAGATATGCACCATATACATTATTCTGACTGTTTTGAGTCATTGAGAACCACGCCCCCCAACCACCCTGATTGAAATCTTCTGTAAAACCTTCAATATTGCCTATAACGTCGGTAAGTGTACATCTAATTTCGTCCTCGAATGCTGCAGAATAATTAAGATTGAGCGCAAGTCGAATATCAAGTGCAAATGGGTAACAAAGAAAACCGAGCTCTGAACCCTCAATAAAATGCCCAGCTATTCTATCGCCCACTCCTATAAAAAACTGTCCTGGATCGGTAACAAAGAGTGGCCCACCCTGGAATCCATTATTGATCCATGACACAAGAGAGTTTGTGAATTGGCCAATGAGTTGTTTTACGATGGTAAGCCCTATTGAATCGGCACTTGTTCCTGCTTGAGCGGCTGCTTGGACTCCCGTGATAGGAATAGTCACACCATTTTGGGTATATCTACCAATACCAACTTCTTTTGCAGCTAAAACCGCAGTATTCCAAGAATTATCGTCACTAGATTGCATAATTGCGAAAGAATTAAGTACAAGTGATGACGTGGGAATTTCCATAACAGGAACTGCGATTTGTGCGTATGAAATAGAAGGAGAGAAAAGGGCGGTGTACGCATACAAAAGAAGTAGAGCGAAAGAAATTTTTTTAAAATAAAATAGTGACACAGTAAATAAAATGAAGATACTTTGTCATTATTATATACTATGCATAAGTGAGTATCCACTCTCTCCTTCCACATATTCGATGCCTTTTTCTGTGAGTAGAGTATTAATTGATCGTACTGCTTTGAATAGTTTTTCAACTTCTGTTTTGTAATAAGTAAGGACGCCTAGGCCACGCGCGGCATCTTTAAAATATTCTTGCATGTCTTCAATAAGAGCAAGAACAGTGTTCATTGAATTTATAAGTTCAAGATGCTCCTTTACCACACCCTGTGGTAAAGGCATTGCGATGAGGTCTTTTAGTGTATTTTTATAGCCAGTGATAATGGGGTCGAGTGTAACAAGCTTTTGTTCATCCTGATTTTGAACAGCAGTGAGAAATGTGGTGTATTCGTTTTCTAGGGTTGTGTTTTGGGGAGTATTGCGGACCATAATATCCCAGACCTCATTTCCATATATATAGAACGAGTCGCTTGTATTGTCTGCTGTAATATTAGGAAGATTTTGCGCAGTAAATTTTGCAAGATTTACATTTAAGGGGTCTTCTCCAAGAATATTTTGCGCTATTTGTTTTGCGGACTCTGGCCCCATCGTTGCACCAGTTTGTTTTAAATTTACATACGTTGCAAATGTTTCTAGAGCGAGTTTGTCAGTAAGTGTGAGCTCTTTGGGTATTGTGGGAGTTTTTGCTTTAGTAGATGCTGTGGCCGTTTGCTGTGACTTAGTGATAGACATTTGCTTTTGAACATATTCATTATCAGAAATTCCATCATCGTCGGTGTCTTTGAGTAGTGGATTAGTTTTCCACAACACTTCTTCCCAATCAAAAAGCCCGTCACCGTCAGTATCTTCGTATGCTGTGTTTCGTATACTTTTATCAAGTACTATTTGTGGGCTCACTTCCTGTGTGCTCTGTGTTGGTGGAGGTGTGTCTCGTGTAATAAAAAATATCCCCCCCATGACTATGGCGCATGCTAATGCAATGAGTATGATATTTATGCTTGGTAGTTTCATACGTGTTTTAAGTAATTTTTCTTTTGTATATCAGATTTTATTGTTGAGAAGGACCGTCGCATACATTACTTTTTCTGTTGAATGAGGTTCTGCTGAAAGCAATTGCCCAAACGGATTTATTGCTGTTGATTGACCGTTTTTTTCTGAATGTATGAGATAAGAACGATTTTCCATAGCCCGTATTTGTGCCACTGCAAGATTATATATTCCCCCTCTTTTATTTTGTAGAACACTGTTGTTTGAAAGGTGAATGATGAGATTTCCAGTTTGATTTTTTATGAGGTGCGGTAATAAAATTTCAGAACATATGAGGGGTGTTATTTGATTTCCTCTAATTTTTACAGCGTTTTTTGTTTTGTCGCCAGAGTAGATCGCTGTTGTGTTATTGGGAAAAAAGGAGGACGCGCCCTCAAAAAGAGGTAGTATTGCACGTTTTTCATACACATCTTTTAGTGTTCCTTCTTCTAATACAATGAAAGAATTAAACATTTTTTCTTGTCGCATGGTGTGCATACCAAGTATAAAGGTGATGTCGGGATGTTCGTATGAAATCGAGGTGAATGAATCAAATAAGGTGTCTATTGTGTGTCCGCCCCCCACCCCCACTAATTTTTGCGTATCCACATTGAGTGTAAAGAGCGGAAATATATTTTCAGGCAAGACCATAATATCACTGTGTTTTGTTGCCGTACGCATTGAATCAAATATATCCATATATATTTCGGGCGTGCTTAGCTCCCGTGTATTTTTATTGACCTGTATAAGAGCAATTTTTTTATCCTCTGTTATGTCTCGTAGGGTTGATTCAAATACTTGTATTCTCATATTCCCCTGCGTGTATGTAGTAATAAGTATAAGAAATATAACAAGAAGACTAAGGGCGGTGCCCAATGCCATTCTTCTTTTTTGTGTGTATTCAAAGAGTGTGTATGCAACAACACCATTTACAGCAAATAGCATAAAAGCAACCCCATATATTCCTACAGTAGAAGCGATCTGCGCCATTTGTGGTGTGTCATGTGCATTGTAGCCAATATGCCCCCACCCCATACCGAACGCAGAAAAAGTACGGATACCTTCTACAGCGACCCATAAAGCGGGCATTAAAAGAAAATCTTTCCATGTATTTGTACGCAGATTTAGAAATAAGTATGCGAATAATCCATATGTTATGAGTGCTCCATACAAAGAAAGCGCGATAATGCCCACATTCCATAAAGATTGGTATGCGTACAATTGTCCAATACTTGATGAAATCCACCACGGTTCTATTGATGCAAGCGGCCAGAGTACGATGATAAAATATATTGATCCAGTAACACACGCCCCCACTATTTTTTCTTTAAGGGTGTATTTTTCTTGAAGAAGAAAGAAAATAAGGGGCACAAAACCAACCCACATAAAAAGCGAAACGCTCCACGGGGGCAGTGAAAGCGTGAGAAGGATTCCTGATATGCTCGGCAACAGAAGTGGACTTAGTCGTTGAAGGAATTTCATACAACAATCATACCCTATTTCTATTGTGGGAGTTTTTATTTTGAACTACAATAGTGTTATGTATAGTTTTTTTAGATTTGCGTTTGTGTGTATATTGCTTGTTGTTTTTTTTGGAGTAGTACGAGACGGTGTTGCATCGGGGTTTATCTGTCTCTTATACACATCTGACGCTGCCGACGAATAGAGAGGTG